>Ga0256407_10004298_pt1 | contig 24017 bp, 16 predicted proteins | sample RumenRJG_04DNA_FD_193489 | JGI IMG/M metagenome (GOLD analysis project Ga0256407, IMG submission 193489) | Bovine rumen microbial communities from Lethbridge, Alberta, Canada - RJG_04 | ecosystem: Host-associated > Mammals > Digestive system > Stomach > Rumen | place: Canada: Alberta... | reverse complement strand
ATGATGTCGGCACCGTTGTTGCACACCTCCAGGATGCTCGCCATCGACAAGCCCGGTCCAGAGTGGCCGTGATACTGTATCACGATGTCGGGATGCTTGGTCTTGATGTCCTTGGTCAGCGCGCCCAACAAGGCGGGCTGTCCTATACCTGCCATATCCTTCAGACAAATCTCCTCGGCTCCGGCAGCTATCACCTCGTCGGCTATCTTCGAGTAATATTCTACCGTATGCACAGGCGATGTGGTGATGCACAGCGTGGCCTGGGGTATCATGCCTGCCTCCTTGGCCCACTTGATGCTGGGAATAATATTGCGCGTGTCATTCAGACCGCAGAAGATACGGGGAATGTCCACGCCCTGAGCCTTCTTCACCTTGTACATCAGGGCACGCACATCGTCGGGCACGGGGTACATGCGCAACGCATTCAAGCCACGGTCCAGCATGTGAGTCTGGATACCGGCTTCATTGAAGGGCTTACAAAACGCGCGAACGGCGTCGTTAGGGTTCTCGCCAGCCATCAGGTTCACCTGCTCGAAGGCACCGCCGTTGGTTTCCACACGGCTGAAGCACCCCATGTCGATGATGACGGGAGCTATACGTTCTAACTGGTCCTTGCGAGGCTGGAACTTTCCTGACGACTGCCACATGTCGCGGTAGACGAGACTAAACTTAATTTTCTTTTTCATTGCTATTATAAGGTTCTTGTTTACTCAATATTTCTGCAAAATTACAAAATTATTATGAATATCCCATGAAGAATTCTAAAATATTTTCGTACCTTTGCACAAAATTACTCCAAAAACGATGAAAAAGGCTCTATTTCTGCTATTTGCCTGTTGCTTGTTTGCCGCCTGTGGCAAGAAGCCGCAACCCAAGCCGCTCAGTCAAGCCATCAGCGCCTTCCGCAACTTACCTGGCGACTCGACGGTGTACGGACTGGCCTGCGACGGCTCGACAGACTCCATACTCATACTGTTGCCCCTTACAGGCACCGACCCCGACACGTTTGACATCATCAATGCCTTCCAGCAACACCGCATCTACGGACGTCCGCGTATCGGTGACGAACTGGCAGTCATCATCAATCCTGCAGACCGCGACGAGGCACTCAGCGTAGTCAATATGGAAATGCTGAAAGGCGAATGGGGCTATATGGTACACCCCACCCTGCGCACTCCAGAAAGCTTGTCGAAGCGTATGCAGCGCCGCATGATAGAGCGCATTCCCGACTCAATGCGACAACTCATGTTGACGCCTCGTGAATACTCGCTGCGATTGAAGCGCGACTATACGGTTACTGCGCGAGGAGGCATACGTCGTCGCACCACTACCGATGACATGTCGCCAGTAGAATATCCTACCCTCAAGCGTTATACCGATTGGTACTTCTACAACGGCATGCTCATCCTGAAGGCCGATACCATCTCTGGATTCTCTCAAGAAGGTGACGTACCGGATACAGACACGGCAAAGATTTGCCTGCTGACGCCCGACTCACTCATCTTGGAGTTCAACGACCATACGCAGGAATACTACCGCAAGGAGTAAAACCTCTCCCGTCAGCACGCTCGCTGACTCCCTGAAGAAGAGCTCGTAATTGTGTGTGTGTGTGAGCTCTATAACTAAAAATCAACATTGTATTGCAACGAACTATTAATATTACATGGAAGGAATTATGAAGCGAGTCATCTCCCTATTACTGCTGACCATTGCAGCTGTCAGTCTGCAGGCACAGGACTTCGATCTGTACTTTGCCAATAACGTTGGTGACGTGACTAACCTGCGCAATATCAAGACTGACCCCAATCTGAAATGGAAGAAAGTGGAGGGAAGTTCGGTATCGAGCAACCGCGTAGATGTAGAGAACGTGGTCAACATGTTCAAGCAAACACGCATGAAGAAGCTTGATGACCAGAAGTTGTTCTGGAAGATGCGCGACGACAACCTGTTGTGCTTCCGCATCAACGACGGTAAGGGAAAGTCGGGCGAATATGAAGCTCGCCTGCGCATTGGCCAGCGCACCGTCGTAAAGAATATCTCGGGTTATTTTTTTGTCAACACAGAAAACAATACTGACTCACTGTATGTCAGCGTGTGCCGTAAGGGTTGTGGTCCTAACGACACGCTGCGCTTTACCTATTACGTCAACGATTGGGACAACGAGGGCTTACTGGTATTTAAGCTTGACAACAAGCGCCAGCGCTCGGGGTTAACCTACGAACTGGAGTACCGCCTCAAGGGTGAGGGCGAGAAGACGGGTGGCTTCCGCCGTCTGCCACTCACGGGTACGAGCTTCCAGAGTTTCTATGTCCCTGCCGACTCGGCCATCAACGACCTGTTCTTTCTCAGTGAGGGCAACCGTCTGAAGGTAGACCTGGCACGCTTGACCTGGGGAGCGAACCTGAGCAACCGCCTGAACCGTCTGTGGATAGGCACCAACTTTACGCTCGACAAGCACGAGAACCGAGAGCTGACCATCTTCAATATGTTGGGGTCGGGACTCTTTGAACAGTATGACACCCTCTACCTGCAGGTGTTAGGCAAGAATGGGAAGCCCATTCAGGCAGTTGTAGACCCGCAAACCAAGCTGGCCAAGGGTTTTGTATTTAACATTGCCCAGGTGGACGAGCAAGGCAAGTATGTCAATCACGGACACATGAAATATGTGGGGTACAATAGGAAGAACGGCATCCACAAGATACTGACCTACGGAAATCCTGCCTATATCGAGGTCATTGCCCCGTCGCACTTTCCTGCCGTATTCAAATATCCGGGTGCCGTAGATCCGAAAACCAAGGTACTGAGCAGCAAGCGCACGACAGGCGTCATCCGACTCATAAGCGGCAATATCACTGCCGACGGACCATCTATGTCTAAACAGACCATGTATATCCTGAAAGACCTGAATATGAAGAACGGTCAGTTGCGATACTTCACCCTTGACTCATGCGACCTGTCGGCAAGTTCTTCGTCTAAGACCTACAAATTCATTGAGAATGGCGGCTATGCGAAGAACAAAGTTTACCACTCGTCTTATCCGCCCTATGTAGCCCACGAAACGCCCGTCGACAAATATGCCGAGATAGGTATCACCTACTCCGTGAATGTCAATAGCGGCGATGCGTCTTCTTTTGAGGCTAAGCTTTATGTCAGCGAGAAGGGTAGCAGCACAGAGACACAGCTGTCGCCGACGACCAACAAAGTTCTGGACGGCAGGGACTACAAGTGCTTCCAGCGCAGCTACTTTGAACAACGCTACAATCTGGTAGGAAAGCTTACCAAGGCCGATACGGACTACAAGCCCCGTATGGTCATAGGAAACACGGTCTTCAAGTCGATGCCCTACCTCAAGCGTAGTGAGATAGACATTGAAGAGACGGAGAGGAAAGCAAAGAAGGAAACGGAGAAGTTTTCATACGTAAACTGGAAACCCGAGGGAGCTAATGATTTTGGCATTAGCCTCTTGGGAGACGTGGGACAAATTAACTTCAAAGCCGACGCGTTGCCAGGCTACAGCTTTTCTATCGTGCCTACCGTGGATGTCATCCGCGGAATCTATGAGGTAGATTTCTTTCTTAGTTGTGGCACTAGCGAGGATAAAGACGCCCAAGGAAACGATACGCGATCAAAGCGCATGCGCGACCGACAGAAGAATGTCATGCAGCCCAGTAGGTTCAAAATAGCAAAGGCTGATCAGGGAAACTGGGGCTATGACGCTGTCGGCAATAATCCCGTCTACAACGGAAACGATTTTTCTTCTAAGCCTGACACTGCCAGCATCAAGAAAAAGAACAAATGGTTCATGAACGAGCTGGATGACATCTTCAAAGTAGAGAACAACCTATTGGGAGCAGGACCTTATGTGAAGATGAACCTGGGGTTCGGATTCAATTTTGGCAAGAAGAACCTTGTCTCTCCCATTTACCTGAAAAGCCTTGAAGGAACGATTGGATTGGGTGCTTTCGCCGCATACAGCAGCGACTGGACTCATAAGATATATGAGTTTATTGGGTGGAATGCTGATAACATGAGCAAAAAAATTCCTATCCGTTTGATATTCCATGCTAATGCCTCAGCATATGTACAAGGCACGTTGGGGTTGAAGACCTACAACTTCCTCAATGACAATAATGAAATCTATTTCCGCCAATATGGTTTCTTTTTCACCTTTGAGGCTACTGCTAAAGCTGGTGCGGGAGTTATGGTTAAAACGTCTTTCGGGCAGTCTGAGCCAAGCGAGAAAGATAGTAATAGTAGTAACTTGACGCGAATGTTTAAAGCACAAGCTGGAGGACGTGCAGGCGTGAAGGCTTCTTTCAAATATGGCCTAGTATGGCCCTTCGAAAAGAGACTTGACAATGGCGGTACCTTCCTGGTGATGGGAGCGGCAGAGATATATTATGATGTACAGCTTCTCATGCTTACTCGCATACGAGGCCGTAAAGCAGGCAAGATAGGAAGATACTTCTACTTACCTGATGCTGCAAACAACCCCATGATACCCTCATATCCCAACTACAAAGGTCCCAATAAAGTCCCCGCGCTGGGACCCAGCATGGCTCCTCGATGGCCGTCGCTGACGCGTCGCAGCCTCACACCCCGGCTGGCGGCCTCACACCGTGCAGAAGATGCGGAGGAATTCAGATTCGGCGAGCAGCTGCTTGAGAATGTGGGCTTGGGTGCAACACCTTTCTTCATGGGCGACGAGCACATGGTGCTCAGCCACCAGCAAGGTGCCAGTGACATCAATGACGACAACATGATGGAATTCCGCATCCAGAATCAGGGTGAAGATGTTCCTGCTGCTGAAATCACCCTGCAGAGTGGTACGAAGCTGCCTTCTGACGGTCATCGCATGGAGAACCTGCAGGCCGACAAACTTGGAGAGGAAGGTATCGTGGTGTATGAGGAGATGAGTCGCAACATCACAGCTGAAGAACAGGCTTCTGCCACTCCGCTGATTACCGATACGGAACTGTCACACTTCAAGCGCATCACTGCCAACCATCGCGAGAGCAATGGCCAATGGACACGTCGTGTGATAGCCTATGACGAGAGCGTAGTAGATATAGAACCTGTTGCGGCGCTGGGTGTCAATGTCACTTCCCAGGGTGCTAACAGTTCTGGCAAGGCTGCTTGCGTATGGAAACGCGGACACTACAATGTGCCTGAAGACACTCGCTATCACACATTAGCCTACCGTTCTTTTGCTGGCGACCTGATGCTGTCGGTATTCGACGGCGAGCAATGGAGTGCTCCTGAGAGCATCATGAAACTGTCAGAAGAGGATATTGTCAGAAATTACCAAGTGATTATGAGCAACGACACCGTGTTGACAGTGGTCAACCTGATGCCCAAGGACAGCGAAGACATGCAGTTACGCTACCTCTGTAAGCCACTTGGCAAACCCTTGTTGCCTGCGACCGTCGACCATAATGTGCCTGAAGACTTCTCACTCGACATGATAGGCGAGAATCCTTATATAGGCATCCTGCACAAGGTTGACTCGCTGAGCAATGATATCTATGTCAAGGAAATCAACATGCGAGGTCAATATACAGGCTATGGCGTAGACCTGGATATCTGGCAGTACAACCCACAAAGCGTACGCCTAGTATCAGACAAGAACTTGCGTTATGTCCACGACTTTGCTGTCGTATGGAAGAAGCAGGGCAACGGCATCCGACAGGGTGGTAATGTGCTGCTTACCGACGACGAACAGACCATGCTGAACTGCTCACGCATCTTCATGAACGAGAACCTGCAAGCCACTCCTCATATCACAATAGCCAGCACGCTCGACACGCTGAGACTCAACAGCTATGACGTGTATATGGACAATATGAAGATATCTGCCCTCTACACATTGGGCGACGATAGCAATAAGGAGTCGTACCTGATGCGTAACACCGTTGATTTCTACGAAGACTTCAACTACACGCTCACCTACTCTCAGCTGTCCATGATAGGCTCGGAGACAATGCCCGTCACCGTTAACGTATATAATACCGGTACCACGCCTATCGTTGCCGTCAATGGCTATATCAACAATCAGAAGTTTGAGGTGTCAGACCTATTTATCAGTCCCTTCTCCAACAAGGCTATCACTGTCAACTACACGCTGCCCCAGAACTTTGACGGATTCTTGAAGGCACACGACCTGACGGCAACCTTCGAAGATTTGAGTACCATCACCAAAGCTCCTCACCGCAGTGCAACACGCCGTACCAAGGCTGCCGACTATAGCAGGACAGAACTATCCCCAGGCATCTGCGACATCGAGTGCCGCCTGCTCAGCCATACGGTAGAAGGTACTAAGAATACGGTCTATGTCGAAATCGTTGACCATTCCGATACCCCGTGGAATGAAAACCACAGCCTTCATGTAGGACTCTATCCCAACAACGTGGCGGACGTGCCTATCTCATCTTCGGCGGAAGTGATACTCCACGGCAGTGACTTTGAATGGATTGGCGGCGAGCGGAAGGCGTATGTGGAACTAACTGTCGAGGGGCTGGAAGAAGAAACCGACGCCTATCTGCGTGCCGACGTCTACAATGACCGCATTGCTGAGAAACTGACAGGGGAAGCTGACAACCCGCTGGATGCTCTCGTCGCCAATATCTCGGGTAGCGATGACCGTTATGTCTTGGAACTGCTGCCCTCAGAACTGGACGAAACGACAGGACTGCCAGTGACAACTGTCAAAGACAATGGCCACAAGGTAAAGGTCACCGCACAGGCCAGCGGCGTATGGATTAGCGGACTGGAACAGGGCGACTTCGTGCGCATCTTCGATGCTAGCGCTATTCCTGTATATCAGAACAGTACCCCTCAGAGCCGCATCTTCGTTCCGTTGGAGCAGCACGGTGTCTACCTGCTGAGCACCGGTCAGGAAATATTCAAGTTTACATTCTAACTCCACAGCATATATCATAAGGTATGAAACAAAGATTTTTCAGCATATGGCTCCTCAGCCTCCTCTGTCTGCCATTGCTGGCAAGCAGATACAATACGGATTCCGACCTCTATGGTGATTGGGAGAGTTGGTTCTACAACAGCTACAAGAATGGGACTTACGCTGAATGGCCCATCAGTGGAGCAGGCACACAGAACGATCCCTATCGCATTGAATCGTATATCCACCTGGCATGTCTAGCCTATTGGGTCAACAGGAAGGAATGGACTGGTGAAGGCAAATACTTCACGTTGACCGCTGACCTCGACATGGGTTATCGCCGTTGGATACCCATCGGCGTAGACAAAGACCACCCTTTCAGAGGCTACTTTAATGGCTACAGCCATACCATCAGAGACATCACAATCAATGTCGTTACTGGCGATGACAGTAAGTCGTACTACTACGGACTCTTCGGCTACTGCGAAGCTATTATCAGTGACCTCAACGTCAGTAAGGTGTCCATCAACATCAATCAGGACAACCACGAATTCTCTACACGCTGGTTGTGTGCAGGACTACTCTGCGGTGAACTATCCTATTATAGAGGCACGAATCTAACAATCTATGGTGCTATCTATAATTGTAATGCGAGTGGAAGCATCAACGGAGAGATTGGTGACACAGGCACACGAAGCAGTCTGGGCGGACTGGTGGGCTATGCTGACAACCCCGTCAGCATCTATCACTGTCATACCAACCTCACATCAAACCTGAAGGGCGCCTTCGACGTGGGAGGTATCGTGGGATACATTCACGGCTATGACTCCAGTTTCTTGTTTTATTGGAAATACCTTACTGACCAGAGTGTACCTGTGCCCCTGGAGACTTTTGTCTACGACTGTACGGCCGATGTGAATCTGACAGTTACCAAGGACGAAATAGACTACTACCACGCTGGCGGCATCTGTGGCACCAACGAAGGTAATATCGAGGCGTGTGCCTCGTCAGGTTCTGTCACAGCAGGTACTGACGGCACGGCAGCAGGCATCTGCGGACGCAATATGGGTAACATCATTGCCTGCGTCAGTATGGTGACGGCTACTGGTGGGTACAACGTGGGCGGCATCGTGGGCAAGAACGAATCGCGCAGCATGAACGGCAAGACCTTCAATGCGCAGATACACGACTGCGTGTTCAGTGGTCACCTCGATGGCACCAACTCAACATACTGTGGTGGTCTGGCAGCTCGTTCATCAGAAGAAGATGTCATCAACTCGCTCTGCCTTGGCACCATACAGGCATCCACCAGCAGTAATTACACGTCGCCACTCCATCAAAGTACCGATGGCATCCGCGACGATCCAGTATACTGCCATTATGATAAGAACCTCTTAAACTACTTGGAATACGAACATAATTATATTGCAATGATTAATTATGTGCTGACTGGTGGTACAGAGCCAAGCTTTGACGACAAGGAAAAACTGACATCCATGAAGAATGTCTATTACAACGAGAGCAGTGATGACGTTAGAGCTATCCAGTGGGTTTGTGCAGATGGTTTCTATCCTCGTATTACCATCAGAAACGATGAGTCAAGTAATGCAGAAACAGGATCTTTGAGCGACGATGTCATAAAAAAGGCGCTCACAGTCACAGGGCAAGACGATACTAATTTCTTCAGGGCAACGCTCCTACCCAATTATGCTTGGCTGACCTCCGTACCAGCCTGTCTCACGAGTGGCCAATATGCCTACCACGTGGACGATCCCCTCACGATGACCAGCAAGAGTGGCAATAGTCACACAGCTTCCTACAGTCTGCCGACAGGTCAAAAGGTGCTGACAGTTTCGAACGGAATCGCCACCCCAGCTGAGTCAGGCTATGTGATGCTAACCATCAGCGATGCAACAACTTCCCTGTCGAAACAGATGCTGCTCAACGTCGTTCATAACAACCGTCAATGGGACGGCACGTTTTTTACGACCTTCGATGGCGAAGGAACGAAGGAGAATCCCTACCTTATCCATAATGCTGGACAGTTTGCACGAATAATCATGAATAATTCGGCTAACACCTACTATAAATTGACACAGGACATCTGGTTCAATGACGACCTGCTTTCCGACATGGGCACGCCCAAAGACGGGAAATACAAGTGGAATCGTAATTCCGCCACTGATGCCTTCGACTGGGAAGGTCATCTCAATGGTGATGGCCATGCGGTACACGGCATGTGGCTGGACAACTCCTTTGGCATCTTCACTACCTTGGTGAATGATGCTTCGATAGAGAACATCGCCTTCGTCAACACCTATGTGGGTACTCCTGCTCCCGAGTCTGGTTACCTGTGGGCTGCCCTGTTCGCAAAAACGGTCAGCGGCAATGCTGTCATCCGCAACTGTCTCGTCGATGGTGTGCTGGGTCGCAAATACAATAATATGACAACCAGCGGCGTTTTTGAGGAATTACTAAACAATGGTAACTCACAGTATGCGACCATCGAAGACTGCGTATTTTCCATATCGGGCCACTATGCTGTTGATGACAGTGGCAAACCGGCCATCAATTTTGCTTTTGCACCTGTTGCTGCCCCCTCAATGGGGCGCATCCATCGGGTACTATTGCTCAACAACGGCGAGCCAAGCGATGGCATAGGCACTACCAACCCTTCAGCAGAGACCTTTGAAAACAGCCAACTCTACTATCCCACAGGCTATATGGATGGCTATACGACTACTGAGTCGCATTACTACGGTGGACTGTCTGTAGCTGCCATGACCAACGGTACGCTGTTTGCCAATGAGGACAAGTGGGTGTCAGTAGAAGGGCGCTTCCCCATGCTGAAGACATTTGCCGATACCGATTATGGCAAACTGCTCGCACTGCCCATCTATACGGCCGCTGACAACACGCTGGAGACGTTGGAGCTGATAACCGACTTCGAGCGTGGGGCTGCCAATTGGAAAATGGCTGATGCTTCCGTTATCAACGTGATTAGCGACCTGGAATTAATGGAACCACTCCGAGCCGAGCGCACCCACCTCGTCAGAACACTGGGCGAAGCCAAGATTCTCACGCCTATTACCGTGCTCTCGGGCTTTACGCCAGGCATCCCGTTTGAGGACGATAATACCAATGATTTTTGCGTGGCAGCCTTTGACAGTAACCACGACGGCAAGGTAAACCTCACCGAGGTGATGGGTGTCGGCTCTGATGCTTTCGCCACGGCTATGACTGCACAGTCGACCTATACTAATGCGATACAGAAGTTCCCCGAGCTGCGCTATTTCAAGTCGGTCGATGACTTGAATACGGTGTTTCGAGATAAGGCCAACCTAAAGGAAGTGACGTTACCCGCCAAGATTAGGACACTCGACGACGACCTCTTCTATGGCTGTAGCAGTCTTGCCAGCTTCACCATTCCCGTCAGCATTACCTCGCTGGGTGCCAGTCACCCCTTCAACGGTTCGGCCATCGAGAACTTTTCCACCGAGAAGCGCCACCCGACGATGGAGGCACGCGGTGGCGTGTTGATGACCAAAGAAGGCAACCAGCTGGTGTGCTACCCCAACGGGCGCACAGGAGCAGACATTATTCTCAGCGGTATCGTTGAGCGCATCAATAGCAATGCTATCTATAAGGTGAATGGCGCTACCAATATCTATCTCGATGCGCCAGACTATAACAGCTATACCGAATTGGCTGAAGGCGGCATTACGTCATCCACTGGCGAACTGATGACCATCTATGTGAAAGATGCCACCAACGAGCTGTCGGAAGACGAGCGCAGTGAGGCACAGACAGGTGTGGGCAAGGGTTACCTCTTGGAACAGTTCAAAGGTGCTGATTGCTGGAGTGCTTACCAGCTGGCTGGCAAGCTGAAACGCTACTTCGAACTGGAGGTGAGTACCAACAGCTGGGATGCTGACAAGAGCTGCTACTGGGCTACGATGTATATCGGTTTCGACACCCAGCTGCCGGCAGGTCTTACGGCCTACATCGTCGACAAGACGAAGACGAAGAATGAAGACGAGACGATTGTGCTGCGCAAAATCAGCAACAAGGTGCCCATGCTGACCCCCGTTGTTATACAGGCGACAGTAGCTGGTAAATACAAGTTGTATCCCTTGGAAGAAGCTAAACAGCCAGAAATTCCGATGTACCTGAACCTGCTGGACGGAACGGGTCGCGACGGACTGACAGTCAACCAATCGCAGGCCATTGACGGTGGCTGCCTGACCTTAGGGCGCAACAAAGAGGGCAAGGTGGGCTTCTACATCTATAAAGGGACGAAGAAGATTCCTCCTTACCGTGCCTATCTGACGGTCAACAAGGTTCAGAACAGCAGACTGCTGGAAATCTGTGACGACGAGGAGATCACCGCCAATGATAAGGTGAACCGCGAATCTGCCAACGACGATGCTTGGTACACGTTGGAGGGGCTTCGCATAGCAAGTGACCGTCAACCGACAACCAAGGGTATATACATCCATAACGGGAAAAAGGTACTAATCCCATAAAAAGCGAAAAATGAAGATGAAGAAGAAAAAGTATATTCCCCCGTTTTTGCAGTGTTATACCATACACTGTAGTTTGCTATTGAGCGCATCAGAAACGAACATGCCCTGGTCTGGTAACAGGGACGACTCATCTGGCAATAACTCGACAGAGGACTCCTTCTGAAGAGCGACAAAATTTGAAAAAAATGGAAGTAAAAGAACATCAATATAATGTTTTTAGGAAAATAATTTATATCTTTGCATCGTATTAAATCAATATATCATAAAAAAAGTTACCAATGAAGAAGAGAAAAATGATTCTGGTTTGTGCATTGATGCTGTCGATGGCAGTCCACGCCCAATGGCGCGTGGGTGTGACAGCAGGTGCGGACTACAACACGTACACGATGGACAAGCAGTACGAGAGCGACTGGCAGATGCAGGGTCGCTGGGGCGCCACCGTGGGAATTACGGGACAGTATGATGTAACAAACTGGTTGGGTGTCAGGGCTGACCTGAATTGGACGCAGAAGAACTATCGTCACTATCGCGACCGTCTGCCCATCGAGCACAAGTATTTCAACGACTATCTGCAGCTGCCCGTCATGGCGTCGCTGAGCATGGGTGGCGAGAAGCTGCGCGGCTTCGTCAACCTGGGTGTCTATGGTGGCTACTGGCTGAGCAGTCATCGTGAGGGCTATGACATGAACATCTTCACAGGAAAAATCTACTCGTTCAGCGAGAAGGTGGAATTTGATAGCGATCGCGACCAGCGCTGGGACTGTGGCTTCGTAGGTGGCGTGGGCTTGGAATACCGTTTTGCCAAGCACTGGGCTGCCCAAGTGGAGGCACGCTATTATTATAGCACAACGAGCGTGCAGAAGCAATATACGAGGGTGAAAGACTACCGCTATAACAATACAATTGCCATTCAGGCAGGAGTGAACTATCAATTTTAATGACGAGCATTATGAAGCACAAGATATTATCTATCATAGGAGTAGGACTCCTGTTACTGACACTTGGTGCGTGCCGTGAACAGAGCGACACGCTGGTGAGCTACGGCCACCAAGACCAGCTGGCGTTTGGCGAGGCCGAGACCAGCTTTGCTGGCAAGTTCAAGGTGTTGTGGAATGGTCTGAACCAGAACTATGCACTATGGGACTATGAGAGAGAGCTAGGACTGGACTGGGATGCCATCTATGACCAGTATCTGCCGCAGTTTGAGGCCCTCGACAAGCTGGAGGAGGTCACTGACGCCCAACTGTCGAAGCTATTGAAAGAGGTGGTCAGCCCGTTGCACGATGGCCACATGGTCGTGAAGGTGAAGAACCATAAGACGGGAGAATATATCAGCATAGTCCCCGCTGCGCTACGCAATTCAGAGCGTCCCGAGTTTTCGGCTGTCCGCAGTACCCCTCCCACGCTGAAATACTACGCCAAGAAGGCCAATGGCGAGATAGAGCTCGACGAGGATGGCACCCCTATCTATTTGGAGTACTCTACCGCCAGTGACGATTTACTGGAGAAGTTCACTGACACGGAAAAGTCTGGTCAGGAATGGATCAACGACAGCATTACCGCCTTGCAGAAGCTGACCACACCTACTGTTGAACAGGTAGACATGCTGAAGTTGCTGACGGACCTGAATAAAGAACTGGAGAAGGTTCAAGACACCAAAGAGGGCATCGCGCTGTACAATGAGCTGGCCAACCGTTATGCTTATCTGGAGATTCCTGGCTTCGACCCTATCGACGAGAACTTCAATGACAATGGTTTGAAGATCAAGTATGCCTTGCTGAAGGGTAATATCGCCTATTTGTATTTCAGCGATTTCGCCCTGTCATACTATCTGAATGAGGAGTTTACCAAACAAGGGTTCCCCAATGCCAGCGAGGCCACCCTAGCCCACATCAAGAAGATGGAAGAGGTCTGGAATTCCTGGTTTAACACCATCCAGGAGCTGCACAAGACGGGCAAGCTGGGTGGCGTCATTATTGACGTCAGAAATAATGGTGGTGGTTCCATGAACGACTATCGCTATGTGTTGGGCTCCCTGATTCCCAGTGGTGGTTTCGAAATTGGCCAGGCGCGCTACAGACGTGGAACAGGCCGTTTGGAGTACTCGCCCCTGATGCCTTCCTATAGCCCGACCATGGATGAGGAGCATGCCATTATCACGGAACCCATCGTGGTGTTGGCCAACAGCAACTCTGTGAGCATGGCTGAAATCACGTCGCTCAGCACCAAGTATATCGACAATGCCACCTTAATTGGCAAGCGCACATGGGGCGGCTTGTGCGGACTGATAGGCAACGAGTTCTTCTCGTACAACTACACAGGACACATCGGCGAGGAAGGCAAGACACCTGTCTATGTCTACCTGCCCCTAGTGGCCCAGTTCACTCGTGAGGGTCAGCTGCTGGAAGGTGTTGGTGTCACCCCTGATATCGAGGTTGACCTCGACGTCAAACAGCTGAGAAGCACTGGCAAGGACACTCAGTTGGATCGTGCATTGCAATTTATTAGAAACGGTAACTAAGAAAGAAGAAGAAAATGATGAAGACAAGACAATATGTGAACTATACGATGGCCTTTTGCCTATTGGCATGGGGCACACAGTTCTTGACAGGTTGTGCCGAGAGTGACCACTTGGACGAATACCAGTATGAAAGTGAAAGTGGTCAGACAAACCCTGAGAAACCGACCAGCGACGAGATTACGCAGAAGCTGGAAAAGGTGCCAGGCATCAGCGATGTCACCATCCAGTATTCGGTGAAGAATCCCGACGAGTGCGGTTACTTCTTTAATGTGGAGCAGGTGAAAGACCACAAGGACACTAAAAGCGGTACCTTCAAGCAGCGCTGCTATCTGAGTTTCAAGGATTGGGACCGTCCTGTAGTACTCGACACCGAGGGCTATGCCCTGTCAGACTCTGTAGACGAAATGGAAGACGACCAGGACCTGGTGAAATATCTGAAAGCCAACTACATCGCCGTGGAGCACCGCTATTTCGGTACTTCACTGCCAGAGGATTTCGAGAACACAGACTTTACCTATCTCTATACTGACCAGGCCGCTGCTGACCTGCACGACGTCGTGACGCTGCTGCAGAAGCACCTATTCCCACGCACCAACAAGTGGGTGGCTACTGGGCTCAGCAAGGGTGGCATCACCTCGGCACTTTATGCCTACTATAGCGATAAGAACGGATGGAACGACATCGACCTCTACATGCCCTTCTGTGCCCCGTTCATCAAGGCCACCACAGAGTCCTGTTTGGATACTGCTCTTGGTACTTACCTGATCAATGTTTGTGGTAACGGCTATCCCGCTGGTAGTGATGAGGCGAAAGCCTATCAGCGTCTGCGTGCCCTGCCAGCAGCCATCAGCGCCAATAAGCCGTTGCGCGATGCCTGTCTGCGCAAGTTTCATCAGGATTCACCGGATTTTTATAAAGAACTGCTGACCATTTATGAAGGTAAGCAACTGGAGAAAGCTGCCACAGCAGGCGTCATCCATACCTTCTACAACAACATCTTTAATGACTTCTCTTCTATACAGTTCAGCATTTGGGCAAAATACGTGCCCGACCCTGCAAAAGCCACGGCACCGAATGCCGAAGAGAGTGACTTAGAAACTGTGGTGGACTTCGTATTCATGGATACAAAAGAATTGGAGAAAAAAATCATCAAAGACAGTCAGAAGAATGTGGCCAGACGTGCGCCATTAGACGACAACACTATAATAGCGAATCGTAAGAGCGACAAAAATATGCTCTACTATCTGCAAGCCTATCGTGAGCTGGGCAGCTTTTGGTTCGACTTTTCGCTGGTCGACGGTAGCTACCTGACGAAGAAGTTGGCCGACGAGGTGGGATACCTGCACACTGTGGACAATATGTTCAGCAAGCGCTATCCCAACCAGTGGGATGGCGGCAAGCTGATGGCCAGCGTGCACCAATGGGCGGCAACAACCACCACGAAACCCATCATATTCATCTATTCCTATAACGACCCATGGACTGCCAACGCCATCGAAGACGCTGCCATCAGTCCCTCGCGCAAGGTATGGAAAGTCACCAACCTCTTAGGAACCCATACAGACGAATTCCTAAGCGCAGATAAATGTGACGAGAAAGCCACAAAAGCCATCAAGGACGTTATCAAGAGCGTACTCAACATCGGAGAATAAGGTCCTATGACTACCTTATAAGATGATGAAGATTACTTCATCTCGTAATTCAAAAGGCGCTGCTCTGCAAGGGCAGCGTATTTTGTTCCTGGCTGTCCGTAGTTGGCATAGGGGTAGATGCTGATGCCACCCCGCGGGGTGAACAGTCCCACCACCTCGATATACTTGGGCTGCATGAGTTTCACCAAATCCTTCATAATGATGTTCACGCAGTCCTCATGGAAGTCACCATGATTACGGAACGAGAAGAGGTAGAGCTTCAGACTCTTCGACTCCACCATCCTTTCGCCAGGGATATACATGATTTTAATCTCTGCAAAGTCCGGCTGACCGGTAATCGGACACAGACTGGTAAACTCAGGACAATTGAACTGTACCCAATAGTCATTGTCTTTATGCTTGTTCTCAAACGTCTCCAGTACCTCTGGAGCATACGTCATCTTGTATTCTGTCTTCTTGCCTAACTGCTGCAGGCCTTCATTTTCTCTTGCCATAATTATATTTTAAGAATATTAAAGATGTTGTAGTTGATGTCGTTGTCAAAGACATCCTCGTGGTCATGTTTCTTGGTAAACTCGACGACACGGATGGTGACGGGCAATACCAGAATCTCGTAAACGGTCTTTAGGGTTACCTGACTAATCATCAGTGACGGCATCTCCTCCCAGGGAATGACACCACCCAGGGCCAGCGGAAAGAAGATGATGGAGTCTACCCCCTCACCAAACACGGTACTCAAGATAGCACGGGCCGAGAAGTTCTTACCACCCGACGACAGTTTCATACGAGACATCACATAAGCATTGGTGAACGAACCACAGATGAAGGCGATGAACGAAGCCAATGCAATACGCGGTGCCAGGCCAAAAATCTGATGGAATCCTGCATCGCCATCCCAATAGGAAGCACCTGGTATCCAGTCGGCAATGGCTCCCATGATGACGAAGAAGAAGTTCATGGCGAAGCCCATCCAGATAAGCATACGGGTACGACTGTAACCCCATACCTCACACACCACATCATTGATGATATAGCTCACAGGGAATACGATAATACCAGCTGTCAGGTTGACAGGTCCAAAGGAGAGTTGCTTTGTTTCCAATACGTTTGCCGTAATCAGGCAGACGCAGAACAGGGTGCCGAAAAGCATAAACAACACACTGACTTTCCTTTTGTTTTCTTGTTCCATAATCATTCTTGTTTTGTTAAAGGGGGTCCGCCCACGATTGGGTTTCGCAAGTACCCCTACAGCCGAGAGCAATCAAACGTGTTTGAATTGCCGAGACCACTGGTACTCATGGATCCCATCCATAAGTACCCCTACAGCCGAGAGCAATCAAACGTGTTTGAATTGCCGAGGCCACTGGTACTCATGGATCCCATCCAAAAGTACCCCTGCCATTTGCGGGTGCAAAGGTAATGCAAATCGAGCGAAATACAAAACAAAAACCCACTTTTTTGTTTTTATTTACGAGACGCAACCTACCTTGACCAAAGGTCAAAGGTTGTGCAAATCGAGCGAATGCAAAAGGCGCTCATCGCTTAAGACACAGCCACATGATTGTCTTTAGGCTGAGAGATGCGATAGGAGACAATGAGGATGAGAGCCATCAATGAGACTACGGCGGCAAGAATCCACAGATATGAGATTCCAAGCAATTCGAGATGAAAAAGTGACATATGCCTGATAGCGGTTACGCATTTCTCGATGCAAATAGATATCGTTATTTGCAAACTTTCAAGTTGGTGAATACCATGGCAGGTAGCAGCTATCAGCGGTTGCCTGGAGGACGGCTCATGGGGTGCGGACGGTAGTTCATGGGGGTGTCGCGGTCGCCCCAAACCAATGCCTTGAGTATGGATCCGAGGGGCAGTTCTATCTTGGAGTCCTTGCCAAGCTTGATATAGGGGTTGACAATGGGCTCAGTAGTCCACTTGCCGTTCATGGGGTTGACATAGCGGCGCACACCGACATTGGCACCAAGAATGCTGCTGAAGCGCACATCGGCATAGCCGCCATAGGTGGTATTGTTGACATAGGGACTCATGGCAGGGCCTACCTGGATGCGGTTGGCATAATAGTAGCCGAAGGCATGGAGCGTCACCGTCTCGCTGAGATCGTAGGCCACCGTACCTCCTAAGCCATACTGGGTGGACAGGGTGCGCTGCCAAGGCATCCAGTACTTGTTGGCAAGACCAGTAGCGGTGAAGTGCCAGCGTCCGAGGTCTTGATGCAGCATCATGCCACCTGTCTCGATGTTCATCAGTCCTGGCAGCTGACTCGTGGTGCCATAGAATCCCACATAGGCTCCCCGCCATAGTCCGAGGCCGGTAGCTCCTTGCTTGGTCAGCTGGGTATAGCTCTCGACAGTAGGGTTCCTGGGTATAGTCAGCCGGGGGGTCATCAGGTCGTGCTGCAAGCGGATGGAGTCGGATGCCAGTTGCCTGACCACCTCTGCCTGGGGACCGTCGACAGCCGTTCCTGACAACCGCTGGCCGTCAGGAGTTTCCGTCTGTCCCATCGCCGTCAGGGGCAGGAGGAAAGTGAGCAATATCATACACACATGTCTCATTCCAGGGGCCAAAGGTACAAATAAGCGAGCAAAAAACCAAAAGATATTCCTAAAACTGAATTCGTTTTCACAAATGTTTTGTATCTTTGCAGGCGAAAGATCATCATAGACATTGAAATGGAACATAAGAAAATCACTTTCGACACGTTTATACGCGGCTGTCTGTCCATAGCCATCCTGGTAGGTATCATCATGCTGCTGAACCGACTCAGTGCGGTGCTGTTGCCGTTCTTCCTGGCGTGGCTCATCTCCTACCTGCTGTTCCCGCTGGTAAAGTTTTTCCAGTACCGCTGCCACCTGAGGTTCCGCATCGTGGGCATACTCTGCACCTTCCTCGTGGTGGGCGGCGTGCTGACTGGGCTGTTCTTCCTCATGGTGCCCCCCATGGTAGAGGAGACCGTGCGGGTGAAGGACCTGCTGGTGGCCTACGTGTCGAACCACAGCAACGTGCACAACATCCCCAATCTGCTGCAGGACTTCATACACGAGCACCTGACCAAGGAAGACCTCAAGGCGCTGATTACCCAGGAAGGATTCATCGACTCCATCAAGCAGGGCGTGCCGAAGATATGGGCCGTCATTTCACAGTCCATCAGCATTGTAAACAGCCTGTTCTCGGTGACGATGGTATTCCTCTATACGCTGTTCATCCTGCTGGACTACGAGAAGATATCGACCGGATGGGTCGAGTTGCTGCCGCTGCGTTATCGCCGCTTCGCCGTCCATCTGGTGGACGACATCAGGCAGGGCATGGACCTCTACTTCCGCGGACAGGCCTGTGTGGCACTGAGCGTGGGCGTGCTGTTCAGCATCGGATTCCTGATCATCGATTTCCCGATGGCGGTAGGACTGGGCATGTTCATCGGGCTGCTGAACATGGTGCCCTACCTGCAGCTGTTAGGATTCATCCCCACCATCCTGCTGGCGGTGGTCAAGGCGGCTGACACGGGAGAAAGTTTCTGGATGATCATACTGATGGCGCTCGCTGTGTTTGCCGTCGTACAAATTATCCAGGACACCATCCTGACGCCGAAGATCATGGGGCGCGTCATGGGCATGAACTCTGCCATCATCCTGCTGTCGCTTTCCATCTGGGGCTCGCTGCTGGGCATCATGGGCATGGTGATTGCCCTGCCAGCCACGACACTGCTCATGACGTACTATCAGAAATATATCGTCAAACTGAGAAACTGAACATACAACAATGAAAAAACTATTCCTCACTCTTTGTTTTGTGGGTTGTGCCCTGAGCGCAACCCTACCCGTCCGGGCACAGAACCAGACGGATGTGCTGAAGACTCCAAACGGCAAGGAAGTCAAGTTTACGTGCATCAAACATGCCAGCATACAGATAGAGTACGACGGCATGTTCTTCTACTTCGACCCCGTGACGGGACTGAAGCCTCAGACGGACTTCACCACCATGCCCCGGGCTAACTACATCTTCATCACCCATGAGCATGCCGACCACTTTGACCGCATGGCGCTGACCCAGCTGGTGTCTACCAACACGGTGGTGTTCAGCAATCCGAATGTGGGGCAGAAGTACCGTCAGGCGCGCGTAATGAACAATGGTGACAAGGTGACGTTCGGCAACGACATGTCACTGGAGGCGGTGCCTGCCTACAACACCACACCGGGACGCGAAAAGTTCCACCCCAAGGGACGCGACAACGGCTACATACTGACCCTGGACGGTCTGCGCATCTATGTGGCTGGCGACACGGAGGATATCACTGAGATGCAGGACCTGAAGGACATCGACGTGGCCTTCCTGCCCTGCAATCAACCTTACACGATGACCACCGACCAGCTGGCGCGTGCCGCCAAGACCATCAAGCCCAAGGTGCTGTTCCCCTATCACTACAGCGACACGCCCGTCAACAAGGTGAAACTGCTGCTCAGCGGAACGGGCATCGACGTCCGCATCCGCAACTACCAGTAATGTCATAGACAAATAGGTTCGTAAGTGATGGCAGTTGAATACCATTGCATCAGAAACTAAAACAATAATCAATGAAAAGAATATTTACATGTCTGATAACCCTCGGAATCGTTGTGACTGTTCAGGCAAAAAAATGGACTGTCGATGAAGTAAAGAGTGTGATTAAGAAGGTGAATACCTGCTGGCAGACCAACCATCCTGCCGAGGTCCGTGCTTTCTGGGACCATGCTGCTTACCATACTGGTAACATCGAGGTCTATAAACTGTTGAAGGACCAGAAAATGCTGGATTACAGCATCCGCTGGGCAGAGCATAACCAGTGGAAAGGAGCAACGGAGTCGGACCCGTCCAAGTGGAAATACAAGAAATATGGGGAAGGCCAGGACTATGTGCTCTTTGGCGACTGGCAAATCTGTTTCCAGACATACATTGACTTGTACCAACTTGCTCCTGATGAGAAGAAGGTGGCACGTGCCAAAGAGGTGATGGGTTATGAGGCAGACTCGAAGGTAAACGACTATTGGTGGTGGGCTGATGCTTTGTATATGGTGATGCCTGTCATGACAAAAATGTACAAGCTTACCGGCAATACCAAATATCTGCGTAAACTATATGAGAATATCCTCTATAGTGATTCTATCATGCTTGACCAACAGACAGGCCTGTATTTCCGTGATGGGAAGTATGTTTATCCCAAACACCAAACGGCCAGTGGCAAGAAGGATTTCTGGGCGCGTGGCGACGGATGGGTCCTGGCAGGTTTGGCCAAGGTGTTGCAGGATATGCCTGAGACCTATGTCCGCCAACCGTTCTTCGTAGAGAAGTATGTCAATCTGGCCCGTGGCGTGAAGCGACTGCAGCAGCCAGAAGGTTATTGGACACGTTCGATGATGGATGCGAAACAGGCTCCCGGCTATGAAACCAGCGGTACAGCATTCTTCTGCTACGGACTACTTTGGGGCGTGAACAAGGGCTACCTTTCAAAGAAGGAATTTGCCCCTACCATTGAGAAGGCATGGAACTACCTTACCACGATAGCCCTTCAGGAAGACGGCAAAGTGGGTTATGTGCAACCCATTGGAGAAAGAGCGATTCCCGGACAGACCGTCAGTGCCGATTCGCAGGCCAATTTCGGTGTGGGCGCATTCCTTTTGGCAGCATGTGAATATGCAAGATATATCAGTCGATGATACAAACAATATGCAGATGAAAAAAACAATCATCCTTTTGGCAGCTGTCTTGCTGTTATTGCCGGCACAGGCTACAAGAAAAGCCAAGCAGTCACAGCAGACCGATCGCGAATATTGGTGCTCGCTGGCCTACAAGATAGCTCAGCCGGTACTTGAGAATATGGCGCACGGTAAGTTGCAGAAGAACATGAAAACGGAGTTCTCTCCATCGTTTGACAATCGTGACCGTTCCGTAGTCTATATGGAGACCTTTGGTCGTCTGATGGCAGGCATCGCACCCTGGCTCACCCTGCCTGACGACGATACGCCAGAGGGGGTGCAGCGCCGTCAGCTTCGCCAATGGGCACTGGCAGCCTACAAGAACTCTGTAGACCCCGATTCGCCAGATTATCTCTGTTGGGGCAGGACCGGACAAAATCTGGTGGATGCTGCCTATATAGCCGAATCGTTCCTTCGTGCCTGGGATACACTGTGGGTCCCGCTCGACGATGTCACCAAGCAGCGCTATATCAAGGAGTTCCAGGGCATGCGTAAGATTGACCCACCATACACCAACTGGTTCCTTTTCTCATCTACCATCGAGAGTATGCTGGCTAAGGCGGGCGCTCAGTATGATCAGTTCCGTGTCAACACCGCCTGTCGCAAAGTAGAGGAGTGGTATGTAGGCGACGGCTGGTATGCTGATGGGCCTGTGTTCGCCTTCGACTACTATTCGAGCTATGTGTTTCATGCCATGTACTTGGAGACCCTTCAGGCTATGGTTGATGCCAAGGCCAATACCCGTATAGATTATAATAAGTATTACGATCGTGCCTTGAAACGTGCCCAGAAGTTTGCCATTATCCTGGAGCGTTTCATCTCGCCTGAGGGCACCTTCCCAGTCATAGGTCGTTCAACGCCTTACCGTATGGCAGCCATGCAACCTCTGGCCCTGATGGCATGGTATCAGAAACTGCCGGCTGATCTCAGCAACGGACAGGTGCGTGCAGCCTTGACAAAGGTGCTGCATCGAATGTTCGACACGCAGGAGAATTTCAATGACGCCGGTTATCTGACAATCGGTTTCTGCGGTCATCAACCCGAGACAGCCGATTGGTACACCAACAATGGTTCGCTTTATATGACTTCACTGGCTTTCATGCCTCTCGGACTGCCGGCAAATCATCCTTTCTGGACTGACGCAGCGCAGCCTTGGACGCAGGTGAAAGCCTGGGGAGGACAGCCATTCCCGAAAGATCACTATTGGGAGGATACGATTCAGACAAAAGACAAATGGTAAATAAACGTATCACGGCTCCATGGCTTGGAAACTAAAATATCGCTGCTGCCAGTGTGGCTATGAAGCCGAAGTGTACGAAGGGCGTGGGCTCTTCCGCCAGGAAATACGCGCCATGTCTTGTCCGGACTGCAAGAGCATCCAGAACATCGTTGTGGGTGGGATTATTGCTGACGTGGCACCTTCTTACAGAAGCGAGGTAGGCCGGCTGTGCCTGCAATGCGGTAGCGACAACATCAAGCTGTGGGACGGACATTCCTGCCCACAGTGCCAAGGTAAGATGCAACAGACTGGGGATAAAGAGTTTTGGACCTGAATCCGTTACTTCATAAGCTTCCGCATAGAGCGATGCACCCTGCAGTTTAACATCACTGCTTCACGGCTTTTGGAGTCCAGTTCTTGAAGAAGCGCAGCACTTTCTCCCGGTTGTAGCCTTTCCCCTCTTCCAGGAAACTCGAATCTTGGATATGGATGACCTTGCCCTCTTCGTCTAATACCACAAAGACTGGGAAGCCGAATCGTCCTGCGTTATTCAGGCGTTTCATTAGAGTCTTCCCTTTCTCCATGTTCCCTGACCCATTTGATTGACGAGGATTGTAGTTCACATGAATGTACTCGAAATTGCTCTCAATGGTTTTGCTGATTGCAGAATCATTGGTGATGAAGTCGGCAAAGCGCAGACACCAAGGACACCAGTTACCTCCCACCTGACAGATAACAAACTTCCCTTCAGACTTAGCTTTCACTAATGCCTGGTCTATCTGCCCAATAGGGTCGATGCTCTCGTTATAGACCTTCTTCAATGCCGTCTGTGCGTTTACCGACAGAGCAAAGAGACCGGCCAGCAATGACAGGAAGAACTTCTTTCTCATACTTCTGCAACGACTTCGATTTCAACCAATGCACCTTTCGGCAGAGTCTTTACAGCAACAGCAGACCTTGCAGGGTACGGCTCTGCGAAAAACTCCGCGTAGACAGCGTTCATATCGGCAAAGTCATTCATGTCTGCCATGAAAACCGTTGTCTTCACCACATGTCCCATGGTCAGTCCAGCCTCTTCCAGAATAGCCTTCACGTTGAGCAATGACTGGCGGGTTTGCTCCTTAATACCACCCTCTGCAAATACGCCAGTAGCAGGGTCGATAGGTATCTGTCCCGAGGTATAGACGAGATTCCCTACTTGTACGGCCTGGCTGTACGGGCCTATGGCTGCAGGAGCCTTTGATGTACTAATTACCTTTTTCATCTTCTTGTCCTTTTGTTATCGTTTAATATGTTGTAAAGTGATACTTATCTCATACTTGCCATAGTCTACTATCCTGATAGCGAGGCCAAAATTACAAAATATCGGGGAGAAATCATTCATTTCGCCGCTCTTTTAAGAGAATTTGTGAAGATAGTGAATGTAAAAGTACGAAAAGTGGAGAATTATCCGT
>Ga0256407_10004297_pt1 | contig 24024 bp, 26 predicted proteins | sample RumenRJG_04DNA_FD_193489 | JGI IMG/M metagenome (GOLD analysis project Ga0256407, IMG submission 193489) | Bovine rumen microbial communities from Lethbridge, Alberta, Canada - RJG_04 | ecosystem: Host-associated > Mammals > Digestive system > Stomach > Rumen | place: Canada: Alberta... | reverse complement strand
CATTCTAATCTTACTCGGCGACAAGGTGGACAAGAAAATCGTCAACGACATCGTAACAGCGAACTTCTCCATAGTGGTGAGACCATCGGAGAACCCCAACTTCACGACGAAGGAGGGTGACTACACCATCGTCATCCGCAAGGACGACGGTGAGGAGATTGAACTCGACATGCCGCACCGAGGGGCAAAAATGCTCTATGTGCTCACACTCATGTGTCAGAAGGTGGTGGGTGGACTGCCCAACAAATACTTCACTAACAGTAGGGCTGCTGCAGCCATCATAGCACTCTACGACAAACTCTACCGCTCTGGTGGTAGTCAATGGGTAGAGAAGTGTGCATCCAAGAACCACAACCTCTCCACTTTCCGCACCCATGCGAAGAATGCCGTGGAGGATAACAAGGCCTTGGACAACATGCTCCGCTACTGGTGTGGCTTCGAGGACGAGAAGCGAGCCATCGGTAATAACCAACTACAGCTCAGAAGGATACGAATCCCCAACGACCACATTATCTTCGAGGACGCAGCCAATAGCCGTGTCTCCTTCGAGGAAATCATGGAACAGTTGCCGCCATTTGAGGAGTTGTTCGTTTACAGAAACAAGACCGCAGAGCGCATCAAGCAACTACGCTTACAGAAGGCGGCAAACAACTTCTCCCATAGCTGAACCACGAAAAAGGGTAGGGGAGGATACCCTTCTTCCCCTACCGCTTCTTATACCTATATAAAACCACTCCAATTCATCCTTTTGTGGTAATTTCGTTGTCCCATAAACAAGATAGACAATAACACAAATATAAATCCTCTTTTCCCCCCAAGCATATATTTTATCATCATTTTAAAAACTACAGAAATGGGAAAAAAGCAATTTGACAACAATCGTAACCAAGGAAATCATTCCAGTAACATCCAACATGAAGAGGGTGATCAGTACCTGAAAAATGACGGTGAAGTATACACTTTAGTCTATGGCACTGAGTGCCGTGTGTGTGAGCTTGTTTGGGAAGCCTTTAATGAAGAGATTCCAGAAGGGTATACGGTTTCTCACATTGACGGTAACAAGCTGAACAATAGGCTCGATAATCTTAAACTGGAGAGATTGTAATATCTCTCTAATCCATTCTTTTATGAATATCTCGTTACCCAAAGGCCGTATTGCAAGTAAGATTAAAACCAAATCAAAACATATCACCCATGCGCAACATCATCCTAGGTCAAGAAGAAGTCTATACTGCTAACCCCAACGTTTGGTCTTTCAAGAGAGTGAGGGACATCGTCAACGGCATCAACCTTAGGTTGAGCAATATGGCTGGTGGCTTCCCTTTCGAGTTCAACGGAACAACATGGGCAGACAGCGAACGGCTGTACCTCTGCGGTGAGTTCTCTGACTACACCGTCAAACACCGAGTCATCCAACAAGAACTGCTCGACTCCAAAAGCGGATATGCGGCCAAGAGGTTTGTAAAGGCTCGTTTCCGTAAGGAGGTGAGGGAGGACTTCTCTACTTTCCGACTTCAGTGGATGCTCTTTTGCGTATGGCAGAAATGCAAGGGAAACCAAGACTTCCGAGAACTGCTGCTGAAAATCCCCAAGGAAGTGACACTGGTGGAAAACACCACTACGGACAAGTGGGAAAGCGCAGTGATATGGGGGTGCAAGAACCAAGAGTTGCACAACAAGCGAGTGAATCTTGAGATGGATCTTACCAAACGACATCAAGGTCTGAGCCAAAGTGAAATGGACACGCTCATCAACCTTGAGACCAACAAGGTGAACGATGTCGGTGAGTGGCGAGGACAGAACAACATCGGCAAAATCCTCATGATCTGCCGTGACTGCATCGTCGACGGCACAGAGCCGCCCATAGACTACGAACTGCTGCGCAACGCCAATATCCATATCCTTGGGAAAAAACTCACGTTCTAACCATTTCAACTACAAACGATGGAGATAACAATAGAGAAAATCTGGCAAAAATTCAGGGATTATAACCGTCTTTACTTCAACAATGAACTTCCGATGCCGCTAGTACAACTTCTGAAGTCATACCGTCTCTGTGGTCAGTTCTCCTGCCGTAAAATCATCGGCAGAAGGAGAATGAAGGGGCAACTTCTGGAGATATCGTGTTACTACGATTGGGAGGAAGATGCGCTGCGCGATGTCATCGTCCATGAGATGATACACTACTATCTCGCCTACAAACATATCGACAACAATATCACTCATGGCGAGGAATTCCAAAAGATGGCTGAGGAACTGAACAACAAATACGGACTGAACGTGACCGTAAAGATAGACACGTCGAAATTCAAACGGGCACCATCGGCACCCAAGTTGAGCTATTACTTTGCCTGTATATTCTAATAACGAGATTGACAACAACGATAATAAAAACAAAAACAATGAAAAGAACTGTAATCTGTGAATACGTGGGATTCGGCCATCCTGACAAAGTGGCAGACCAAATCAGTGATGCCCTGCTGGACGCCTTTTTGGAGAAAGACCCCAATACACGAGCCGGTATCGAGGTGATGATTAAAGACAATATCGTGGTCTTGGGCGGCGAGGTGAAGAGCACGGCCCAAATTGACTACGACCATATCGTGAGAGAGACGATGGACAACGTATGCTATCCCGATGACCACCATCTCTCGGGAGACGACATCAAGGTCGTCAACCTCATCGGGAAACAATCACCTGAAATCAGCCGAAGCGTGGACCAGGACGACGGCATCATTGGGGCGGGTGACCAGGGCTTCTGTGTGGGCTTTGCCTCCAACGAGACGGAAGACTTGATGCCGCTTGGGGCGTATCTCGCCCGAAAGTTATGCCAATGTGCGGAGGATATGAGCCACATTTTCGGACCGGACATCAAGTCACAGGTGGTGGTGTCGTATGACGAAGAAGGTAAGGGACACGTTGACTCCATCCTCGTGAGCACCATGCATCAATGCTCATTGGAGAAGTGCCGCGAAATCCTCAGTGATTATATCACAAATAATGGGATGGGCATCGATATGCATCTGTTCCTGCAGCACATCATCGATGACAAGCCCGATATCACCATCAACCCCGCTGGAGAATGGCACATAGGCGGCAGCATCTCCGACTGTGGTATGACCAACCGTAAAATCGTGGTGGACCAATATGGTGGCTATGCTCCTGTCGGTGGGGGTGGTCTCTCAGGAAAGGATATGAGCAAAGTGGATAGGAGCGGAGCATACATGTGCCGATACCTCGCGAAGAACATTGTGGCTGCTGACCTGGCTGATACGGCAAAGGTAGAACTGGCGTACATTATTGGCCAACCACAGCCTTGTGCCATCAACATCGAACTCAACAACTTCGATAAAAACTCTGACAAGTTGTCCAACAGCAACCCCAACCTCGCAGAAGACCTCGCTCAATGGATAAGGGCGAACATCGATCTTTCTCCAAAGGGCATCATAGAAATGTTTGATGGATTGGCACCTCGCTTCCATGAAGTGTCGCTGTTGGGCCATTTTGGTCATTCTGATGACCGGTTTGAGAAGTCTTTCCGATATTTCCCATGGGAAGAAACGGACATTGCCGACTCCTTGGCAGAGCACTTTCCGAACAACCATTAAGACATAACAACCACGGCAATGGATAGAACAATCAAAACGTTCAAGGTAGATTTTGACTACGACGACATACAATTGTCAGGTATATGCCGATGGGTGGGGGAACAAATGCAGGTAGAGATGACGGCTCCAATGAATGGGATTGTGTCATTTGTCTGCAGATGGCCTTTCCGACCTCGAATGATTGAGAATACCGTCGAGGATGAAGCGATAGAGGAACTGCAGCGTATCCTTTTGGATCTGTTTGTTATCGATAGGAATATGGAGACCTATCGAAAGATAGGCAAGGCATACCAAGCATACAAACATAAGGTGACACGCCGTAATGCTGAACTGAAGAAGACACTGGCAGAACTCGAAACCCAATATGAAGACCATGCAATTGAGAGAAAGGAATACAGATTTCAGAAAAAACTGATTGAGGATTCATTACGGTTCACGAATGTCAAACTATATGAGTTTGAAAGGGTGATGTACTTACAGCATAAAGACCTTCCGCATATCAGTTCATATTACGTCTGCCAGATTCTCAGATGGATTGACAGTCATCCTGACGAGGCAAGACAGCTGATTGATACCAGTAATGAGAGAAACGAACACTATCTGAGAATATTAGAAAAAGAGGAACAAAGAGAAGGAATCTAAAACCCTAGAAGGAAATGGATATAACAATGAACAGAGCACCTTGTGATGAAAACGGTGCCACCAAACCGGCTTCGATATTCAGGGTGACCACCTATGAATATCGATACTATTTACCCAAAAAGATTCATTACCCCAGTTTCCGACTGAGGACTGCGAATACTGCCTTTCTTCCCACATTGAAGGAGGCAGAGGAATGGGTGATTCACAAGGGCAGATTTTACCGTCGCATCAATAAAGACAATAAACCTTCATCTTATTATGGAACTTATGCTTATGTCATCACGGAGATACCCCTAAGAGTAGATACCAACCTCGATTATTACGGAATAAGTCTGTCAGAACGTGTCTATAGCCCAGATGGCACGTTGTGGGGAGAAAGGGATTTCTGCAACATCATCCCTGCCGATTGTGCATCTTATGAATTTAACTATTGGGGACGCTTGTGCCAGTTTAAGGGCAGAAAACCCGAGGAAATCAAGTTCAAGCCTGGTGACATCGTGGAGGTTTTCGGATATCCAGGAAATGATTATTGGAGTAATGACTGCGTGGACCTTGCAATTGTTGTGAAATGTCCTCCAACAGACAGTGAACTGTCTGAAAAACTAGAACAGTACCTTGCCACTCACAGTGGATTTGACGTATGCGACCATGCGTTATGTTATGAGTTTGGTTCTAGACAGGACGAATATGAGGTGCTGCCGTTGGCATATGGTGAAATAGACCATTCACCGACCATAGCGACATTACGCCCCTCGATGCCAGTATCCACAAGAATGCGGAACCGCCTGCAAAAGGTGTATCAACAGTATATGGACAAAATGGATGAAAACAAAAAACAGGAAGGAAATGGAAAATAAAACTGATTCAACATGGATAACGGAAGACAAGTTCCCGGATGGGAAAATCATTTTGCTCGACGGCAGGGTGGAGGACTGCCACCCTCGGATGACGAAAGAACAACCACCATATACCGACAAGGAAAGGGAGGCAGACAAGGAGCGGTTCATCAAAAACGCCTTCTTCTTCCTGGCCCACAAGGAACGTATTCTTACGGACAGCAGAATGTTCCTTTGTCCAGTGTCCATGGGGTCAATAGGCTTTGCAGATCCCACTTTGGGCATCTATCTCCAATGGTGGGAGACATGTGTTGGGGCAATGTTCACAGACAAGAAAGGAAGGCGTGGATTGTTATACAAGTTGTCGGGAAGCAGCTTGAGCGGCCACAATTTCTGTGGTGTGGTGCATGAAGATGGAACAACCAAGAATGTGGAACTACATCCCTTCAAAGACTACAGGGATTCCTTCATCCGTATCAACAACTTGTACAAATCCTCAAAACAGAAATACCAGGCTTATTCGCTCCGACAGGTGCTCGACATCCTCGACCATGAGGAGGAGGGCGACCGTGACTATGCACATGCCATCAACGAGCAGATGCAGACGCAAGAAATCAACGTACTTAACGAACGTGTGCATCACCTGAATGCCCGAATCGAGATGCTGGAACATTCCCTTTCAAATGCCAGACAGGAACTGAGGGAGGAAAAACTCCTTCACTTCTACGACAGATACAAGGACTTGGAGATGCATATCTTCTCAAAAGTGGAACAACTCCTTCAACAGAAACGTGACCTCAAAATGGCGCTGCGAAGGGGTGACTACACCAACCAAGTCTACGAGCGACAGGTCAATGACATTACTAAGCGCATCAATGAGGCAGAAGAGGAACTAGAAAAGTTCAAATCCGAGGAAATCAACAGGGTGTTCCCCAATGAAGGACTCTTGTTCTGTCAGATAGAGAGTGAAGTGAATAAATTCAGAGAGAAATGATAAAACTAGCCAGAAAGATCATCAGTAAGCCGAATCCCTGCTACGACAGTTCGAGACAAGGGAAATATGCCAACCCTATCGACGCTTACCTCAAAGAGGAAGTGGCGTTCAGGTTATCTCGGACATGCTCTTTGCAACCACCAATGAGAAGGTGGCCAGCACCTTTTCCCGTATTCCCGGTTCGTATGTGATGCAGAACGGCTTGACAACGACCCCATGAAGGCCCAAGGGCAGGGTATCCTTTACCAACACTTCAGTGGCTATAACAGGGGGTGCTCACCACATTTGAGTCAGAATTCTTGTATAATAATAAGAGGAAGCAGCATTTGGAGACAATAATAAACCTGCTGACACCCGACTGTCTGCTGATAGACTACCACTCTTTCCCTTCCGACCTCTATGATTGTGACATCTGCATCGGCCACAATAGCGACAAAACCTTTGATGAGCAATTGGTCAGTCTGGTCAAGCAACAGTTCGAGAGCAGCAACTACAAGGTGACCGTCAATGTACCGTATTCCAACTCGCTCTCCCCTGAGACAGGTTTCACCAACAAGTCTCTGATGATAGAGGTGAACAAGCGAACTACATGACCCGAAACGGGAAACTCAACCCCAACAGCCGCCAGTGGATGCGCTGGTTCAGATGCATCAACTGAATCTATGACAATATCCTGAACAATGAAACTGTAACAATATGAACAGCTACAATTCTTTACAAGAAAGGATTCAAGGCCTTCATTGCATCAAGACGATAGCCGTACTGACAGCAGGGCCAATAGGTGCGATACGGCGCAAAGAAAATGGCAAAACAAGAAGCCATTCACTATTAGGCGATATTCAAAGTTGGAGGTATGTCTATGTTCCTGCTAAGGGAATGCTTGACGAGTGGAAAGAACTGTTTGTCGTGCTGAATATATCCATCGATGATGCAAAGAAATTGTGTGGGCAGTATAAGCGAACTTCATTTGTGTTTTCTGAGTTCTTGGATAATGGTACCCTTCGCAGTGAATTTTGGGAGAAGGAGGATGTTGGCATCCCGTATCACAAAAAGGATAATGGCTATGTGAATAAAGAAGAAAGGAATGACGGTAAAATGATTGAGTTTGCTGATGCCTCTGGCATCCTCATAGTTTCAGGGAAACAATTCCAGTACCGGATCCCATTTGGTGTAATGGAGAGAGCCAACAGTCTGTTTTCTGCCAATATCAAAGACATGATAGAAGTATCGAAGAGTAAATGGAATGGAAATGAGGATGTAGATAGTATCATGGATCATGTCATCTCTCATGTCGGGATGTCCCCATACCTATGGAGAAAGGAAGTTACCAAGGGATTCTATGATAATTGAATCAAATCCGAAAGAAAGAATGTCAGAATGATAGAGCAAAAACTATTATTGAAATACATCATAACTCGATTTGGATGGAAAAAGAATTTTTCGTATTTTTGCGCTTATAAAAACTATGGACTATGGCAGCAATATTTGAGTGTACGGAAGAGAGATATGCGTTGAATCTGAATCCTTATCAGATTTTCGTTTTCATCAATGAGAAGACAAAACCATATCTTGAGTTGTTCAAGGAGTTCCAGAAAAAGAGCAAGTCCTATGAGATAATCCTTCTCCCTTTTGAGCCATCAGTAGCTCAACAGATAGAGGATGATTCTGTAGATCCTCAACTATATAACATCATCACACATGCCGATGTCGTGGCAAGGGTGGTGCCGGAGAAATTCGGTGATTACCGTTACTTGACTGAGACCTTCTTAAAACGTAAGAGCCCTGATTTTGATTACATGAGTCATAAGTGGCATCAGTTCATGGACAAGCTAAGAGTGAGAAAGACCCAAAACTATGTCCATACCATCAGACGCTTCTTCCAATATGGTAACCAGGAGTTCTGTGACTTCGTCATGAGTGTTTTCAATGGAAATCTCAATGATCTTATGGAAATGTCAGACCTTTATAGCCACATGGTTGGTACAGGTGATTATAAGAGAGCACAGGATTTCACAAGACAATTTGTCAAAAAACTTGATGATTCCCAGAGAGAACAGCTGGACTCTATTGTCAAGGATGCCCTTGACTACAATAGTCCTGAAGAGTCCAAGGCGGTGTTCAAGGATTTTATCTATTCCAATTATGGGCCAAAAGAAGGGAAAGCACAGGCTCCTCAAAGAGAGAAAAACATAAAGGCACCGGATTTCAGAATCGAAATCATTTCTTTGGAAAAGAAAAGGCTTACTGATGCGAAGGGTGATTATGACATACAAATCGTCAGAGACAATGGAGAGAGGATTTCCTTGAGGTTCGGACACAGGGGCGATAAGATGTTCTATTTGCTCACGCTTCTCTGCCAAAAAACGGTAGGCGGGCTTCCCACCAAGTTCTTTTCCATCGACTCATCCAAACTCGCCTTCAAGAAAGTGTATGATGAGGTGTTCAGGTTTGGAGGTGACGATTGGGTCAAATCAATGGCTTCGGAAACACATCATCTCTCCGTATGCAGGTCACACGCTAAAATGGCTATAGAAACAGGAAATTCCTTGGATTTGACTACTGCCTATTGGAGCAACCTGGATACTATTGCCTTATATCTAGGTCCCAAGAAGAAGAAACTTCAAGTACGCCGAGTACGGCTCTCGGAAGACCGGATAGTCATTAAAGACAATGGTTTGTTGTCACAATATTTGGTAAATCTGCCTTCTTTGGAACAGGTCGTGGGCTATATCAGTCCAAATGCCGCAAAGGTGATGGAAATGCATTTGCCTTTCACAAGGGGAAGATTGGAGGAAGGCAAGGCATATATGCTTGATGAATAGAACCAAAATCCCCAAGCGCTGTTGGCGCCTAACTTCTATCTGGAAACTCCAAAAGGCATCTTTGATTCTACTTTCCTGATGGATGAACTGTCTATATGATACAGGCATAGATGGCAGCACCAATGATACAGGGGATGAGACCGATAAGCATGCCCCATAGGGACTGCACAAAATGATACCGCTTCTGGTGGTAAGCCTTGTCCATGTGTTCCGTTCCAGGCAGCCGTACGGCTTTCATATTAGCGAACAGCACCCAGTCTAGGAAGAAGCAGTCATACCAGTCGATGAAAAGCCAGATACCATAACTCAAAGCAAGTGCCGACCAAAAGCCATAGGCTCCAGCCAGCTTCATCAAAACAAGCATCAGCACGAGGGCCACGAGCAGTGCACATCCTTTCTTTAGCAGTACGCTCTTAGAGAAGAACTCCGAGGGCACACGCTCGTGAGTCTTGAAATACTCCTCCTGGATGTCCTTCGGGTAGTCATGAATCCACCACACGGGATTTTTCACCAACGGAATCATGACCATCGCCGTGAACGCTATGGTCATGATGACAGTCTCAAAAATGATAATCATCCAGTTCATATTCCATTATCCCTTTTGTTCTATTATGCACCATTGGAATGCAAAGATACAATATATTGTAGAACTATTTTGATTTCTGGGATAATTTGTACGCCATTGTAACAATCCTCATTCATCATTCTATTTCCCCTTTAGGTCCTTTATTTTACTATCTGTGGTTATACCTATAAAAAACCAGCTCAAATTATTTCTTTTACATACCTTTGTGTCACAATTCCGGTCACGTGAATTGAATATGCGCTCTTTGACATTCTGAAACACCCTGAGAAAACATCAACCGCTGTTGAGCTCATGACGAACTGACTTTCGGCATATCGCTGAAAAGAATCTCTAGAACTTTATACAAATAAAATATCATTTTCACATAAAAAGGAAAAGCATGTTTGACGACGATTTTGATTATATCACACCCGATTTCGACAACGAGTACGAAGAACCTGATACATGGACCCTTATCTCTGCCCTTGACAGGGTGCTGAGCGTGGTACTTGAGGAACGCCTCTCTAAAACATTCTGGGAGAAAGCCAAGAATCCCATTGATTACCTGACGAAGGAGCTGGACATGACGGGAATACAGGTAGCCATATTGGCGATACTTCTGGAGAATGATGAGCCGATGACATGGAAGGGGATAGCCAAATGCGTAAGGTGCAGCCGTCTTTCCATCATGAAATACTCAGATGAGATAGAAGACCTTGTGTCGAGACGCTGGCTCATACGCAGGAATGTGCGTGAGTTCAGTAGCTGTTATCAGGGTTTCTGCGTGGCTCCTGGAGTGGCATGTGCGTTACGGGAAAACAGACCATTCGTGCCGGAGAAAATCGACGGCTTGGAACTCGGTTTCTTTGTCAACAAGGTGATGAAATATGTCAAAACCAATGTCAAGAGCATGGATACAAGTCTGCCTGATGACGAGGACTGGATATTGATGATGTGCGAGGCTAACAACCACCTGCCGTTGTGCAGAGAAGCCCTCAAATACCAAAACAACCTGCATGATTTGCTGTTCTTCATGATGACTGTCTGTGACTATGTCGAATGGGGAGGCACGGAGGATGAAGGTCTCAACCTTGTTGAATTGGATCAGGTTTTTCCTGACAATGACTTCGTGGACTGCATGAAATACACATTGCGCCAAGGCACGCATAGATTGTTCGAGGATGGTCTGATAGAGCATGCCTGTGTGGACGGCATTGCCTTTCCGGACAGTTTCGTTCTCACTCGCAAATGCAAGGAAGAACTGCTCAAGGGGTTTGTCCCCCAAGGAAAGAAGGACATGGATATTTGCCAGCGTGCCCAGGGAGTGATACCCCACACGAGCATCAAGGAGAAGGCAATGTTCTACAACAAGGCTGAACAGCAGCAGATAGAGCGTCTGACCAACCTGCTGAGCAAGGAGAACCTTCCTACCATACAGCAGCGGTTGACAGACCAAGGGATGCGCAAGGGCTTCGCCTGTCTCTTTTACGGTGCTCCGGGAACAGGCAAGACGGAGACGGTGCTGCAGATAGCAAGGCGCACAGGGCGCGACATCTTGCAGGTTGACATCGCTGGCATGCGCGACAAGTTCGTGGGGGAGACCGAGAAGAACATCAAGGGGGTGTTCGATACCTACCGCAGTATATGCAGGTGCAACGAAGTGACACCCATCCTCTTTTTCAACGAGGCCGACGCCATTTTCAACAAGCGCACGGAGAACGTGGAGAAGTCGGTAGACAAGATGGACAACGCCATGCAGAATATCATCCTTCAGGAAATGGAGAACTTGGACGGCATACTCATCGCTACGACGAACTTGACTTCCAACCTCGACAAGGCCTTCGAGAGGAGGTTCTTGTTCAAAGTTGAGTTCCATATACCGGAGGCGCCGGTGAAGCAACTTTTGTGGAGCAGCATGTTGCAGGGCATCACCGACGAGGAGGCACATCGGTTAGCAGTGAGCTACAACTTCTCTGGCGGACAGATAGAGAACATTGCACGTCAGCGTGCCATCGACTACATCCTGTCGGGAAAACAAGCGTCGATGGAGGATATCGAGGGGTACTGCAAGGCTGAGATAATAGGAAGGAGCAACAACACAAGGTCTGCCATCGGATTCCGATGACAGGCCTTCCCCTCTATATAGTCCACCCCTTCCCATAAAGGGTTATACCTATATAAAACCTGCCAGTATCAATACTTTAACATACCTTTGTATTACAATTTTAATCAACAAACAATAAATAGCCTATGAGTAAAATCATACGAATGATGAAAAGTGTATTTGACTATTCTCATCCTGCCATTCCGGAGGACCAGACCATCAATGACACCTCGAAGAGACTGACTGAAACGCTCCTCCATGAGAGCCATCCGTTGTATCAGAAACTGCTGCAATCCTTCAATGAGGAGGATATCCGCTCACGCCGCATTCGTTTCGATGTCTGTGGGAAGGCCCTCTACACGAAGCATCCGGTGTCGGGAAAGCAGATGGTACTCTTCAATGTCTCCTCCCTGTCCTTCCAGGTGGTGATGATGGATGCCAGGATAAAACAGACTGCGGAGATTGATGCACTGACAGCACGGATGCAGAGAACTATAGATTGTTATTTCTCCGAGCAAGGTTTCTCCCTCCCTTGTGAGTCGTCCGAAGAGATGGAACGTTTTCTGGATTACCTTACCCAGTACATCCTCGAGGCGTGGAACTACTTCAGGGTGATAACGAAAGCGTCCTGACAATATCTCGGTCCAATGATGAAAGTCACAAAATATGTGCTGGAAGACTTGTTCGACCAATACAACAAACAGTTTTTCGATGGCAAACAGGTCTAGCTTCACCAACAGATGACTATGTTGCGAACCATTCTCTGAATCCAATACGATACCATCCATGAAGAAAGGTAAGAGGCTGAACTTGTCGCTGATAGACGAGGACCTGCTCTACAAGGTGCTCTCCATCCCTACATTCTCCAAGAAGGAATACAGGATGCAGGATTTCCTTCTTCAATACACAAGACAAAAGGGAATACCTGCTTCCCTGGATAGCAAGGGCAACGTCTATCTCTGCAAGGGCATGCTGGGAGAAGGGCAATTCTACCCATGCGTCTCTGCACACATGGATACCATACAAGACAGACAGATTCCGTCATAGAGGCAGACAAGCCCATCCCTCTCATCACAGAAGAAACTGATGACGGCCATATCATCTTTGCCGAGGGTTTCGGATTGGGAGGGGATGACAAGGCGGGCATCGTCATTGCCCTGACCATCATGGAGAATCTGCCGGTATGCAAGGCAGTGTTCTTCGTGGAAGAGGAGATCGGATGTGGCGGAAGCACCAGGGCCGACCTAAGGTGGTTTAAAGATGTGGGGTATGTCATGGCTTTCGACTCCCCTGAAGGAAACTGTGCCTCATGGTCGTGTGGTGGCGTTTGTCTCTTCGACCGGGAGTTTTTCGAAAACCATCTGGAGAAAGCCTGCGAGTTTTTCGGATTGACAAACTTCGTGGCTCATCCCTATACTGATGCCATGGCACTCAGGGTGGACACCTCACTGGCCTGCATGAACTTTGGGGCAGGGTATTATGACTACCACACGCTTCCATATAAAAAGACTTTTGCGTAGGTACCTCCCCCGGCCCCTCCTGAGAGGAGGGGGGATAATTAGCATCGCATATCACTCCCCCCTCCTCTCAGGAGGGGACGGGGGAGGTCTTTTTTTATTCGGGACTTCATTTTGTGTGTCGCCCAATTCGTTACTCAGGAGTATGTAGTGCCGGAGGAGATGGACAATGCGGCAGCCATGGGACTCTATCTGATAGGGCAACTGGGCACCCGTGAGTATGTCATTCCCTACGCCTCCAGATACAAGATGAAAGAAGATCCTGACTATAACTACTTTTTAGAGAAATTCAAACGATAACAATAAACAAAGAATTATGTATCAACCAGAAACAGAATACTTTCTTCGACCCAATGACTGGAATGGATATACAATCGTTGAGCATAACAGCCGCAGACCACCTTATGAGGGGTGTTGCGTCTTCGGAATCTGCGATTACCGGATCTCAGATGGTGACGGAAGACCAATAAAATATGACGACACGTATGTAGAGATAGAGGAAGACGTGCGCAAACATGCCATGAGAATGTTCCGTGATGTGGAGAGGAAACTGGTACTTATCGGAAACGACGGATCCACGCCCATTGAAGGGAATCTCAAAGTGGGTGACTACTTTTTCTCCCGTGGGGAATACTACCATGTCATCAGCTTGCATCAAGGTCATGAACTGTTTGAGAGTTTCTATTGTGACAAGTATGACCTTAATATTGATTCCGATCCATTCAGTTTGGAAGAACTCGGCACTACTCTGGTGGAACTGGTGGAAGATAGTCTCCTCATTTCCAGGGAAACTTACGAAACCGCTCTCCAAGCGGCTCGAAATGGCATTTCCCAAATCACTGCATACCTCAGTGACCAGTATATCCGACATAAAGGGTTTGGATCAACAAACTTATGATTGTGAAATCCAATAGCGAAGAGAACAACCCTTTTGAAAAAAAGGACAGAATCGTGGGGTAGGGGAGTTATACCCCAAAAGGTCAGGACTTATTTAGGTCTCTTCGATATACGACTCCCTCCTATGATTGGTCCTGACAATAGATTTATAAGCTTGATATTAACATAAAAATGAATGGATGATGGCACTGTTAAAAGAAGATGGTAGTTCGGAAATTGAACTAATTAACAAACTCCTCACCAGAAATAAGGATGAAAGTACGGATTTAGAAAAAGAAACAGAGCAGATTTGGAACAGATTTAGAAAGGACCAAAGTGAAATAGATAGGAACAGGGACATCGTAAACTATTTTGTTTACTTAAAAGATGATGAGCTAATGAGTGACTTTCCCAAAGATTGCCTTGATGTATTGACAAAGTCAATTACTTTTATACGAAGTGCTTTGGAAAATGGCAACTATGATAGAAGCAAAGAAAGACTATACAGACTTACAGTTGAAGAGGGTCTGAGAATTGTTAATACATCAACTTTTTTTTGAGACAATTTGATGATTGCATAAATGCATCATTCCATTAATTACGGAAAATAGGGTAGGGGTGCTGTATAAATCCCACCCTAAAAAGTTACCTACTACAATAGAATAATTCAGTTACGCAAATAGGCTGCATAGCGCTGCATTAACTTTGCAGACTCGTTTATAAGGATATACATCAGAAGTCCAAACCGCCCCGTCGATATTCTGGTTATGGACAGAACAGGTCTTTCTTCTCCAAGACGTTCACAGATGTTGAATCCCCACCTGGGAGCCATGACTTCCAAGTGGACAAACGAAGAAACAATGGAAAAATACATTTTCAATTACGATGAGTGGCTGAGCGGACACGCAAAGCGCAAGACGATGATGGAGAAACTGGAACGGAGCCTGATACCGTTCGAAATCTTCGATGCCATCGGTATGAAAAACGATAAACAGGCACGCTTTGGAGAGGTAACGGTGGAAGAGAACACCTACCGTTACGAAATCTCCTATGACTACCAGTGCATCGGGCACGACGTGTATGATGCCACGCTGACAACCATAGACCTAAAGGACAAATGGACGAACCTGCTCATGGGCTACAACAAGTTCAAGGTGGTGATGAACCACCAGAACATCAAGACCATCTACTCGGATCATGAGGACTACTTCCAACAGATGATCGATATGTTCGAAAAGGATGACTACGCAGGGCTGTATGCCAATCGCTCCGCTTACATCAACAACCTGTTGGCACGCTACATTCTGCTCAGACTCTTTGAGACGCACTTTCCGGAGATGCACCTGCTGGTGAGTATCAACACAAAGGAGGACGGGAAGGTCTCTGCCCTCGCTGCCGACGCGAACCGTAACGAGTGGTACCTCTATGCCTTCAGCAAGCGTGAGGCACTGCAACTGGCACAGCGGTTAGACGGTTGCTGCAAGCGACTCATGGTATTCTACTTTTTCAACCAGGACTTCGAGACCGACGGTAACACCGTAGGTTATGACTCGGGCTGTACACGCATCTTATCGGCAAGAGCATGGATGATGTCGCTTCCCATGGAGACGATGGAGAGACGGTTGATAGAGAAACGGATGCTCACGCTCATCAGTCTTCTTTACAACGAACACCTCGACTGGCACTTCGACCGTATTGAACGGGTGGCCACCAACCCTCCGTTCTATGTCAGCCACATGAAAGAACAGAAGAAGGTTCTCAAACAGAAGAAAGACAAGAGGAACAAGAAAAGCCAGGCGAAGCAGGGCATGCCATGGTACGAGAAGATACCTCGTACACTCCTTGAAGATGCTCTGAACGTCCTTGCCGACGAGCCGAAAACGCATGCAGACATCTTCCATTTCCTGTGTGCTGCCAATATGGTGAACGCCTATGTGAACCAGTGCAACCATAGCACCCACTTCTCAGATAAACAGAAAATCCGTATGTTTCAAACCAAGAACCAGATCTTCAAATGTCTGATACGGCTGGCAGAAGAGAAAAATCCCAACGTGGCACTTTCCATCAATACGATGCCTGCCGTTCTCGTCAACATGCGTGTGGAGAAACATGATTTTCAAATCAGTTTCCGCGGTATGACACGTGAGATACTTGACCGCATCATCAACGCTGGTGTCAGCCGAAACGGTCACTTTGAGGGGCATTACCTCCAGCCCATCGCCACCGCCCTCTACCAGTACTCCTACCTGCTGAGGTGGAAGGGACTTCAAAACAAGCAATAACCTAATTTAATAAGAAGATGGACTCAGAAATAGCACTGAACATAATAGGACAAGTACTCTTGGCAGGCAGGGATAACACTCCCCTTGGGGAAAACGAAGAAAAAGACTTCCGTAATTTCCATAAAAGCTTGCAATACTTCCATCTTGTATGGCTGGAAGAGGAAATCATGAAGATATGTCAGAAACATAAGACAAAGACGGAGTTCTTGATTAATGATTACTTCCTGGCTCTGAAAAAACTTGAAAGAAGCGATAAAAAAATATATAAATTCTTTTGTGACGATTCAATAAAAAACTTCAGGGAACTGATTGTCCACACCATTCCGGAAATCCACATCATTGTGGATGGCACAAGGAAACAACCACATCTCTTAATAACAGATGGTCACCATATTGTTGTTCATAATTCAAATGCTGACCTATACCCTTCAGAACTGCTCAGTTTGTTCTCAGGGATTGACACCAAACTCAAGGAGAGGAGCAAGGATATCATCATCAGCGGATTGAAGGACATCGTTCCTGATTCATTGAAAAGTTATTTCCTGCGGGGAAAATTCACCAAGGATATGGGATGCTGCATGAATTCCGACGGCAGCTATTCAATTGGTCACGAAATAAGGCTGAGTGCCACAGAAACGCATGATATGGTTTATGCGTATATCCCAGACTATTTCTGGCAAGAACAAAGTAGGATACGGACGTTCGAGAATGTGGTGTACAGCTATTGGGCGTTGTCGGAGATTTCGGCAAAACTGCCTAAAGATGTAGATTTCATCTGCCAACATAGGGATGACTGTGGCGTATATCTGACAAATGAGACTCCTTCACAATATCCCTCTATTGATAGAGATGAGTTTTTAAGAAGGAAGGCAGTGCTAATGGTTCGTAAAGAACAAAACAGCAGAAGTACGCAGAAGCAAAAGCAGCGGAATTATGAATACATTATGGATTACTGTTGTTTGAATGAAAGATATTCAATGCAGGAATTCCTCAGAATGTGCAATAGTGATATCATCAAACTCCAAAACCTGACTCAAATCATCAAAAGTCAATTGGGTGTTTATGCGGAGGAAGTGACGATCGTTTTCAACACGAACAGCATCTCTATCTTTTTTATGAAGAGCCGGGAACAACATTGGACAAGGGAATGCCTCCTTCAATTCCCATACCATACAAACCTATACTTCCTAAAGGACATCGATGTCTTTATGGAAAAGTCAAAGGAACTTGTAAGCGTATTTGATAAAAGTTGGGACATAGAGACAACCGTAGGATTATTGGCAAAATGGAATTCATAAAGACATGGCAATCCAAATTCTGGACATGCACCGAGGTTTGGGAGGAATGCAACACTAAGGCAAAGGAAAAGAAGCTGACCTCAGATCAGGAGGCTCAGATGGATGTCCTTTTCAAAAGACATAAAAGTATCACTGAAGAATTGATACTTCTTGAAGAGAGGGCAGAAACATCAAGGGTCGCAAGCGTCCTATTTCATAACCAATTGTTACCTCTTCATCAGGAAATCAAAATCTTCTGGCTGAAAAACGGCTATAGCAATATGCTGTTAGAAAAGAATGGACTTGTTGGACTGAAATCACTGAATGGTGGCATAGCTTTGCCCGCAATATACGAGGATGTCTGTCTGACCTATGATGACTATGAGTTCTTCCACCAATGGCTCTTTGTGGTGAAGCAGAATGGCAAATGGGGACTGGTTGACAAAAGTTTGAATGTACAAATACCATTCGAATACGACAAAATCTTCAGAAAACCAGGAGCTCCGAACCACTATATTCTTATCAAGGATGGGAAACAGGGCGTTGCTTCTATTGATTTTCCGGGAGAAAAGGTTGATATTATGGTTCCCGTGGAGATGGATGCTATCTATCACGTGACAGGTTGGGATCTGACTCTGTTCACAAAAGACAGGAAATGGGGGTGGTGGTTCCCTGACAACACCGCATATTATAAGAACTACTGCAGCCCGGAATGTGACGAAATCTTCGTCCAACCTATAGAAGAAGTCTGGAAGATGGAGGATGACCAAGATGAGATTTTCATTGTCAGAAAAGGAAAGAGATACTACGATATTGTTTATTTCACAAGCAAATAAAACGAACGGTTTTGTCCACAATGTTGTGTTACCATAGTGGCTGCTACCAACCATCTCAATAAATTGAATACTATAAACATGAACTCAAGATATGAAAAACAGAATTGACGCAATGATAGGGGCTATAGCCGGTGACATCATCGGTTCAGCCTATGAGTTTAGAGGTGTAGATGAGCAACACTTCAATTTTTTCGACCGCAACTGCAGATACACCGACGATACGGTACTGACAATAGCTGTCGCCGATTGGCTCTGCCATTCTGGAAGCAACTTGCAGGATTATCTCCTGCAATATGGGAGGAAATATAATTGGGTGGGATACGGCGGTATGTTTCATCGATGGCTTCGCTCCAGCAATCCCAAGCATTACAACTCTTTTGGTAATGGCTCTGCTATGCGTGTGAGTGCCATACCCTGTTGGGCGAATACCATTGAAGAAGCCATGAAACTGGCAAAGAAAAGTGCCATGCCGACACACAATCACCCCGAAGGAATCAAAGGAGCACAAGCTATCGCCGTGGCTGCCCTGATGGCCAGACACGGGATGACAAAAGAACAAATCAAGGCGAAACTACAGGAACTGTTCGACTATGACCTCAACCACTCATATCTGGATCTGTACCATGCGGAGTATGTCTTTGACGTGACGTGCCAGGGAACGGTACCTGCCGCACTCATCAGCTTCTTCGAGAGCGAGAGTTATGAGGACTGCATCTTTAAGGCCGTTCTGACCAATAAAGACACGGACACGGCGGCAGCGGTAGCCGGTGCAGTGGCAGGTGCCTTCTACGGAGTCCCTGAGAAAAATTAAGCAGCAAGCTTTCTCGCGTCTCCCGAAAGAATTCTTAGACGTTATACAGAATTTTGAAACTCTTTTGCTAGAAAAAGGGGAATGAAGACATGTTTTGAACTGAAAGCCATCAGCGCCAGTGATGAGATATCCACAAGGCGTAACTGCGACATCATATCACGGGGCATCTACTCAACGCTGGAAAAAGCCCGATCTGGTATGATGAGCGATATAGAGTCAACCGAAAAATACGGCATAGGTCATTACTTTGGATACATCATAGAAGAGAAGGAAGTCGATCCTGAAACTCCATACATGGGATTCAAGACTTACAGAACCTACAACTCCCATGGTGAACCCAATGATGAATGCCTGGTCGATTATAATACTGAGGACTCCTTTTGTGGCAGAAAAACAGAGGATATTAAGTTCAGCGTTGGTGATATAGTATGGGCACTCTGCTATCATGAATTAGTACTGTGCATCGTAGGATGGCTGCCTCCCACGACTGCATGGTACCAGGAACGCAAAGCATTCTGTCTAAAGAAATATGGAAATGCCGATCGTTTTTATCTTGACGCGACTGATGATTGCTATGGACTATATACTCTTGGCGATGGTGACACTCACTATCACGTGCTCTGCCCTATGGTCTTTCCCTCAGGAAAGGAAGTGACTGAAGAATCAGTCATTCAACTAAGAAAGAAACTGGAAGAAATGAGGGCCGCAGATTAACTTGCCAACTTCTGCCTTAAATCCCTGATTCTTGCCTCAAATCCCTTGCAGTGAACGGAATCCTGAAGTATGAGGTAATAATAGTCATAATGATGCATGAACTCATGATTCGGGTGCTTTATAGGTATATAGAATCCTCCTATGTCAAAACAACATATTAACTTTGCGATGGATTTCAGGCAATACAATCAATCCAACAATATGATAATACAAAGTATGAATAACAATGACATTTCAAAAACTGCCGTCACTATCAGGCAGGTGGCCGGCGATGATCAGTTCTACAAAACCATAGAAAAAGAATTAGAGGAGAATGGTACTAATGCAAGAAAATTTTGGAACCTTCTTTATTGCGAGGATACCCAAAGATCATCCCCAAGGCTATGGGCCATTGCAGTGGAAGGGCAGTTGATGGGCTATGTCATCACGATTGATTTTTTCCAGGCAACCTATATCACTTGTCTTCAAATCAATGAGGCGCATCGTGGAGAAGGGTGGGGGAGTATGCTCCTGCAGCATATCTGCAAAGACCCAAACCGCACCTATGTGCTGCTCAGCGATGTGGCGATGAGCGACAGCGAACAGCTGTCAGTTTGTGTCCGGAGGAAGATATTTTACCTGAAGAATGGGTTCAGAACTGTTCCAGTCAAATGGCACAGCGAAGAATATTATATGTTTGATGTCCATGTCAAAGGCCCGGATTTGGAAATGGGATCCCTGTTGGCGGTATTGAGAAAGGGCAGAGAGATATGGAATACGGCATACGTTTATGACACAAAACCGATGATAAAATGATGATCAAAAGATTATTGGGGATTTCCTTCATTCTTATCTTCTTTGTCCAGATAGCATCCTCTCAAGACAATCGAGTGATGTGCGAGGTGACGGAAAACAAGAATTCCGTATCTGTAGCATTCGGAGAGGATGTCAAATATCTCGGTACTGACTATACCAAGCAGATAGGGTTGTATGATGACAAAAACCAACTGAAGTTCAATTCGGCAATTGATGTCGTCTCGTATCTCTGCTCACATTGGGGCTGGAAGCAATGTGGAAATCCCGTGTATAAGGATAACGGTAAGACCAAGATTTACATGTTGGAGCATAAAATCGACAACGTTCTACCTAATCTGTGGAAACAAATTGAGATGATTAAAGAATATGAGAAATCCCTCCAAAAAGCCCCTTAAGGGAGTCATCCTCCCCCTCATGGGGCTTTATTTGATGGGCTCTTTTATCGTTAATCTAGTGGATGGATTATTGGAGACATTCGTAAGCAAACCCTATCTTAGCGCTCCAAAGGAGATCATACTCCGGGCCGAGACTCAAATAGAAAGCAGAAAGCTCCGAACTGTTACGCATGATTGACACTTCCTCAAAGTTCTTGTCAATTGTAACCATATAATAGTTAATATAACCGACATTATCTATTTCTTCTTCTGAGATGTCACAACCATAATGGTTTGCCGCTTGAAAATACATTTCTTTAATAGACTCAGGCATCGGACCATCTCCCCTAACACCAATTTCAATGGTATAATACTCTTTGAAACGAAGAGTCTCAAACCATGATGCCAGCTTGTCTGCTTTATCCCTCAGTTCCCGCTTACGTTCTTCACTTGCATCAATCGCGATATTCTTTAGACTCTGATATAATCCATCGATAAGATTTATCTTGATGAAGTCAGACTCAGTAAAAGAAACCTCTTTTATCTCGTCATTTGGATATAAGGCTCTCATGGCTTTCCGGGCAATATGACAACATCTCGCATAGATGGAATAGCCATCCTCTTTATCATCAGCTGTATTCAAATATACATTTGGAGCCATATAAAACTCATGGAGGCCTTCTCTCTGTTCCTCTGTTAATTCATCCTCTTCAACCTTTCTTACAATGTCCTCGGAATTGGCAAGGCATACAAAATCTGCCATTGGAGATATGGTGGCTATAAGATATACATCCTCTGATATGACACTCTTTATCCAGCCAATATACTCCTCCTTTTTAATGTCATTAGGGTTATACGGCTCGTGCGCAAACATCTCCAGAAGGTGAACCTGGGGCTGATTGGTTCTAAAAGCAATGATATCTTTGAAATGGTATGTGACCTTATCCATAGTTATAAGTAAAGTTCAGAATTAAATGTATTCTCCAATTCCCTGTTCAACAATGAAACGGTTCCCTGAGTTCATTTCATTTCTTCTCTTGAAATGAACAGCTCTGACCTGTTTCCCATAATTTTGTGCAAATCTCACTGTGTGCATGGTTCCGCTGTGCTCCGGACACTCTGCTACAATGACCATTTGGGAGAGGGCAGCCTGCAACCGATTTCTCGCCACAAGTCTGGTGGGGTTGGCCTTCGTTCCAAGGGGTTGCTCCGAAATGATAAGACCACCCTTACGGAGGATTTCCTCTTGCAAAGGGACGTTCTCCCGAGGATGGGTGAGATTCAGTCCTGTAGCGACAATGGCGATGGTCTTGCCATCAACGGACAGACATCCTCTATGGGCTGCTGCGTCACATCCGAGAGCGAGACCGCTTACAATGACTTTGCCTTCCTTGGCAAACTTGGCTCCCAGGGTATAAGCCGCTCCATTGCCCTGTCGGCTCGCCTTTCTTGAGCCTATGATAGCCACATTATCCTCTGATTTCAGTAGGCTGATATTACCTAAAGCATAGATTGTCTCAGGGCAGTCATCACCTATGGCCTTGAATGCTTTGGGAAACCTGGGGTCTTCCTTCTTGATTGTAATAACTTCCATATACCGTAAATTTGAATATGATGCAAAGATATGGTATTAGAAGAACAAGGTCGTGATTTCTATACGTATAAGCACCAATTAAAAGGGGATGCAAATTGGCACCACCTAAAGTAATGACGCGATTTTTGGAGCATATGGAATGTGTCTATGTCGTCCTTGTAGTTCGCTTGCAAGGGCAGGCCTTTTTACGTGGGATTTCCGTTTTTTTATACGTATATAGAAAAGCCTTATGTCAAAACAACTAAGTAACTTTGTCATGGATTACAAAAATGATCATTAAACTACCCCTCAAATCTAAGAACCGAATAAATGTAAGGAAAGTATTATACGAAGCAATTCACTATACCAAAGAATCCAATAACTAACAAATATGATTGCAGATATCAACACAATGTCGAGAATGTTCAAAGAGTGTAACGAGAAATATTTCGACGGCTCTCTGCCCAAACCCGGTTTCCAATTGATAAACAAGTTGAATACCCTGGCCAGATTCGTATATAATAAGGACAAGAAGGGCAAGCATCCCATTAAGTGGCAGGTAGTGAAATTCACCGATTGCTATGACTTTCCTGAGGAGGATTTCCGGGAAATAATGGTTCATGAGCTCATTCACTATTATATCGCTTGGAATGGCATTAAGGACAACAAAGGCCATGGCAGGGAGTTTATGAGGATAGCCAATGAAATCAACGAAAAGTATGGATTGAACGTCACCAAAACAAAGGATGCATCCTCTTTCAAAAGAACAGAGAAGGCACCCAATTTTACCGGCTTGTTCCAATTCCTATGGGGATAAATGGCTCCAGGATGGTATAATCCGAGTCCCATAGAAAACAGTAAATTCATCCAATGCAGAAAACACATTCATAGTTAGGGGCGTTGATGTGGTAATACCTAAACTTACTGGCAAAGTGTTTGCTAATTTGGATTATCCTACCTATCTTTGTACAGCCAAATAACAATAATCTTTTAAATACTAATCTTATGTATATACCTTGTCAAAAATGTGGAGACCGCTATCCAGATTACTTTCAGGGTTGGTGGACTTGTGATAAATGTGGGTACAGGGTGTGTCCCTCCTGCCTTAATTCAATCGGTTTCAGATGCCCTCAGTGCCTCTATGGCCATTTGAAGCGTAGATAAAGTATTTTCATATTTTTGTAAAGATATGAAAATTGCGATATTGAGTTAGATGAGCACAAAGGTGAAGTACCTGTATTGATAAACCTTCGCTTACCATACAAAAGGTACTACCACCGTCAACTTCGTCATGAATGCTTATGCACCATATCAAACAAGATAGAATCCAATATCTCTGACGAAGCCTTGCTCTCCTCGGGTCGGAATGTACCTACCCGCTCATTGTAATAATCTGCC
>Ga0256407_10004296_pt1 | contig 24028 bp, 31 predicted proteins | sample RumenRJG_04DNA_FD_193489 | JGI IMG/M metagenome (GOLD analysis project Ga0256407, IMG submission 193489) | Bovine rumen microbial communities from Lethbridge, Alberta, Canada - RJG_04 | ecosystem: Host-associated > Mammals > Digestive system > Stomach > Rumen | place: Canada: Alberta... | reverse complement strand
TAGGGATTGTCGCCGTTATACCTCTGCAACACATCCAATGCTTCAATCCTTTTTTTTGTACTTATTTGCATAACAATACGTTTTGTTAAAGATAGTGAAAAAAAACTAAAAAAACAATACACACCTTTGAAAAATTGAAAATTTTCCAAATCTACATGTAAACCTTGGTAAAATTGTCGAAATCTAAGAAAAGAAAAGAAGCAAAAGAAAAGAATATAGTACTATATGGGTAAATTATATATTAATACTTAAATGTACAGTACTATAAGGAAAATACCTTGTGGAATAGTTAATTTTTCCTTATGGTACCTGTGGTTTTCCGTAAAACCCACCTTTTCGACAAAACAACTATTTATTAGAGAAAGGATTAAGAATATGGCTATTCAACATAACAACGCAGATTATAGGAGAAGGAATCCAATAAAGAGAAACGCAAAGTTTTTCAGTAAAGAAGATTTCGACCTTGAAATTGACATAGGGAAAGAGTATTTGGAACAGGATGCTGGTCAAACTGTGATTCTTTATGAAGTCGATTTAAACAAAACAAAGGTTAGTGACATTTATAAAGAAGCCCAAAAAGATGCTATACGTTTTAAGACTCCAGTAGAGATACCCGTTGTCTATCTTGTTGATAAAGCGGAACTTAAAGCATATGATACTACACACATGAAAGGATATTATGCCAAAACTGGTATTTTAACTTTTGGTGTTTATTTATCTACATTGGATGAGTACAATTGTAACATAAAAAGGGGTGACTACATAGGTGTTCAAATTACGCCAGAACATATGGAATACTTTACTGTTACAGACGATGGTTTAGTGGATTCATATTCAAACAAAAAGACAATGTTTGGAACGAGGCCGTTTTATCGTAAGATATCTTGCGCCTCAATTGATAAGAATGAATTTAACGGTTAATTAAATGGGTACAAGAGTATATAAAAACTTTATAGATTAAGACAGGGATATGACCCGATAGAAAATAGAGAAAACTTGACGAAAGAACCGTTGAGTGATGGTACTCCATTTCCTAAACCACTACAATACAAGGACATTGATATTGCATTTAAAGAGTGAGTTGAGACAAAACTGGATATTTCTTTTGAGGGTAAACAGTTACAAACTATTTGTCTATTTTCCAATCAACGTTTTTCGGAGTTTATGCAAGCATGGGAATATACTGATGAAAGTAAGAACATGCTCTTGAACTTTAAAGTAATCACTAGGGAAAATAACCCAAAAGACGGTACAATTCAAGGTGGTGATAAAAACATACCTGGGGATAGGACTTTCTTAATGAAAAGGGTGCTTGTAACTGATAAAAACGGAAGGGTGTACATAAAGGATTATCGAATCAGACAGCCGTTTTGTGTTGATTTATCCTATCAAGTTAGTGTTGTAACCAACAAGTTTGAACTACTGAATCAATTCAATGAAATGGTAAATGATAGGTTCAAGGCGTTTCAAGATTACATCAAGCCAAATGGCTATTATTTACCTATGGAGTTGAAGGATATATCAGATAAATCGGAATACAACATCAATGATAGACAGTTCTTTTCACAAACGTATAACATTTTAGTTATGGCTTACATATTAACTGAAAATGATTTTGTTGAAGAGGAACGACCTGTTATGAGGTCAATATGCCTTGACGATAGTGGCCCAAGAAATAGAAACTCCGTTGAAATTGAAGAGTGTGAAGATAAAAGTATGCTCATCATTTACGTGAAACCAAATGAAAATAAAGTGACTTTCACAATTGATAGGGACTTTACTGTTGATGAGGTTGAACTCACCAATATCAGAAACTTTTCCGTTAAGGTTAACGATAACCCTTTGGATAATTATGAAGGTTATGAATTCAAGGAAAATGATAAAATACAAGTGTTTTCTGTGAGAAAGTTTTATAATGATGCGGAGGGTAAAATCATATTCACGGATAATTCCTAACTGCAATTCTTTAATTTTCAAACGGAAAAAGATTTTTGAATAATTACAACTATTTATAAGAAAATAATAAGATTAAACACATAACAAGATGATTATAAACAATGCAAGAGGGAGCCACAGTTCTCCTGGTGTTTATACAAAAGAGGTTGATGTTACCTATTCAACAAAGAGTCTTGGCATCACTACATTAGGTGTTGCTGGTGAAACTTTGAAAGGCCCTGCTTTTGAACCAATTAGAATCGAAAAATGGGATGATTTTGTTGATTATTTCGGTGGAACATCAACTGAAAAGTATAAGGGAAGCCAATATCCAAAATATGAGTTGCCTTATATCGCAAAAGAATACTTGAAAGAATCAAGACAATTGGAAGTTTGCCGCGTTTTAGGACTTTCAGGATACGATGCTGGCCCAGCATGGGTTGTAAAAGCAAACATTACTTCTGGCACTGAAACAGGTAGTTACGTATTGGCCGTGTTACGTTCAAAAGGATATTATGACGGCGCAAGTGATGCACAAGGTTGTGAGAAGGGTGATGATGATAAATTGAAGTTTTACGTGAGTTCAGTAAAGATTGACAAATATGTTGAGACAGTATATGACGGTAATTGCAATTCCATATCTTCTGTTACAAGTGATACTTGGTCAAATATTGGACATGTGTCAGTTGGAGACGATGTTGTAAAAAACTTGGGTAAGTTTACACTAGAAGTAACCCTTGAAACTTCAGGCACTGACACAGCAGAAACACCTACGAAGTTTTATTATCCAGTTTCATTGAACTATGGGGACGGTGACTATATTTACAATGTGTTAGGTACTGACCCATTGGGTAGTAGTTATTTGTTCGTTGAGGAGTTTTATGATTACGCACTTAACAGACTTGTTGAAAGCACAACAGGTGTTATTGGTACAATCACAACAGGTGATGCTGAAAAAATCGAAACGTTGAACAACTATAAAGACCACTTCCAGTGCGCAGTAACTCCTTGGATTGTTTCAGAATTACATACAAGTGGCAATAAAGCTAATGTTACCAGACTGTTCAAATTCTATACAATTTCAGACGGTGATGCTTCAAACAAGCAAGTTAAAATCTCAATCACAAACATCAAACCAGATGAAGGTACATTTGATGTGTTGGTACGTAATTTCAACGATAGTGACGCTTCACCGTTGATTCTTGAGAAATATTCAAGATGTAGTCTAGTGCCAGGAACATCAAACTACATTGCTTTGAAAATCGGTACGATTGATGGAGAATGGGACATCAAATCCAAATATGTGGCTTTGGAAATGAACAATGACATAGACATTTCAAATTGTGTACCAGCAGGTTTCTTAGGATATCCACTTCATAAGTTTGGTAGTTCTAAAAACTTACCATTGGCATACAATACAGAGCTTAACACAAAAATCAAACCTAAGAGACAATATTTTGGCTTGTCTTCAATAGTGGGAATTGATGAAGATGTTTTGAAATACAAGGGTAACGAATCTGGTATTGAACTTTCAAAAGGATTCCACTTGGACGCATTGTTAAGTAGTGAAATGACTGGCGATACAAGTCTTAATGGTATAGCAAGCTACGACATAGCAGGTGGTACACAGGAAGCAGAGTTTGAGGCAGTAAGTCCATACAATAGTGTTACTACAAAAAGGGTTCCTAGAATTTTAACTGAACGCTATATGGCTGACACAATCTATGCTGATATCAATCTTCGTAAATTCACCGTTTACCCTTATGGTGGTTTTGACGGATGGGATATTTACAGAGAGTCAAGAACCAATACAAATCCTTTCAAGGCAAGTCAATACAAATATGAAATTGATACCATTGAAACTGGTTATACACATACGTTCTCAAATAGAATCCCTGGTTACCTTAACTTACCAGTTGATGCTTTCACATCAGACTACTACGCATATTTAGGTGCATATAATCAGTTTGCAAATAAAGAGGAGGTTGACATCAACTTGTTTGCTACACCTGGTATCGACTTTGTAAACAACAGTTTACTTGTTGAGGATGCACTTGATATGATTGAAGATTCAGATGATGGACGCGGTGGCGATTCATTGTATATTGTAACTGCTCCTAATAAACCATACGGTAGAGGTGAAGCGCAGGAAGATATGTACACAGCAAAGGAAATTGTTGATGGACGTGAAAACGCTGGTATTAATTCTTCATACATCGCAACATATTGGCCTTGGGTCAGATATTATGATGGTGTTGAAAAACGATATATCAACTTACCTCCAACAAAAGACGTTGTTAGAGACATGGCTTACACAGACAGAGTGGCTTATCCATGGTTTGCCCCTGCTGGTATTAATCGTGGTGACGTTAACTGCACAAGAGCTTCAATGAAAACCAAACTTGGTGATGAAGATACACTCTATGACGGTTTGATTAATCCAGTTAAGACCTTTGCAGAAGATGGTGTTAAAATCTGGGGTAATAAAACAATGTACGATGTTGACAGTCCTCTTAACAGAGTTAATGTTAGAAGATTGATGAACCGTGTCAAGAAACTTGTATCAGCTGTCGGAAAAACATTGGTGTTTGACCCACTTGATGATACAGTGAAAGACCAATTCGATGAGCCAGTAAGAAGAATCTTGTCAGAGGTTAAACAAAATAGAGGTATCTACGATTACAGAATCAAATACCTTGACAGCCCAGAGGCAAGAGACCAACACACATTGGCAGCATCTATCGGTATCAAACCTACTCCAGCATTGGAATACATTGACCTTACTTTCACGGTTTATCCAGAAAGTGTCGAATTCCAAGAAGACTAATAATAACAAAAACAAATACACGAAAAAGGGTTCTCGTTTCGGGAACCCTTTTATTTTAATGTGTTTATAATAAAATGAAGTAATTACACAAAAAATGGGGATAAGAAATCTTATCCCCATTAGTTTTTTGTTTTGTACTTTCTTAGTAGGCTAAGATAGCGTAGTCCATTTTAAGGGTTACAGTAACTTCTGCAAGACTATCATCACTCATGGATAAATCACCGAAGTCAACCACCGTTGCAAACACATTTTTGAGTATCCACTTCTGTGCAACTACACCGTTAGGGTCAAGCATTTCAAGTTCTACATCCCTCTTATATCCAGCCGCATAACCTTGTCTACCAGACACAGATTCGGTTCCAAGTCTAACCCATTCCATAACGGCTTGTGAGGTTGAAGGACCAATAGGGTCACGGAAAACTACCTGAATATCATCCCAAGTATAACGGCCCAATACCCAAGTAGAAGTATTAAGGAATTGAATTTCTGTTGCCGCTTGATTAATTGATGGTCTTTTTGCTGAAGAAAGAGTCCATTCTTGTATTCCTAAATCCGCAGGGAAACGGAGCATAAATCTATTTTTACGCAGGGGTTCGAACTGCAATGGAATTTTGGTTAATAAATCTGACATTCTATTATTCTTTTAAATTCTTATTTTCTAAATAAATAGTCTTTAAATGTTTTTTATTAACACATAAATAATTTTGTTTGTTTGATAAAAAATATCTATTTTTGTTGTGGAATAACTATTTATAAATGAAGCATAGTTAATATGAATAGAAAAGATATTTTTATTGAGAAAGCGAGGAAAGCTCATGGGGATAAGTATGATTATTCAGAAGTTGAATATGTAGATAGTCAAACGAAAGTTTGTATTATTTGTCCAGAACATGGTAGGTTTTATCAAACGCCACAAGCACATGTTAGAGGACATCAATGCCCACAATGTGCTAATATAAAAAGAGGTGATACTTTTCGTTCAAGCAAAGATGATTTTATTAGAAAAGCAAAAGAGATACATGGAGATAAATTTGATTATAGCAAGGTAGATTATGTAAATTCAAACACAAAAGTATGTATAATTTGTCCAGAACACGGTGAATTCTGGCAATATCCGTCACAGCATGTCAATGCAAAGCAAGGTTGTCCGAAGTGTGCAAGCAAAGGGTTGACAAGAGACGAACTCATAGAAAAATTTAGGAAAGTTCATGGGAGTAAGTACAATTATGACAAAGTTGAATTTACTGGGAAAATGTCAGAGAAAGTTATTATTACTTGCCCTCAACACGGTGATTTCTTACAGTCACCAACTAAACATTTAACTGGAAGAGGATGTCCGAAATGTGGTAAAGAATCAATGTCTGATAAAAATACATTAACACCAAAAGAATTTATTGAAAAAGCAAAAAAGGTACATGGTAATAAATATGATTATTCGAAGGTTGATTATCGTGGCAGTAAGGAGAAAATTGAAATAATATGTCCAAAGCATGGTAGTTTCTTTCAATTGCCGTTTGACCATTTAGATGGGCATGGATGTCAGAAGTGTGGCGCAATTGTATCAAATGATGAAACAGAAATTTATGATTTTATCTGTATGCTGATAGGAAAAGAAAAAGTGGCATTACACGATAGAAGTGTGCTGGATGGTTATGAAATTGATATTTACATACCAAGTAAAAAAGTTGGAATTGAGTATAACGGTCTGTATTGGCATTCTGAAATTTTTGGAAAGGATAAGCATTACCATCTTAGAAAATTGGAAAAGTGTCAAGAAAAAGGAATAAAGTTGATACAGATATTTGAAGATGAATATAAGAATAACAAGGGACTCATTTTTGAGAAAATATCTTACATATTAGGTTTGTGTAATAGTAATAAACGGGTTATGGCTCGTAAAACAGAAGTAAAGCCAATATCAGTTGATGAAGCGAAAGAGTTTCTTGATAAATACCACATTCAAGGATATGGTAAGTCAACATTATCGTATGGATGCTTCTATCAAAATAGATTAATTTCTGTAATGTCTTTTTCGAAGACTGGAGAAAAAGATGTTTGGTTACTTACAAGGTATGCAACAAAATCTGGGTATATTTGTCAAGGGTGTGCTGGAAAACTGTTTTCTCATTTTATTAAAGAACAGAATCCAAAAACAGTTAAATCTTTCGCTGATAGAAGGTGGACTTTATCAACCGACAAGAATTTGTATGTGTCGTTAGGGTTTGAATTAGACGGTGTTTTGAAACCAGATTATAAGTATATCAAGGAAAGTACACCAAGAGAGAGAATACATAAATTCAATCTTCGTAAAAAATCGTTGCACAGAAAATATAATTTGGATATGGATTTAACAGAATCTCAAATGGTTAAAGAGGTCGGCTATGTAAAAATATGGGATTGCGGACTTTATAGATATGTTTGGAAAAAGAAAACCACAGATTAAATCTGTGGTTTTTTTCTTAATTCATTGGCTGTTGAGGCTGTACTGGTACTTGTTGTACTTGTTGCACTTGTGGTTGAGGTTGTCCCATTTGTCCTTGTTTCTGGTCATTGTATGCCTTATCACAGATTTGCCAGATTTTCTTCAAAATATCATAATTTGGGTCATCTGGGTTATCTGCTAATTGTGCCATTCCTTTAAGTGATTTCTTACGTATATCATCAATAAAGGCTTTTACATCCATTCTGCTAGGTGCTTCTTCCTCTGGCTCATGTGCTTGGGCCTCTGGTTCTTCCATAGGTTCTTCAATAGGCTCTTCCATTTCATCCATTGGGACTTGTTGATTGAAGTCCATTACCTCATTCAAAGTCTTTGGCATTACGGATGCAAATTTTTTAATGTCTTTAATATCTTCTTTGATTGTTTTCATATCAATAAAGGTTATGTATTTAATTTCTAAATAAATAGTTGTAAAAAACGTTTTTTGTTTACAATGTACCTAAAAACTAATATTTTATCTGTAAAATAAAAAGTTATGGACTTTAAACTTGAAAAGCAATCATTAAAAAAAGGTGATGTTATAGAATGGATACCGCAAAAAGGATATTTGTGTGGAATTACACTTATTTGTACGGTTGTTGAGGTTTTGCGTGTATTTGATTTAACAACATTTGAACCTATTGATAGGGTTTGTATAGAGTTTGAGTATAACGGGCATAAGGAACAATTGATGCTACCTGTGGATGCAGATTATAAAATTATTTCAAGTAGTTAACATGGCTGTTGTTTATTTAGTTGGTGATTGGACGAGAGATAATGTTTACAAGATAGGCGTTACCAGAGGAAAAGTTAGTGAGAGAATTAAAAAACTCCAAACAGGTAACAGTGGGGAGATTTATTTGGTAGATTGTTTTGAGACAAGTTATCCGTTTTTAATGGAGAAAAACTTACACATGAAGTTTTGTGGGAAAAACATCAGTGGGGAATGGTTCGAATTAACTCAAGAGGAAGCAATAAACTTTAAAAAACATTGTATTGAATTGGAAAAGATGTTCGAGTCATTGAAGGATAACCCGTTTTTTAATAAGAAATTAAAAAATCTCTTTTAGTATATTTATTTTAAAAATCATTTGCCTATGTGTCAACCAGTACAGAAAAGAGGTGTAATTAAAACAGTTAACAAGAAAAAAGTAACTTATAGAACCAGAAGTGATGTTAAAACGAAACGTAGGCATCCAGAATACGGAACGTCAAAGTTGGAGTTAAGGTTTGCAAAAGAGTTCTTAGATAAATTGGGCGTTGAATATGTATACCAATTTAAGGCAGAAGAAATTGGGCGTTATTTTGATTTTTTCTTACCAAAAGAGCACATCTTCATAGAGGTAGATGGGTCATATTGGCACGGATACGGGCTTTTACATGAAGAAAAAAATAGAATACAAAAACATGCTGAATGGGTTGATAAACAGAAAGATTTGTGGGCCGCAGAACACGGGATACCAGTTTTAAGAATTTGGGAACACGAAATAAATAAAACACCAGAAAAGGTGATGGAGTTATTAAAATCAAGATTAGTCTTTTACAAAGATAAAAAAGAAAAGGAAAATAACAAAAAGAAACGACATTAAGATATGGAATACAACAATTTAGATTTAGAACAAGAAAACGAGAAACAACTCAGAATTGATGAGGCTTCTTATGAAATGTATGAAAAGACGAAGAGGGAAACCGTCAAGAAAATGAAGGAAAAACTAGATAAAAACAACCAAAGAATTTATTCTGATAAAGATATTGAAAAAAAGGTAAAACTTATTTCTGAGGCACAAGAGGCAATTCTAGAAGATTATCAGTCAAGGGGTGGTGATATTGAAAAATTGAAAAATAAAGGGAAAAAACCTTCAATTGGCCTTGAAAAACAAACTGTTCCGATTACAGAACAAATAAAAGCAATGCGAAAGGAACAAGATTTTGATTATGTACCGCAATCACAGCCTTCAACTATTACAAGAGAGGTAGATTTACTTCCAGACAGAGCCAACGAAAATGTGGAAATGTATGATATGATACCACTTCCTTCAAAGGGTGAGTGTTATAGAAGTAAGATTGGGAAAGTTCCTGTGGCCTATTTGACGGCTTTCGATGAGAATATGATTGTTTCGCCTAACCTTTATCGTGATAATATGCTTATTGACACGATGCTGAAACACAAGGTACTTAACGATGTGATAAACCCGAAGGATATGCTTGAAGGTGATAGAGAGGCTATTATTCTTTTCTTAAGAGCCAATGGTTATGGCCCAGAATATCCGATTACTGCAACAGATGATAAAACAGGTGTTGAGTTTGATGCGGTTGTTGACTTAAGTAAGATTGAGTTTAAGAAATTCACATTAACTGGTGACACAAACGGTTGGTTTGATTTCGTACTTCCGTATTCAAAGAAGCAAATCAAGTTTAGATTTTTAACACATCAAGATAATCTTGACCTTAAAGCGATGGATGAACTTGAAAATAAAAGGATGAAGAAAGAAAAACTTTCTGAAATAGTAACCAGACTTGACGAGTTTATTGAAGATGATAATGATGTTGATAGAGCACTTAAACTTAGAGTACGTGATGGTGTTAGGGCTATTGAGTCTTGGGCTGACGGAATTGATGAAGAATCAGGAAATGATTTCACAAATGCGGTAACGAATAAACTTGAAATGGAAATCATGTCAATTGACGATATTACGGATAGAACATATATTCATAAGTTTGTAAGACAAATGAATGTCAAAGATTCTTCTGCGTTGAGAAGATATATCAATGATAACGAACCTGGATTGGATTATAGGTTCACCATCGAAAAACCAGAGAGTCTGGGAGGTGGCTCTATGGATGTGTTTCTTCAACTTGACCAGTTTATTTTTCTCAACTTGGCCTAGCGATTACGAAAAAACGCTAACAGATGAAATCTGGGGCTGTGTTAAATATATCGGCATTCCTTATGATACAATTATGAGGATGCCAATACACGTAAGAAAGTATTTTATTAGGAAACACAATGAAGACCAAGAAAGTAAGTCTGGAGCGTATAACAGTAACACAAGGCATATCAGTGGCGAGGCCCTGAACCAGTATGCTTCAATGGAACAAAAAAATAGTAGAAAATCATTCAAATAATGGGGATTTAAATCCCCATTTTTGGTTTAAGAAAATAGTAGTTAACTATTTATAAAAAAATATCATAAAGTAAATGGCTGTCGATAAAGAGTTAAAAGATAGATTAGATGCGATTATCAATGGTTTGAATTCGTTGACTGGAAAGAAAAATGGTATGTCCAGTCAAGAAGGTGGTGCTACGAAAAAAACAAGTGGTGATAACTCGTTTGAAGATTATGTAGAGAATCAAACAAAAGAAAATTTAAGACAAATAAGAGAAATAAGGCGCGAAACGGACGCTATTAAAGAGAATATATTTTCTTATGAAACAGTTACAAAACGTTTGAATCGTTTGAACGCTGAATATGCAAAACTTCAAGATGAAATAGATGAAGGTAATCTTACAGAGTTACAAAAGACACAAAAGAAATTACAATTAGCCCATAAACTCAATGAAATAGAGAAGGAGAGAGCCAAGTTACAGATTGAAGGATACACAAAACTTGATGATGTAAATCTTAAATGAGAGAAAAAAACCAGTGCGCTTAAAAAAGGTGTTGGAGAAATCAAGAAAGGTTTTGATGACATAACAAAATCTGTAAAAGGTATTATTGAACCATGAGGTAAAATTAGCCAAGCAGCAGCAAATTACGCAAAGAGTGTTGGTATGTCTGCTCGTGGTATGGATTTACTTAGGAAATCCACACTTGAAACATACAACACAAACAAAATTGGTACGAATTTTAACGTATCAATGGAGGATTTCTTAAAACTCCGTCAGCAGTTTGTAAATGGTATTGGTAGAAATGTTGGGGCGAGTTCAAAAGGTTTGACAGATTTGGCAGCAATGTCAAGAATCTTTGGTGAACAGGGCGCAACGGAGTTCGCATCAAAATTAGAGAACTTCGGATTATCACTTGCTGAATCAGGAGATAGGGCTGGTAAACTTTTTGCAAAGGCAAGTAAGTTCGGCATATCTGCTGAAAAGATGTCTAAAAACTTTTTAGCAAACATTTCAAAGGCACAAGATTATACTTTTGCTAAAGGACTCAAAGGGCTTGAGAACATGGCTAAAAGGGCTACGGAACTCAAGTTAGACATGGGACAAGCGTTTGCTTTTGCTGATAAGGTAAGTACGGTTGAGGGAGCAATCACAACAGCAGCAAACTTGCAAGTACTTGGTGGTCCGTTTACACAATATTCCGATGCAATACAAATGCTTCAAGAAGGTCTTACTGACCCAGAAGCATTACAAGAGCGTATGGTTAAAATGTTCGGTAGTATGGGACATTTCAATCGTCAGACTGGTGAAGTAGAAGTATCGGCATTTAATCGTCAACGTATTAAAGCAGCAGCGCAGGCAGCAGGGTTGGATTATTCTAACGTAATGGAAATGGTGTTCTCTAATGCTAGAGGTGGCGAAATAGCACGTCAGGCTGGTGGAAGAGGAATATTTGCAAACCAAGATAATCTTAATTTGCTTAAAAACGTTGGCACTATTGAGAATGGTGTGGCTGGCGCTTATTTGACGAGAAACGGTAAACAAGAATTCGTCAAAGCACAAGAAATGACGGAGAAAGACATACAGGAACTCGTTGCAATGTCGAAGAGCGATAGCGATAACATTCAAGATATTGCTAAGACATTACGTGGTTGGGATGATGTTATATCTGGTACTAAAAAACAAATTGAAGGCGCAAAAGCTCAGGCGGTAGAAACAACTGGTATTGGTAAAAAGGTACAGAATATTGTCAATATTGTTGGACAGAGCAACGCTATATTGAAAACTATTGCGATTACAAGTATTGTTGGGGGTGCTTTAGGTGCTGCTGGTGGTGCATGAGGTATGGTTCGTGGTGGGGTGCGTTTAGGACCAGGAACTAGAAACTTATTCAGGAACACAGCATCAAGTAGAATACCAGGCGCAACAACCAATACTACTCCGTTTGTTCTCAAAAACGGGAAGGCTGTTGGGGCTAATTCAAATAAAACAATTACCCAATTAAGAAAAATTGCTAAATTTAAAAATAGTGGAAAGCTTGGTGGTGCGATGGCAAAAGGCGCTGTTAACATTGGTAGTAATATTGCCGCTATTGGTAGTGCAGGGTTGTTAAATGGTTTATTCACGGGCATTGAAGAGTTTGGTGGTGATAACAACCATAGTTTTGGGAGAAAAGTTGCTAGAACCGCTGGCTCTGCTGTTGGTGGGGTTATTGGTGGAGCAATAGGTTCTTTTGCTGGGCCAATAGGTATTATGATTGGTTCGTATGCTGGTTCTCAATTGGGAAAACTTATTGGTGGAAACGATTATCGTAGAAACAAGAAGAAACAGGAATGAGGTCTTGATTATTTAAGTGGTGATTATTCCGTGAGAGAACTCCGTAAAATTAAAGAGGGAAAAGTAAGTGGCAAACTTCAAAGAGACATGGAAAAGAATGGGGATGCAATACCAGATGAGAAAATAGCCAAAGATAATCATGATAACATGAGTCGTACCGCAGACGCTGTTGAGGGCATCTATAACTCATTAACTGATAGGGGTAATACTGGCATGGCACGTGGTGGATGAGTAGGTGGCCCTGGTGGTGTTGATAATGTACCAATTTGAGCATCAAGGGGAGAGTTTATTATGTCAGACAAGGCAGTTAAAATGTGAGGTGTTGATAGGCTCAACGCAATGAATAACTTTGCAAACACACACAACAGCATGTATTCAAACGGTGGTATTATCAAGCCTTGGAGGGGTTATAATTCTGGAAGTTCAACAAACAATAGGACATCGTTGTTGTATGGTGGTGGAAGTAGTACGACAGGTAGAATTAAAGTAGAGCCAATAAAGATTGATGTTACAGGAAACATTACATTACAGTTAGGAAATCAGTCCGCAACAATCAGTGCGGAACAGGTGTTCACAAAAGACACATTGGATAAATTAGCAAAACAGTTGACTCCTAAGATAGAAAGTGGTATCAGAGCACACTGGAATGGTGGTACGAAACAAAATATCAGAGGTGAATATTCATAATTTTAAAACGTTAAGAAATGGAAAACAATTTTAATTTCACAACATTAAGCATATCAGACCAATTCAATAGCATATACGGTTTTAAGATTGGTAGCATTTACAATAAAAACCTTGCTATTAGAAATCTAACTCTTATGAGGAACATCGGAAAGTATAAAATGTACAATATACCGTTGTTTCCAGAGATTGGTATGTTATATAACGTTTATGAGAGACAATTGAACAGACCAGTACAACATTACGATAAAGGCGGTTTGCTGGAATGGAACAATGACGTTGCATCGTATATTGCAGACCCAGCCTATGCTAATAATCACTCAATGTTGTTTTCTGTAACAACAGACGATGATGTTGAAAAACAGTTTTTTTCCACAAACTCAGGTAGCGTTGGAATTTCTGGTGGAAGTGGTTTGTTAAAAAGAGTTAAAGAAGGATTCAATGAGTTTTTACAGACAAGTGGTGAAACACACTATTTGCCAGAAATATATAATATTGACAGTTATGATGATGGTGCTGTTAGTTTCCGCAACTATAAGCAGCACTATAAAATCCCTGGACTTAATTTGGTTGATGTTGCAACAAATCAAAGAATTGATGATTACAATCCATCACCAGAAAATACTTATCTTACCTATGAAGAGCGTAATATTAGTGGTGGCGCTTTTAATGAAGATAGAACCGATGTTACGGCATACGATAAGAATGTTGACTTAATTAATGGAAGAGAAAAATTTAAATCCAGTTTATTAAATAAGACAAATGAACTTTTTAAGAATAGGAAAATTGAAAGTATTATAGATAGATATTTTACAGACGCGGATGGGGAGGTAAACTATTCGAGAGGTAGGAATTTAAGAAAAGCTGAATATAGTTATTCCGATAGTTTTGTTACACCTTATTGTCGTGTTTGGACAATACACGATAACTATTGCAAAGTAAAACATTTAATACGCCCATTTGAAGATGATAATGGAAAGAGTTTAACAGTAGAACAAGTACAGGCAGCATACGGTAAAGGATTTAGGCCGTTTACCGCAAAGCAATTGAGCGATATGACGGTTTTGGAGTCTAGGAGTGGTTTTGTTAACATAGCACCTTATCACGATGATAATTATAATTTAGTGGAGGATAGTGTTAAAAGATGTATGTTTTCTATTGAAAACCTAGCATGAAAAGATATAGAAGCATATCAACGTACCAGTACAGGTAAGTTTGACATGACAAAACCAAATCAAGTCAATCGAAATAACAATGACATATACGGACCAGTATTATCAAAACAACAGACAGGCCCTAATGGTGGACGTATAATGTGGTTTCCACCGTATAACATAAAATTCTCTGAAAATATAAACACACAATGGAATGACAATAGTTTTATTGGGCGTGGTGAGAAGATATATACGTATGTCAATACTGAAAGAAGTGGTACATTAAGTTTTACATTATTAATTGACCACCCTTCTGTGGTTGACAAATGAAGCAAGCAGAATCGTTCAAAATATGATAATGATGCACAAGAGAAACAGAGATATGAGGAAAAAGTATTGCGTTTCTTTGCTGGCTGTGGTGACCTTAGTGATGAAGAAGATGATAATACAGACCAAAAAAAGGAAGAAGCAAACGATAAAAATCCAGAATCAGAGAAAAAAACAACACCACGTATTGTCGCGGAACCAGAAATAATAAAGATACCAGTATTTTATCCGAACTACTATACTGGACACGATGATTCACCAGAGTTAGGCTCTGTTTCGAACTTTGTTAAATATATGTTTTTTGGTAAAGGTGTTCATGAAACAGAAGGTAACAAGGGTTATGAAATGACAAACTCTGGTACTAAACTTAAGACATCAATACCTAGGAAAACACGTAAAGACGGTAAAGTATGGTGGTATGCCATTGATGATGTTTATCGTGATAGAGTGCTTGATGCGGAAAATTATTTTGATAGAAGGGGTTACTGTTTAAACGAGACAATAGACGAAACTAAGTTGAATAAAGTTTTCACTGGCGATACTTTTGACTTTACTAAGGTGGAGGGGAGTGAGAACGATTATCTTTATACGTATTCTTTCTATGATTTGTACGCTGTTTTTAATGGTGGAAAAGACACAAATGCTGTTCGCCGTTTAAGAAAGGTGTTGGTTGAGGATAAGTCGAAAATCATCAAAGTAGTAATACATGGCGCTGCGTCTTATGACGGGGAAGTATGGACACATACAACAAAAGAAAATACAGAAGGACAATCAATCAACCAAACGCTTTCAAAAAATAGATGTATAAGCCCTGATAAATGGCTTAGACAAGAAATGTCCTCTCGTGGTTTGTATTTACCAGAAGAATCGGAGTACATACCGTTGGTAATGGACATTCCAACAGAGTTTGATGTTAGTTCATTGGTCGCAAAACTTACGAGGTATGCAATTATTGAACTTCATATTCAGCCAAAGGAGAATACATTAGAAGAGGCGGCGGAAATAGTTAAATCAGAGCCACAAAAAGAAACATTTAGTACGAGTAAAATTGTTACTGATTTGCATTATGACGATGAATATGTTTATTTTGAACATTTAAAAGAAGAGGATAATTTCTTACATAATAAAATTGTTGATAAGGTAAAATACTTCGACCCAGCATATCATAGCATAACACCAGAGGGTTTTAACGCAAGGTTAACGTTCTTGAATCAATGTACTAGACAAGGGCCGACAATCAAAAACGGTATGAGTGGCATGGGTGCAGGTAATTTGGCTTTTGGTAGAGCACCATATTGTGTTTTGAGAATAGGTGACTTCTATAACACAAAGATTTGTATAGATTCAATATCAATAAACTATGATAATGGCGGTGGTGTACAATGGGATTTGAACCCAGAAGGTGCTGGTGTGCAACCAATGTATGCGGATGTAAGCATCAATTTCAGGTTTATTGGTGGCTCAGACTTGAGTGGCCCTATTGAAAAACTACAAAATGCTGTTTCATTTAATTATTATAGTAATACATCAGTTTATGACAGACGAAGTGACTATAGAAAAAACTTTGTTTCATATTCTGATAGTGATGATGAGAGAAGGAAGGCTGTATTGTCTTGGGAAGCACCAGTTAATGACCCTAACAGCACAAAAACAACTGGTGACACCTCTACAAGTGAAAATAAAGAACAAAAAAACTAAGTTATGCCATCATACGATAGATATAGTAAGTTCAGAAGTGATAGTAAGATTGAAATAGTACCTTTCGCTAAAATTAGGAAAAGAGATACGGATTTTTACGAGGTATATAGAAAGAACAGAACAAGATTAGATGTCTTGTCTTATAGATATTATAGGGATAGTAGTTATGGGTGACTAATACTACAAGCCAATCCAGAGGTTGGTTCTATGGAGTATGAGATTGAAGATAAAACGGAACTAAGAATACCGTACCCGCTTTCTGATGCAATCAAAGACTATGAGGATGGCGTAGATGAATATTATAGACTAAACGGATATGAGTAACCAACAGGTACAAAACAACGGGCGTATATTTTACATAGACCCAAATTTCATTGACGGTAGTTCTTCTTATAGGGATATACCACATCCTTATGAGGATTACTGTATTGGTGTTGATTTGAAAGTACAAATGCCAAGAAGGGATTCTTTTGGCCCATACAATTTAAAGGAAACCGTATGAGAGGGTACTACTACTGTGTTCATGAACGGTACTAGTGGTTCGTTGACAACCAATTATACCGAAATCACAATGGTAAACCCACAGAATAACACAACAGAATGTCTTGGAATTGAGTCGATAAACGTTAGTTTTGATGCATGGCAACATCCGTTAGTTACGATTAAGTTTGTTGACGTTAGGGCAGCAACATTGTTTGGGCCACAAGAACAAGGATATTACAACACAATGCTTCTGGAAAAAGATACTGGAAAGAGAACAGCATCAATTTATGGTGGTTCTTTTTACAAGGCGTTATTTTCAATGCCAAGCCCGTTGTTCAAATTAACGTTGAAGGGATTCTATGGAAAACCAATTACACTTGATTTAGCCATCAGTTCATACAAATCAAACTTTAATGGTGGTACAGGTTGTTTTGAGCTAACAGTAACTTTTGTTGGTTATATGTATGGTGTTTATATTGACTTACCGTTAAGTTATTGTGTTTTAGCACCATATTTATCAATTGGTGATAATAAAGATTGAAGTACAAATCCATCTTTTGTTTACAAGTCAGAGGGTAATTTCGATAGTTCCAGAATTTTAACCTATAGTGAACTTCGTAAACGTTTGGCTATTGTGAACGCAGAGTTCGATAAATTGCCACAGAGTGAAGCAAAACAGAATCAGGTTAGGTTGATTAACAAAAAAAGTGCTTTGGAACATTTGAACAACACATATCACACTCTATTACAAAAAGCTTTTAGTGTAGGAACATCAAAGTTTTTTGAAAACGTCAATGCAGAGGCTGGCAAATATTACTTAATGGGGTGTTCTGTGGTTGATGGTGCGTGAACATCACATCCAATTGTTTTAGATAAAAGTGGACAACCTATTCGTCCGTGGGTGGATTGTTCCGAAGAGTTTAGTACTTTACGGAAGGAAGTTGAACAATATAATAAAGATTATGACAATGAGTTATCGTTTAATAGAAGTTCTTTATATTATTGAACAGAAAACACTTCTTATACCTTGCAAAAAAAGAATATAGGGGGGGATGTTAACGACTATGTTATTGATTATTTTAGAGCAAAATCAGTGCCTAATTTACTTGATGGCATTTTTGCTGATTTTACTGGATTCGCAGCACAATCTATTAATGCTGCAACCTCATCAGAAGCATCTATAATACTTTACACACTGGAAGACCCATTTGGCATTGGACTAAAGATAAATAAAATGATTTCAGATATTAAGTCTGAAATTGATAAAATTACGCAAGATGTTGTTCAGGAAAGAGAGTATGCGACAGAGGCCCTAGTTGGATTTGATTATACAATAGGTAATGTTTATCGCATGCTTTTTGCACACATGGAGGTGTTTGTTACGGCGTTTTACGATATGTTACTTGACGCATGGCAAAACGGTTCCAGTAGAACATTAAAAGAACTTGGTGTTTCAGTTGATGAGACGGATTTACCAGGAAATTGGGATGTTAATAATCCAATACCACCGTTTACATATTTCTATGAGATATACGATGAAAATGGTGGCGCTGCTGATAGCAATACAAGAAAAGAAAATAGTAGAACAAGACCGCCGAAAAAAAGACTTACTTATCCTAATTTTTCTATTTCGGAAACCATTTTTATTAACAGAATGATAATGGCTGCTGTTGCTTTCGGGCAAGAGGAGAAGAGGATTAATGAGCTTATCGCAAAATTAAATCAAAGTGGAGAAACCGAGGATAATGGTGGTTCAAATGAAGTAGTACAGAATTATGGTAATACGATAACAAGACCAAGTGAATATGTTGCAATAACGCCACATGATTTTGTAACAAATTCTGATGCACCATACGGGTATTTAAACTCAGAGCATATACAACGAAACTATTTTTATCAATATGTGTTTGTTACGTTTGCTAACAGAATGTTTTATTTTTGTACAAAATCACTAGGATTCAATGACTTATCAAACACACAAATAGATACAAAATTGTTTTCAAAAATAGAGGCTGATAATTTTAGAAAATCTCATCCAAAGTTAACACCAGAGATTAAAGAACTTTTGGAAAAGGGAGAGAGTGAATATTTTAATTTCATCACAACAAGGAATAATAACGGGTGAGTTGATAAAGATTTTGGCGGACCAATATTACAAAAGAAGGGGGATGGGTATGAATATACAATGTATGAATCACCAGAAAGTGGAACAACCAAATATTTTCCAATTGCAATTACAGACCCAACGAATATTGGTATAAATGTTTACAATAAAAATAGTTTTGCGCGTATTGATAATTTGACGAGCGATGATGATTATTGGAATCTTGTTAGTGCAGATAGTGTGTTGTTGCCTTATGGACAAAAAGCAGGGTTGCCGCAGTATAATGCTTTGATTGGGAACACAAATCTGAAAGATTCATCATCATACAACTACAAACAGCCATCATTAGTATATGATATAATCACAGGCAAGCAATACTTTGTCTACGGACATAGGTTTTTATATGACCAGAACGAACAGGATGAAACAACAAGACTTTTTGCTAAGTCATATTTGTTTGTTATGGGGCTTGATTGTAATGTTACATTGTCTCAATTTAAGCAAGAAGGTTTTCATCCATATATAGTGCCGTTTGAAATGCTTTTACTTATTGGTGCTGCAAAATATCGTATGGACTATATGGATGGGCATGATGGAAAGGATTTAATCATATATGACAATAAAACTTACAAGGGTGCAAAAAAAGATGAGTTATATATGCGTCACCCAATTAGCAAAAAAGCTGACACAGAAACGTTAAACAAATATAAACCAAATACCGTCACAAAACCAGGGTTTGTTTTATTAAAGAAGGAAGGTAATAATAATGGTGATGAATATTTCTCTATTAACGATTGTGTTGGTGAAATGTATGGAATTAATAGCAAGTTTGCAGAAACAGCAAAGGAGTTTTTCGTAAATTGGACAAACAAGTCGTTCAATAATATAAATGGTTACTTGGAAATTTATAAGGTTGGGGAAGATTCAAAGATATATCCGTACAATGGTGATGAGTTTGTTAAGTTCGTTAACGATAATAGTAAAACAACATGAAAGGGCTTGTTTAGAACAGTAAAGAAAGCATCAACACCGAATTCTAATGATAGTGTTTATGTAAAAACAGGATACACAATCGACCAAGATAACATGGCATTCAGTGGTTTGGAAATCAGTATTGATGGAAATACAGAGTTAGAAAATTTACTAAAACAAACGTTTGGGTATTATGGTGCTGTTAATTTAGGATTTAGAGATAGATTGCGTGACACGGTGGATGAAGGTACTGTGAAATCAATTTATAAGGATTTTATTGGTTATCTGAAAGATTTGTATAATGGACAGACAGTCAGCGAAAGCGAATATCAATCACTAACCGATGTGAGTTATTATGCTAATAAAGACCTAAAGTTATCAATTTATTGTACCTTAAGAAGTTTATATGATAGGTGGTTTGCAAATGGAAAGCCTGAAAAGTGGAAACTTGATGTTGACGGTAGCGATTTCAACTCATTTAAATTTATTGACTCAATGTTTGAGGATGCATCAAACTTGAAAACCAATATTGAGAACGTCAACAATCTGATTAGCTCTTATGCAGCAATATCAGCAAACTTGGAGAAATCGCCAGATAGAAACTTTTTAGGGGGTGAGAGTAAGAGTGTTTACGAGTATTTGGCGCATGTTGCACAAGATACTGGTGGTATTTTAATGGCAATACCAGTTAATACGCCAACAGGTAATGAAGATTCTAGACATCTTTTTGCTAAAAACATTGAGACAACGTTTACGCCTTATACTTACAATAACTCACCACTTTCAATAAGTACAACGTATTTGTTCTTGTATCCTCAAAAACCATCAGAACATTTAGCGTATGATAATTTGAAGGACGATGATTACCAATACGTAAATGATGGTTTTGATTTAGCAAACACAATGGGGGAATTAGTTGAACTTCCACTTGTGTTCGCAGATAAATCTGATGCGTCTTTTGATGTGCCTGTGTTTGGTGTTAGTTATGGCCGTCAAAACCAAAGTATTTTTAGGGATATTTCGGTTAACATGGACGTGCCACAAGTTACAGAGGCATCAATTTCCGCGACAATGAATATTGCTTCAAGAGCTACAATTGGGCCAAGAGAGCAAGTATTGTATGGTCAGGATTTGTATAAAGTTTTCTCCAATTATTCATACACTTGTAATGTTGAAATGCTTGGAGACATGCAGATTATGCCGCTAATGTATTTCCAACTTAATAACATTCCATTGTTTAAAGGTGTTTATCAAATCGTAAAAGTAGAGCATAATTTTACACCAGGAAATGCAACAACATCATTTGTAGGGGTTAGGGTTAACGCTAATCAGATGGCAAAAGCAGACAATACATTGTCAAATATTGATAGTTCTTGGTATAGAGATAATGCGTATCTAATAGATAAATTGCCATTAAGTGGAAATCATTTGGAGTTACAAACTGCCTGAAGGACCTTTGGCTATATGTCTGATGAGGCATCAAAGGCGAAGATAAGGGAGATGTACAATGAGATTAAGAGTGGCATGTATGATACGAATATCGTAAGGCAAGAAATAACAGTTAATGGTTCAGACGCAGACCTTTCACTTGCGAAGGGTAGGGAAAATTGACAAAGTTATAGTGGTAACATTGAGACCGTAAGAGCGACAATACAGCCTATATTGAATGCTTGGTGGGAGTATTGTTTACAGCATAATATCAGTAACCCAAGTGTTCGTATAACATCTGGGTATAGAACTAAGCCAATTAATAGCAACAGCAATAGCGCTCACATGGTTGGTTCAGCCGTTGACTGGCAACCACAAGATACTGGCCAGATACGAGAATTGTTTCCAAGATTCATTGTTGCATATTGTGGTGCGAAGAACGTTGCGTTTGACCAAATAATAGATGAAGCGTATAGTGTTGAGAGGTTGTTAAAGGCTGGCTCACATTGAGTACATTTCGGTGTCAAATCCCAAGGCGGAGCACAGAGGAAGCAAGTATTCAATGGTTTGGCAGCATATAACGGTGAAGGATATACGTCATATAGAGGAGTAGCAGAATATCTATCAAATAACCAACAGGATTTTGAGAAGATTTTTAAGTAATAGTTATGTTTTTTGTCAAAAAACGCCTATCTTTGACAAAAAGATAGAACATGCGTTTTTTAGGAAACATATTGACAGACAATAAAGCATATTTCAACGGAAATGTGTTATATAATGTTGTCAAATCCGAATCAGAGTTAATATCTGGCATTCCGACATTGATTGTTGGATGGGATAGAGTGAAAAAACTTTATCCTAATGCGTCTATTTTGGAGTGGCAGATAGATAACATGACATATTGGACTTATGGTAGGAGGGTAAAAAGGGAAAAGTTTGAAGAGGATGTGGATATGTTTAGAAAAATCATATTTGATAGAGTGTCAAAGTTCGTAAAATATGAATTTTTTAGTGTTTTAACAGCAACAACCGAAGAAAAGAGGAAGTTTTACGGGTATTTGAAAAGTGATGCGCAAAAATATATGTTATTGAAGAACAATATGGTGTATATTTATAGTGCTGACACAAATAAAACCATAGGAATCAACCTTTCAGACGTAGATTATGAGGGTGGAGACAGAACAAGACTATTGAAAGCCCTTTTCAACAACAAAAATATAACAGTTGTGAAAGAACAAGACTACATTTCATCAGAAACAAGGGAACTTATAAACAATAAAAGGTATATAATTCCCTATTTATCAAGCAAAACAGCGTAAATCGCTGTTTTTTTCTTAAATAAAACTATTTATATAAAAATTAAACGTATGCCTAAGTATATTATAAAGCACGTTGTGAAAAAAACGTTTGTCAATCAGCAGAGGCCAGTAGAGAAAGAGCCTGTTGTGGTAGACAAACCCAAAGATATTGTTAATAATACTGAAAAGAAGAAAAAAATGAAACAGAGTAGTATTACAAACATTGAAAGCCTTGTAAACCAAATGGGTCCAGAACAGACCACAAAGAGAATTAAGAAAGACAAGGGGCTTATTGAGAGAATGGAATCTGAAAAGATTATGATTACAGAAGATAATAGACAACTTCTTAATGACTAATTAATATATTTTTGAAGTTATGGATGAAAAGTTTTTAAAAAAGCATAATTTAGTGGAGTCACAGAACAGATTTCATAGAATGGCAACATACGGCTATATTTGAGAAGCCGATGACCCAACACAGCAACCTCCGATGGGTGGAGGAATGCCAGACCAAGACCCTATGGGTGGTGGAATGCCAGGTGAAGACCCGATGGGTGGAGGAATGTCTGGTGGAGACCCTATGGGTGGCGGTATGCCAGGTGCTCAACAAGGTGGTAATGCACCTATGGGCGGTGATGATGCACAAATGGGTGGTATGAATCAGGACGGTGAAGACCAGTCACAAGGTGTAGAAAATTTCAATCCGCAAGTACCAGATGAAAATATGCAGCAAGCACCAGTAGAGGAAGAATCAGACGAGGAAGTGATTGATGTTGATGATTTAACCAAATCGCAAGAAGCATCCGAAGAAAAAATCAGTAGTGTTGAAAGCAAGATTGAGAAACTTTTATCCTTAATTGATAAAGTAGAAGCGGATATTGATAGAAACAACAGTGATATGGAACAGCTCAGACAAGAGTTTGAGAAAAGAAATCCTACACAAGTTGAAAAAATGACTCTTAGAGCAAAACAAGGGTATCCGTTTACACAGTCACCAGATGATTATTGGAACGAAAAGGAAAAAGAAGGAAATTATAGTTCAGAGGATGATAAAAATGGTGAAGGTGACCAGAGATATGTTATTACAAGGGATGATGTAAACAACATTACCGATTGGGATTCCATTTACAAAGCAATTGACAAGGGTGATTTCCACCAGTCATTGAGAGATATTTTAAACTTTTAGTTTATTCCTG
>Ga0256407_10004289_pt1 | contig 24054 bp, 22 predicted proteins | sample RumenRJG_04DNA_FD_193489 | JGI IMG/M metagenome (GOLD analysis project Ga0256407, IMG submission 193489) | Bovine rumen microbial communities from Lethbridge, Alberta, Canada - RJG_04 | ecosystem: Host-associated > Mammals > Digestive system > Stomach > Rumen | place: Canada: Alberta... | reverse complement strand
TCAAACTGAGGCTAAAAGGAAAGAGCCCGGTGCAATACCGAGCTCTCTTCCAATCTAAGGCCTCGTAACTAATGTTAAACCGTCCAACTTTTGGGGGTCACATCATCCACGCCCTTTTTCTCTTTCTACACCGACACATAACTATCTATGCCGTGGATTAGTGCAAGTCCGATCTCTTCTAGATGGATTTGACCGGCAGAATCGATAAAGCTGATGGTGTAAGTCTTGCCATTGAGCCCATTCAATTGTTGGCCCTTCCAGATATGCTGCTTAATTTAATCTTTTTGATTTTTGCTAACCTCGCAAAAAGATGTATATTTGCATCAAACGAAGGGATCTATGAGTACTAAGGATATTATTCAAGGAATCAAGGAAGTGGCATTACAGGTGCTACCTGAGGGAGCAGATGCTATTCTGTTCGGCTCGCGTGCTCGTGGTGATGCACGTGCTGATTCTGATTGGGATATCTTGATACTCATAAATGGAATCAAAGCTACTGGAGAGGATTTCGATAAGTATGCATATCCTTTTGTGGATTATGGTTGGTCTATCGGGGCGCAGATTAATCCTCTCATTTATTCTTACGAGGATTGGCAGAAGCGTAGCATTACGCCATTTTATAAAAACGTTCAAGCAGAAGGGATTAGTGTATGCCGTTGACGGATGAAGAAAGAAAGGCGATAGTTGTTTATCGTCTGGAGAAATCAGAAGAGGCTTTTGTGGAAGCTAAAGATTGTGCGCAAATGGAACATTGGTCTTTAGCAGCCAATCGTCTCTATTATTCGGCGTACTATGCCTCATCTGCATTGTTGGTAAATGCCGGGTTTGCGGCTAAGACCCACGAGGGTACGATCGGCATGATTGGGCAGCATTTTGTGAAATCCGAGATACTATCCAAAGAGGACGGCGCATTGCTTGCAAGGCTTCAGAATATGCGCCATACAGGCGATTATGATGACTTTATGGATTGGACAAAAGAGGATGTAGAGCCGTATATATCTAAGGTTGAGGCATATAACGAAAAGATAAAGGACCTTGTATGTAATAAAGCCGGTTGAGTAATCAACCGGCTTCTTTTTAGTTAGAATATACCTTATTACTTATTACATGCTTGCGGCTTTCCGCATCAGTTGCACAAGTTGGGCGCGAAGGTCATAGGGGTCGAATTCGAGGGAAGACTCCACCAGTTCCATGGCGAGGCTTGCATTTGCGGCTCCTTTGTATTTGGAATCCCTGAGCCAGAGCCCGTAGGCGGCAATGCCTGCTGCAAAGTTGAAGTTGTCGGAAGGTTCTGCAATCGCAGAATCGACATTGAGTGAAAGATCCCTGCTGTCTTCCCCAAGTGCCTTTTTGTATCGGACATCGAAACCGGCCACTGGCGTCCCGGCCGCGAATCCTTCCGCCGGGATTATCTCATATAGAGCCGTAATGGTCTGTCCCGCTCCGATTTCCCCGGCATCTTTCTTGTCATCCTCAAAGTCCTCGTTCGCCATCATGCGGTTCTCGTATCCTATCAGGCGATAGCTGTCGACCGAGGCGGTGTCGAACCGTACCTGGCATTTGGTGTCGTTCGCGACGGCATAGAAACGGCTGCGTTCGTTCACGAATACTTTCATCATCTCCTCTTCGGAATCTATATATGTATATGTTCCGTTTCCGTGATTCGACAGGTCTTCCATGCGTGCATCCTGGAAGTTCCCGGTACCGAAACCCATTATGCTCAGGTAGATTCCCTTTTCGAGATAACTCTCCACCATTTCCACCAGTGCGGATGTGCTGGATACGCCTACATTGAAATCTCCGTCCGTACACATGATTATCCGGTTGTTGCCTCCTTCCGCATAATGCTCCACAGCTTCTTCGTAAGCCATTTTCATGGCCTCTCCGCCGGCCGTCGAGCCGCTTGCCTTGAGCCCCCTGATGGCTTTCTTTATAGCGGAAGCATCTTTTACAAGGGTGGACTCGAGCAACTTCTTGACGCTCCCCGAATATGTTATGATGGCAATCCTGTCGTCCGGACGCATATAGTCGATCATGTTGCAAAGGCCGGTCTTGAGCAGTTCGATGCGGTCGCTGCCCTGCATCGATCCGGAAGTGTCTATCAGCAGGATGTAGTTCGCATTCGGTATCTCGCTGTCTTTCATGGACTTGCCTTTCAGGCCGAGCCGTAGCAGCTTGTGCCCTTCAGCCCACGGGCAGTCTCCGAGTTCGGCATTTATTCCCAGGCTCTCCTCTCCGGAGGGGTCATTGTAATCGAAGGTGAAATAGTTGAGGAATTCTTCGATTCTGACAGAATTCGCATCCGGCAGAAAGCCCGAATTGATGCACCGCCTCATATATGAGTATGCTGCTCCGTCGGCATCTACCGAGAAGGTGGAAACCGGCTGCTCCGACACTTTGACGAAGTCATTCTCCTGGATCTTGTTGAAAACATCTCCGCTTTCGGCACCCTCCTGACGGGATTCGCTCAGGCCGGCTGCAGGTTCATAATAAAATCCGTCTTTCATGCAAGACGCAAGAGACGCTACGACTGCAATTGTGATTGCAAATAAGATGTATTTTTTCATAATTCCTGTGTTTTTCTGTAAATTAAACTCGTTTTTGACGGAATCTTGCATCTATATTTAAACGAAAGTTTTCATGCAAGAATCCGCGCAACCCGGATTTATAATACAGAAGCAAACAAAAGAATATGAATCGCCCGGTCAATATTTTATCAATCGTTTTATCGGTCCTCCTTGCCGCAGGATGCGCCAAAGAAATGGCATTGAATGAATTACCAGAAAATGTGGAAGGACGGCCATTATCCTACGCGGCAATCGTCAGCGTGAAACAGTCTCCGACCGACACCCTGTATTTTCAGGTGGACGATACCACGCGTCTGTTCCCTCGGAATTTCACGGACGAAAAGCTGGTAGGGGAGCGCATCGTATGCGATATCTCCGTATACAATAAGGTGATGGGCAGTTACGGGTATTTGACGGATGTCAATTATTACGATTCGATAGACAAAGGCGAGTTCACCGCAGACGTGTCAGCTTCGGGAGATGACGGACTGGACATAGTGTTCGACTGGATGACCGGCGCGGAGGACGGATATCTGACCCTGCATTATTCGACCTGGTGGGGGGATGAAGGCATTAGGCACCGGTTCCACCTTGTAGCCGGAACCAATCCCGAGGATCCATACGAACTTGTGCTCCGCCATGACGCTGCAGGCGACAAGCATCAGGAGAAAGGGGAGTCGCTCGTATATTTCGACATAAATACACTTCCGGAAACGGGAGATGAATACAGGATACTTACGCTAAAATGGAAGGACTGTGCCGGAAAGACGGAATCTCATAAGTTCAGGTTCAAGAGCAGGAAATGAGCTGAGCGAACTCGAACTGCTGAAGCGGATCCGCAGCGGGGAAGCGTCCGGAATGCGATTGTTATATGATCGCTATATCGGGTATCTCACTGCGGTATGCTCCCGTTATGTTGTGGATTCCGCAGCCGTCAAGGATATCCTGCAGGATGCGTTCGTGAAGGTATTCAGCAAGTTGGACGGATTCGAATACCGCGGGGAGGGAAGCCTCAAGGCGTGGATGAGCCGGATTGTAGTGAACGATTCACTCAAGAGCCTCCGCGGTGCAGGGCGCCTGAAATATGTGGACGAACTGCCGGATACGGAAGGGGAGGGAGAGATCGAAGGCATGCCCGAGGTGCCTGTGCGCGAACTGGCGGAGATGATAAAGAGCCTGCCGGACGGCTACCGGACCGTATTCAATCTCTTCGTGTTCGAGAAGAAATCGCACAGGGAGATAGCGGGATTGCTGGGCATCAAGGAAGACTCGTCGGCATCGCAGTTCTTCCGTGCGCGTGCGATGCTTGCAAAAAAGATCAAAGATTATTGGAAGAAGCAAGGATATGAACAGTAACAAGGATTGGACAGACAAACTTCCGGAGCTCTTCGAGGGGTATACGGAAGCTGAACCGGATGGGCTGTGGGACGCAGTCCGTACCGGAATCGAACCCAAGAAAAAACGGGCTTTCGGCGCCCTGTGGTATGCGGGAGTTCTGCTCGCAGCAGCGGCCGTGGCCGCGATCGCGCTTCTTCTGTGGCCGCTTTCTCCATCGGCCGAAGACGGCATTTCCCTCGTCCCGGGAGATGCCATCGTGGCGGATGTGGTGCCGGAAGAGGTATCCCCATCTTCCGCCTGTCTCTCCGAGACCCCTCCCGGCAAAGCCGGGCCCCTCCCGTTACAGCCACGGGATGCTATGGCTCCAGATGGGGACACCTCCCCGGCAGCGTCTCCGGAACCCGATGCGCAAAACATTCCTGAAACGCACATGGACGGTGAAAATAAAGGGACCGATGTGCAAATCACCCCCGAGACGCATACGGAGAAGCCGCGTGTAACGGAACAGCCAAAGAAAATGCCAGTCAGGAAAAAGCCTAGTGTCAAAGTTCAGGCAGGAATATCCGGATTGGGGCAGATGAGCCCGAAAACCATGCAGACAGTCGTCAGTTCAGGCATGCCGTCCGTGGCGATAGCAACAAAAGCCTGGAGCGGAGGTTCCTTCGATTTCGGCATGGTTTCCCGCAACAAGCCGTCAACTACGGAGACTACTCACTCCCAGTCCGCCCGCATTGCCCTGAGCCTCAAATGCAGCATCGGAGAGAGGTGGGGAGTGGAATCCGGGATATGCATGTCTACTTTGAGTACCTCCATAAACACGGAGTCCGGCAATAGCACCAAGAAAACAAACCGGCATGTGGAATACTTGGGAATCCCGCTGTATGTCAACTACAATGCCTTGCAGTGGAACAGATTCAGTGTCTACTTGACCGCCGGGCCCATGTATGAATTTGCGACCGGCGTGCATCTGGAGAGCGAGTCGTATTTGAATGGAAAAAGGGTATCGTCATCAAATGACGATACCCTCCAAAAAGACGGAATCTGGTCGCTTAATGCAGGTGCCGGGCTGCAGTGGAACGTTACGGAGCACAGCGCCCTTTTCGTGCAGCCGGGATTCTCATATCACTTCGTCGGCGGAAACCACATAGAGACTTACTACACGGCCCATCCGGCATCCTTCAACCTCGCAATCGGCTACAGGCTTACTCTGTTTTAGCAGGCAGTTATCTTGTCGATGCGACGCTGATGGCGTCCTCCTGCAAATTCGGTGTTCAGCCAGGTGCGCACTATCGACACGGCCATCCTGTAGGAGATGAAACGTGCGGGCAGCACCAGCACATTGGCATTGTTGTGCTCCTTCACCAATTCTCCGATCGCCGTATTCCAGGCAAGGCCGGCGCGAATTCCCTTATGATGATTGAGGGTGATCGCCATCCCGTTGCCTGTGCCGCAGATTGCGATTCCGAGGTCGCATTCGCCCTTCTCCACTGCCGTGGCGAGAGGATGTGCAAAATCCGGATAATCACAACTTTCGGTGCTGTCAGTGCCGAAATTTACTACTTCGTATCCTTTTCCAAGAAGGTAAGATATCAACTTCGCCTTATATTCCACGCCTGCGTGGTCGCTGCATAATCCTATTTTCATTTTCCTAAAGTGTTTACTGCTTTTTCAATCCTGTTCTTGAATTCTTCCTTGCCGATGAGAATCACTACGTCGGCGATTCCAAGGCCGCTGCCCGAACCGGTGATGGCGAGGCGTATGCAGTTCATCACCTTGCCCATAGGCCATTCATTCGAACGTATGAACTCCTCCAGGGCCGTTTCCAGCGACTCTTTGTTCCATTCTCCTTCGTACGCCGCGATGAAATCCGCAACCTTGAGAGCAGGTTCTACGTTCTCTGGTTTCCAGAACTTGGCGGCATCCTTCTCTGCATAAGTTTCCGGAGCCTTGAACAGATACCATGCGATATCCCAGAAATCGGCCACGAAGGTGGCGCGCTCCTTGATCAGGTGAACAACCTTGACGAGATGCTCGAAATCGTCCTCTAAACCATGTTCCGCAAGCACCGGAACAAAGAGTTCCGCCAGTTCCTCGTCGCTCTTCATGCGGAGATACTCCTTGTTGAACCATTTGGCTTTGTCCGGATTGAACTTCGCGCCGGCCTTCTGCACCTTGTCCATGCTGAAAGCCTTCACCAATTCGTCCATGGAGAACAACTCCTGTTCCGTTCCCGGATTCCATCCAAGAAGTGCGAGCATGTTCACGAAGGCCTCGGGGAAGTAACCGTCCTCGCGGTATCCGCGGGTGACTTCACCCTCCTCGTTGACCCAGCGCAGGGGGAACACGGGGAAGCCGAGCTTGTCGCCGTCGCGCTTGCTGAGCTTGCCATTGCCCACCGGCTTGAGAAGAAGGGAAAGATGCGCAAAGCGGGGCTGGCTGTCCGTCCAGCCGAAGGCGCGATAAAGCAGATAATGCAGAGGTAACGAAGGTAGCCATTCCTCGCCTCGGATGACCTCGGTAATCTCCATCAGATGGTCGTCAACGATGTTTGCGAGGTGATAGGTAGGCAGCTCGTCGGCACGCTTCCACAACACCTTGTCGTCCAGGGTCCGGGTATTCACTTCGATGTGGCCGCGGATGAGGTCGTCCATCTCGACCACCTCGTCTTCCGGCATCTTGAAGCGCACGGTCCAGTCGGTGGTCTCGGCAAGCAGTCTCTCCGTCTCGGCAGCACTCAGGGTGAGGGAGTTGCGCAGATGCATGCGGTTCTCGTGATTGTATATGAAGGTCTGTCCGGCGGCTTCGGCCTTCGCACGTTCTGCGGCGAGTTCCTCGGCAGAATCGAAGGCATAGTAGGCGTAGCCTGCTTCGACCAGCTGCTCTGCATATTTGCGGTAGATTCCGCGCCTCTGGCTCTGGCGGTAGGGGGCGTGGGGATGCCTTTCGGATGGCGTCTCGACGACTTTGCCATCGGCGTCGACACCTTCATCGGGGATGATGCCGCACCAGCGCAGCGCTTCGATTATGTACTGCTCCGCACCTGGCACGAAGCGGTGGGAGTCGGTATCTTCTATGCGGATAATGAAGTCTCCACCGTTCTGTTTGGCATACAGATAGTTATACAATGCCGTCCGGACGCCTCCCATATGGAGCGGACCGGTGGGGGAGGGTGCGAATCTTACGCGAGTCTTTCTCATTGTTCGTTCTTTTTCGGTTTGCGGCGTATCGCCGGTTCATTCTCAAGTGCGCTGATATCCTGTCCTTCCCTGACAAGCAGCACGGGGCGTTTGTCGGGATCGAAGCGGAAGGCGCGTTCATTGTCCTTGCTGCTGTATCCTATATGGGAACTGCTGTCGGCGGGGAGGCTGATGCCTTCTCCCTTGGCGAGCTCTTCTTTGTCGAATACATAGTTCTTGGTGATGGTGATGTAGTTGTCGGCATCACTCAGTCCCGGGCCGATTACATCTGCAAATCGCAGGCCAACCACAATGGAAGTTATGTGAATGGTATCGCCTATTTCAGGACTCTCGTCCCAGATGAGTCCCCTCTTGAAGTTGTTGTCTCCGCCGGTGTATTCGTCGATGAGGCGGTTGATCTCCTTCATGTCGTCCATCTTGAGGCCTTGCTCATTGCGGCCTCCGGTGATGTTGACCAGTACGTTCTTGGCGGTCTTGAGGTCGAAGTCGTTGAGCAGCGGGCTCTCGAAGGCCTCTTTGACGGCCTTCTCGATACGGTCCGGTCCGGAGCCCGTGCCGCAGCCCATCAGAGCCATTCCGCTGTCCTTCATCATCGTTTTCACATCTTCGAAGTCAACATTGATGTATCCCTTCTTCTTGATGATTTCGATGATGCCGCGCACTGCGGTGGCGAGCACCTCGTCGGCCTTGGGGAAGGCGTCGTGGATGAGCTGGTCGCCGTAGTAGTCGTACAGACGTTCATTGTTGATGATTATAAGGCTGTCGACGTTCTTCTCCAGTTCGTGGATGCCGTCCAGGGCTCGCGACAGAGCCTTCTTCCCTTCGTTCTGGAAAGGAATGGTGACAACCGCAACTGTGAGTATGCCGCGGTCCTTGGCCATCTTGGCAATCACCGGGGTTGCGCCGGTGCCTGTGCCGCCGCCCATTCCGGCTGTGATGAAAAGCATCTGCGTGTTGGTGTCCAGCACTTTAGCGGCGATCTCGTCCTGGCTGTCGATGGCGGCATTGCGTCCCTTTGTCGGATTTGTGCCTGCACCAAGGCCGCGCCCGAGTTGGATTTTCGTCGGGACCGGGCTGGCCATAAGATGCATGGAATCGGTATTGCAGACTATGAAACTGCACCCTTCTATGCCTTGTTCATACATGTAAGATACGGCATTGCAGCCGCCACCTCCCACTCCGAGGACTTTTATGGTGGAGTCGGAAACTACCCAGTCGGCAGGGGTCAAAATGATATTGTCTTCTCCCATAATGCTATATCTTTAGTTTTCTTCCATTTTATCGTACAAGCCGCCGACCAGTTCCTCCATGGGCTTCACGGTGACCTGCGAAATCTTTTTGGTCCATTTGACGAAGATGTTGTCCCTGGCGGGCTTTTCGCTTTTCCTGGGTTTCTCTTTCTTTCGCACTTCCCAGACGCTCTGGTCGAAGACGGATCCTGCGACCTCGTTTTCGGGGGTGGCGGCGGGCTGCTCGGCGGCTGTTTCCGCAGGAGAGGCGGTTTTCTTCTCCGGAGCATTGCTTACGGGCATCTCCTCAATGCAGTTGAGGTGGGAATCCTGACGGGCGTAGAGGAGCATTCCGACGGTGGATACGGCTCCAGTCTCTCCAATGCCGGGGCATCCGCTGAAGGTGAACCTCTTCGCGCGTGGGAATCCTATGCGGACGTTGTATCCGGAAATCTCCTTTATGTAATTCGCGCATCCGGCGAGGTTGGCGCATCCTCCGGTGAGCACTACGCCGTTGCGCAGCCTGTCGGCATATCCGCTTTCCTGAATCTGGAAGAGTATCGCTTCGACAATCTCCTTGACTCGCGCCGTAATAATTTCCGAAAGGTATTTGACCGGAAGCTGCTGGTCGGAACCGTTCTCTTCGTCGATGATCTGCAGAATCTTGTCGCCCATGGTCAGCAGTTTGTCCGGCATGCAGGCGCCGAATCCGAGTTTGATGTTCTCGGCGAGTTTCTCGGTGAAACCGCACTCCAGTTTTATGTCGTTCGTGACGCTGCGTCCACCGAAGGGAATGGCATAGTAGTAGCGAAGGATTCCGCCCTGATAAATGGTGACGGAAGTTACGCCTGCTCCCATTTCCACAAGGGCGACACCGTTCTCCTTTTCTTCGTCCGAAAGAACGGCTTCGGCGGTGAGAGGGGGGAGGAAATACTTCCTTGCAGGAGCGACATCCGCCTTGTTCAGCATGATGTCGATGTTCCTGGAGGCCTTCTTGACGCCTATGAAGATCTTGAAGTTGCCCTGGAGGACGGCGCTTGGCATGCCCACAACGTCCGATTCGGTGCACCCTATCGAGTCGTCGGTGCCGAAGGACTGCGCGGATGCTCCGTAGATTTCCTGCTTTTCGGGATCGCTCAGAGGATAGGAGTCAAGTGCCATGTCCTTGATGCAGTCGATTTCTTCCTGCGTAATGCAGGATTCCGCATCGCTGCGGTCGAGCCTGGCGCTGGCAATCTCCTGCGTGACACCGTAGCGGGGCACGCCTATTACCAACTGAGTGATTTTGATGCCGAGTTCTTCCTCGGCTTCGTGGACGGCTTCTTTAAGCGGGACCGAAGCCCTGGTCGGGTTGTAGATGCATCCGTAGCGCACGCCGTCGGACGGCTTCTCCCTGTAGTAGAGTATTTCGGCGTTGTCGCCGGTTACCCTCGCTACGGAGAGGGCTATCTTGGAGGTGCCCAGGTCTACTGTTGCTATGTAACGGTCTTCCATATGGTTATGATTTATTTTCTGCAGATTATCTGTCCTTTGTATTGTACGTTGACGCTGGAGTACAGGCCTTCTTCGACTGCCGGCTTGATGCGCTTGTAGTACTCGTTCATCTTGCCGAATTTCTCTTCGATATTTTCCGGCCTGCCGAAAATGAAATGTTCCTTGCCTTCTTCCGGCACCAGGGTAAGCATGCCGGATGGACTGACGCTGATGCTGCTTATCCTCTCTTCCCACTTGTTCTTTCTCATGTGGGCGAGGAGGTCCAGTATCTGCTGCGGCTCATGCAGCGGCAGTTCTCCCTTGACGACGGGGAAGCGCTTGGCGCAGTTGCCCTGAACCGGGAAGACGAATCCGCGCCCGTCGATATAGTACGGACCGGACGAGGTCTCCAGCCTTGCGACAGGCTCCCGCTGGGAGATACTGATGAAAAGTGTGCTGTCGGCAGTCCAGGCTTGAGCGGAGCGAATCGCGCTGCGTTCGTCCAGGACCTTTTCTATCTCGTGAAGACGGAGACTGTCGATGCGCTGCCCGAGGAGTGTAGGACAGTTCTTCTTGAGACAGGCTCTGACGTCATCTTCCGAAACGAAGTTGAGGGTATCCTTGAAAATGATTTCCACCTTCTTGCAAGTCGTGAGATGCCTGTGCTCGCGCACCTGCATCCGGACCAGAGCGGTGACGCAGAGGAAGAACCCGAGTGCAAGGGCGAAGATCAGATATTTCACGACATTTTTCATATTCTGGCGGAAAGCATTTCTTTGATGGGTTCAATGAAACGGTCTATGTTGCCTGCGCCGAAGGTGACGAGCACGTCCAGATCTTCCTTCGCGAGCAGGTCCATGAGCTCCTCCTTGCGTATGAGCACCTTCTCCCTGGCCGTGATGTCCTTGAAGATGATTTCGGAAGTCACCCCGGGGATGGGCTCTTCGCGGGCGGGATAGATGTCCAGCAGGATTACTTTGTCCAGGGCGCTGAGCGCCTTCGCGAATTCGGGAGCGAAATCCCTGGTACGCGTGAACAGATGGGGCTGGAATACGCCGGTTATCTTTCTGCCGGGGAATATCTCCCGGATCGATGATATGGCTGTGGCGAGTTCTGCCGGATGGTGCGCATAGTCGTCGATGTATGTGAGACCGGGCTCGTTGATGTGCTCGTCCAGACGCCTCTGCGCGCCCTGGAAGCTGCCGATGGCTTTCTTGATCGCCTCCGGAGCCACTCCGTGGCAGAGGCACACTGCTGCCGCGGCTATGCTGTTCTCCACGTTCACCCAGCCCAGGGTGCCCACCCTGATTGCGGGAATCACTCCTCCGGGATAATGCAGGTCGTAGCTGAAATGGCCGTAGGAGTCCGCATGCATGTTCGCAGCGTAGTAATCCGCACGGCTGTCGTCCAGGTGATAGCGGAAAATCTTCGCGGACGTGTCTTCGCCGCTGAGGGGAAGGCCCAGCTTTGCGATCAGGATCTTCTTGGTCTGGGATGCGAACTGACGGAAAGCCTCCTGCACGTGGGCGAGGTCGCCGTAAATGTCGAGGTGGTCTGCATCCATTGCGGTAATGACCGAGATGTCCGGATGCAGCTGGAGGAAACTCCTGTCGTATTCGTCCGCCTCCGCGACGACGACGTCGTTGTCGCTCATCAGCAGGTTCGTCCCGTAATTCTTCGATATGCCCCCCAGGAAGGCGGAACATCCCTCCCCGCACTCCGTGAGGATGTGCGCGATCAGAGTGGATGTGGTGGTCTTGCCGTGCGTGCCTGCGACTGCGAAGCATTTCTGGCCTATCGTGATTTCTCCAAGCATGCGGCTGCGCTTGATCACGCGGTAACCGTTCTCGCGCACGTACTGCAGCTCCTTCATGCTGTCCGGGACAGCAGGGGTATAGACCACCAGCGTGTCCTCCACCCTGGTGGGGATATAGTCCGTGTTGTCTTCGTAGTGGATGGCGATTCCTTCCTTTTCCAGCTGGCGGGTAAGGTCGGAGGGCGTGCGGTCGTATCCGCCCACGCTGAAGCCCTTGAACTTGTAGTAGCGGGCTATGGCGCTCATTCCAATGCCGCCTATCCCTATGAAGTATATGTTCGAGTATGCCATCTTATACCAGTTTGTAGATTTCTTCCGCAATCGTCCCGGCAGCATCGAGCCTGGCCAAAGGCGCAACGTTCTTTTCAATCTCCGCGATCTTCTCCGGGTCGCCAGCGAGGGCGATCGCAGTGCCGAGAAGTTTCTCTTCCGCTTCGCAGTCTTTCACGATGAGCGCCGCCCCCTTGTTCACAAGGGCCATCGCATTGTGTGTCTGGTGGTCTTCGGCCACATTCGGGGAAGGCACGAACACTGCCGCGCGCCGGACTGCGCATATTTCGGATATGGAGGATGCCCCGCTGCGGGAAATGACCACATCCGCCGCGGCATAGGCCAGGTCCATCCTTGCGATGAAGTCGGAGTACTGCACTCCCGGGACGTTCCGTCCTGCCATGAATTCGTCTATGCCCTTCTTGTAGTATTTTCCGCACTGCCAGATGACTTCGACGTCCTCTCCTCCGGGGCAGCCGTCGTCTATCCATTTCTTCATGGCCTTGTTGAGAGTGCCGCTGCCGAGGCTGCCGCCGACGATGAGCAGGTGTTTTTTGCCCGGGGTGAGGCCGTAGAATTTGAGGGCCTCGGCCTTGTCGGCTTCGGTGAAGGGATGGAATTCCTTGCGTATGGGGTTGCCGCTGAACACTATCTTGTCGGCGGGGAAGAAACGCTCCATGCCGTCGTAGGCCACGCAGATGCACTGCACCTTCTTCGCGAGCATCTTGTTGGTGAGTCCGGCGAATCCGTTCTGCTCCTGGATGAGGGAAGGAATGCCTTTGGCCGTTGCCTTCTTAAGAAGGGGAGCGCTGGCGAATCCTCCGACGCCTATTGCTATGTCCGGCTTGAATTCGTCGATCAGGCGGGCGGCCATCCTCTCGCTCTTGAGCATCAGGAACGGGACCTTGATGTCGTTCACGAGATTCTTCCAGCTGAGCTGGCGCTGCAGCCCGCGTATGGGCAGGCCCGCAATCCTGTAGCCGGCGGCAGGCACCTTCTCCATCTCCATCTTCCCCTCCGCTCCCACGAACAGGATATCGGTCTCGGAATTCAGTTCCTTCAGTTTGTCCGCAATGCTTATGGCCGGGAAGATGTGCCCTCCCGTGCCGCCGCCGCTGATGATGGCGCGAATCTTCTTATATTCCATATTGTTCGTCATTCAATTCTTCGTTTATGCTGTGTCCGGTCTCGAAATCGTCAAGGTCGGAAAGCGAGTTCTCTATCGCAACCGGTTCCTGCGTGAGGTCGACAAGCGGATCTGCGTTCTTCTGCTCCCTTTCTATGCGCTTGGAGGCTATCTTGCTGATGGACAGGATTACTCCGAATGCGATGCAGAAGCAGAGGAAGGCGGACGCACCGTGGCTGACCAGCGGGAGGGTCTGCCCCGTCATCGGCCCTATGTCCACATTCACGCATATATGCAGGAAGGCCTGTCCGGAAATCAGCAGGGTAAGGCCCGCCACGGCCAGTTTGGCATACATGTCCTTGCCGCAGTTGCGCACTATGATGGCGCTTCTTGCGAGCAGGGACAGGTAGAGTATTATGATCACTATTCCACCCAGCATGCCGTACTCTTCGATGATGAAGCTGTACATGTAGTCTTCGGAAATATCCGGCACCACGTAACGCTGCGTGCTCTGTCCGGGGCCTTTGCCCAGAAATCCTCCCTGATGCACGGCGATCTTCGCGCTGTACGGCTGACGGATTTCGTCCAGGGCCTGATAGTATTCTATGCTTCCGGGCTTGGAATTCATCACCCGGGCTTCGTAGTCCTCTTTGTCGAAGACGCGGGAGATGCCGGTGCCTATGCGCCCCATCATCTTGCCGTCGGAAATCTTGTAGATCCCGATGCAGAGCGCGAGCGCCGCGACGCCCGCGAGCATGAGGAAGAACATATCCCGGCCTGAGCCGCCTCCAAGCAGAATAACCAGGAACATTATTCCTCCTGTGAACAGGGCTGCGGAGTTGCTGCCGGGAAGCAGCATCAGAGTCGTGACGAGGAAGGGGGCGTAGATGTAGAAAATCTTCTGATGCAGTTCGTTGTCGCTGAAGAGTTTCAACTCTTTCTTCTTGAATGCGTCAATCGCCCAGGCGAGATACAGCACCATCGCGACCTTGACCACTTCGTTTACGTGCAACTGCAGGGGACCCACCTGGATGATACGGCGCGCTCCGTTGATTTCGATGGAGCGCACGAATCCAAGGTCTATGCCGGAAATCAGCAGGGCCAGGAGCCCCGCGGAGAAGATGAAACCGAGGCTCGATGCCTTCCGGAAGAACTTGAGGCTTGGAATGATGTAGCAGACAAGAATCAGCGCGATTCCGAGAAGGACGATCTTCAGGTGGTCCCATACCAGGTCCAGACGGCTCTGGCCCGGGCCGAGCAGCCTGGAAGTGGACGAGAAGATGCACAGGACGGAGAACATGATCAGGATCAGCACTATGATCCAGACCACCTTGTCTCCTTCGGTGTTCTCGAAAATGTTCCAGAGTGTTCTTTTCCTGCCTGTCATCTTAAAGCCTTCTTACTGCTTCCTTGAATTTCTCACCGCGGTCCTCGTAGTTCTTGAAGAGGTCGAAACTTGCGCAGCAGGGGCTCAGGAGCACAACGTCTCCTGCATCCGCAAACTCTGCAGCCGCCTTCACCGCCTCTTCCGCACTGAGAGCGTCCTTTATTTTCCCGCTGCCGACGATACCCTCGAAGGCCGCGTGTATCTTGCTGTTGTCCACGCCCATGCAGACTATCGCCTTGACCTTGTCCTTCACAAGATCGTTCAACACGCTGTAGTCGTTGCCCTTGTCCTTTCCGCCAACTATCCAGACCACGGGTTTGGTCTGGCACTCGAGAGCGTACCATGCGGCATCCACGTTGGTGGCTTTTGAGTCGTTGATGTAGAGGACTCCGCCTACGCTGAGGACGGGTTCGAGCCTGTGCTCCACGGCCTTGAAGGTCTTGAGGCTGTTGCGTATGACCTCGTTGTCGATGCCCGCGGCCTTTGCCGCGAGTGCCGCCGCCATGGAGTTGTAGATGTTGTGGCGGCCTCCGAGCGCAAGCTCCTTCAGGTAGATCTCGCTTTCGCTCTGTTCGTAGCGCACCACTATCTTGTCGTCGCGCAGGAACGCGCCCTGCTTGACCTCCGTCTTCTGGGTGAAAGGCAGCATCTTTGCCTGGAGCACTATCTTGTCGAGATGCTCGATGGTGATGGCGTCGTCGGAGTCGAAGATGAAGCAGTCCTCCGGGCGCAGGTTCTGAGTAATGCGGAACTTGGCGCGGATATAGTTCTCGAAGTTGTAGTCGTAGCGGTCGAGATGGTCGGGAGTGATATTGGTGATGATGGCGATGTCCGGACGGAAATCGTAGCAGTTGTCCAGCTGGAAGCTGCTGATTTCCAGCACGTAGTAGTCGTGCTTCTCTGTCGCCACCTGCATTGCGTAGCTCTTGCCAATATTTCCTCCGAGGCCCACGTTGAGTCCGGCGTTCTGCAGCAGGTAATAGATGATGCTGGTGGTCGTCGTCTTGCCGTTCGAGCCGGTGATGCACACTTTCTTGGCACTGTCGTAGCGCGCCGCGAATTCTATCTCGGAAATGATGTGCGTGCCCTGCTCGGTGAGTTTCCGTACCATCGGGGCCGTGGAGGGGATGCCCGGGCTCTTGACGACTTCGTCGGCGTTCAGTATGAGAGACTCCGTATGCCCTCCCTGCTCGAAGGGGATGTCCCATTCGCGCAAGGTCTTGATGTATTCTTCCTTTATGCTGCCGTTGTCGGAAAGGAAAACGTCGAATCCCTTCACCTTTGCGAGCACTGCAGCTCCTACTCCGCTCTCGGCCCCGCCGAGAATGACCATTCTGTTCATATAGTGTGTTTTATCTAATCTTCAACAATGCAAGTGTTCCTACCGCCAGGATGATTCCGACTATCCAGAAACGCGTGACTATGCGCGGCTCCGGCATGTCCTTCTTCTGGTAGTGATGGTGGAGTGGCGCCATGCGGAATACGCGGCGGCCTTCTCCATATTTATGTTTGGTATATTTGAAATAGTACTTCTGTATCAGCACGCTGAGGCTTTCCATGAAGAAAATGCCGCAGAGCAGGGGGAGGAGGAGTTCCTTGCGGATGAGCACCGCGCTTACTCCTATGATGCCACCGATGGTGAGACTGCCTGTGTCTCCCATGAAGACCTGTGCGGGATAGGTGTTGTACCAGAGGAATCCTATCAGGGAGCCGACCAGGGCGGCCATGAAGATGGCGATCTCTCCGGTGCCGGGGATATACATGATATTGAGGTATTCCGAATTCAGTATGTTGCCGGAAAGGTATGCGAGCAGGCCGATCACCACCGCTACCAGGGAGGATGTGCCGGCTGAAAGACCGTCAAGGCCGTCGGTGAGGTTCACACCGTTCGAACAGGCGAGGATTACTATGATGATCATTATCATGTAGATGCCCCAGGAGCAGTACACCCCAAGCTGCCCTTTGAAGGGTGAGAGCCAGGAGTAGTCGAACTCGTGGGCCTTCACGAAGGGGATGGTGGTCACCAGCTGGTCGGTGGGAATGTCCGGGCTGATGCACACGGTCAGGGCCACTATCAGGCCGAGGCCGAACTGGAGCACTAGTTTCCCCTTCTCCGATAGCCCTTCCTTGTTGTGCTTGAACACCTTGATATAGTCGTCGGTGAAGCCTATTCCGCCGCACCATACCGTCGTCAGGACCAGCAGCTGGATATAGATGTTGCTGAGGTCGCATATCAGCAGTACGGAAACCAGCAGCGAAACCAGAATGATGATTCCACCCATGGTCGGGGTGCCCTTCTTCTCCATCTGACCCGCAAGGCCGAGGTCGCGTATGCTTTCGCCGATCTGCTTGCGCTGCAGCCACCGGATGATGCGGCCTCCTGCGAAAAAGGCGATCAGCATGCTCAGCACTATGGCGGCCATGGCCCTGAAAGAGAGGTAGGTCATCAGCCGGATTCCGGGGAATCCCGTGTCCTGCAAATAATTGAATAAATGGTACAGCATTACTTCAACAGTTCAAAAATCTCGTTAACTATCTCGCGTTCATCGAAATGATGCTTGGTCGTTCCGATGATCTGGTATGTTTCGTGGCCCTTGCCTGCAATCAGGATCGTGGAAGAAGGCTTTGCAAGGGTGATGGCGGCCTTTATGGCTTCTTTGCGGTCCGTGATGCATACCGCCTTCAGTAGTCCGGATTTCGTGAAACCCGTCTTGATTTCCTCTATTATCGCATCCGGGTCCTCGGTGCGGGAGTTGTCGGAAGTGACGAATACGCGGTCGGCAAGTTTCTCGGCTATGGCGGCCATCTCCGGGCGTTTGCTGCGGTCGCGGTCGCCGCCGCATCCGAACAGGCAGACCAGTTCGCGTTCGGGAGAAATGTCGCGCAGGGTCTCCAGTACGTTCTCGAGGGCGTCAGGCGTATGGGCGTAGTCTATCACTACCGCAAGGTCGCGGGGACCGCGCAGGGTCTCCAGGCGTCCGGGGGCCGGCTCCAGCTTGCTTATGGCAAGCAGGGCTTCTTCCGACGGCGTGCCGAGGGCGAGCGCCGTGCAGTAAATCGCCAGTATATTGTAGGCATTGTGCCTTCCGGTGAGTTTGGTCCAAGCCTCCGTGCCGTCGATGCGCAGCAGCATCCCTTCGAAACTTTCTTCCAGGATCTTGCAGCGATGGTCGGCCGCGCCCCTGCAGGAGTATGTCATGGTTTTTGCCGCGCAGTTCTGCACCATGACGCTCCCGTTCTTGTCGTCGGCGTTGATGATCGCGGTGGCGTTCTTGCCAAGGCCGTCGAAGAAGAGCTTCTTGCAGCGGAGGTACTCGGCGAAGGTCTTGTGGTAGTCCAGATGGTCGTGTGTCAGGTTCGAGAAGATGCCGACTTCGAACTGGAGACCGGCGGTGCGCTCCTGCTCAATCCCTATGGAACTGACCTCCATGAAACAGTACTGGCAGCCGGCCTCCACCATCTCCGCAAGCAGCGAGTTGATGGTGATGGGGTCTGCGGTGGTGTTGGCGGTCTCGCTGCGGCGGGTGCCGACATAGTTCGCTATGGTCGAGAGCAGGCCGCATTCATAACCCAGATTCCGGAACATGTGATAGAGCAGCGTGACCGTGGTGGTCTTGCCGTTCGTTCCGGTGATTCCGACGAGCTGGAGCTTGCGGGAAGGATGACCGTAGAAGTTGTCGGCGCACAGGGCCAGGCCTCTGCGGTCGGCATCCACGACAGCCGCCGCACCCTTCGCGATTGCGTCCTGGATATAGGCGTGCCCGTCGGCATTGCATCCTTTCACTGCAATGAACAGCGAGCCGGGGCAGGCCTTGCGGGAATCGCTGGTTATGCTTGCGATCTCCGTTCCTGCATCTCCGTGGAGTATGCTCGCTCCGGTATTCCTTATGATGTTTTCAAGTTTCATTTCTTCGGCAGTTTTTCCCTGAATCTGGGATCGTTCACATATACATAGTCCACCAGCGTCTTGATCACCGATGCGGGGATTCCGCCTCCCTGGTAGCTGGTGCGCGTGGGTTTCGAATATACGGCGCAGATAACGCTGTATTGAGGGTCTTCGGCGGGGAAGTATCCCACGAAGGTGCCCTGGTACTGCCTGCGTCCTGCGGCGTCGCTGTACTGTCCGTTTTCGAAGGTGGCGAAGGATGTGCCGGTCTTTCCGGCGACCTTGCATTTCGCGTTCTTGAGCCTGCGGGCCGTTCCCTCTTCGGTGACGGAAAGCAGCGCCCTGGTCATGGTGTCGGCGATGGCCCGTGAGCAGATGGATGCGTTCAGCACGCTGGGCCCTCTGCGGTCGGTGACGGTGCCGGCCTTTTCGATGTCCTCCACCAGATATGGCTTGACCATGCGCCCCTTGTTGGCGATGGCGTTGTAGAATGTCAGGATATGAAGCGGAGTTTCCTCGGTAGCATATCCGAATCCCATCGTGCCGAGAGTGGTGTTGGACCACATCTTGGACTTCGGATCCGGAATCAGGGGGGTGAGCAGGCCTTCGAGGTCGAAATCGAACGAGTCCCCGAGCCCGTAGGAATATACTTTCTCGACATACTGACGGGGATTTGCTGCGTAGTTCTGCACCGCAAGAGTGCCGAAAACGTAGTTGGAAGAAATCTTGAATCCGTCCAGGATGCTGATTTCCTTCGTCTTGTGTTCGCGCTCCCAGTCAAGTATGTGCACGTCCTGTTTCATCTTCGTGTTCTTGACTATGCCGTGGTTGGTCGGGATGGTCTCGTCCAGGCTCTTGTAGATGCCGTCGCTCATAACGCTGAGAAGGGTCACCGTCTTGAACACCGAGCCGGGCTCGCAGCGGCGGCCTATGGCGAAGTTCGTGATCTCCTCGAATGAATTCCCGCGATTGGGGTCCCTGGAGAGATTGACCATGGCGCGGATTGCGCCGGTCTTGACCTCCATCAGCACGAGGCAGGCCCCGTTGAGGTCTTCAAGTGAATCGATGCGCTCGCGCAGCGCCCTGTCGGCCACGTCCTGGTAGTCGATGTTGAGGGTGGTGCGGAGGTCTTTCCCATCCACGGCGCGCACATAGCTGCTGTCATAGTTGCGCACCCTGCCGCGGTCGGTCTGCTTGAGGTATTCGCGCCCGTCCTTGCCGTGCAGGATGGCGTCGTAGCGCCCTTCAAGGCCGGGATTGCCCTTGATCTCCTCTTCGGGGAGGCCTTTGTTGTCGCGGACGAATCCTATGGTGCGGCGTGCGAGTCTTCCGTAGGGATATTTGCGGACGTTGCGGGTCTCCACGATCATCCCTCCCTTGTTGGCTCCTTCCTTGTAGAGAGGCAGGTCCTTGATCTTGAGCATCGTGCTGCGGTCGACGCCTTTTGCGACAGGCAGATATTTTCTGCCCCTTGCGCGGCCTTCCTTAATCTGGCCGAACATTTTCTCCGCATTCGTGCCGGGCACAAGCTCTGCGAGCCCCTGCGACAGCAGCCTGGCCTTTTCCATCCATTCCTGCTCCTTCATCTGCCCCTTCTCGCGGTTTTTCATCTTGCCGTACTCCGCCTTCATGACAGTGCAGTCCATGTGGATGTCGTAGATGGGGTAGGACATGGCGAGCAGCCGCCCGTTGCAGTCGATGATGTTTCCGCGGACCGGTTCCACCGTGCGCTTCACTATGCTTGGAGTAAGGGCGCCCGCAATCCTGGGCTCAGGTTTCCAGATGAGCTGGAAGTATACGAGCTTGGCTATTACGAGCACGGTGAGGACCAGCAGGAGGACATAGAAGATGTAGAGGACCATCCCGATTCTGTCCCTCTTCTTCTTGGTGCTCTGCTGCGGCAACTGCCTTATCTCGTTCTCTTCCATGCTAGTCTATCTCTATTGCCTGTTTCTCGGGCTCTTTTACCTTGGACCCCATTGCTTCAAGCCTCTTCTCGACCTCGCTGCGGCGACTCATCGAAGCCACCGCGAAAGTCTTGTCGGAGTATACTATTTCCATCTCCTTGATCCTGGCTTTGTTCTTCTCCACCTTGCTGAGGGCGTTCTCGGCCACCAGGCTCTCGAAGATCAATACCGCGAAAAGGAAGAAGGTGTAGGCGATGTGGATGAAATACCTGCCCGCATTGAGACGCAGGAGGAGGTTCCCCGTGATGATCGCGGAGAAACCGTTGCGGAGGAGTTCCCAGAGGTCGGAGACCTTCCATTTGCGTTTCTGTTCCATGCGTCAGAGTTTTTCGGCCGCGCGCATCTTCGCACTGCGGGCGCGGGTATTGTTTGCAATCTCATCTTCGGAGGGCAGTACCGGCTTGCCTCCGAGAGGCCTGAGCGGTGCTTCGCTCCTTCCGTAGATGTCTTTTTTCAGCACTCCTTCGATGTTGCCGGAGCGGAAGAAGTTCTTCACCATGCGGTCTTCGAGGGAGTGATAGGTGATGACGACCAGGCGGCCGCCCTTCTTGAGGGACGCTGCGGCTCCTTCGAGGAACTTCTCGAGGGACCGCATTTCCTGGTTGACTTCGATGCGGAGGGCCTGGTAGACCTTCGCAAGGAATTTGTGCTCGGCGAAAGACGGCAGGGCTGCTGCAAGGGCATTGTCGAGGTCGTCGGTGGTGAGGATGGGCTTCTGCTGCCTTGCAGCGGTGATAAGCCCGGCGACTTTGTGCGCATTATCAATCTCACCATAGACTTTGAGGATCTTTTCCAACTCGTTTTGCGTATACGAATTGACAATGTCCGCTGCAGTCTTGTCGCCCTGCACGTTCATTCGCATATCGAGCGGGGCGCTATAGCGGAAAGAAAATCCCCGTTCCGCCGTATCGAACTGGTGCGACGACACTCCAAGGTCTGCAAGGATGCCGTCGAGACCCTCCGGATGGTGCAGGAGGGTGTAGTTGTGTATGAATCTGAAATTGTTGTGTATCAGTGTGAAGCGGTCGTCGGCCGGAGCGTTTGCGGCTGCGTCGGCGTCGCGGTCGAAGGCCATCAGGCGGCCTTTCGCGCTGATTGCTTCGAGAATGCCTGCACTGTGCCCGCCTCCGCCGAAGGTGGCGTCGGCATAGCAGCCGTCGGGATTGGCAATCAGTGCGGAAATGCTCTCGCGAAGCAGGACAGGGTTATGGTACACGCTCATTGCAGACTTCTCCTATTTGTCGGAGAGGCTTTCTGCAATGGCAATGTATTCTTCGTTCGAGATGCGTTCTTTCTCAAATTCTTCCTTGGCCCAGATCTCGATCTTGAAATCATTGCCATAGAAAACCACTTCTTTGGTTACACCTATGGCATCGAGAAGTTTGCGCGACACGGTGATGCGCCCGAGTTTGGCGTCGGGCTCCACAACGTCGCGGTCGCGCATATATTCTCTCCAGAATATTGCGTGCTGTCTGTTGAAGAAATTGAGCTTGCTCTTTACCTCTGCGCTAGTGTGCTCCCACTCTTCGAGGGTGTACATCTGCAGGCAGGGTTCGAAAAGATCTTTCTTGATGACAAACCTCATGTCGCTCCCCGGAGGCAACATGCCCTTGAGCGGCGCAGGGAAGACCATTCTCCCCTTGTCGTCGATCTTGGAAGTATATTCTCCGATAAAAGTGACCATAATTCGTATACGCAATGGCACAAAGGTAGTAAAATTTTTCCACTTTATTCCACAGTTTTACATTTTTTTCCACAAAGTTATCAACAGGCGCTTCCGTTCGTCACTTAAACGTTTGAATCGTTTATTCCTCCGAAATGCAATTCCTTCTGTTTCCGCACTTTGGCATAAGCGAAAAAATCGTTGCCCGCTTTTATGTCACTGCCGCATGTTTTTGATTGATTCCCACTGTCGAAATGCTTTTCTTGCAGCCATGAAGATCAAGGAATTGTGTGAGAGCGAACGTCCTCGGGAGAAGATGCTCTCAAAGGGGGCCGCCGCCCTGAGCGAGGCGGAGCTGCTGGCAGTGCTGCTGCGCAGCGGCACAAGGGAATCTGGGGTGCTGGATTTGGCGCACCGTCTGCTGAATATGGCGGAAGGAAGGCTGACGAAACTGTTCTGCATGTCCATGCAGTCCATGCAGAAACTGCCCGGAATAGGGCCGGACAAGGCCTGTTCGGTAATGGCGGCGTTTGAACTCGGGAGGCGTTTTCTGGAGGAAGAGGCGCGGCGCGGGGATGTGCCCCTGAATACTCCCCGCCGCATCTATGAGCTGATGGTGCCGTCAATGAAGGGGCTGACGCACGAAGAGCTGTGGGTGTTGTTCCTGAACAAGAACAACCGCCTTGTAGGCAAGCAGAAGCTGACTTCCGGAGGGATGGATACCACGGTGATAGACAATCGTCTGGTGATGCAGGCTTGCGTGGAGCGCTGCGCCACGTCGGTAGTGCTTGTGCACAATCACCCTTCCGGCGATCCTCATCCGTCCCACAACGACATTGTCTGTACGGCGCAGCTGCGAAAAGCCTGCTCATCGTTCAATATCATCCTTCTCGACCATGTCATAGTCTGCGACACCACCTTCTGGTCCTTCGCCGACGAACGGCTCTACGGAGCATAAAAAAAAGGTTCCGGGGATTGCCTGGAACCTTTTTCTTTCAAGTAGCCGAAGATTACTCTGCCTTGCCGTCGCTGCCAAGAACGTTGATGATCTTGTGCATGTAGAGTTTCTTCATCTCGTCGCGGGCGGGGCCGAGGTACTTGCGAGGATCGAATTCGCCGGGTTTCTCATCGAATACCTTGCGGATTGCTGCGGTCATTGCAAGACGGCTGTCGGAGTCGATGTTGATCTTGCAGACAGCGCTCTTGGAAGCCTCGCGAAGCTGCTCCTCGGGAATACCTACTGCATCGGGCAGTTTGCCGCCGTGCTGGTTGATGATGTCGACATATTCCTGGGGAACGGAAGAAGATCCGTGGAGAACGATAGGGAAGCCGGGGAGTTTCTTCTCGATCTCGTGGAGAACGTTGAATGCGAGGGGCGGAGGTACCAGACGGCCGGTCTTGGGGTCGCGGGTGCACTGCTCGGGTTTGAACTTGTATGCACCATGGCTGGTGCCGATGGAGATTGCGAGGGAGTCGCAGCCGGTACGGGTAGCGAAGTCGATGACTTCCTCGGGACGGGTGTAGTGGGATTCCTCTGCGGAAACCTCATCCTCTACGCCTGCGAGAACGCCGAGTTCGGCCTCGACGGTGACATCGTACTTGTGTGCATATTCGACAACTTTGCGGGTGAGGGCGATGTTCTCTTCGTAAGGGAGAGAAGAAGCGTCGATCATGACGGAGCTGAAGCCCATGTCGACGCAGCTCTTGCAAAGCTCGAAGCTGTCGCCGTGGTCGAGATGGAGAACGATCTGGGGATGCTCCCAGCCGAGTTCCTTTGCATATTCTACAGCACCTTCCGCCATATAGCGGAGAAGGGTCTGGTTGGCATAGTTGCGCGCGCCCTTGGAAACCTGGAGGATGACCGGGCTCTTGGTCTCTGCGGCGGCCTGGATGATGGCCTGGAGCTGCTCCATGTTGTTGAAGTTGAATGCGGGGATGGCGTAACCGCCCTTGACGGCCTTTGCGAACATCTCGCGGGTGTTCACAAGGCCAAGATCTTTGTAATTTACCATAGTTATTAAGTAATTGATAGATTTCTGTCAAAAAGCAGCGCAAATTTAGTTATTTTTGCGGATACTTTATAACAATAGTTCGTTAATTTTATAGATTTTACGCCACGGCGCGGACGCCGTAGA
>Ga0256407_10004288_pt1 | contig 24057 bp, 19 predicted proteins | sample RumenRJG_04DNA_FD_193489 | JGI IMG/M metagenome (GOLD analysis project Ga0256407, IMG submission 193489) | Bovine rumen microbial communities from Lethbridge, Alberta, Canada - RJG_04 | ecosystem: Host-associated > Mammals > Digestive system > Stomach > Rumen | place: Canada: Alberta... | reverse complement strand
CCTTTGGCATCTACCTCGGCTTCGGCGACAAGACGGTTGATGAGGTGTGCAAGGAGCAGGGAGTGGACACCTTTACCTTCCTGACGGTCATCAACTACACGGTCAACGGCTACGAAGATAAGCTCGGCGTGGACAGAATCTCCATTCCCACGTTGCTCAAATATCTGCGTGCCAGCCACGATTACTATCTCGATTTCCAGTTGCCGATGATCCGCCGTGAGCTCATCGACTCGCTTGATGAGAACGACAATCTTGCAAGACTGATTCTGAAACTCTACGATGAATATGCCCACGGCGTGACGGTGCACATGCGCTACGAGGAGAAGCATGTGTTCCCTTATGTGCAGAAACTCCTCGACGGCGAGATGTCAGACGGCTATGACATCGACACTTATTCCAAACATCACAGCCAACTCGACACGAAACTCAGGGAACTCAAAAACATCATCATCAAGTATCTGCCTGCTGACGGACCGCACAACAACAAACTTATGGCCACACTCTACGATATATATAATAATGAGGAGTGGCTCCATCTCCACTGCAATGTGGAGAACGACATCTTCATTCCGGTCATCCGCCATCTCGAAAATCGACGAAAGCAACAGAGCGTGGAGCTCAACGGCATTCCCGGCATGGTGAAACACGAGGGTGAGGACGACCCGTTGAGCCAGCGCGAGCGTGATGTCATCGTGGCACTTGTGCAGGGCATGTCCAATAAGGAAATTGCCGACCATCTGTGCATCTCCACTAATACGGTCATCACCCACCGCCGCAATATCGCCAAGAAACTGCAGATACACTCTCCTGCCGGATTGACCATCTATGCCATCGTCAACAAGTTGGTGAGCATTGACCAGACATTACAAAAGTAGGAGGTCCTCTTCTCCTATTCCCGTCCCCCTGCTAATAATGCTTCCATGGGCATTGTCAAGACGACATTGTCGGAGTTGAGCTTTTCTTCTACTCGTTGAGATCTCCAGTTAGACTCTTTCCATCCTTTTATGATTTTATCAGTTCTACTTTCTGTCTTTTCCGTTACGCCCAGCATGGCAAACATTTTGTACTGAAAACAGAATAACCGGCCGCAAACTTGCGAATATTGAAAATAGTTATTATCTTTGCAAGCAAATAATATACCGATGCTATGATTGTCACTTTTGAAAAGGAATACCTGCAGAACTTGTATGAGAATGGTAAGGCTACGGACATGAAGCACTGGTATCAACCTCAAATTGTAAAGAAGTACAAGAAGATCGTTGATATGATGAAGAGTGCGAAACACGTTCTAACACTTACCCAGATAGGTTCACTGCATTATGAGAAATTGCATGGTGACAAAGAAGGCCTTTCATCAGTAAGGGTCAATAACCAGTACCGTATAGAATTTGAGGAGACTAAGCAGAATGGAGAAGATATTTCCACCATCTGCAATATAACGGAATTAAGCAGTCATTATAAATAGGAGGATGTTATTATGATACACATAGACGGAGTTAAAGACAATATGATAGCTAACAACGTAGATCCTTTTGAGCCAACTCATCCTGGAGAAGTTATCCGGGATGAACTTGAAGACAGAGGAATATCGCAGCGTCAGCTCGCTAAGAAAATGGGTATGTCCTATTCTGTTCTCAACGACATCATCAACGGCAAACGTGACATAAGCGTTGAATACGCCATGATGCTTGAGGCTGCATTAGGCATTGATGCAGACTTCTGGATTAACATGCAGACGCAGTATTCAAAGCAGATGGCAAAACATGACAAAGGGTTCTTGTCAAAACTTGAGAATATCAGGAAAGTTGCCGCAGTACTTTGACGGATGAGACCAATACCAACTTATAAAGGAAGTTACGCATTAAAAGTAAGGGGGTTATCTTTTGTGGGAGAAAGTTGTGGAATCTCGATGTTATTTAGTAAAATAGGCTCGTCGCTTTCTTAATGCTTTCTCCATCCCTTTTACGGAGGGCGGGGAGAGTCTTCCTTCCCTTTTAGGGAGGACAGGGAGAGTCTAAAAAAATACGCTGAAACTCTCAACGAGCTCCAGCGTATAGCCTATGTTTAACTAAAAATCCTTTTCAAATCAAACGTTGACCTCACGGTCTCCGTTATCATCCGTTAAACAATCTATCAAATCTACCTTAAACCTAATAACTAAAAACCTAAATCTATTACTACTAACCTAAACAATCTATTAACCTTTTGACGTGTGCAAAGGTACTATGATTTTCTTATTTCCACAACATTTCCTGTGATAATTAAATAGAAAAAAGGCTTTTATTGATGTAAATCAATGGATGTTTGCGTACACATAATAAAATATTGCAGAATCGTTGGTTGTTGGGTATTCTTTTCGTAACTTTGTCTTAGTAAAAAGGAATCATACTATGCGTGTACTCATTGTCAACACCAGTGAAAAGACCGGAGGTGCCGCCGTGGCCGCCAACCGGCTCATGGAGGCTCTCAACAATAACGGGGTGAAGGCTAAGATGCTTGTGGCCGACAAACAGACCGACAACATCACGGTGGTGGAGCTGCCCCATCCGGGACATCATCGCTTCCACTTCCTTTGGGAGCGGTGGTGCATCTTCTGGCGTCTTCACTTCAAGCGGGACCACCTCTTCGAGATCGACACGGCCTGCTCGGGCACCGACATCACCTCACTGCCCGAATATAAGGAGGCGGACGTGATCCATCTGGCATGGATCAATCAGGGAATGCTGTCACTCAAGGACATCAACAGAATTCTGGAGGACGGCAAGCCTGTGGTGTGGACCATGCACGACATGTGGCCTGCCACGGCCATCTGTCACTATGCTCTGTCGTGCCCTAACTACACGACGCATTGCCAGCAGTGCAGACTCTTGCCCGGTGGCGGCGGTAAGCACGATCTGGCCTATAAGGTGTGGGAGCGTAAAGCTAAGATTTTGGCCAAGCATGCCATCAAGTTCGTGGCGTGCAGCAAGTGGCTTGCCGGCGAGGCCCGTCGCAGCCGCCTGCTCATGGGCCAGGACATCACGGCTATTCCCAATCCCATCGACACACGGCTGTTCCGTCCCGGCGACCAGCGTCAGGCACGGCTGAGCATGCATCTGCCACTCGACAAGAAGCTGATTCTCTTCGTTTCGCAACGCGTGACCAACACGATCAAGGGCATGGACTATATGGTCGAGGCTTGCAACAAACTCGCCACAGACCATCCTGAACTGAAAGAGCAGTGGGGCGTGGTGGTCATGGGAGGACACGCCGACGAGATAGCGGAACGGTTCCAGTTGCCCGTCTACCCCTTGGGCTATGTCAACAACACGCGGGCCATCGTGCAGGCCTATCAGGCAGCGGACGTCTTCGTGATTCCGTCGCTGAGCGATAACCTGCCCAACACCATCATGGAGGCACTGGCCTGTGGCGTGCCGTGCGTAGGATTCAACGTGGGAGGCATCCCTGAGATGATCGACCACCAAAAAAACGGCTATGTGGCCAAATACCGCTCAGCCGACGATCTCGCTGCCGGCATCTACTGGACACTCCATGAGGCCGACCACCAACAGCTCAGCCGTGAGGCGGTGAACAAGGTGGAGCGCAACTACAGCCAGCAGAACGTCGCAGTGAAATATATAGAGGTATACACCAACGCCATTGCGCAAAGAACATTCAGAATATGATCAAGTTTACCGTTGTCACCATCACTTACAATGCTGCTTCCGTGCTGCAGCCCACGCTTGACAGCGTGCTGGCGCAGAGCTACGCCAACGTGGAGCATTGGATCATCGACGGCAAGTCGGCCGACAACACCGTGGCGATGGCTGAAGACTACCGGCGGCAGACCGAGCAGCAGGGCAGCAGGCATGTGGTCTGCATACAGAGTGAGCCCGACCGTGGCCTTTACGACGCAATGAACAAGGGGCTGGCACTGGCTACGGGCGACTATATCGTCTTTCTTAATGCCGGTGACGCTTTCCCGTCGGCCGACACCTTGCAGCACGTAGCGGACTGTGTGAAGCCCGGCGAACCGTTGCCTGGCGTGCTCTATGGCTTTACCGACATCGTGGACAGCGAGCGCCACTTCGTAGCGCACCGCCGCCTGCAGCCGCCCGCCCATCTGACGTGGCGCTCGTTTTGCAGGGGTATGCTCGTCTGTCATCAGGCTTTCTATGCCCGTGCCGACTTGGCGAAAAACAATCCCTACGACTTGCGCTACCGTTTCTCGGCCGACGTGGACTGGTGCATACGTGTGATGCGTGAGGCTCAGCGCCGCCATCTCAAACTTGTGCGCGTCAACGAGGTGGTGGCAAACTACCTCGACGGGGGCATGACAAACAAGAACCACCGTGCCTCGCTCATCGAGCGCTTCCACGTCATGGCCCGACACTACGGCCTCGTCACCACGTTGCTCATGCACCTGTGGTTTGTAATCAGAAGACCCTCCTAGCCCCCCTAAGGGGGGAAAGCAGCAACCCTGGCAGGGGAAGCGGCAACCTAAACAGCAGCGGGCTCCCCAGAATCCGAAGGAATTCTGGGGAGCCCGCTGCTTGGCTATAAGAGATATGTTTTTATGGTTCTATAGTTTCTATAGCATCTATAGTTTCTATAGCTACTATAGACTATCCTTATGCGCATCTGACGATCATGCCGGGACGCACGCGCAGCGTCTTGCGGAAGCCGTTGAGTCGGCAGAGCTGGTCGACAGAGATGTTGTTCTTCTCGGCAATCGATTCCAAAGAGTCGCCCTTGACCACCTTGTAGTAGATGCGCTCGCCGCTGTCGTTGCCGGCATAGCCACCGTTGACCTGCTCGCTGCTGTAGCCGCCATTGCCCACCTTGCCGCGGGCACGTGTGGCGAGATCAGACTCACTGTCGTAGCGACGGCGGTTGAAGACATAGTAGTCGCCCGTGACATCCTGGTTGCGGAAGTCGAACATCAGTGCCGGGTTGAGGGCTACGCCGCACAGACGCGTCTCGAAGTGGAGGTGAGAACCCGTGCTTCGTCCGGTGTTGCCGCCCAAGCCAATAGGCTCGCCGGCGCGCACCTGCTCGTTCTCGCTGACGAGTTGTTTGGAGAGGTGACCGTAGATGGTCTCAAGGCCATTGGGGTGGCGGATGACGACATAGTTGCCGTAGCCGCCGGCTTCGTAGCGCACGATGCGCACCTTACCGGAGAAGGCGGCACGGATGGTGTCGCCGATATATACTTTGATGTCCAGACCTTTGTGCATACGGCCCCAGCGACTACCGAAGTTACTGGTGACGACGCGGCTTGGCGTGGGCATGCAGAAATGACGAAGGTTGATGACGAAAGAGTCGGGAAGCTCGGTGGCGCGATGTGCGTAACGGTTGTCCCACTCGTCGCCGTAGAGCTTGGCAGCGGGCGACTGCAGGTTTTCTCTTTCTGCGAAATGGCTGACCTCAATAGAGTCCAACTTCTTGGCACGGCGGTCGATAGGGGCTTGTCGTGCCAACAGGTCCTGTCCCAGGACGGGCTCCGCCGCTAAGGCGAATAGTACGGATATTGCGAATGATTTTATTGCCGATCTTAATGTCATAAAGTTATTTTCTTACTATCATAGGTTTAAGCCTTCAGGAGGAAACGGATTCCTTGCAGTGAGATGAGTGTATCATACAACAATACATCAAAACGAATGAAGACGTTACAAAGATAATAAAAATGCGGTAAAATTATTACTTGACGTTCGTCTTTTATTGTCTCTTTAACACAATTCGCTGACTTTATGTGTCTGTTTAACAAATATTTCAACGGTGTTAACGCAAACAAAGAGCACGATGGCAGGGCTTTTGTGACAATTTGATAGTGCCCTGCTGTTGTGCCTTTCGGATTTCCGGCATCGTTGAACCATGGCACTATGGCATGGGCTTGAGGTAGTCGAGGAAGCGCCGGGTGTCGTAGTTCATGATGAGTTCGTCGGGGAAAGCAGTCTCCTCGATGAGGGGATAGAGCCGCTCGTAGTCGGCAATCTGGAACGAGATGTGGGCGTCGGAGCCGAGGATGACGGGCACGCCGTAACGTTTGCAGAGCCTGAGCAGCTCAACGTTGTTAGGCCGTGCCATCACCTTGTCGCGGTGGGGCGAGAGGCTGTGGTTGTTGATTTCGAGCAGGGTGTGAGTTTCCTTGGCGGTCTGTACGATGGGCTTGAAGTCGAGGTCGGCGGTGCCGTCGCCGGGATGGCTGATGATTTGCACAAAGGGATTGCGCATGGCAGCTATCATGCCTTGGGTGTTCTCCTGCCGTGTGCCGCCCTTCCAGCAGATGCTGTGTATGCCGGCGATGCGCAGGTCGAGCATGCGCAGGTGCCGCTCGTCGAGGTCGAGATGGCCTTGTGTGTCGAGGATGTTGATCTCGCAACCGAGCATCAGCCTGACGCCGTACATGGTGCGTGGCACGACGTGCATGTTACTGAAGTAGATGGGGTTGCACGTGCCAGGGATGCTGGGGCCGTGCTCGGTGATGCCTAATATTTCCAGTCCTTTGTCGGCGGCGGTGTGAACCATTTCCTGCATGCTGCTGTAGGCATGGCCGGAGGCCACCGTGTGGGTATGGACATCGAGTAATACTTTTTTCGTCATGGTCTGTCTTTGTGTCTTGTAGTTTGTAATGTGTGATACAAAGGTACAAAAAAATCGGAAGCCGTAGAAGCTTCCGATTTGCTTTTTGTGTCTTTTTGTTGGGTGAGATGGAATGTTCTTTTGAAGGCTAAGTGATATTTCCGTTAGGTCTACATGCAAGCCCATCCGAACTTTCGAACGAGCTCGGTGAACAGTCCATGGTCTTTGACGGGTAGATGGACGGTAATGGATTCCTGTGAATCGTTGTTGAGCGTATAGCCTTTTTCTGGTAGTCGCTCTTCCGGCAGGGTGTTGCCGGGAAAGGGGCTGATGCATAGATGGTCGCCATGACCATCCACGTCATAGTATTCCCCCTTCACCTCAGGAGAGACAAACAATTGCTGCAGGTCAACCTTCCCGGTAAGAAAGTCGGTCAACTTGTCATTGGATATTTTTACTGCTGTGTATTTTGGAGCTTCGTTATCGTCATACAGCAGGCAGAGGTATTGCGCGTCAAACTTATCGCGTGCAGTGAACAGTTGTGGCTCATCGTAATAGTCCAGTATTTTATCTATTCTTAGCTCGTTGGTCATCGTCAGTCCTCCACTTTGGCTTGTTTAACATTGAAATCCATGCTACGCCACCATGAGTAATGAGAATCTCGGAATGTCTTTTTCATGACACCGTCTTTAGGTTCCAACTCTACAGCGGCAATTACAGAATGCTTGAACTTGGGCAACTTCAAGCGTTTCAAAGCATCACATTTATCTTTGAACAGCGAAACGGCTCTGATTATACACTCATCTATGCCACTTCCTGAAAATATCTTGTGGGGTTGCAATCTTCTTTGAGAAAAGAAGTCAGGGGATGTAACAGGATTGCCCATTGGCTATCCTGTAGTAAACACCCTTGCAAGGAACTGCGTCTGAGGGTGGGCATGCTTTGGGTAGTTCTTCAAACCATTCCATACGCTACGTTTTATGCAAATATAAGCATATTCCTCCGCTTCTCCAAACTTTGGGCTGTTTTTTTAACAATGAAAAGCGAATATCGGCATGTTTCCCGATATTCGCTTTTATAGAGGTTCGCAGGGGACGCTTTGGCTTTAGAAGAATCCCTTGTCGTTGTCCTTGTTGTTGAGCTTCTTCTCGTCGTTGTTCTGCTTGCCTGAGAAGAGGTTGTAGCTCAGCGTGATGCAGAAGGTGCGCTTTTGACTGGTGACGCGGTTCCATCCATGCTTGTCGAGTACGTCGTTGTCGAGGATGCTGCTGTTGTATTTGGCGGCGGCGAAGGGGAAGATGCACACCAGGCCTACCATCAGCTGCTCCTTCTGGAAGTAGACCATGAGGTTCTGTGTGTTCTCGGCAGAATTGATGAAACTGCCGCTGAGCATCTTGTGCGGAATGCACTGGTAGTATTCGGCGCCCCAGCAGCCCTTGCGCATGTCCACGGTCCAGGCCAGCGGCATGTAGTGGTGGTGATGCGTGCCGATGATCTCACTCTTCTCTTTCTGCCAGCGGTAGCCACTCTCCAATTCTATCGAGAGCAGGTCGTTGCTGAACGGTCTGAGAGCCAGCGACCCCGAGAAACCATAGTTGAGCAGGTAGTCGCAGTTCTCGTCTCGGCCCACGATGACGCGGTTGCCGTCTATCGTTTGCCACTGGTAGTAGGTGCTGAAGTCGTCGTCGATCTTGCGGGCGTCGGCTGTCAGGTCCATGTTGAGCCAGGGCAGGTTGAGCGAGTAGGTGAGGCTGATGTTCTTGTCCAGTGCGCTCTTCAGCCATGGATTGCCCGAGTAGAGCAGTCCGGGAATGGTCACGGTGCTGTTGTTGCTCAGACTGGCGATGTTGGACGTGATGGTTGACATCTTGCCGTGCAGGCGCAGGGCACCGTTCTTCACGTTGTAGGTCAGCAGGGCGTCGGGCGTGAAGTAGAGCTTGTGGTAGTGGGTGTCGTCGTTGCTCGTGTTGATATAGGTGGCTCCGAGGCTGACGCGGTAGCCTATCTTTGCGATGCTGCCGTTGAGCTGTGCGTAGGCGTAGTGCTTGTCATCGGTGGCGTGGTACTTGTATTCTTCGTAGTCGGAGAGCATGTTACTGATGCGGTAGTTCGACTTGGCCAGCGTGGCGCGGTAGCCGAGAGCGAGCTGCGTACGGCCCCAGTCCTTGGTGTAGGCGGCCTCGCCGATGAAGGAGTATTTGTTGTTGTGCTGCCGCATGTCGTCGTCGAGGGTCTGCTGGGCCTCGTCGTATTGGATGTTGTGTACGTGCTGGTTGTTGTGGAAGAGCGTGCCGACGGCGTTGAGCATGATCTCGTGTCCTCCGGGCAGCTTGCGGTCGAAGTAGAGGTCGAGCGATGGCGAGAAGCTGTTGCGGCGCTGCCGCTTGTCCTGCGTGCCGTTGGTCCACAGCGGATTGCCACTGGCGTTGATGGCCATGTCGCTGTTCCAGAACCAGGTGAAGATGGTGGGCGTGAACTTCGCCTGGAAGTTGAGGCTGTCGCCGCGGGTGAAGAGATACTTCAGGTCGAAGTCGTGGCTGGCATAGCCGAAGTGGTAGGTGCCGCTGTAGTCGTAGGTAGCCCGATGGTCGCCGTCTTTGAAGGTGTAGACATCCTGCTCGTCACAGTTGGGCGCGTTGCGCAATTCGAGCCGGTAGTCGAGTGAGAACTGATGGTGTCCGTGGTTGTATTTGGCGTAGACGTTGGTGTTGTTGAATCCTGCCTTTGTGCCCTGCATCACGTCGAAGCCGGTGGCGTAGCCGTTCTCGGCGGCGCGGGTGTGTATGTTGAGCACGGTACCGGCGTCGGCGTAGCGGGCCGGCGGTATCACATAGTAATCGACGTTGCGGATGTCTTTGGGTTGCAGTGCTTTCAGGTCGTTGTCACTGGCCTCGATGCCGTTGATGAGGATTGTCAGCGGCTTGCCTGAGAGGGTGGCGAGCTGGCCGCTGAGGACGTCGACACGCAGTCCGGGCAGTGTGGCAATGAGCTGCTGGCTCTGGCGTGAAGCCTTGACCTGTTCGTCGGAGAAGGTATAGACATTGCGGTCCTCGCGCTCCACCTTGCGCCGGCCCTTCACGGTCACCGTCTTCAGACTGTAGGCGTCGGGACGCATCGTCAGCACACCGGCATTGGCGGTGGTGAGGTGACGGACAAGACGACGGTAACCCACGCTGGTGAGGCTGACGAGTACGTCGGTGGTCTTGCAGGGGATGACGAAGTCGCCTGCCGCTGTCGTCACGCCGCCATTGATGAACGAGGAGTCGCGCGGGCTAAGCACGGCGACGTTGACAAACTCCATGGGCTGGCCGTTCTCGTCGACGACGCGGCCCGTGAGCTTATGGTCTTCCTTCTGTATGCACTCCACGAAGATCATGTCGGGCAGCAGGTGACCCTTGCTGTCCTGACCTTCGCCCTTGACTACTTTCATAGCGACGGGGTAGAAGCCGATGATCTGACGGATGGCGTCGGGTACGCTTTGCTTGCGCACGTCAGCGGTGACCTTGAAGTCCTCAAGGTCGTTGTAAGCAAAGTTGATGACATAGTGTCTGGTGGCTGTGCTCAGATAGCGCAGGGCATCGGACATGGAAGTGTTGCGGAACGAGTGGGTGATGGTTTGGGCATCTATTCCTAAAGACAACAGTACCAAAACGGCAATTAGGAAAATCTTGTTTCTCATGATGGATCCTCCTTGTTTCACTCCAGGACGAGGCTACTGCCGTCGATGGTGAGATGAATGTTGTCGAACTGGTTGAGCTGGCTTACCACCTGCGCTGCGCTGCACTGGCGGTTCCAGTTGAAGTAAAGTCTGATGTTGGCAGCCTGTGTGTTACGGATCTCAGCCTTCAAATTGTAGTAGGATGCGATCTCGTTGACAATATTGGCAACGGGCATGTTGATGAATTGCTTCATGCCGTCAGCTTCCTGCGGCTGTGTCTTGACGGTGTCGCGGACTGTCGTTTTGGTCGTTGCTGTCGTTTGAGCCTTGGTGGGTGCCACGGCGAGTTCCTTTCGTGGAGCCTGCTGACGGTGTCTCACCATCGTGATGGCGGCAAAGGCCAGTCCCGAGATGAGCATGAGACCGACAAACACGGCGGCCAGCTGTCGCCATAAGGTAATGTGCCGTCTATCGGGCAGGTATTGCTTCTCGAAGCGTTGGAGTGCTTCTTCCGTTTCTGCCTCGTCGGGTCGGTGGTCGTGGAGAGCGGCCGACGTGTCGCACATCAGCCGGTAGTATTCCCGGCAGTCTTTATCGCTGAGCACCTGCTGCCATTCCTCTTGGGAATAGCGGTCGGGCTTTTCCATCATTGCGATGAGTTGTTCAATCTTGTCCATGGTCTATCTGTTTTTTGTGAGTTTCTTCCTGAGTGTGTCCAGCGCCTTTCTGATGCGCTTGTAGACGGCTGTCTCGCTGATGCCCTCCTCGGTAGCGATCTCAGCGTAGGAGAGTTGTTGGGTGTAGCGCTGGGTGAGCACCCTCCGGCTGTTGTCGTCGAGACTGCTGTCGATGGCCTGTTTCATGTGGGTGATGCGCTCTTCGATGTCGTCGGCAGAGGCCGTGTCCAACTGACTGTCGAGGAGGTAGAGACCTTGTACGCGTTGCTGGATGCTGCGGTTGCGCAGGATGTTGAGGCAACGGTTGCGTACGGCCGTCATGAGAAAAGGACGGATGGTGGAACCCGTTGGGACGATGTCTTTGTGCATAAGAGCGGCAAAGATCTCGTCCACAACATCCTCGCTCTCCGCCCCGTCGTGCAAGAGCAGACGAGCCAATCGCAACATGTCGGGGTAGTAGTTGCGAAACAGTTGTGCTATGGTTTCTTTGTTTATCATTTACCTATCTATACACATGAACTGTGAGATTCCTAACCACGTAACAAGATTTTTTTTGATTGAAATCGTTATGCGAAGGTACGGAAAACAAGGGGAGCAACCAAATGAAACTGACCGAAAATACCGATCAGACACAAAAAAACAGGGAGAAGAGCTGTGGTGCTCTTCTCCCTGCTTGTCTGTCACGTTGCTCTTTCTCCCCTATGTTTGTTTATCCGTGGAATGAGTACACAGTCGTTGACTGGACTTGTAACACTCCATCTTCGATGGAATAAAGAATAATATCGAATATAAAGAATATATAGACATAAATATGATGTGTATTGAAAGTTAAATATAACATTTTCTCAATATTCGGTGATATTCTTTATTCCGCAAAGCGGAACGTTAAAACTTTAAGTCAGTGATGTTGCTGTATTTCTTTCCCACTGTGTTCTGCTATCCTTGGCTGTCGTCGCTATTGTCGTCCTTGACGATCTTCGGACCGCGCACACGGTCGGACTTGCCCAGTCCGCTGGTGATCTGTATGTTGATGCCGTCGCTCAGTCCTGTGGTCACGCGTTTCTTGGTATAGGTCTTCTTGTCACCGGTGCCGTGGATGATATATACATAGGTGTTGTTGCCTTGGAACTCAATGGCACTCTCCGGTATGGTGAGCACCTGGTTGGCCTGGGCCAGCACGATCTCTGCCGTAGCACTGTAGCCCGAGCGTATCTGTGCGCCGCCGAGGCCGTGCAGGGCAGCTTTGATCTCAAACTGGTTGGTGCCGTTGGCTTCCGTGGCTTTGGGCGAGATATACTCTAATGAAGCCTCCAGCTTCTCGTTCTGCAGAGCACCGATGGTGATGCGCATGGGCATGCCCGTGACCAGCTGTCCCACTTCCGTCTCATCGACATTGCCGCGGAAGATGAGGTCGTTCATGTCGGCAACGGTGGCGATGGTCGTTCCGTCGTTGAACGTGTTGGAGAGAATGACGGTGTTGCCGACCTTCACGGGTACGTCAAGAATCAGTCCGCTTACCGTGGAGCGTATCAGCGTGCTGCTCGTACTGGCGTTCTCGGCCGACACGCCGTCGCGCACCACCTCTAAGTTCTCATTGGCAGCGCGCACCTCTTCGTCGGCCTGCTGCAGGGCTTTGCGCTTCTGGTCATACTCGTCGCCGGAGACCAGTCCTTTGTTGTAGAGCGTCTTCATGCGGTCGTAGTCGATCTTGGCCTGACGTGCGTTGATACCTGCCAGGCGGATACGGGCCTGTGCTGCGCTGAGCTGTGACTCGTCGGGGATGACCTTCACCTTGGCGATGACCTCACCAGCCTGTACGTGTTGTCCGGCTTCCTTATAGAGCTTGACGATGATACCTGAGATCTGTGGCTTGATGTTGATCTCGTTTCGGGGCTCTATCTTACCCGTGATGACAGTCGTCTTGCGGATGTCCTTTAGCGCGGGTGTGAACTCCTCGTAGGCCACGGGTTGGGGCTGGCTCTTCATCCACAAGAATACAAAGGTGGCAATGAAGACGATCAGGATGATGCCTGCCACGATAAACTTGCTATACTTCTTCATTATTATATATATTATTGTTTTACGCGTTGTGGGTGGGGTGGTGTTGTAGGGTGGGGGACGGTCTGCTATTCATCTCTCATGGCGTCTACCGGCTTGATGCTCATGGCACGGGCGGCGGGTGCGAGACCAGCCAGGACACCGAGAACACAGAGCAGGACCATGGCACCTACGGCAGTCCAGAAACTCACTTGGAAATGCGCCTGCACGATGCCGTCGGTGGTGTTGCCCATCTCCAAGAGTTGCAGCACGGCCACGGCAAAGAGGATGCCGCTCATGCCGGCCACGATGGTCAGCACGATGCTCTCGGTGATGATCTGCGAGAGCACCATGCGCGGCGTGGCACCGATGGCGCGCCGGATGCCAATCTCGACGGTACGCTCACGCACCGTCACCATCATGATGTTTGACACGCCGATGGCTCCGGCCAGCAACGTGCCGATGCCTACGAGCCATACCAGATAGTTCACTCCTTTGAACAGACTGTCGACCATGCCGAAGAGCACTTCGGTGTTGAACACAGTGATGCCTTTCTCGTCCGTCGGGTCGACATGGTGCTCGCGTGCGATGATACCACGGATGCGGCTGCTGAGTTTGCTGAGTACCACACCGGGACGACCTGTGAGACTGATGATGTCGACTCGGTCACCGAGGTTATAGGTTTGTTGCATGAGCGTGATGGGCAGGATGACACTCTCCTCAGCCGAACCGTTGATGTTCATATTACCGGAACTGTAGTCCACACCGACGACACTATAGTAGAGCGAGTCGATGCGTACGAGCTGTCCGCAGGGATTGCCGCCACCGGGAAAGAGCGTCTTATAGATCTTCTTACCCAGCACGCATACCTTGCGGTGCTGTGCCATGTCCATCGGGTTGATATAGCGGCCATAGTAGAGGCTGGGCTGCTCCACCTTGGCGTAGTCGGGTTCCACGCCCTTGACGCTGGCCGTACTCTTCTTGTCACCAAAGACGACCACGCTGCCCCAACGTGCCACCATCGGCGTGACCACGTCGAGCTCGGGAACCTGAGCTTTCAGCCGGTCTACGTCCTTGTAGACCATATTCCATTGCCGTCCCTTGCGGAAACCGTCGTAGGGCTTCGTCGTCGGTTGCGCAAAGACGAGTGCTGAGTTCGTGGCAAAGCCCTCGAAGTTCTTACTCAGCAGGTCCTTCAGCCCGTCGCCCCCGCCGATGAGGGCTACGAGCATGAATACGCCCCAGAACACGCCAAAGCCTGTCAGAAACGACCGGCTCTTGTTGCGTGTCAGCGTGTCGAGTATCTCGCGGTAGGTGTCTATGTCAAGACGCATAATAATGTATAATGTATAGTGTATAATGTATAAATAAATGTTTGGCGGCTGGCAAGGTATCATGAGTAGTTATGAGACAACTTGTAACTCGTCATTCGCCATTGAATAACTCGTCATTCAATATTGTTCAGTGCCTCTATGGGTCGTATGCGTGCGGCTTTGCGGGCAGGGATGAGGCCGGCAAGCGTACCGGCGATGACCATGACCACCAGTGCCTCTATGCACACGTCGAAGCCTACGGTGGGGTTGAGGAACATCGTGGCTTTGAAGAGGCCGGCGTCTACCTGCTCATGGCCGATGGTGGCGTCCATATATTCATTGGCGGCGATGCCGCAGAGCATACCGATGTAGCCGAAGAACGTGGTGATGATCACGCTCTCGGTGATGATCAGACGGAGGATGGAGGCCGGTGTCGCACCGATAGCCTTACGGATGCCAAACTCGCGCGTGCGCTCTTTGACGGTGATGAGCATGATGTTGCTCACGCCGACGATACCCGACATTAGTGTGAAGAGGCCGATGATCCACAGTGCCTTGCGGATGATGCCCATACCCATGTTCATCTGCATGGCCTGCGTGAAGCGGTTCCATATCCACACGGCGTCCTCGTCGTCGGGAGCTGCGTCGTGGTTGGCGTTGAGCGTGGCCTTGTAGCGTTTCTCAAAAGCCTCGTTGTCGGCTTCGGTCTGTAAGCCATGGAACGAGAAGTTGATGTTGTCGACCTTGTCACCCATCTGATAGATGATGCGCAGCGTGGAGAACGGCAGGTAAGCGCTGGCGTTCATACCGGTCTGATCGCTTTTTGTGATGCCGACCACACGGAAGGCGAGGCTGTCCATCTTCACGTATTGTCCCACGAGTGCTGCCGGGTCGTGCTCGTTGAGCTCCTTGGCCTGGTCCTCGTTGAGCACGATGACCTTGCGTTGCTGGCTGTTGTCCACGTCGTTGATGAAGCGTCCGTGGAGCATCTCTATCTTGTTGATGCGCGCGTGCAGCGGTGATACGCCGTCGATCTCTGTGCTGAGATAGTTCTCGCCGTAGGTGATGGTGGCGCCGGCATGACGTATCTGCGCCTCCACACTGTCGACGTTAACGGAGAATTTCTGCCGTGTGCTGGTGATGTCCTTATCCTGCAACTGTATCTCCCGTCCCTCTTTCAGTCCCTTGTATTCCTTGGAGGTCGTACCGCCCCCCACCGACATGGAGTTATCGAGGAAACGTCCTGAGTTGTTTTCCGTGGCGTTGATGAGTCCGTTGCCGGCACCGAGCAGGAAGATGAGCATGAAGATACCCCAGGCCACGGCAAAGCCTGTCAAGGCTGTGCGCAGCTTGTTGCGTCTGACAGTTGCCCATATTTCTTCTAAGAGATCAATCATAAGCGTTCATGTTCTGTTGTAAGTGTCTTCAATCAAAAGTCTTTTCTTCTCAAGAATTAGTGAATCACAGTCTCATATCTTTTATTCAAGAATTAGAGAATTAGAGAATTAGAGAATCTCAGCCTCAATCTTTTGTTTTTGAATTAGAGAATGTTCAGATGCTATCTGTCTTATTCTTAAATTCTCAAATTCTTGATAACAAAGCCTCACTATTCTTGTGGGTATTGCTTTCTTCCCCCCTTGGGGGGATAAGAGGGGGGCTCTTTCTTCCCCCCTTGGGGGGATAAGAGAGGGGCTCTTTCTTCCCCCCTTGGGGGGATAAGAGGGGGGCTCTTTCTTCCCCCTTGGGGGGATAAGAGGGGGGCTTGATCAGGGGCTCTTATTTCATCACTCCATTGATTCCGAATGGTGATGCGTGGTGGTCGAGGTTCTCCTCTATCTTTCCGATGAGTCCGTCTTTGATGTGGATGATCTTGTTCGTCTCGTTGGCCACACCGCTCTCGTGCGTGACGACAACGATGGTCTTGTGCTCTTCCTCGTTGAGCGCTTTGAGCAATTCCATCACTTCCACGCTCGTCTTGGAGTCGAGTGCGCCGGTAGGCTCGTCGGCGAGGATTACCTTGGGATTAGCGATAAGGGCACGGGCGATGGCCACGCGCTGCTTCTGTCCACCCGACATCTCGTTGGGATAGTGGTCGGCCCAGGGCAGCAGGTCGAGGCGTTCGAGATATTCCAATGCCATCTTATGGCGTTTGCGGCGCGACACACCTTGATAGAAGAGCGGCAGCTCCACGTTCTCTACCGCTGTCTTGAAGCCGATGAGGTTAAAGCTTTGGAAGATGAAGCCGATGAAGTGGTTGCGGTATTCGGCGGCGCGACGCTCACTGAGATCTTTGATGAGCGTGCCGTCGAGGATGTACTCGCCACTGTCGTAGTTGTCGAGAATGCCCAGGATGTTGAGCAACGTCGACTTGCCGGAGCCCGACGCTCCCATGATGGAGACGAACTCGCCCTCCTCTATGTCAAGGCTGATGCCTTTGAGCACGTGCAGTGGCTGAGCACCAAAGTAGGTCTTGTTGATATCGTGAAGATGTATCATTGTCTTGTAATATGAGTGGAGTAGGTATTTAGGGCAACTTCTAAGTCCTCGTGATTTTCAGCGTCTGGTCGCAGTAGTCGATGACAGCCATGCGGTGCGTGACGAAGATCACCGTGGTGTTGCGGTCAGCGAGGATGTTGTTGAGCAGTTGGCGTTCTGTTTCCGGGTCGAGGGCCGAGGTCGCCTCGTCAAGTACGAGGATGCTGCTTTGGCGAAGCAGTGCGCGAGCGATGGCGATGCGCTGTGCCTGTCCTTCCGAGAGTCCGCCTCCCGCCTCGCTGCAAAGCGTGTTGAGGCCGTCGGGCAAGTCGAAGACAAAGTCAGCGCAGCTCTTGTGCAGAGCTTCTTTCATCTCCTCTTCCGTTGCCGTCAGCCGGCCTAAGCGCAGGTTATCGCGGATGGTACCGCTGAGAAGTGTGTTGCCTTGCGGCACATAGGCGAAGTTGCAGCGCGTCAGCGGGGTGACCGCAGTCTCCTGATGGTGGTTGTTATAGATGGTGGCCTTTCCCTGTTGAGGAGAGAGCAGCGCCAGAAGGATGCGAATCAGCGTCGTCTTGCCTGCTCCCGTCTCGCCGAGGATGGCAGTACATGAGGCGGGTGGAAAGTCGAAGCTCAGATCATGAAGGATCTCACGGGTTTTGTCGTCGTATTGATAGTATACGTGTTCGAGACGTATGCCGCATGGTGCTTCCAGTCTTACGGGCTCGCCCGTCTCGTCGAGCGGGTCTTCCTCCAGTTCCATCAGTCGTTCGGCAGCGGTGAATACCGACACGGCCTGCGGCACGAGTTTGGTCAGGCTGCGCGCCGGTCCTTGTATGCGGCTGACGAGTTGCAGGAAGGCTGTCATACCACCAAAAGTCAGTGAGCCGTGCGACATGCGCAGGGCGGCCCAGAGAAAGGCGATGAGATAGCCCAGGCGGAAGCCCAGCCATAGGATGATGTTGCTGAAAACAGAGAACACCGTGCGGCGCACGACCTTATGGCGCAGTACGCTTTGGGTCTGCTCCAGGCGTTCGGTCATGGGCGTCTCGCTTTCCAGGGTCTTGATGAGCATACGGTGTTGGATCGTTTCCTGCATCAGACTCTGCACCTTGGAGTCGGATGAGCGCACCTCGCTGGTGAGCCGCCGCATCTGTCTGACGTAGATCTTACTCACAGCGACGAACACAGGGATGATGGCGATGGTGATAATAGCCAGCACGGCATCCATGGCGAAGAGATAGCAAAACGCGCCGATGAACATGGCGAGCACGGCGAGTGAGTCGGGAATGGTCTCGGTGAGGAACGTCACCACGTTGTTGACGTCGAACTCCAGGCGGTTGAGCACGTCGCCGGAGTGGAACTTCTCCCTGCCGTGCCATTGTGTGCGCAGGATGCGGTCGAGCATTCGCTGCTGCATACGGTTCTGTGCTCTGATGCCCAGGATATTGCTCACCCACGTGCTCGCAATGGTGAGGAGCAGTCCGGCCAGCATGAGCAGTGCCATGATCACCACGGCGATGACAATGCGGTGAGGGTTGCAGGCATGTCCCTGCAAGGCGGGTGTGGACACGTCGATGGCATGTTGCACAGCACCCACCTGGGCCAGAGACACCACCACGCCGAGCAGGCCGATGACAGCGTTGAGCGTGGCTTGCAGCCTGTTGCCGCGCCAAGCCTGCCACAGCCACCGCACGATAGTACGGGTGTCGTATTTGGCCTTGGGGAGATTCAGGAGATTTCGTATTTTCATCTGTGAATAGTCAGAGAGGGACGGTCGTGTTTTCAAGAGAGAAACATCGTATAGGGGTGGTCAGCTGCTCATTGTTGCCGTTGGTCAGCACCCCACATGAGCTTGTCGCGCAGCGTGGAGAAGTAGTGGGCATTGTGCTGCTTGACGATCTTCACCTGGTAGGGAGCTTTGCGTATGACGACCTTGGTCTTGTCAGTGAGCTTTTCTGAACGTCCGTCGATAGCAATGAGGAAGTTGTGGCTACGGCTTTCCACGTCGAGCTCAATCTCGCAGTTGTCGTTGATGACGATCGGTCGGATGTTGAGGCTGTGTGGAGCAACAGGTGTGATACAGAGGTTCTGTGCCGACGGCACGATGATAGGTCCTCCGTTGCTCAGGCTGTAGGCCGTACTGCCCGTCGGTGTGGAGATGATGAGACCGTCGGCCTGGTAGGTGACGAGATACTCCCCGTCGATGCTGCAGCGAACCGAGATCATAGCGGCCATGTCGCGCTTGAGCAGTGCGATGTCGTTGAGGGCGAAGGGACAGCCGCAGAGTTGCTCGCCGATAGCCTCGGCCTGGATGACGGAGTGCTCTTCGATCTTGTAGGTGTCATTGTATATCTCTTCAAAGGCCATGCTCACCTCGCTGGGCAGCACATCGGCGAGGAAGCCCAGCCGTCCCATGTTCACGCCAAGCATAGGAATGCCTTTGGCACCCACGCGGCTGGCCGCATTGAGGAAGGTGCCGTCGCCGCCGAGCGAGACAGCAAAGTCGGCAGTGAAGTCCTCATCATCGAAGACATCGGTGTGCCAGATGTCGAGATGCTGGTCGCGGACAAGGAACTCATAGTAAGGACGGTCGATGAGCACCTCCGCACCATGAGCTTTGAGGATGTCGGTGATATGCTGTATGGCCACCGACTTCCGCGCTTGAAATGCATTGCCGAAGAGGGCAAAGCGTAAATGCTTCTGTGGCATATCTGTTTGTTTTTTGCTTTCTTTATTATGCTTTATTCGTCTATCTGACAAACTTTTCGTATATTTGCATTTGATTCAGTTACAAAAATACGATTATTTATTGAGAAAGGACAATAATCATGGCAAAAGTTTATGAATTTCTTGCCAATGGCTTTGAAGAGATAGAAGCCTTGGCTCCTGTTGACATCCTTCGTCGGGGTGGCGTAGAGGTGCATACGGTGAGTGTGACAGGTTCTGAATTTGTTGAGTCGTCGCATGGCGTTACCATCAAGGCCGACATGCTTTTCACGCGTCCAGAGGACTATCGCGACGCTGACCTGCTGATGATTCCGGGTGGTATGCCGGGTTCCACCAACCTCAATGCCCACGAAGGTGTGCGTCAGGCAATGCTGTGGCAATACAACAGTGGTAAGCGTGTGGCTGCTATCTGTGCGGCTCCGATGGTGCTCGGCGGCATCGGCATCCTCAACGGAAAGAAGGCTACCTGCTCACCAGGTTTCCAGAAATATCTCACCGGTGCCACTTATACGGCAGCGCTCTATCAAGAAGATGGCAACATCATCACGGGTGAGGGACCGGCCGCTACGTTGCCCTATGCCTATCGCATCCTCAGCTATTTCGTCGGTGAGGAGAAGGCGCGCGAGTTGCAAGAGAAGATGCAGTATGCTCATCTGATGGAGTCGAAGTGATGGCAGAGCAGAACTATGTGATCATCGTCGCCGGTGGCAAGGGCACGCGCATGGGCAGTGATGTACCCAAGCAGTTCCTGCCGATCGGCGGCCGTCCCGTGCTCATGCGCACGCTGGAGCGTTTTCATGACTACAACCCTCAGTTGAACCTCATCCTCGTGTTGCCCAAAGAGCAGCAGGACTATTGGCGGTCGCTGTGTGCGCAATATGCGTTTGATATTCCTTATCAGCTGGCCGACGGTGGTGCGACACGTTTCGAGAGTTCGCGCAACGGACTGGCTTTGGTGCCTGACGACGCGTGTGGCGTAGTGGCCATCCACGATGGTGTGCGCCCGTTTGTTGCCAAGGAGGTCATCGACCGTTGTTTCGAGGCGGCGCGTGAGGACTATGCCGCCATTCCCGTCTACGCTGTCACTGACACGCTACGCTATGTCGACGAGCAGGGTGGCGGACGCAACGTGCGGCGGTCGGACTATCGTGTGGTGCAGACGCCGCAGGTCTTCGACATCACGCTGGCCAAGCAGGCGTTTAAACAGCCTTACCAGGAGAACTTCACCGACGACGCCTCGGTCATAGAGGCCATGGGCTGTCAGGTGGCAATGGTGGAGGGCAACCGCGAGAACATCAAGCTCACCACGCCCTTTGACCTTGCTGTTGCAGAGGCACTCATCAAGGAGCAGCTCGGGTAGTGGCAATCTCTCTCTATATATATAATAAGGTGGTATGACAGAAATACTGAGTCAGGACATCATGTATTTGCCAGGGGTGGGCCCTCATCGCAAGGACCTGCTCGACAGTCAGCTCCATATCAAGACGTGGGGCGACCTGCTGGGCTATTACCCTTACAAATACGTAGACCGCACGAAGTTCTATCGCATCGCGGAGTTTCAGTCGCCGCTGCTCTTCGACAACGTGGCGAGTGCAGGGTCTTTGCCTTTTGTGCAGATCAAAGGGCGGATCCTCAGCTTCGACACCTATACCGATCCGGGACAGAAGCGACGTGTCGTGGCCCACTTTTCCGATGGCAGTGGTGTCGTCGACTTGGTATGGTTCCACGGCTTGCGCTATGTCACGCAGAACTATAAGATCGGGCAGGAGTATATCGTCTTCGGGCGCCCCACGATCTTCCAACAGCGATGGCAGTTTGCCCATCCCGACATGGAGAAGGTCGGTGAGACCAATGTCACCGAGATGGGCATGCAACCTTATTATATGACCACGGAGAAGATGAAGGACCGGGGCATGACATCCCGCTCATTGGAGAAGATGACCAAGGCACTTGTCACCCGTATCCCTCTAGGTGCGATCCCCGAAACCTTGCTGCCCGAACAGCTTAGCCGTCTTCATCTCATCGGACGCGAGGAGGCGCTGCGCAAGATCCACTATCCACAGTCGATGGACGACGTGCAGCGGGCGCAGATGAGGTTGAAGTTTGAGGAGCTCTTCTACGTACAACTCAATATCCTGCGCTATACCTCGGAGCGCCGTAAGAAATATCAGGGCTATGTGTTTAAGCGCATCGGACCGTTGTTCAACGATTTCTACCGCGACAACCTGCCGTTTGAGCTTACTGGCGCACAGAAGCGGGTGATGCACGAGATCCGTGCCGACCTCTGCTCAGGGCGTCAGATGAACCGCCTGTTGCAAGGCGACGTGGGCTCGGGCAAGACTTTGGTGGCACTCATGGCCATGCTCATCGCATTGGACAATGGCTTTCAGGCATGTATCATGGCGCCTACGGAGATTCTGGCTGAACAGCACTTGGCTACGATCCGTGAGTTCTTGAAGGACATGCCCGTACGCGTGGAGTTGCTCACGGGTATCGTCAAGGGCAAGAGGCGGAAGGAAGTGCTTGGCGGACTGCTCGACGGCAGCGTCAACATCCTTGTGGGTACGCATGCGATCATCGAGGACACCGTGCAGTTCCGTCGGCTTGGGCTGGCTGTCGTCGATGAGCAGCACCGCTTCGGTGTGGCGCAGCGTGCGAAGCTATGGGGCAAGAGCGACAACCCGCCGCATATCCTCGTGATGACGGCTACGCCGATACCGCGTACGCTGGCAATGACGCTCTATGGCGATCTCGACGTGAGCGTGATCAACGAATTGCCGCCGGGGCGCAAGCCGATCGTCACCATTCATAAATATGACAACCAGATGACGAGCCTCTACCAGGGCATCCGGCAGCAGATCCACCAAGGACGGCAGGTGTATATCGTCTTCCCCTTGATAGAAGAGAGTGAGAAGATGGACTTGAAAAACCTGGAGGATGGCTTCAAGGCGCTGTGCGACGTGTTTCCGGAGTTTCGTTTGAGCAAGGTGCACGGACGCATGAAACCGGCGGAGAAGGAGGCGGAGATGCAGAAATTCCTCAAGGGCGAGACGCAGATCTTGGTAGCTACAACAGTGATAGAGGTGGGCGTCAACGTGCCCAACGCCTCTGTGATGGTCATCCTCGATGCCCAGCGATTTGGCCTCTCTCAGCTCCATCAGCTGCGTGGTCGTGTGGGACGTGGTGCCAAGCAGAGCTATTGCATCCTCGTCACTAACTACAAGCTGTCGGAAGAGACGCGTAAGCGCATCGACATCATGTGCGACACCAATGACGGCTTCCGCATTGCTGAGGCTGACCTGAAGCTGCGCGGGCCCGGCGACTTGGAGGGTACTCAGCAGAGTGGCATTGCCTTTGACCTGAAGATCGCGGACATCGCGCGAGACGGACAGCTCGTTCAGCTGTCGCGTGACGAGGCTCAGAAGATCATCGATGTCGACCCGGAGTGTAATCTCCCGGCGAATGCGCTTCTGTGGAATCATCTGCGGGAACTAAGAAAGACGAATATCAACTGGGCGGAGATATCGTGAGAAAAGTAGCCTCACCCCTCTCCAGCCTCACCCCCAACCCAGCCTCACCCCCAACCCCTCTCCAAGGGAGAGGGGAGTGATTACCGCCAAGGGGATTAGAACGGTATTGGTGTAGGGGCGGCCCGCCGTGGCCGCCCTACCCCCCTTGAATGTAACTTTATGAGGGTTTCGCAATTCCCTCCCCTCGGGGAGGGTTAGGGAAGGGCCTGGGTTAGGGAAGGGCTTTATTCCCTCCCCTCGGGGAGGGTTAGGGAAGGGCCTGGGTTAGGGAAGGGCCTGGGTTAGGGAAGGGCTTTGGCTATCAGCACTACGGCATAGGCACTGATGCCTTCCTCACGTCCGGTGAAGCCGAGCTTCTCCGTTGTAGTGGCCTTGATGCTGATCTGATCCTCATCACAACCGATGACGTGAGCCAGACACGCCTTCATAGCCGGTATGTGCGGGTTGAGTTTTGGATGCTCAGCACATACCGTGGCGTCGATGTTGCCAAGGACATAACCCTTGTCAGCCAACAAATCCATCGTCTTTTTCAGAATGATCTTACTGTCCATGTTCAGCGTTGCGTCGCTGGTGTCGGGGAAGTGATAGCCGATGTCGCGCAGGTTGGCGGCACCGAGCAGGGCGTCGCAGATGGCATGGATGAGCACGTCGGCGTCGCTGTGCCCCAAGAGTCCTTTGTTGTGCTCGATCTTGATGCCGCCTAGCCAGAGGTCGCGGCCTTCGACGAGCTGGTGGACATCGTAGCCCATGCCCACACGAGGGAAAAGACTCTCTTCCCCTAGCCCCCTCTCCCTGGAGGGAGAGGGGGAATTGCGATACCCATTCTCTCCGATACTATTCTCGTTTTCTATATTATGTTTGGTATTGTTCATATTATGTTTGGTATTGCTCATATTATGTTTGTATGATAGTATTAATATTGATAGTTATTCTTCCTCACAGCATATATCCCGAACGGGGTATTGATGGTATCGCATTCCCCCCTCTCCGCGCCCTTGGAGAATAAGGAAGCAAAGTTTTTGGCCGAACGGGGTATTGATGGTATCGCATTCCCCCTCTCCGCGGCCCTGGAGGAT
>Ga0256407_10004287_pt1 | contig 24057 bp, 12 predicted proteins | sample RumenRJG_04DNA_FD_193489 | JGI IMG/M metagenome (GOLD analysis project Ga0256407, IMG submission 193489) | Bovine rumen microbial communities from Lethbridge, Alberta, Canada - RJG_04 | ecosystem: Host-associated > Mammals > Digestive system > Stomach > Rumen | place: Canada: Alberta... | reverse complement strand
AATAATTAAAAAAAAAAATGAAAAAAATATTATAAAAAAATAAATTAAAGTAAATGGGTACAAAAGAAACAACAATAACAAATAATAATAATAGTAAAATAATAAACATAGAACTTAATAAAATTGATTATTTCAAAGGAGAAAATATAGCAGGAGAGATAATACTAAATGTAGGATTTGCCCCTATATCTTTTCATCAAATAAACATTTCATTTTATTTAAATGAAGGATGGTATTATGAAACAACATCAGATGATAGTACAGTTTTATATTCAGATGAAAATAATATAACATTAAAATCATTTCAATTAAATGTAAGAGAATTATTAAATAAAAATCCAAATCAAGATTTAATAACTTTAAATCAAGGAAATTATTTTTTACCTTTTAATTATACATTATCAAATTTTATATCTCCTACTTGTGAATATTATATGAATGGAGGAAGAGGTTATTTAAGATATTATTTAATAGCAGAATTAATATCTCCTTATAGTAATTCTAATGAAAATAATGAAATATATAAAAAAATAATTATTGTCAAATCACAACCAAAAATTTTAAAAACTCCTTTAGTTTATTCTAAAGAATCTGAAGTTAAAAAATGGGGTTTATTTAATGAAGGAAAAACTATTTTACATGTTACTTATTATAAAAATTATGGAGTTTTTGATGAAATGATACCAATTACTGTTACTGTTGATAATACAAATAGTGATTTAGATGTTACTTTAATTAAAATTGTATTGATTAGAAATATTAATTTTCATAAATGTAATCAAAAACCTTCTTTTAGTTTTAAATCAAATGTATTTAGCTTAAAAAATAATGTTTCTATTAAAAAAAATTCTAAAGAAACTTTTAATTATCAAATTAATTTAAAAGATAATAACTTAAGAATAATTAAATTTTATAAAATAGATGATCCATATCCTTCAAATATTGATTTAAATTATCTTTTGCCAACAGTTAATGGAAATTTAATTAGATGTGATTATTCAATAAAAATTTCATGTGAATATGATTCTTTTGTTACTTATAATAATAGACCAAGAGTTTTTTTGCCTATATATATTGGTCATCAAGGAACAAGTAATATATATGATTCTATTGAAAATATTGATTATAATAAAGAACCTTTTATTAATATGGAAGAATTAAAACCTGAAAATGATAAAATGTTTGATGATTTTGTTGTTGTTGATGATAATTTGAATAAAAAGGAATATAAAAGTGAAATTGTTAAAAATAATATTGATAATTCAATTAATGATATTAAAAAAAATGAGAATTTATCTTTTAGTGTACCCCCTTTTGTTGAACAGGGGAATAAGAATAATAATTATTATGATAATAATTTTAATCAAAATAATAATTTAAATTATAATTATAATGAATATCAAAATAATAATTATAATAATAGCATTTCCTACAATAATGATAATCAAAATAATAATATAAATTATAATCCAAATAATAACCAATACAATAATTCAAATAATTATCAAAATAATAACTCAAATAAAAATTTATATTATAATAATATTTCAAATAATGATATTCAATATATAAATTATATACAAGATAAAAGTCAAAATTATAATCAAAATAATTATTATAATAATAACATTAATTATAATAATAAACTAAATTATTATGAACAAAACCAAAATAAATTACCTATTTCTAATAATATAAATTCCTCAAAATATAATAATGATATTAATTATAATTATCCACAAAACATATCTTCAAATAATAATATTAATGAAAATGAAAAAAAAGATGATTTAAAATCACATAAATCAAGCAATATATTAGATGCCTTTTTAAATAATACAAATTTAAATAATGATAGTATTAGTTTGAATTCAAATGGAGTTATTGAACAATTTTTAAATGGTCCATATCCAATAAATAATAATGAAGAATACAATAAAAATGAAAATATATAATATTAATAAAAATATAGTCAACAATAATATCATTTACCTTTTTAGATATATTTTAATTAATTTTAAAAAAATTTTATAATATTTTTAATTATTATAAATAATAAAATAAATATATTTCATTTATTATGAATAAAAATAACAAAACTAATAAAAATAAAAAACAAATTATCCTATTTTACCATAGAAAAAAAAAAATAACTAAAGTCAAAATTTAACTTAATATATCTAAATCTTGTGACTTTTCGATTATTTTTTCCTTACTATGTTCAAATAATTCTTCACAATTTTTTTTTTCAAAAAAAAATCTAACCCAAAAATCAACAATAATGCAAGAATAATGAGCAAAAAAAAACCCTATAGGAATATCAATAGTATAATGAGTTCTAGTAATTAAAACTAAAAAAGCTTCAAAAGACCCAGCAAAAAAACAAATACCAGAAAAAATATAATGTTTCCTATAAACAGCAAAAAAAGCATTTAAAATACAAATACCAACATGACCACTGAAAAAAAAGTCATTTCCTTCAAAGTAATTAACACAAATAGAAGGAAAATTTGGGTAATACCAAATCCAACCATTATCTTTAGGAACCATATTTCTATAAATATTTTGAAGAAATCCTCTTATTCCATAAAAGAAAGCAATTGTAATTATAGCACTCCAATATTTATCATAAATAAACCATGATAGAATTGCTAATAAAAATGTTGAATCTAATAATATTGAAGCAAAAATTACACAAAAATGATAAAATAAACTATTATTTATTAACATATTATTTAATGATTTTGATAATATAAAACCAGGGTCTAAATAACATTTTCCATTTTCTATATATGTTTTGTTTAGTATGTTATTTGTTTGGTTTATTAAATAGTATAATAATATTGCACATATTGATAATATTATACGAATTTTTTTTATTGATTTGTAGGTTACTGGGATATTTTTTGGGATAAATTCATTTGAGAGAATTGGATTCATTTTTAAAAATTAATTTATTTTTATATTAAATTAATATAACATAATTTGTTATTAAAAACAATATTTTAATATTTTTTATGAAGTCAATGTTTTATATTTTAATTTATAATTTTGTAAAAAAAAATTAATTATTTATTACATTTAGTATTATAATAATCTCTTAAAAAAATTAAAATATTATAATTATTATTTAATAAACTTATTATTTCATCATTCATTTCAATTCTTACATTATCTGTTATAATATTTGGATTTTGATATTCATGAGCTAATTCTTCATAAAATTGATATATATATTTTCTAATTGTAATAATTCCCAAAAATTTTATAAAAGACAAATTTTGAAAATATTTTGGATATAAAATGGAAAAATCATTTATTTTTCCAGATAACTCAAATTTATTTTCACTTTTTCTTAAATAAAAATATCCATCTGTAAATATATTTTTGAAATAATCTATTATATCTTTTTCTTTTGATTGACAATTAATTTCAAATTCTAATTTTAAATATTTATATAAATTTTTATTTGTAATACATTTTATTATAGATTTTTTTATTCTATTTTGAGAATAATCAATAAAGCATTCATATAAAATTGTTTGTTCTAATTGATTATGATTAAAAATTGTTTTTGATAATTTTTGTATATAATCTGACTCAGGATATTTTTTTTTTAATTTTGAAAGAAAATCAATGTTATTTTTTTTTTTTTTTTAAATTTTTTTATTAATTTTTTTTTATTTTTTTTTTTTTTTTTTTTTTTTTTGAAAATTTTTTTACTAACTTTTTTTTTATTTTTTTTCTTTCTTTTCTTTCTTAAAAATACAATTTCATTTATTTCATGATTCTCATTTTTAATATCAATTTCCTTAGATAAACTTATGTCATTTTTATTCTCATTTTCATTTTCTTTTTCATTTTCTTTTTGATTTTCTTTGAAATTCTCATTTTCATTTTCATTTATATTCTTATTTTCATTTTCATAGTCATTTTCATTTTCATTATTATTATAATTTAAAATTTCATTTTCATTATCATTATCATTTTCATTTACTATTTCATTTTCATTCATTTCATTAAATGTATCTTTTATAGTTAATATAAAATCAATAATTTTTTTTAATTCATTTGACTGAATGATTTTTTCTAAAAATTGAGTAAATTGAATTAATATTTCAAATTTTTCAACAAAAATAGGAGTAAATTTTTGATCAATATATTCAAAATTTTCACATTGACATTTAATTTTATTTGATAAAGATTCATTTAAATTATTTTTTTTCATAAATCTCTCCATATAACAAATTTTCAATTTAATTTTTTTTTTTATGTTTTCATAAATATTAATAGATTTTTGAATTAAATTTGATATATTTTTTCCTGTATTTAAAATATAAAACAAATCATTTAATCCTATGTTACAACGATATAATTCTTTTCGAAAGAAATAAATATAATTATTAAATTTTTTTTTAATAGAATACAATTTTTGAATTATAGCAATTTTTTCAATATCATTTTGTTCATCTGATGAATCATTTTGAAAATAATTTGTAATTTCCATCAATATAATTAAATTAAATTAAATAAATGTTTCCTCTTATATAAATTTGACAATTATTAAACAAATAATAAAAAATAATAATGAACAAAATTTAAAAAATCATATCAAAAAATAATAGAATTTTATTTATTATTATTAAATTTTTATAATTTTTTCTATTAATTATTACTTCTCATTCAATTTAAATTTTTATATCCTTTATAATCAGAATATTTTATTGTTATTTTTTCAGTAATATCTTCTCATGAATTTAATTACATTCTTTTAATAATTTTTTTTATGATTTAAAATTGAAGATTTTATTTTTTTTAATATTTTTTGCTTTTTTATTCATAAAATTATTTTAAAATTTAATTTCTTTATTTCTTTATTATTCTTAATTCTTATTGAATTTTTCTTCTTTTTTTTCATCTTTCTTTTTATCTTTTTCTCTTTCTTCAATTCTTTTTTGTTCCTATTCATCAATTGATAATTATTATATCCATAAAAATATTATCTGAATTCATTAAAATTGAATTTTGTATTTAGTTGAAATTAATAATATCTTTTAAATAATTCTTCTTGTATATTATTCTTTTGTTTTTTTTTTGAGGATGATTTGAATAAAAATCCATATTTCAATAAATAAAAAAATAATTTTTGAAATTAAAGAAAAAAATTATTTTTTTATTAATTTATTTATGACGAAATAAACATTAATAAATAAAAATTTAAATTCAAGTAATAAAAATTAAATGTTAGAGGGAGAAGATTTAAAAACATCAGAAAGATCAGAAAATACAATAGAAATGTTTCATGAAAGTAAAATAATATAAAATAAAATTAAGGTCCAATATCCTTTAATGAAAAATCAACAATAGAAGCAAAAAATTTAAATCAAACATTATATTCTCAAACCTCATATATAAATCCAACATTAATTCCAAATGATATAAATCAAATATTAATATATGGTAATAATATTAAAAACAAAACTCCTTTAAAAATGGGAAAAACAATAGTTTTTTTATATATAAATAATTATCCTTTAATTTCAATAGGACCTCAAATTTTTTATCCAATATTTTGTTTTATAATAATAACATTAACTTATTATATTTTTATATTATATTTTAGTAAAAATAGTGGTCATACTTTAAATTTAATTCATCATTTAACGTATTATTCTTATTTAATTTGTCATATTTTAGCTACTTTAATTAATCCTGGAATTCCTTCTTATGAATATAGTAATGAGAATAGATTTATTTATTTAAAAAATGAAGAAAAATCAATTACTAATCATGATTTAAGATTATGTAAAAATTGTAATTGTGTTTCAAAAGTTAAAGATAAAGTTTTTCATTGTATTTATTGTAATATTTGTTATATGGGTTATGATCATCATTGTAAATGGATTGGACATTGTGCTGCAAAATATAATAAATTTTTTTATTATTGTTTTGGTGTTTCAATTTGGGTTTTTGCTTTAGGATGTTTTGGAATGTTATTTGTTAATATTATGATTGTATTTTTGAAAATTAATAATTAATTTTAATATTTTTTAATTTTTTAGAATAAAATATATTTTAAAATTGGATTTATTAAAAATCTTTTATTTTATGATGTTCTACATCTTCATATTCAAAAAAATTTAATTCTGATTTATTTTCTAATATTTTTTGTAAAGATTTTAAATAATCATCTGGTAAACCACATTTTTCTAAACTACATTTTTTAATTAATTGATTTTGATTTATAACTGTAAAAAGTTCTGATATTGTTTTTTTTGAAAATTGATTTTCATTTAAACTTATTGATTTTAAATTTTTATTTTCTTTTAATGCATTTGTTATCATTTTTAATGTTTCATCATCTAAATAATTAGAATCTAAAATTAATTCATTTAATGTATTATTATTTTTTAAACATGAAATTATTCCTTCAAATTGTTCTGGATAATTTCCAATTTCATTTTTACTTAAATTTAAAATTTGTATTTTTTTATTTTTTTCTAAACCTTCAAATATTAAATTTATATTTTCATTTATTTTACAATGTTTTAAAGAAATAATTTTTAAATTACTTTGTTCATTAGATAAAATATCTTTAATTAACATACAAGCACTTTTATCTAATTGATTATAATCAAAAAATAATTGTCTTAAAAATGAATTATGAACAATATATTCATTTATATATTTCATAGAAATTCCAGTAATATCATTATTAGATAAATTAAGTGTAGTAACTTTAGATTCAGGATTTAAAGAACAAAAAATTGTTTTAACCCCTTCATCAGTTAAATTATTACTTTTTAAATTAATAGAACTTAAAAAAGGATGATAAGAAATAACTTTAGTAATATATTTCGCACCATTTTTAGTAATATTATTATTTTCCATAAATAAATATGTAATTTTACATTCTGAATTATCAATTAAAGCATTTGCTAATATTTTTGCTCCTTCATCACAAATATAATTTCCACCAATAAATAATGATATTAATTTATTATTTACTTTAATATATTCACATATTATTTTTACTCCATTAATTTCTATTCCATTATATGATATGTCTAATGTTCTTAAAATCATTTGATTATTATTTATTAAATATTGAGTTATATATGCTATTCCATCAGGACCTATAACATTTCTTCCTAATACTAATGTGTTTAATGATGTGTTAGTTGATAAAAAATCTTTTGAATATGATATTCCATCACATGATATTTTATTTGAAGATAAATTTAATGTTGTTATATTTATACATTGTTTTAATGATTTAAATAATATTTTACAACAGTGATCATCTATTTTGTTATTACTTAAGTTTAATATTTGTAAAGTTTGTAAATTTAGATTTAATAATTGAGTTAAATATTTAATACCTTTTAATTGAAGTTTATTTCCTGATAAATCAATTTTTAATAAATTATTTTCTTCCAAGCATATTAAAGGGGTTATTATAAAATTAATTCCATTATTTATATTTTTATTATTTAAAACTAATTTTTGCATTTTTACTCTTTCTATAATATTATTATTTTCTTTTTTTTCAATATTTTCATGATTTTCTTTATTTTCTAAATGTTCCTTATTATCCTTATGTTCTTTATTATCTTTGTGATCCTTTAGATCTTTATTATGTTCTTTATGTAATTTTTCTTTATGAAATCTATTCTCTCTACGAATTTTATTATCTTTTGATTCTTTTTCTTTATTTTGTTCAGAGTTATTAATTTTTTTTTCTTCATCTTTTATTATTTTAGATTCTATTAAACCAATAAAAATACTATTTTCTTCATATTCATTTAAATGATATTTTTGAGAAATTTTTTTTATTTTTTCATAATTATCAGAAATTAAGTCATCAATTATTATTTTATCAAAATCTATTTTTCCATTAATTTTTTGAGTTGATAAAATTCCATCGTCAATTATTTTTTCTTCTTTTTCAGGTTGAATTTTTTTATTTAATATATAATTAATTCTATGCTTTTCAAGAGAACTTTTTTTTTTAATTTTCTTTGGAACAGATTCAATTAAAATAAAATTTTTATTATTATTTTCATTATCCATAGTAAATTCTTTTCTTACATTAATATATTTTTTAAATAAATCACTATTACTAATAACTTTTCTTATATATGAATCCATTGATAAAAATTTAAACTGTTCTCTAATATTTAACATATCTATTATTATTTTAAGAATTTTTGGATCTTTAGTATGTTTATAATGATGTTCGATTGGTTCTGATAATCTCGTTGCAATTTCTCCATGACTTTTTTTTTTATGTGGTTTAGTTTTACTCATTTAGATAATAATTTTATTTAGTAATATTATAAATTTATAATATAAAATTATAATATTTATTTTGTAATTTATTAAAAAAATTTAAATATAAAAATTAGAAACTTTTTTTTTATTTTCTTTCAATTCCAGCTTCTACTTTATTTACATATTCAACAATAATTGGATATAATTTTTTAATATTTGTATCTTTTTGAATAGCATAAATAAAATAATTTTTTGCATTTTCCAAATTCATTATTTTAATAATTTCTCTATCATCATTTGATAAAATAATATTAAAAAGTGACATAACTGACATAACTTCAAGTCCTTTAATTTTATTTTTAATAATTGCTAATTCATTATTAACCATATGTGAAATTTTAACATTTCTAATTACTTCATCATAAATAAAACAATCTATTTCAGTTCTATTTTCCTCATTATGAAATTTCCTTATTATTATATTTAAAAGAGATATTGCTTCTGCTCTTATAGGAAATGATTCTTTAAAAGGTAAAAATTCAATTGATAATTTTTTAAAATCTGTTTTAAATTTTCTCATATCATAAATTAAATTATTAAACATAAAATTAATAAATTCATTTTGTAAAAATTGCATTTTAATATCATCGAATTGAGCATCTAAATTTATTATATGTTGAAATACTTCAATTCTCAATCTATATTCAGCCATATAATTATCTAAAATTGAAGTATCAATATAATCCATATTTAAAAATAAACTTAAAGTTTCATATTGAGTTTTATATAATTCTGATACTATACTTCCAAATTTTACTTTTAGGAAAATATTATTATAATAATCATCATTTTCACTAAAAATAATTAATATCATATTTATCATTTTTACTGTTATGAAATTATATATTTTTTGTAATGTAAAACTTTTATTTCCAAATGGATTTATTTTAACATCTTTTTTATTTTTCATAGTATTATTATTTTTTAATTTATTTGTTGAATTAGTTATTGTATTTAATTTTGTAGTAATTTCTTTCATTGAAACAATATTTTCTTTAATTTTATTTAATAATGAAATGATCATTGTCATACATGTAGTTTCATTATCTTTTGGGAATAAAAATTCAATATGTTCTTTTTTAATTAACCATTCAAATAATTTTATAATATTAAAAACTAAACAATTTTTATTTGAATGTTTTATTCCTTGATTCCATTCAATATTAAAAATATGTGAAATAATTGAAATTATATTCATAATTTTATCTTTATTTTCATTCTCTTTTTCTTTTTCTAAATAAAATACATATGATTTAAAAGTATTAATTAAGAATATTATTTTTTCTTCAAGACCATTGAAATTAAGAACATCTTTTAATTTTATAAATTCATCTTCAATTTCATCAATATCTAATTTAGGTAAAAAGTTCATATTATTTTTTTCCATATATTCAAGTACAGAAGGAGATGAAAATATTTGAGATCTTATATAAGGATTTTGTAATTCAATTAATATTTTAATTATTTGTTTAACTGAATTTTTAAATGTATTATTTGCTTTAATTAAATTTTCTTCTTCTTCACTTTTATTTTTTAAATTAGGAGGTAAAGTAATTGAACTTTTAATAATACTCATTAAAATTTCATAAAAATTACACATTGTAATATTAAAATTAGAAATAATTCTTCTATGATTACTCATTAATAAATTAAAAAGAATATCTAAACAACTTTGTCTAGTTTGAATTTTTTCATTTCCTTTTTGTAATGTTCTCATTAAAGGTTTAAGACATAAAGGAGATGAAAAAATTAATCCAAATTCTTTCATAAATGTAATATAACTTCCTTTATCTTTTTGTAAATTTACAATTAAAAATTTATTTGTAAAATTTAATATAAAAGAATGTGGTTTATTTAATAAATTATTCATAAATGAAATAAGTGAAAAACTTGAATCCCAATTTGATAAATTTTTATCATTATTTTCATTTAATTCTAAAATATCATTTTTTTTATTTGGTGAATTAAATATTCTATTATAATTATTACCAAACATCCAAGAAATTTCATTCATATCAATTAAAGTCATAGAAATTTCTTTTAAAATATTCAATACTTCATTTTTAATAACTTCATCAGAAATATTTGTAAAAAGAAATTCTTGAATAATAAAATGAACTTTAAAATCTAAACAAGCTCTAATTTTATATTCATTTTTCCCTTTGAAAATTACATTAATATATGAAAGAGAAGTTCTCTTATTTATAATATTTTTATTAGGATCTGAATTGGATTTTTCAGAATAAATTTTAGAAGCCATATTAGCTAAAGATAATATTTCTGCAATATATGTTGTATTAAGAAAATTATAATTTAATTTCATTTTTTGATTTCCAAAACGTTTTAAATTATTTTCAATTTTATGATTAACAATTAAAGGACTTTGTTCAATTTGATTATTTAAATTTTCAGCATATGAATTCATCATTTGAAAATAATTTTTAATAACAATATGTTTAAAATTCCCTGAACAATTATCACCAAATGCTTCTCTAAATAAATCAATTGTAAAATTATATAATTCAGGTGACCAAAAAGATTTTATTTCATGTAATTCTCTATTTGAATTTATTACACTAAATACTTTATCAAGTTCATCTTCATCGAAATTTTTTCCTAATAAAACACTTTCATCTCTTAAAAATGTTCTTAATAAAATATATTGTTTTAATTTATCATTTGAGTTTTTATTATCACATATATCACTTAATAATTGATTTTCTTCTCCAATAAATAATTTTAATACACAAATTAAAATACTTTCTACATATAATGTTAACATATGTTCATATGATGTCATTGTTTGAATACAATTATATAATAAATCACTTAATGCTGATAATAATTTACAACAATAATTTTTCATTTCTTTTTTATAATTTGCTTTTTTTTGATTTATTATATTTTGCTTATCTATTATTTTGTTATCTTTTTTTATTTTTGATATTTGATTTGTAAATGTTTTTTTAAATAATTTTAAATTTACTGTAAAATGTCTTAAAACTAAAAATATTAAAACATCAAATATTTTATTTTCTATTATTGCTTTTATTATCATTGAATTTTTAAAATAATATTCAGGATTTTTAACAAAAATATTTTGAGTCTCATCTTTTTGTTCTTCAAATTTCTCTGAAAAATTACTAATATTATCTTCATTTCTAGATACATTTTTTGAAAATGTTTTACTAAATAAATAAGTATTCAATTCTCTAATTACATTAAAAATAAAATTTTCATAATTATTAATTTCATAAGGATTTGAAATTTGACATTTCATAACTTCAGCACAAATTCCTCTTAAAGGAATTAAAATTTTTCTTTTAATAATAATATCAGGTGAATAATAATTTAAAACATTACTTAAAAATTTATTTCTTAATATTTTTTCATATTGATCAAAAGCAAAAATATTTTTTAAAGTATTTAAATTTGGTCTTCGATTTGGATCAACTGACATACAAGCATTAATCATATCTAAAATATTAATAGAATTAATATTTTCATTTAAATTAATATCTTTTTGATTTTTCATTAAAGCAGAAAAAGATTTTTTTTTCATAACTTTAATAAAATAATATTTATCTTCCATAATATCTTCAACATTTAAAAAAGTATTAAAAAAAAAATGTTCACTCATTAAATCATAAGGTAAATTTTTAATAACATTATCAAAATTTAAATTAGTTTTATAATCACACCAATTTTTTAATTGAGTAAAAAATGAAATAGGAAGAAATCCATATAATAAATTAAACATACAAACACCAAAAATCCAAGAATCAATTTTTAAAGTTTGATTTTTAGGTTCAATTAAAATAAATTCAGGAGCAAGATATGCATCATCATATGTATCTTTTAATTTTTCATCACTTAATTCATCAACATCAGAAATTGGTAATTGATCTAATATTAATAATATTTTATATATATCTGCTCCTGATTCAATTTCTTCTTTTTCATTTAAAAATGAGTAACTTAATAAATTTCTCATTTTTATTCTTTTTCCATCATGTGATATGTAAAAGTCTTTTAATGTAAAATATCTTAAAAAGACATTTATGTTATTTAATGTTGTTAGTAATTTTAATATTTTTTTTGCCCAGGATTTTAATATTAAAAATGCCATATCTGTATTTGATAATTCTGGGATTTGAAATAATCCTCCATTTGATTTTAGTAAACTATCTAAACATATATATTCTGAATTATCTATTTTTTCATTTATTATATAAATTTCTTCTTCTAATTTTTTGTTTATTATTACTTCTTTAATATATATACCAAAGTTTCTTATAAATGGGAATACTTTTTTTTTTTCTTTGTATATTTTTTGGAGATAATGATTTACTTTTAAGGAATTTTCAATATGAGTTAATAAATTTTTACCATCAAATGATATTTCTTTTATTAAATGTGTTTTTCTAAATTTTGTTATATTTACTATTATATTTAATTCTTGATGGAAGAAATCAAAATTTTCAATTAATTCACATTGATATTTTTTCCTATTTAACATTTCTCTAGTATCAATTATATTCAATCTAATAATTGGTATTTCAATTTCATCAAAATTAACATATTCTTTTGGTTCAATATAATTTTTCCCTTTTAATCTATCTTGTATATATTTAATTTTTTTATTAAATCTATCAATTAAAATTTCATTACTATGTCTCATAAAATAATTAATATAATCAGTAACTTTCCCTTTATCATCATTTGCTCTTTTTAAAAGATTTTTACACATTAATTCTTTATTTAATATAATTAAACCACTAAAAATTCCTTTTCTCATATAATTTAAATATTCAAATGAATGTAATGTAATTTCATATCCAACTCTATCATACATTGAAATAGGATTCATACATTTATATACTTTTTCATTTAATCCACTATAATCACAAAGATTAAAATTATTAAAATGAATTTTTGGATTTAAAACTTGAATTCTAGTTATAATTAAAATAATAAATAAAATTATTCTTGATATTCCAATATATGGTTTTGGTGGTTCATTTGGAAATGTTATATACTCTGATAATTGATTAATTATACTTTTTGATAATATTTTATTATTTAAAGCAATTGGTAAAATTTGCTTTAATGCAATTTCTAATTCTTCTGGTGTTAAAAAACTATCTTTGTCTTTATCAAATTGAGTAAAAAATAAAAATAATTGATATAAATCTTTCATATTTGATTTACTTTGAGTAAAATATGCAAATTGTGAAAAAGTTAAATCAAAAATTGGAAGTGATTGTTTTATTGATTCTTCTTCATAATATTTTTCTTGATTCATTATATTAATTTTTTTTTTATTTAAATATGTATTAATCATAGTATTATCTTCAATTTCATCAATTTTATTAAAATCAAATATTGAACTATCACTTATTATTTTCATTAAATTATCAAATTTTGATACTAATTCATCTCTATATAATACTCCAACACTATATAAATCTAAATAAGTATAAAATACTTTATATTCAATTGGAACAAAATCAAAATTTTTCTTTTCAAATTTTTCTAAAGCAGCTTTTGTTGAAATTGGATTTATAATAATTGCTTTTGTATTTATTTCTTTATATAAGAAAAATCTATCTGAAAATTCATTTGTTGTAACTTCCATTGAGAAAATACAATATTTTATAAATTTTTTAATTATTGAAAGCCAAATTAATATATATTGATCTTTATCATATTGATTATTAAAAATACAATCTATAACACTTTCATTATTATTATTTAAATATTTTTCAAAATCTTTTGTATAAATAAACATATTTTTATTATTTTGATCAATATAACAAAAACATTTTTTCATTTCTTCATCATCAAGATTAACACTAAATTTATTTAAAAACATTTTAAATTGTTCAAAAAAAATAATTTGATTAGGAAAAGATTTTTCTAAATCTGCAACAGAAATATTTTGATTAATAGTATGAAACATATATTTAACACTATCATATTCAATATCACCATCACTAATAATTTCACTATAAAATAATTTAATACTTTCTAAAGCTTTATTAATCCATTCAATTTTAGTTTCTTCAATTGCACTTACAAAATGTTCAATATCAAAATTAAAATTTTCATCATTTAATCTTCCTTCTCTTTCATTTTTTATTTTAGTAATAATTGTATCTAAATCTTTTTTTTCAAAAAATTTTGTAAGTTCTTCTAAAGTAATACAATCTGAATGATTAGAATCAATATGTTCAAATAATTCTTTTAATTCACCTTCAGTTAAATAATTATTATGATTTAATAACATATTTAATTTTTTACAACCTTCTAAAAATTGTTTTTTATCAATAATATCTTCTTCATTTTCATCTAATCTTTTAAAAACTAAATTTAAATTTGAACCTTTAATAACTAAATATCTTGCAAATTTTTTAATTGCACTATCAATTGGTTGATCATAAGTTTCTAATGAAGGAATTGGTTTATATTTATTATGTCTTTTTGGTATTTTTGCACAATCAAATCCATTTCTATCTCCTAAAACATCTATTTTTTCAGGAAAAATTTCAGTTTTTAAATATTCAGCATCTTTATCATAAGTTAATGAATCATAAAATAATTTTGGTATCATTTCATATATTATTTCGTAATTATATACTAAATTTATTTCTTTTATTAATTTTATTAATTCACATATTGTATTTACATTATAAATTATTGGATCAAATATAAATTCTTTATCATATAGCATTGTTTCTTTTGTATTGGTTGATATTCTTTTTACTAATTCTGTATGTAATTGATATACCATTGAATAATAATTTCTTATATTTTCTAAATATTGTGTTTCATATATTAATAATGATTTCATTTTTTTCACATCTGCATATTTTTTTAATAAATTATAATCATTTTTTGGAATTGGATTATCTACTTCTTTTGCTTTTTGTGTTATGAATAATTGATTTATACATATTGAACTTATTTCATTTTCTAAATTTAATAATATTATCCAATCTGTTGATGATATATTTTTTGCACTTTCTTTACCTAAAATTATATTTCCATATGAAAATGTAAATAATTGTTTTAATGGAGCTTCTAAATCTATTACTTTTAATATTTGATAAGGTGGATATCCTGTTTTTTCACTTGGATATTCACAAATTGATTTTAATATTTCTCCAAAAATATTAGTAGATTCTGATTCAATAACATAACTTAATTCAAATTGTTGTGATTTAGGATTTATAATTTGAATATTTTTATTTGAAGTTAAAACAAAAAGTTCATTTCTTTCTAAATAATAAAAATTTGTAAAAATATTTGGTTCATTTTCAATATTATTATTACTTATTGATAAATCAATATTATTTTCATTATTTACAATAGTATTAATATTATCTTTTAATAAACCTTTAATTAAATTTTTTTGTCTTATATTATATACGAAATATTTATTATCTTTAGGAATATTAAAAATATCTTTATAAATATCAATTGTTACTAAATTTGAACTTGTTTTTGTATTTTGTTGTGATATAAGTAAATTTTTATCTGGAATATAATTAATAAATATAGGTGAAATATTATAATATGAATTTAAGTTTATATGTCCTATTTTTAATAAAGTTTTTGGAAGAAAAGAAAATTCTGTTCCTAATTTAAAAATTGATATATTTTTATCATAAGGACCTATTGCGAACATTAAATTAATATTTGTTAAATAAATATAATCTGATAATTCACTATGAAAACATGAATTAATTATATATTGAATTAAAAATTCAAAGTTAAAAGATGATACTGGGATATCTTTTCTGATATTATCTAATTTATTTGGTATATTTTCTTCTTTAATTGTATCTTTATATTCAAAATCGAATGAATTTTTTCTTTTTGTTTTCATCAAATCTTTATCATTAATTTTAAATTTTATTTTTTTATTATTTTTTCTAATAATATTATTTTTAAAATAACCACATTGAAATCTATTTTTTGGAATTAAATATTGACTACTAGAAAAAACAATATTTGTCATTTGTTGTTCTTCTAATAATAATAAATAACTAAACATATAATTATTATGTTCATCAAAAATATAATAATTAGATAAAATTTCCTCAACATCAGAATCAGTTAAACCAATTGGGAAATTTTTTAATATACTTATTATTTTTTCTCTACTAATTAAACCAGTATTTTTTGGATCATATTGTTTTAAAATTTTTTCTAAATTAATATCACCATTAAAACATAATAAAAATAAATTTTGATATATTTTAAATCTTCCTATACTCATAGATAAATCATTTTTACTTGATGCAATTGAACAACTATATATTTTTACAAATATTTCTGTAATTTTATTTAATAAATTAAAAGAATTTAATGCAATTGAAGAATCTTGTAGAGAAAAAGTAAATATAGGTAAAATAATTTCTCCATATATATAATTAATTTTTTCACTTTGAAGAATTTCATTATTTAATTCAATAAAACTTAAATGTTTTCCTTCAAAAAATCTTCTTTTTTCATCTTCATCATTTGATGATAATAAAATTGCTAATTTTTTTAAATTATCAAAATTATTATTATCAGTATTTATTTCTTTATTTAAATTTACTAAATATTGATATTGAGAAATTGTCCAAGATTTCTTAAAAAATAAAACAATAAAATATTTAATAAGATTTAAATATTCTCTATCAATATTAGAAAAATCTTCAGGATTAACAATATAATTAGCAATAATATTATTAATTGAAAAATCAAAAATAATAAATCTTCCTGAAATTTGAGTAAAATTAATAATAATTCTATGATTTGAAGTTTCTAAACATTTTGGAAAAGATAAAATTCTAATTCCTCTTGAATAATTAGGAATATAATTTTCAACATTAGGTATATTTAAATAAGGTTTAAAATTAAAATAACTTCCTTTTGCATCTTCTAATGAATTCATTGAATTTTCATTTTTTTCATCTTCAATATTTAATAAAAATAAATCAATTGTACAAAAATTAAAATCATTATATAATAATAATAATTTACTTTCTGGAATAATATCATTTTCATAAAATTCACATGATATTATTATATGATCTTTTTCAAAAAATTTATTTAAATTTATTTCTTTTGAATTAGAATTATCAAAAGATGAAGTTATTAAAATTCCATTTGAATTAATCACTAATATTCTATTTAAACATTTTGAAATAAATTTCCAATTTAATTCATTTATTTCATTTAATTTACCTTGAAAAAAATTATCATTATCATTTATAAAAGATAATTCTCTTTGAATTTTTCTATTTTCATAATTTTTTTGATTTAATTTATGTATTCTATGATAATCTCCCATTTCACATGATTTTAATATTGTTTCTGATATTATATCTTTTTCAATTATATTTTCTTGTTTTTCTTGTTCTCTTATTATTTTTTTTTTTTCAAAATAAGTTTTTCTTGTATCTCTTGAATCTGCAACAGTTTCTCCTGTTCCATAATATCTATCATTATTACTAAGTTTCATTTTTTTTTATAATTAATTATTTAAATATACTTTAATAAAATTATATTGATTGAAAAATATGAATTTACAAAAAAATAAAAATTCTTTTTATGAAGACGCTGTAAGTAAAATTGATCCTAATTTTTTTGAAGAACCAATTCCAGAAAGTGATTTATTTGATAATGGAAATGACAATTATAAGATTGATTTAATTGAAACTAGTGATATTCCAGAAAAATTAAAAAATGTTAATAATAAAATTAATGATAATATAAATAATAATAAAAATAATGATAAAAAATATACAATTATTCAAAATGAAGGTATTGATGGAAAAAAAGGATGTTGTACAAATGATTCAAATTGTTTTATTTTTTAAATATTTTTCAATTAATTTTATTAATAGAATTAGAATTGTTTTTATATTAATATATAAATATTTGAATTAAAAAACAAAAAAATAAAATTTAAAATAAAAAAATAAATAAAAATAATAATATAACAAAATAAAATAATTTATCATAAATCTCCAATGAATATTTAAAATAACATATTAAATTAAAATGAAAGACAACAAAGATTCCAATAAGAAAGAAAATTCAGAAATAGATACAAGTTCCAAACCAAAACAAAAGCCAAAAAATGAAATAGTAAAATAAAAATTTTTATATAACAAAAAAAATAAAAAAAAAAATAATAGAGTGAAGAAGATTTAGAATATAAAAAAGACATAGATATGGCAGTAGAAAGATTATTTGACATAGATCCTCAAATTCGAATTAACAGTTATAACTTTTTAAAAGATCAAATTACAACAAGTACATCATCAATGACATCAATTCCACGTCCATTAAAATTTTTAAGAGCACATTATCAAGAAATAAAAGAAAAATTTGAAAATTTTGAAGAAAAAACAAATGAAGATAAAGAATTCAAATTATTATTAAGTGATTTATTATCAGTTTTAGTTATGGTAATTATGAATGTTGAAGAAACTTCACTTTATTATGTTTTTAAGGGAAGTAAAAAAAATATTACTGAATGGGGACAAGAATATATTAGAAGTTTATGTGGAGATATTGCAAATGAATATAATAAAAGATTAGATAATGGAGAAAGTGTTGATGAATTATATGATTTAGCACAGAATATTATTCCTTATTTAATTCAACAACATTGCGAAAATGATGTTATTGATTTATTAATTGAAACTGAACAATTAGATAAAATGAAAGAATTTGTTAATGAAAATAATTATAAGAAAATTTGTTTATATTTATTAAGTATTGTTAATTATTCTGCTGATACTGAGGAATATAGACAAACTTTAGAATTAGTTTATAATATTTATTATGAGAAATATCATCAGTATGTTAATGCTATGAGAGTTGCTATTAAAATGGGTAATTCTATGTTTATAAATCAAACTTTTAATCAATGCAAGGATAAAAATATAAAAATGCAACTTGCTTTTCTTTTAGCTCGTGAAAATATTTTTATTGAAAGTGATGATTTAGATGATGAATTACGTGAAATAATGTCAAATTTAAAATTATCAGATTATTATAAAAGACTAGGAAAAGAATTAGAAGTTTTAGAACCAAAACATCCAGAAGATATTTTCAAAAGTCATTTAGAAAATAAAAAAGATTCAGGAACACAATTAGAATCATATAAAATAAATTTATCACATTCTATAGCATCATCCTTCATAAATGCAGGTTTCGGAACAGAAGTACTTTTAACAAAGGAAAAATCAGATTGGTTATATAAAAATCAAAAAGAAGGTATAACTGCATTATTAGGAGGATATGGTTTAGTTAATTTATGGGATAGTTTAGAAGGACCTGGTAAATTATATGAATTTGCAGGAAATAAAGAAAGTGATATTTACAAGAGAGCAGGTAGAAATTTAGGTTTGGGAATTTGCTTAACAGGAATACATGATGATAATGAAACTGCAATTGCAGTTTTATTAGAAGAATTAGAAGATAAAAATTTAAATATTAAAGTTGCTTCTTTATTAGGTTTAGGTATTGCTTGTGCTGGTAGTCAAAAAGATGAGTTAATGGAACCTATACTTAAAATTTTACAAGATTTTGAATATGGTTTTGAAGTTAGTGCTTTTTGTTCTCTTTGTTATGGTTTGATTTATATTGGTTCTGCTAGTGAAGATGTTTTTAATGAATTATTTGCTATTTTATTAGCAAGGAATGAAGAAGGAAAATCTAAATTAATGGAAAATCAATATTTCGTTCTTTATGCTTTGGGATTGGGATTAATATGCTTAGGTAAACAAAAAGATACTGATTTTATGATTGATACTATTACTTCTATTGAAGAATTCCCTAAAGAAATGAGAAATTATTTAAAAACAATTTTAACATCTTTTGCTTATGCTGGAAGTGGTAATGTATCAAAAGTACAAGAATTAATGCATTTAATAGCAAAACAAAAAGAAGAAATTGATCCAAAAGTCCAAAGTGTTGCAGTATTAGGATGTGCAATAATAGCAATAGGTGAAGAAGTAGGAACAGAAATGTTAACAAGATCATTTAATCACTTCCTTCAATTTGGTGAAGTCAACGTCAAAAAAACAGTATCTCTTGCAATGGCTCTTTTAAATTTATCAAATCCAAAAGTAACAATAGTAGATAGTATAACAAAATTCTGTTATGATAATGATAAAGAAACAGCAATGAATGCAGTATTTAGTTTAGGTTTAGTATCAGCAGGAACAAATCATAGTCGTGTAGCTGGTTTATTAAGAAATTTAGCTGGTTTTTATTCAGAAGAAACAAATGTATTAGTAATAGTAAGAATAGCTCAAGGTTTACTTCACATGGGTAAAGGAATGTTAACTTTAAATCCATTATATTCACATAATTTATTATTAAATCATGTTGGAATGGCTGGTGTTTTAATATCAATTTTTTCATTTACTGAAATTAATCAATTATTAGAAAATCATCAATTTATTTTATATACTTTAGCTCTTGCTATGAGACCTAGAATGGTTATGACTGTTAATGAAAAGTTAGAACCTATTCCTGTTCAATTAATGGTTGGTCAAGCTGTTGATATTGTTGGACAAACTGGAAATCCCAGAACTATTACTGGATTCCAAATTCATAATTCACCTTCTCTTATTGGAACTGGAGAAAGATGCGAGTTAAATGGAGATGATTATATTTCATATTCTGATGTTATGGAGAATATAGTTATTGTTAAAGAAAATCCTGAAAAGAAAGGTAGATAGGTTTTTCATTTTATTTTTTAAATTTTTAATTAATAAATCATTATAAAGGAAATAATCTTACTTTTTTTTTTTGAATATTTAGAAAATAAAAAAAGATTAAAAAAGGTTTAAAAAATTTATTTAATTTTTTTTTTCAATATTTTATTTATTTCTCATATAAAAAAGTATTTTTACTCTTTATTTTATTTAGTTGCTTTTATTTTCTTTGTTAATGCATTAATAATATCTTCTCTTTTAAGAATGCATCTATGAGATTGACATTTATAATTACTTCCACAATGATGGAACCAATCACATTTAACTCCATCTGGTGCCCATGCTATTTGATTTTCTTTTGTTCCTTTATAATTGCATCTATAATCTTTACATACTAAATTTGCACAGCAATATGATGTTGCATCACAATCACCCATATATGCTATACATTTGGTTTGTAGTTTTGAGGATAATGCTAATGAGAATAATATTAGTAATATTGAGATTATGTATTTTGACATTTTTATTTGTTATTAAATTTAATTTTAGCTGTTTTATTTTATTAAAAAACAATATTAGGAAAATAAATAATAAATAAATATTTACAAATAATTATAATTATATTAAATTTAAATTTTATGAATTATATTATTAAAAAGAATAACAAATTTTTTTTATTAATATTTTTTATAGAAAAATTGTAAAATATTAATATCTAATATTTTAATAACATATTTCTTTACACACATACTTAAATTTATGAAGATAAAAAATAATTAAAAAATTTAAAAATGAAATAATATTTAAAAATTGAAAAATCATGTAATAAGTATATAAAAAAAATATAATATAAAAAAAACAATAGCAAAAAAACCTTCAACACTTTTATATCCTCTTAATATTATTCAAAACCCCATCATTTTCCTTCTCCACATCATTTTTTTCCTTAATCTCCTTAATTTCCTTCAACTTCCTAATTTCTTCTTCCTCTTCCTTTTCATCCTGTTCAATTTCTTCTTTACTTCTTTTCTTTGGAGGAGTAAGTGATCTCATTAATTCCTTAGAAAGCAAATTACTAGTTCCCTTAGTTCTAGGTTGTAAAATTTTAAATCCACAAACTAAATTTTCATCAACACACATCATAGCTCCAGCATTATTAAATTGTCCACAATAATTAGGAGCACTAAACACAGTAACTAATTGTCTATTAGCAAAAAATTCATAACCATACTCAACAACTTGATGAGCTCTACAAACTAAATCAATATCTAATTTCTTAACATATTCACTTACAATATCAGCATTGAATATAACACTAACTCCTCTTTCATTATCACCCCAACCATTAACATTTTTATCTGGGTCACTCCATAATAAATCACATAATAAACCTTTATCTGGAACTTCAGTTGGACGTACAATTTTTTTTATTTTATCAAGTGATGTTAAATCTGGACTTAAACCACCATGCATACATAATATTTTATCATCAATTAATGCACTTACTGGGAGACAATTAAAACAATCTGAAAATTTTTTCCATATTTTTATACCATATCGTCTCTTACATTCATCAAAAAAACCATATGCTCTATTTATATTTTCACTTTCATGATTACCTCTTAATAAAAAGAAATTATCTTTATATTTTATTTTATATGCTAATAATAATGATATTGTTTCAACTGAATTTTTTCCTCTATCAACATAATCTCCTAAAAAAAGATAATTTGTTTTTGGAGGTGTACCACCAAATTCAAATAATCGTAATAAATCAGAAAATTGACCATGAGTATCACCACATATATTTAATGGAGATGAAATTTCTAAAAGTACTGGTTCTTCCATAAAAATTTCAGTTGCTTTTATACATAAATATTTTATTTCTTGTGGTGTGAGGATGTTAATATTTCCTGATATTGGATTATTTGATGATTCATTATCTGGTGATTTTTTTATTGATGGATTTAGTTTTGTTATTATTTCATCAAGGTTTATTTCCTCTTTAAATTGGGTTATTTTTAAATTTGAAGATAATAAGGATGATAAGTCGTTTTCTTCTTTTTCTTCTGTGTTTGACATTTTTTTTTTTAATATTTTATTTTTTTTTTAAGTTAATTATTTTTTGTTTTTTATAATAAGGGGTTTAATTAATTTTTTAATTTATATATATGTGATATTTTTTTCTATATATCAATTTTTAATTTGGATTATATATATCATTATTATTAATTAACATAATTGAAGTTTCAATTTAAGATATAATGAATTATTTAAAATATGGAAGTGATTTTAATGAAAGTTTAGATTTATTAGGAAACAGTTTTATTGAAGAAAAATCAATTAATGAAGGAGAAACAAATAATATTTTCAATGATGAATTCGAAAAAATTTTTTGTAATAAAAATATGTCTTTTCAAAATGAGAATGACATGAATTATAATTTAGAAAAAGAAAACATAGAAATTATGGTAAAAAATGTTGATGGAATTTTAAATTCTTTAGAAAAACAAATTGATAATCTTAAAATATATAATACTGAATTAAAACATATAAATATTTTATATCAATTAAATGAAATATATGAAAATGGAAATATTAATATAAATCAAAGAATGAAATGCTTAAAATTAAACGAAAAACTTGTTGATAAATTGATTAATTGTGTGAATAGAAAAATAAGCAATTTTTAATAAATGATGAAATATATTTTTAATGACATAGAACATGTAAAAAAGTGTTTTATCTTAATTTTTAATAATTATTTCTCTTATCATTTTAATGATAAGTATTAATTGAATAGATTATTATATATTTTGATTAACCAAAAGGTCTTAATCTATTATTTATTATAGGAATTTTATAGCAAAAATTAATTAAATTAATATTTAGATTATATATATAAAATAAATATAAATATAAATAATAAATAACTAATTCTTAAAATTTATTATTCATAAAATTAAAAAAAGGGATTGGGGATTGGGGATTG
>Ga0256407_10004283_pt1 | contig 24071 bp, 24 predicted proteins | sample RumenRJG_04DNA_FD_193489 | JGI IMG/M metagenome (GOLD analysis project Ga0256407, IMG submission 193489) | Bovine rumen microbial communities from Lethbridge, Alberta, Canada - RJG_04 | ecosystem: Host-associated > Mammals > Digestive system > Stomach > Rumen | place: Canada: Alberta... | reverse complement strand
CCTGATGCAGCGTGCGGTTGATGCCCGTGGTCTGCAGGTGGACGTTGAAGACGCGAATCTGCTGTCCGTTCTTGAACTCGATGTCGGCCCACATGGCACTGTTGTTGGTATCATCGAAGAGTATCGTCTTGCTGTCCTTGATGGGGTAGCGGCTGAAGATGACCATGTCGCTGCGACCCACCTGCATATAGGGGAAATACTCCTTGTAGGGGATGGAGTTCTTCTTGTCGCCGCTGGTCTCGTCGTACTCCTGCAGACAGAGCACGTCCACCTTCTGACGGCGCATCTCAGCCAGGATGTCGAGTGCCCTGAACCCAGAGGTCTCACGTCCGAACATCGCCACGTTGTAGGTGGCAATCTTCAGGCCGGTCTTGGCCTCGGCGCTCTTGTCGTAAGAGCCGAACTGGAAGATGGTGCCGATGTAGGGAACGCAGCAGGCTATGGTGATGATGGGTATCAGTGCGTGAATCCAGCGTCTGCGGATAAGCCAGTAGGGAAGGAGCAGTATGTTGGCGATGATCAGCAATGGCAGGGCGTAGACCAGCAAGGACCGTGCCGTATTGCCGATAGGTGAAACGTCGCCTCCGAAGAGGGCGGTGATGGTAAAGACACTGACAACTATCTGCAGCACAAGAAACATCATGGCTACATATTTATAGACTGCTAATTTTCCCATAGCGATAAAAATTTATTTCTTGATGTATTTTTCTACCGTGTCTAACAAGTCTTCCACACGGAAGGGCTTGGCCATGAACTCGTCGCAGCCGGCAGCCATGGCCTCGCGGATGTTTTCGTCGAAAGCATAGGCACTGAGGGCAATGACGGGGATGTCGTGGTTGACCTCCTTGATGATGCGGGTGGCGTCAAGGCCATTCATCTCGGGCATCCGGATGTCCATGAGGACAAGGTCGGGCCGCTCGTCTTCGCAGGAGGTCACGGCCTCAATACCGTTGTGGGCGCGTACCAGACGATAACGCTTGGAAAGCACTATCCGTACGAGCTCGTAGTTGCTGTCCTCGTCTTCTGCCACGACGATGAGTGGGGCGTCTTGCAAGTTGGTCTTGGTGGTGGCGCGGATGGTACGTGAGTTGTTGGTGGTGATGCGGGTGTTTCTGGCCTTACCGCCTATAGTACCCTCGAACGGCAGTACAAAGCGGAAAGTCGACCCCTCGCCAACCTTAGACTGCACGCTGATTTTGCCGCCCAGCTTTTCCACAATGGTCTTGCAGAGCGACAGCCCCAGACCATAGCCGTTCTGAACTTCGGCGTCGCGTGAGAAGTAGGTGTCGAAAATATTGTTTAAATCCTCCTGGGCAATACCCGTACCGGTGTCGGTCACGAAGAACTCGACTTCCGTACCGTCGTTCAGCAGACGGTAGCCATAGGTGACACTGCCTCGGGTGGTATGCTTCAGAGCGTTGCTAATCAGGTTGGAGAACACCTGGGTGATGCGGTTCTGGTCCGTATTGAGGGCTACCTTCATGTTGGGCTCGCTCCACTCCAGCTGGACTGTGTCAGGACAACGGAACTTGAAGATGTTCTTCAGGTCGCGGCAAAGGTCGTTGAGGTTGGTCATCGACTTCTTGATGGATATCTCGCCAGCCTCCACACGCGAGATGTCGAGGATATCGTCGATGAGCGCCATCAGACGGGTGTTGTTGCTCTCGATGATCTCCATGTATTTCATTCTCTCATCGGGCGAATCGGTCTCTGCCATCACGCGGGAAAAACCCTCGATGGCATTTAGCGGGGTACGAATTTCGTGGCTCATATTGGCCAGGAACTGCGATTTCATGCGGCTCGCTTGTTCTGCCTTTTGAGTCATCTCCTCGTATTTCTGCAGCTTCTTATTGGCTGATTCCAACTCGTACAGCGTCTTCTGGTACTTGGAGTTGATTTCTGCCAACTTTTTGAGAAGTAATTCGCGTTCGTCTTGATTCATAAATCATAAAGCCAATAATCCGTTGCAAAGTTATGTAAAAATATTGAGAAAGACGAACATTTTAAGATAAATTTTTCAGGCTCTTTTTGCTTTTTCCCATGTGCCGCCTCCCTGGTGGGTTTTCAGGTAATGCATTCCGCGGAAGACGTTGATGTTCATGAACAGGAAATAGTAGCAGGCATAGAACAGTTTATTGCTCTTGTTGGTTTTGTCGAACCACCATCCGCAAACTGCTGATAAATAAAATAATATCTGCAGGACGAGAATGATGGTGTAGAGGCTTCCCGCATTCATCGCCACTAGTGTGATGTTCAGCGGAATGAGTGCAAGCAGGGCTATGGGAGTGATGCTCCAGCGCAGCACGCGATGGGATACAAACTGAAAGGCTACTACCAATCTTTTGGACAAATGGTCAGGGTGGCTGGAGTGTGACATGCCAATCATCATGTGACGAAGCCACCACACGCTTTGCAGTCCACCGGCAGCAATACGGCGCTTGCGCTTCGACTCTTCTTCCAGGTTGGCAGAACCGTACTCCATGGCATAGGCATCGGGAGCGTAGGCAATGCGATAGCCCTGGCCCACCAGGCGCATGGACATCACAAAGTCGTCCAGGAGTGCCGTCTCGGGCATGGGTTCGTACAGCTCCGTGCGGATGGCATTCAGTTCGCCGGCAGCACCCATGGCGGAGTAGAGCTCGCTGTCCAGACGTTTCAGGGTGCTCTCGTAGCGCCAGTAGAGACCTTCGCCCTCAGCGGCATTCTGTCCCTCGTGGCGGGCTTTCACGCGCTTCTCGCCTGCAACACAGGCCACCTGCGGGTCCATGAAGCAGCGCACGATTTCGCGTATGGCCTCAGGGTTGATCATGGTGTTGGCATCGGTCATCACGGTGAGTGGTGTCTTCACCTGACTGATGCCGTGGTTCAGGGCTGCTGTCTTGCCTTTCCGTTCAGGAGTGTAGACTATCTCGGCGTCAGGGTAGGCGGCCAGCCGCTCGTTGGTGTCGTCGGTAGTGCCGTCGGTGACCCACATGACGTGGAGTTTGTCCTTGGGATAGTCCAGCTGGCGGGTGTTTTCCATCTTGATGTCTACAACGTCCTGTTCGTTGTAGGCACAGATCATGAGGGTTACGTGGGGGAGTTCGTCATCTGCAGGCAGAACGGCCTTAGCCGTCCTGCCCTTGACGATGCGCTTGAGTTGTACCAGCATCCATAACAGCAACCCGTATCCGAAATAAGTGTAGCATACGAGGAAAAGGCATATCCAGAAGAAAACCTTTAGTGCTGTCATGAAGGTGTGGTTTTAGGAATTTGCTTCAATTTCTTCCTGCATGTCGATGAACTGGCGCTCCTGGTCGTAGAATTCGTACTGCAGGAAGGCGAGTTTCTGTGACGGAATGATACGTACCCCTAAGCCGTACTTCATCTGCCACTGGCGCTTCAGCGACCATATGCCTTGATTGATGTATGCGGCAACGTAGGGGTGGACGTGCAGATAGAACTTGCGGATGCCTATCTTGTTGACTAGGCGGTCAATTTTGCTCTCTAATTGGTCTGTAAACAGGATGGAAGCCTTGATTTTGCCCTTGCCGAAGCAGGTGGGGCAGGTCTCCTCGACATTGACATCCATGGCAGGGCGGACACGCTGACGGGTAATCTGCATCAGTCCGAACTTTGACAGCGGCAGGATGTTATGGCGGGCTCTGTCCTTCTGCATGTTCTTGCACATGCGCTCATAGAGCATCTGGCGGTCTTCGGCCAGATTCATGTCGATGAAGTCGACAACGATGATGCCGCCCATATCGCGCAGGCGCAACTGGCGGGCCAGTTCGTCGGCAGCACCCAGGTTCACTTCCAGGGCATTGGCCTCCTGGCCGTTTTCTGCGCGCGTGCGGTTTCCGGAGTTGACGTCCACAACGTGCATGGCCTCGGTGTGCTGGATGATGAGGTAGGCACCTCGCTTGTAGTTGACAGTACGTCCGAAACTCGATTTAAGCTGTTTGGTGACGCTGAAGTTGTCGAAAATAGGCAAATTGCCTGTGTACAGTTTGACGATATCCTGCTTTTCGGGGGCTATGAGTGCAACATAGTCCCTTACCTGCTGGAAGACATCCTGGTCGTTGACATAGATACCGTCGTAAGTGGGGTCGAAGACATCGCGAAGCAAGGCCACGGCACGGCTGGTCTCTTCGTAGACCAACTGTGGGACCTTCTCGGCCTTCTCGGCCTTGGTAATGGTGTCTTCCCAACGCTTGACGAGAGCCTTCATCTCCTTGTCGAGCTCTGCCACGCGCTTGCCTTCGGCTGACGTACGTACTATCACGCCGAAGTTCTTGGGGCGGATGCTTTGGACAAGCTGTTTCAGACGGGCTCTCTCCTCGCTTTTCTTGATTTTCGACGAAACCGAAACTTTGTCGCCAAAGGGCATCAGTACCATAAAGCGTCCAGCCAGACTCAGCTCGGCTGTCAGTCGGGGACCCTTGGTAGAGATAGGTTCCTTGACTACCTGTACCAACAGTTCCTGACCCTGTTTCAGGGTGGTCTGTACGCTGCCTTCCTTGGGCAGGTCGGGGAGTCTGGTAGCCTTGGAGATGGGGTAGAGTTTCTTCTTGTCGCTTCTTACCTGTTTCAGGTATTTTTCGTAAGAGCTGTATTGAGTACCCAAGTCAAGATAGTGCAAGAAAGCATCACGCTCAGAGCCTACATCTACGAAGCAGGCGTTGAGTCCGGGCATCAGCTTGCGCACCTTGCCCAGATAGATGTTGCCGACGGAGTAGCTGGCCTCTTCACGCTTCTCGTTCTGGTATTCCACCAGGTTCTTGTCCTCGAGAAGGGCTATGGAAATCTCCTTCGGCTGAACATCGATGATTAGTTCACTTGTCATTTCTCTTGCTTGTTTTTTTAATTTAAAGGAGCATACCTTAAGAACGTCCGTTCCTCTGGTACACTCCTTTCATTAACCTTTGACTGTCGTCAGAGCTTACTTGCTCTTATGACGATTCTTGCGCAGTCTCTTCTTACGCTTGTGAGTAGCCATCTTGTGGCCCTTCTTCTTTTTTCCGTTTGGCATAATCTTAAAATATTAATGTGAGTTATAATTTTACTTCATTCGCTCGACAAAGCTCTTTGCAGGCTTGAAAGAGGGAATGTCGTGTGCGTCAATAACCAATGTGGTGTTCTTCGAGATGTTACGTGCGGTCTTCTTGGCACGGTGCTTGATGGTAAATGTGCCGAAGCCACGGAGGTAGACGTTCTCCTTATTGTCAGCCATACATGTGCGAATTTCACTCATAAAAGCCTCGACGGTGGCTGCAACGTCTTTTTTAGGAAGGCCCGTGGTTTCAACAATTTTGCTGATAATATCTGCTTTTGTCATTGCTGTATTTTGTTTATTATTTGGTATAATGTTCACAATTTGGACTGCAAAGTTACTAATTTTCAACGTGATATGAAAATATTCTGAGCACTTTTTTCTAAAAAAATATATTTTTCGTATCTTTGCACCACAAATTATATGCTTTTGTAATATGAAACAGACAAAAATAGTGGCCTCAGTAAGTGACAGACGTTGTGACAGCGAATTCATCCGACAGCTGTTCAATGCCGGAGTGAATGTGGTACGCATGAATACTGCCCATGCATCCAAGGAAGGTATTATTAATATAATAAGGAACGTGCGCGAGGTAAGCAACCACATCGGCATCCTGATAGACACCAAGGGTCCCGAGGTGCGTACGACGGGATGTGAAGCGCCCATAGAGTACAAGACGGGCGACGTGGTGAAGATTTTCGGACGTCCCGAGATGGACACCACCCACGACATGATTAATCTGTCATACGAGAACTTTGCTGCCGATGTCTACGAAGGTTGCCATATCTTGTTTGACGATGGTGCCCTGGACATGCTGGTCATAGGCATCAACGGTCCGGCTGTGATTGCCCAGGTGCAGAACGACGGCGTGCTTGGCTCGCACAAGAGTGTCAATGTTCCGGGGGTACACATTGCTCTGCCGCCTTTGACGGACAAGGACCGCAAGAACATCATGCTGGCCATAGAGCAGGACATAGACTTCATCGCTCATTCCTTTGTTCGCTCGGCTGCCGATGTACGTGCGGTACAGGCCATCCTGGACGCCTACAATTCCGACATTAAGATTATCTCGAAGATTGAAAACCAGGAGGGTGTCGACAATATTGACGAAATCATAGACGCCTCCTATGGCATCATGATAGCCCGTGGCGACTTGGGTATTGAGGTTCCCATTGAACGTATTCCCGGCATTCAGCGGCAGATTATCCGTAAGTGCGTGCAGAAAAAGAAGCCTGTTATCGTGGCTACACAGATGCTGCACTCCATGATTCAGAATCCGCGTCCCACCCGGGCGGAGGTGACTGACATTGCCAATGCCATCTACTATCGTACGGACGCCTTGATGCTGTCTGGTGAGACGGCGTCAGGAAAGTATCCCGTCGAGGCCGTCCGGACCATGGCTGCTATTGCCGAGCAGGCTGAGCACGACCAGTTCAGTCAGGCCAATATAGAACTGCCTTTGTCGGAAAACTGTGACATCCGCGAGTTCATGGCCCATTCAGCTATTGAGGCAACAGAGCGTTTGGGTGTCAAACTGATTATCACAGACTCCAGCACGGGTGACACAGCCCGCAATCTGGCAGCCTTCCGAGGACCTAATCCTGTGTTGGCCATCTGCTATCATGACAAGCTGCAGCGTCTGCTCAACCTGTCGTACGGTGTCATTCCTGTCTACCAGAAAGAGCACATCGGCTCGGAGAAGCTGTTCCTTGCCGCAGTCCGTATGTTACGTCAGAAAGGCTATGTGGAACTGGATGACAAGATAGCCTATCTGAGTGGCAATGTGGGAGCTGGAGGCGGAACGAAGTTCCTGGAAGTGAATACCGTCAAGGAGGTGTTCGAACAGAACTATCAGTTCCACTTACCGAAAGTGTAGGGTCTTAAAAAAATAAAAAAAAGAGTGAGTTGAGAGAATTCTCACTTTTTTTCATTATCTTTGCACAAAATTGTGCATAAACGAAATAATGGACCATATAAGAAACTTTTGCATCATTGCGCATATTGACCATGGTAAGTCAACCTTGGCCGACCGTTTGTTGGAATATACCAAGACCATTCAGGTGACGGAGGGCCAGATGCTTGACGACATGGATCTGGAACGTGAACGTGGCATAACGATTAAGAGCCATGCTATCCAGATGGAATATATGTACAAGGGTGAGAAATACATACTGAATCTGATTGACACTCCGGGACATGTCGACTTCTCCTATGAGGTCAGCCGTTCCATAGCAGCCTGCGAGGGAGCCTTGCTGGTAGTCGATGCTACCCAGGGCGTTCAGGCTCAGACCATATCTAACCTGTATCTGGCTATTGACAACGACCTGGAAATCATTCCGGTCATCAATAAAATTGATATGCCCTCGGCAATGCCAGACGAGGTGGAGGACGAAATCGTGGACTTGATAGGCTGTGACCCCGAGGACATTATCCGTGCGTCGGGTAAGACGGGCGAAGGCGTTGAGGACATCCTGAATGCGGTGGTAGAGCGTATTCCGCATCCCACAGGCGATGAACAGGCGCCCCTTCAGGCTCTGATTTTCGACTCGGTGTTCAATTCGTTCCGAGGCATCATTGCCTATTTCAAGATTGTCAACGGTGTCATCCGACCTGGCGACAAGGTGAAATTCTTCAATACCGGAATGGAGTACGACGCTGACGAGGTGGGTGTACTCAAGATGGACATGATACCCCGCAAGGAACTCCGTACGGGCGAGGTGGGCTATATCATATCCGGCATCAAGAATGCCAAGGAAGTGAAGGTGGGAGATACCATTACCCATATTGACCGCCCATGCGAGAAAGCCATTGAAGGCTTCCAGGAAGTCAAGCCGATGGTGTTTGCCGGCGTCTATCCCATAGATCCTACGGACTATGAGAACCTGCGTGCGTCGTTGGAGAAACTGCAGTTGAACGATGCTTCGCTGACCTTTGTGCCGGAAACTTCTGTGGCATTGGGATTCGGATTCCGTTGCGGATTCCTGGGACTGCTCCACATGGAGATTGTACAGGAACGTCTGGACCGTGAGTTCGACATGGATGTGATAACCACCGTCCCCAACGTTACCTACATGTGCTATACCAAACAGCACGAGGAAAAAGAGGTGCACAACCCGTCAGGACTGCCTGACCTGACAATGATAGACCATATTGAGGAACCATATATCAAGGCCAGCATCATTACGGCCGCAGACTATATTGGTCCCATCATGACACTCTGCCTTGACAAGCGCGGAGAACTGATAGACCAGCAATATGTTTCCGGCGGACGTGTGGAGCTTCGTTTCATGCTGCCACTGGGCGAAATCGTGATTGACTTCTATGACAAGTTGAAGAGTATCTCTAAAGGATATGCCTCGTTTGACTATCACATCGATTCGTTCCGTCCGTCCAAACTGGTCAAGTTGGACATCCTGCTCAATGGTGAGCCGGTCGATGCACTTTCCACGCTGACCCATCAGGATAATGCGGTATCGTTTGGACGGCGTATGTGCGAAAAACTGAAGGAACTCATCCCGCGCCAGCAATTTGACATTGCTATTCAGGCTGCCATCGGGGCCAAGATTATTGCCCGCGAGACCGTCAAACAGGTACGTAAGGATGTTACTGCCAAGTGCTACGGTGGTGATGTGTCGCGAAAGCGCAAACTACTGGAGAAGCAGAAGCGCGGAAAGAAGCGCATGAAGCAAATCGGCAATGTGGAGGTGCCTCAGAAAGCTTTCCTTGCCGTGCTCAAATTGGACTAATAAGAAAAAAAGATATAAAAGACCTATGACTACTATCGGACTGACAACACGCGATGTGGCCCGCGAACTGGCCCGGCGCTACAGCACCATGACCCACGAGGAACTTGACGTGCTGGAGAGCATTTTGATACCCAGGAAGTACCAAAAAGGTGAACTGCTGCTGAAAGAAGGCGAAATATGCAGTGGTATCTTTTGGGTTGCAAAGGGATTGGTACGCCAATTCTATTACAAGAACGAAAAGGAACTGACAGAATACATGGCCACTGAGAATACGATTGTGATGAGTATTGAAAGTCTTTTCCGCGAGGAACCCAGTCATCAGCAAATACAGGCTATCGAGCCGACCATTATCTTTGAGTTACCGAAGGCCGCCCTGGAGCGTGAAGCAGTCCGTAATGTAAACATACAGATGCTCTATCGTAAGATTCTCGAAGAGTCTCTCATCATCTCGCAGGTACATGCTGACATGTTGCGCTTCGAGTCTGCACAGGAACGTTATGCCAAACTGGTAAAGCGCTCTCCGCAGCTGGTGCTCCGTGCTCCGCTGGTCTATATAGCGAGCTACCTCCAGATGACTCCGGAGACCTTGAGTCGTGTCAGAACCTCGGCCTTGATGGCGAAAGACTGACGGTGGAAATTAGAGTAACGTTTCGAATGTAAACATATTCGGAAATTCCTGACAAAGACGGTTGGGAGTTTCCTTGAACAGTCCGAAAAGGGCGCTGCCTGAGCCAGACATGGCTGCATAGGTGGCGCCCATGTCATATAATTGCTCTTTGACTGCTCCGATTTCTGGATGGAGAGCAAAGACGCTTTCCTCAAAGTCGTTGGTAAGCTCGTCGCGCCAGGTTTCTACAGCCTGACTCACTACCTCGCGGCAGTTCCGCTCAGGATAGTGGGGATGAATGTGGGAGAAAGCCTCTTTCGTCGAAACAGGAATGTCCGGGCGGACTATGCCGATGTGCCATCCTGTTAAGTCCAGACAGATAGGTGTCATGCGCTCGCCGATGCCCTCAGCATAGCAGGGCGTGCTCTTGATGAAGAATGCACAGTCGGCACCCAGCCTGGCTGCATAGGCAATCATCTGCTCGTCGGTCAAATTCAGTTGGAACGACTCGTTCAGCAGGCGTATCATGTAGGCGCAGTCGCTTGAGCCGCCACCCATGCCAGCCTGAGAGGGTATTCCTTTCCACAGATGTGTGTGGATGCGGGGCAGGGTAGGGAAGTCTGCTTTCAGCAGTTGGTAGGCTCTTACCACCAGATTGCGCTGTTCGTCACCCTCAATGATCATATTGGTCACTTTCAAGTCGCAGTCGAACGCTGACGGGAACTCCCTATCCATCAACTGTATTTCCAGTACGTCCTTGATGGGTACTGGATAGAATACAGTCTCAAGATTATGGTATCCGTCTGGACGTTTTTCCACCACGTTCAGACCGAGGTTGACTTTTGCAATAGGAAACGCAATCATGGCTAAGCCTCATATAATAGATGCTCTTGTCTATTTCTGGACAAGAGACTGGATATACTGCTGAAGCGTTTCGCCACGCAAGCCGCGACGAAGGATTTTCCCTTGTTGGTCTACAACAATCGTGTGGGGTATGGAGGTAACGTTGAAGTACAGGGCAATCTCGTTCTCCCATCCCTTCAGGTCGCTCATCTGCGGCCAGGAGATGCCCATGGCCTCGGTGGCGTTCAGCCAGGCATCGCGCTCGTTGTCCAGCGAGATGCCGATGATGCCCAGGCCCTGAGACTGATACTGCTTGTACAATTCAATCATGAAGGGCATTTCCTGACGGCAAGGGCCACACCACGATGCCCAAAAGTCGATGACGGTCACCTTGTTCTTCTTCACTTCATCCATCAGACTGACGTTTGTTCCGTCAGGAGCCTCCTGTGTGAAGTCGGTAATGGTTGACCCCTCGGCCGTCTTGGCAGCAGCAGCAAGCGTCTGTTGCATGTGCTGGATGGCAGGGCGCTGGCGCATCTCAGCGGGAAGTTTCTCAATGAGGCGTGTGCGCTGTTCGTTGTCTATCAGTTCCTCTGGGTAGTAGGTCAGGAGGAAGTAGCCGAATTCGTTGTCGATATTCTTTTCCGTCCGTTTGACAATCATGTTGGCAAAGCGCTTGTTCAGACGGTCAATCTTCTCCATCCCCTTCTTCTGTTCCTCTTCCGTGCAGTTGCCGCCATAGATGTGCTCGGCTATCTTGTTGATTTCCTTGCCGATGACCATCACGGAGTCGTTGAGTTCCTGCCACTGGTCGTTGCAGAGAGTACCGCTGACGCGTGAAGCACCCGGCTCTTCGGTCAGGTGGACACTGATAGTGCCTGGTTCGATAAAGAAGGGAGCGTTGATTTCGTTGCGCTTGGCACTGTATATCATCCACAACGAGGTGGAATCGGCCTCACCGCTCAGCGAGAAACGTCCGTCCTTGACAATCAGCGTGTCATGAGGTGTACCTGTCTCCAAGTCATGGGTCAGAAACAGCGTGTCGCCGTCTTCCAGTCCCTTGACATCGCCAGTGAGCTTGTAACTGTTTGAGTGACAAGCTGTCAGCAGTACGGCACTAAATAATATACTGGTCAGAGATGCTTTCATTGTTGATGACTCTACGGATGGTTTCTGCGAAAAGGTCTGCCACGCTGAGCTGCTTGACTTTGGCGCAGCGCTGGGTGTAGGGTATAGAATCTGTGAAGACAATCTCTTCGAGGGCAGACTCCTGTACCCGGTCGCTAGCAGGACCGCTCATCACACAATGTGAGGCACAGGCCCTGACGGTCTTGGCACCGGCAGCCTTCATGATGTCGGCAGCCTTGGTGATGGTTCCTGCTGTGTCTACCATATCGTCAATGATGACCACATTCTTGCCTTCTACGTCGCCGATAATCTGCATCGATGCTACCACGTTGGCACGGGCACGGGTCTTATTGCACAGCACCAGGGGGCATCCCAGGAACTTGGCATAGGTGTTGGCACGCTTGGAACCGCCTACGTCTGGCGAGGCAATGACCAGGTTCTCCAGCTGGAGGCTCTTCAGGTAGGGCAGGATGACATTCGAGGCATAGAGATGGTCGACGGGAACATTGAAGAATCCCTGTATCTGGTCTGCATGGAGATCCATGGTGATGACACGATTGACACCTGCGGCAGAGAGCAGGTCGGCAACAAGCTTGGCACCGATAGACACACGGGGCTTGTCCTTCCTGTCCTGTCGTGCCCAGCCGAAGTAGGGGATTACCGCATTGATGGTACGGGCAGAGGCACGCTTGGCGGCATCAATCATCAGCAACAGTTCCATCAGATTGTCGCTGTTGGGGAATGTGCTCTGAACGAGGAAGATGTCGCGTCCACGAATACTCTCCTCGTAGGATACCGCAAACTCGCCGTCCGAGAACTTGGTGATAAGCAGTTCGCCGAGCGGACAACCCAGACTTTGGCAGATTTTCTCTGCGAGGTACTTTGTGGCTGTACCTGAAAAAACCATGTAGTTTTTGTTAGACATATTATTATCCTATAACTTTACGAAGTTTCTTGAAGTGGTCAATGAGTTCCTGATAGTCGAGCTCCTGGTGTATGTTGAACCGGTTCCAAAGGTCGCCGCTGATGACAACGCCTCCGAAACCAAGGTCCTTGGCTATACGGACTGTATCGATGTTCATGCCGCCCAAGGCATAGACGTGCCGGTCGATGAGGCCCCGATGAGAGGCTTCTTTCAGTTCTGCCTCGGTGAATGAGGCGGTCTTGTCGAGTTCCGTTTGGCTGTTGAAGATGTATTTGAGAAATACATAGTCTGCATTCTTCTTGGCTTCCTTGAGGTCTTCCAGATGGGTACACGTACGGCTGATGTGGCCGCGATAGCCTCTTGGAGCCGGTGTGGTAGCATCGTCAATATGGATACCCCGCAACTTGTACTCTTCTTTCAGGTAGAAATTGCCGTGTACGGTAATCTTGCTGCAGATGTCATCGGCAAGCAATGTGAGAAGACGCTCGGAGTACATGGGCGATGAGCCCGGCTTGAACAGGTGCAAGGCGTCCAGTCCTTCGTCAAAGAGGGAAGCAATGATCTTGTCTTCCTCGACGAAGAACGTGGGTTGTGTCATGACTACGAGTTTCATGCCGCTTTAGTTTGCTGATTCGAATTCTTTGAGGAAGCGGACGTCGTTCTCCGAGAACATGCGGAGGTCTGAGACGCGATACTTCAGGTTGGTGATGCGCTCCACGCCCATACCGAAGGCGTAGCCGCTGTATATCTTCGAGTCAATGCCGCATTGCTCCAGCACGTTGGGGTCTACCATACCGCAGCCCAGAATCTCTACCCAGCCGGTATGCTTGCAGAAGCCGCAGCCTTCGCCGCCGCAGATGAAGCATGATATGTCCATCTCTGCCGAGGGTTCCGTGAAGGGGAAGTAGCTGGGGCGCAGGCGGATTTGTGTGTCGGCTCCAAACATTTCGCGGGCAAACGACAGCAGCACCTGCTTCAGGTCTGTGAACGATACGTTCTTGTCGATATAGAGTCCTTCCACCTGATGGAAGAAACAGTGAGCGCGGGCGGTGATGGCCTCGTTGCGGTAGACACGTCCCGGGCAGATGACACGGATGGGGGCGGTCAGTTTGCCGTCCTCGGTGTGCATATTCTCCATGACGCGGGCCTGAACGCTCGATGTGTGCGAACGCAGCAGGATGTTCTTGGTGACATCGTTAGGGTGCTGACTGACAAAGAAGGTGTCCTGCATGTCGCGGGCAGGATGGTCTGCTGCAAAGTTCATCTTGGTGAACACATGCAGGTCGTCCTCCACCTCAGGACCGTCTGCCAGCACAAAGCCCATGCGTGAGAAGATGTCTATAATCTCGTTCGTAACGATGGTCAGCGGATGGCGTGTGCCCAGCTGAACGGGGTAGGGGGTACGTGTCAGGTCTATGGCGTCGTTGCCAGTTTCCTGCGTAGCACATTCCTCGCGCAACTGGTTGATGCGCTCTGTGGCCAGCGTCTTCAGCTCGTTGATTTTCATGCCGACAGTCTTCTTCTGGTCGGCGGCTACGTTACGGAAATCGTTCATGAGGGCTGTAATCTCGCCCTTCTTGCTCAGATATTTCAGGCGCAGCTGCTCGACTTCCTCGGCATTCCGTGCGCTTAGGGTTTGTACTTCTTTCAGAAGTTCGTCAATCTTGTCAAGTATCATAATCTAATATAGAATTCTATTTTGACTGCAAAGGTACTGCAAACCGAGCGAAAAACCAAATTTATTCCATGATTTTCGCCATTTGCTGTTGCAGTTCTTGGGCTTTCTGTGCAGCAACTTCCGCAAAATCCTCGCCCTGAGAGGCATAGATGATGCCGCGTGACGAGTTGACCAGCAGGCCTATCTCGCCCGGAATCATGCCGTACTTGCAGACTTCCTCCAGGCTACCGCCCTGGGCTCCTACGCCAGGCACCAGCAGGAAGTGGTTGGGGGCTACCTTGCGGATGTCCTTGAACATCTTGCCTTGGGTGGCACCTACCACATACATCATGTTCTCTTCGTTGCCCCATTGCTGGCTCTGGCGCAGTACCTTCTCGAAGAGGCGCTCACCATTCTTGTCCTCTGTCAGCTGGAAGTCCTGGCTGCCCTTGTTCGAGGTCAGCGCCAGCAGGATGACCCACTTGTCGTCATAGCCGAGGAAGGGTGTCACCGAGTCTTCACCCATGTAGGGAGCCACGGTGAGCGCATCCACGTCGTACTGCTCGAAAAAGGTCTGGGCGTACATCTTGGATGTATTGCCAATGTCCCCACGCTTGGCGTCAGCGATGATGAAGTGGTTGGGGTACTCCTCCTTCAGGTAGTCGATGGTGGCTTCGAAAGCGAGGATGCCGTCTACTCCGTAGGCCTCGTAGAAAGCCAGATTGGGCTTGTAGGCTACGCAATAGGGGGCTGTGGCGTCGATGATGAGGGCATTGAACTCGCAGAGAGCGCGGAAGACATAGTCATCGCCGTCCTTCTCCTTGGCCTCGTCAATGATGCACTGGGGTATCTTGTTGATGTCGGTATCGAGACCGACACAGAGAAACGACTGCTTCTCCTTGATTTGTTGTATTAGTTCTTTTCTTGTCATGAAATGCTTTTCTTTATTAATAATAGGATAAATCTTAATAGGTAGAAGACGATTAACCATACCAGCAAATAAAGCCAAAGGCCATGTTCCCGGAACTCTCCGGCGATTGCTGCGGCAATGAATATTGCCAGAAAGTCAGACCATTGCTTCTTGATGCTAGACCATGTCCATTCTTTTTTAACTTCTTTCCAAAATCCCATATTGCTATTATAATTCTGATTCCTTCATGCGTTCTGCATTCTCGGCAACGGTCAGCGCGTCAATCATGGGCTGGATGTCGCCACCCAGGAATCCCTGCAGGTCGTGGGTGGTATAGCCGATGCGATGGTCGGTCACGCGGCCCTGTGGGAAGTTGTAGGTGCGTATCTTGGCAGAGCGGTCACCCGTCGACACCAGTGTCTTACGGCGCGAGGCAATGTCGTCTACATACTTCTGGTGCTCCTTGTCATATATAAAAGTGTACAGGCGCGAAAGAGCACGCTCCTTGTTCTTCGGCTGGTCACGAGTCTCGGTACACTCGATGAGTATCTCCTCCGTTTCGCCCGTATTGGGGTTCTTCCACATATAGCGCAGACGGACACCCGACTCCACCTTGTTCACGTTCTGACCGCCGGCACCCGAGCTGCGGAAGGTGTCCCACTTGATTTCGCCCTCGTTGATATGCACCTCGAACTTGTCAGCCTCGGGCAGTACGGCAACAGTAGCTGCCGAGGTATGCATGCGACCCTGCGTCTCCGTGGCAGGCACACGCTGCACGCGGTGCACGCCTGACTCATATTTCAGCGTGCCATAGACGTCAGCACCCGAGACGGCAAAGTCTATCTCCTTATAGCCGCCCACGGCACCTTCGCTGACGCTGGTGATGCTGAGCTGCCAGCCCTTCGAGTCGCAGAAGCTCTTGTACATCTTGAACAGGTCGCCTGCAAACAGGGCAGCCTCGTCGCCACCTGTTCCAGCACGGATTTCCATCTGCACGTTCTTCGCGTCCTCAGGGTCCTTCGGTATCAGCGCAATCTTGATTTCCTCCTCCAGCTTAGGCTGCAGGGCCTCGTTGTCTGCCAGTTCCTCGCGTGCCATCTCCTTCATCTCTGGGTCCGTCTCGTTGGCCAGTATGTCCTTGGCCTCCTTGATGCTGTTCAGACAGGCTATGTAGCGCTTGCGGGCGTCCATGATGTCGCCCAGGTCCTTGTACTCCTTGGTCAGCTTCACAAAACGGTTTTGGTCGGCAATGACCTCTGGGTCGGTAATCAGCGTAGACACCTCCTCGAAGCGAGCCTCCAGTCCGTCCAGCTTCTGCAAAATACTATTCGTTGTTTCTGCCATTATATGATTCTTTCTCTTTTCGCCTGCAAAGGTACGAATAAGTGAGTGAAAATCCAAAGGAAAACGTGTTTTTCTTTGGTTTAAGAGAAAGAGGACTCCCACTATGATGTGAGAGTCCTCTTCCTTCTTCGAACCATCTCCATTGCCGTGAAGGCAAGGAAGCACCCTGCAAGGCATAGAAACATGGTGCTGTAGTTCGTCTTGTCAATAGTCGAAGATGCCGAACTCGCTCTTGATGGTCAGGCTCCTGGGGCCTTCCTCGATGTGGCCTACCACCTGAGCGTCAATGTTGAACGAACGTGAGATGCTGATGACCTGTTCGGCAACCTCGGGACGGACGTAGATCTCCATGCGGTGCCCCATGTTGAACACCTGGTACATCTCCTTCCAGTCGGTGCCGGAGCACTCATGAATGGCGCGGAAGAGTGGAGGCACGGGGAACATGTTGTCCTTGACGACGCGGCAGTTGTCGCCCACGAAGTGCAGGACCTTGGTCTGTGCACCGCCTGTGCAATGTACCATGCCGTGGATTTCGGGGCGCAGCTCGTCGAGCAGGCGCTTGATGACAGGAGCATAGGTGCGGGTAGGGGACAGTACCAGCTGGCCCGCGTCGACAGGTGAGCCGTCAACAGCATCGGTAAGCTGATACTTGCCGCTGTAAACCAGGTCGTCGGGGACGGCATGGTCATACGACTCGGGGTATTTCCCGGCAAGATACTTGGCGAAGACATCATGGCGGGCAGAAGTCAGGCCATTAGAGCCCATGCCGCCGTTGTAGCGCTTCTCGTAGGAGGCTTGTCCTGTGCTGGAAAGACCTACAATGACGTCGCCCGGGCGGATGTTGGCGTTGTCGATAACGTCAGCACGCTTCATGCGGCAGGTTACCGTAGAGTCTACGATGATGGTACGTACCAGGTCGCCGACATCTGCCGTTTCACCTCCAGTGGGCCAGATGCCGATGCCCATGTCGCGCAGTTCGTTCAGCAGTTCGTCGGTACCGTTGATGATGGCCGAGATGACCTCGCCCGGTACAAGCATCTTGTTACGACCGATGGTGCTGGAAACCAGAATGTTGTCTACGGCACCCACGCACAGCAGGTCGTCGGTGTTCATCACGATGGCATCCTGGGCGATTCCCTTCCAGACGGAGAGGTCGCCCGTTTCCTTCCAGTACATGTAGGCGAGGCTTGACTTGGTGCCGGCACCGTCAGCATGCATGATGTTACAGTACTCAGGATCTCCTCCCAGAATGTCGGGGATAATCTTGCAGAAGGCCTGCGGAAAGAGACCCTTGTCTATGTTCTTGATGGCGTTGTGGACGTCTTCTTTGGCGGCACTCACGCCACGTTGCATATAGCGGTTGTTCATATACGTGCTAAAGTTTGATGCTGAGATTCAGCATCGTAAAGGACTAGAATTTCACTTGGGGAGCTTTCTCGGCACCAGCCTCAGCCTCGAACTTGGTCATGGTGCTGAAACCAAACATGCCAGCCAGGATGTTCTTGGGGAACTTGCGGATGACGACATTGTACTGCTGTACCACTTCGTTGAACTTGTTGCGGGCCTCGTTAATGCGGTTCTCGGTGCCTTCCAGCTGTACCTGCAGGTCGCGGAAGTTCTCGTTGGCCTTCAGGTCGGGATAGTTTTCCTGAATGGCAATCAAGCGTCCGAGGGCAGCACCCAGTTCGCCCTGAGCCTGCTGGAACTCCTTCAGCTTCTCGGGAGTCATGTTGGTGGGGTCGAGGGTGACCTGAGTAGCCTTGCTGCGGGCGTTGACAACACCTTCCAGGGTCTCTTTCTCGTGTGATGCATACCCCTTGACGGTCTCTACCAGGTTGGGTATGAGATCGGCACGGCGCTGATAGGCCGACTGGACGTTGGCCAAAGCGGTGGTAGCCTTCTCCTGCTCGCCGACCATGGAGTTGTAACTACTTGCAGCCCAACCGCCAATGAGGACAACGGCTGCGATAATTGCGATAAGGGATTTACTGATTTTCATAATTTTATTGTTTCGACATTATTATATTATTACATTCCGATGTTCCGACAATACGTTATTACGGCATTACGAAGTTTTCTACCATCTCGAAGTGGCACCGCCGCCACCAAAAGAGCCTCCGCCAAAGGACCCTCCGCTGAAGCCTCCTCCGCCGCCTCCTCCGCCGAAGCCTCCTCCGCCGAAGCCGCCGCCTCTACCGCCAAGACTGACGTGTTCCACCACATGGAAGGGATTGACGATGAGGGGTACCGTACCTAATAGTCCCAGCCATTGATACTTACGGTTCAGGCGAAGATAGAAGATGCACCAGCCTGTGAGGAAAAGGAAGGCCAGTCCGATGGCAGCAGCAGCCTCGTCGTCGAGTTCATCGTCATGCTGACCAGACAGTTGCGACATCTGCGGCAACTCTTTCTTCTGCAGGGTGGAGTAAACGGCTTCCACGAGATACACCATACCGCTGTCGGGCATCTCGGCACGCATGGCAGGTACGACGTACTGCTGTTCCAGCCGGTGGCACTCGGCATCGGTCAGGTCGCCCTCCAAAGAGCGTCCCGGAGACATGTTGATGCTGTGGTCCTGATAGCCCACTACCACCATCAGTCCTTTGTCTCCATAGCCTACGCCGTACTTGTTGCCGACATCCTGTGCCATGCGGAAGGGGTCGTCGTTCTCAATGTGGTTGACAACAATGACGACAGACTGGATGCCCAGTTCTTTTTCAAGCTTCTGGAGCGTGATGTTCATGCGGTCTACTGCTCCCTGAGTCAGCACACTGTCGGGATTGGAAACATACTGTGTAGCGTCTTGCAGATAGGGGATGGGAATGTTCTCCGCATTCCAATAGATTGTCTCAGAAGAGGCTCCATCGCCATCCATCAGGGCACTGGAAGTAGGAGCGCTTTCGTCAGCAGGCATGTAAGCTCCGCAGCATACCATTGCCAGAAGAACGCCGACGACGAAAGTCCATCCCCAGATTTTGCGCCAACGGAACCATTCAGGGTTGGCCAGCTTGTAGTCGTTGAACAGCTGGCGGCGCTTACGCATGTATTCACCTTTCAGCACATCGTACTTTTGAGAGTATTGACGACGCAGACGTGAGGAGCCTAAATTCAGCACGGACTGGCTCGTCTCCATGTCATAGGAGGCTATGAGCGCGCGGATGGCGTCGTTGTACTGTCGTGTCAGCGTGTTCAGACTCTCGATATAGGTGCTCATATCTTATGGGGTATACTATTGTGGTACAGCACAGACATTCATTACTTCTCGTGCCAGAATTCCCAGGAGGCAAATGCCTGCAGGAGCAGCATCTCCAGGCCGTTCTTGGTCTGTGCACCATATTGTGCACCACGCTTCATGAACAGCGTCTCATCGGGATTGTAGATGAGGTCGTAGAGGATGGTATGGGAGTCCATTGCCTCGTAAGGCAGCAGCGGACACTCTTCGGTCTTGGGATACATGCCTATGGGCGTGCAGTTGACGATGACGTTGTACTCCTTGATGACTTCAGGTGTGATGTCCTGGTACCTGATAGTCCCCTCCTTCTCGTAGCGGCTTACAAAGACCGTCTCGAGCCCCAGGTTGCGCAGTCCGTAGTCGATGGCCTTGGAGGCACCGCCAGTACCCAGGACGAGTGCTTTCTTGTGCCACTTCTTGTCGAGCATGGGCTCAATGCTCTTGGTAAATCCGATGACGTCAGAGTTGTATCCCTTGAGTTTGATGTCCTTGCCCTGATGGGTCACGCGGATGACGTTGACGGCACCTATGGCTCGCGCTTCCGGCGAGATGCTGTCAAGGAAGGGCAATACTTTCTCTTTGTAGGGAATGGTAACGTTCAGTCCGCGCAGTTCGGGATTGGAGTCCAGCACCTCAGAGAAATTGTCGATGTTGGGGATCTCAAAGTTCTCGTACACGGCATCGATGTCTTCGTCGTGAAACTTCTGGTTGAAGTAGCTGATGGAGAACGAGTGTCCCAGGGGGAATCCGATAAGTCCGTACTTGTCCATAATACTATCCTTTCTATTTAGTTGCAAAATACATGGTGCAGATGCCAAAGGTAAGCCGCTTGAAGCGGGCTTGTGAGAATCCTGCCTTCTTCAGGATATCTGTCATCCGTTCCCCTTGGGGGAAGGCCTCAATGGTTTTAGTCAGGTATGAGTAGGCAGACTGGTCCTTGGAGATGAGCCGTCCGTAAAGAGGCAGTACGGTGTGGCTGTATATTCTGAACAGCTGCTTCATGGGAAATGCCACGGGTGAAGTCAGCTCAACGATGCTGAGGTTTCCCCCTTTGCGGAGCACCCGGCAGATTTCTGCCAGTCCGCGGTCCAGATCGGCAAAGTTACGTATGCCGAAAGCAGCAGTCACGGCGTCGAAGGTATTGTCTTCGTACGTCAGGCTCATGCAGTCCTGACGCTCGAAGCTGATTTGTGAGTCCAGTCGCAGTTTGGCCACCTTCTGTCTTCCGATATCCATCATTCCTTCGCTGATGTCAACGGCCTTGATGTTGACTTGGGGGAGCATCCGGGCAGCCTGGATGGCAAAGTCGCCAGTTCCGGTGGCAATGTCAAGCAGGCTCTGTGGACGGTAGGGTAGCAACTGTCGGATGGCTTTGCGCCGCCAGCCTTTATCGATGTCCCACGAGAGCCGATGATTCAGCGTGTCGTAGGTAGGGGCGATGTTGTCGAACATCTGCTCCACCTGCTGAGCTTTGTCGCCGCTGTTATAGGGCTTGATGGTCTCTTGTTGGTACATATTCGCTGCAGACCGGCAAAATGGTCGTGAATGGGTTTATTTACGGGTTTTGAGGTAGTCGCTGACGTTCTGCTCGATGCGCTGAGCCAGGTCGGCGTTGTCTGCTGCTTTCTCGAAACGCTCACCGGTAATGTGCTCGTAGAGCTCGATGTAGCGGTCGGAAACACTCTCTGCATACTCGTCAGTAATCTCGGGCATCTGCTGTCCGGGCTCGTTCATGAAGTTGTGCTCGATGAGCCATTGGCGTACGAACTCCTTCGACAGCTGGCGCTGAGGCTCTCCCTTGGCCAGTTTCTCCTCGTAGCCGTCAGCATAGAAATAGCGGCTGGAGTCTGGGGTATGAATCTCGTCGATGAGATATACCTTGCCGTCGCGTTTGCCAAACTCGTACTTGGTGTCAACCAGAATCAGTCCGCGCTTGGCGGCAATCTCCTGACCACGGGCAAAAATCTTGCGGGTGTAGTCCTCCATGATGGCGTAGTCTTCGGCAGATACCAGTCCCTGGGCAATGATTTCTTCCTTGGAGATGTTCATGTCGTGCCCCTCGTCCGCTTTGGTTGTCGGTGTGATGATGGGTTCGGGGAAACGCTCGTTCTCCTTCATGCCGTCAGGCAGCTTCACGCCGCACAGTTCGCGGCAGCCGTTCTTGTATTCGCGCCAGGCAGACCCCGTCAGGATGCTGCGGATGATCATCTCCACGCGGAACCCCTCGCACTTCAAGCCAACAGTGACCATGGGGTCGGGAGTGGCCAGTTTCCAGTTGGGGCAGATGTCTGTTGTGGCGTCCAGGAACTTGGCTGCAATCTGGTTCAGTACCTGTCCTTTGTAGGGGATTCCCTTGGGCAGGATGACGTCAAAGGCCGAGATGCGGTCGGTTGCCACCATCACCATCAGGTCATCATTGATGTTGTACACATCGCGCACCTTGCCATGGTACACGCTCTTTTGTCCTTCAAAGTTGAAGTCAGTCTTTGTTAATGCTTTCATCGCTATTATTGTTTTTATCAAATCTTTCGTATGCGTTGACAATGCGGGTGACGAGCTTATGGCGTACGATGTCCTTGCGGTCCAGTTCCACCACGCCAATGCCCTCGATGCCGCCAAGGATATGCAAAGCCTCTACGAGTCCGCTCTTCTGGCTGCGGGGCAGGTCTATCTGCGTCATGTCGCCCGTGATGATCATCTTGGTGTTCCATCCCATGCGGGTCAGGAACATGCGGATTTGCTGGGGGGTGGTATTCTGTGCCTCGTCCAGAATGACTACCGCGTCACTCAGTGTTCGTCCGCGCATGAAAGCCAGCGGGGCAATCTGTATGACGTGGCGTTCCATCATCTCCTGCAGCTTCATCTGGGGCAGCATGTCCTCCAGGGCGTCATACAGAGGCTGCAGATAAGGGTCTATCTTGTCCTTCATGTCGCCCGGCAGGAATCCCAGCTTCTCACCAGCCTCTACGGCAGGGCGTGAAAGGATGATTTTCTTGGCAGTCTTCTCCTTCAGTGCTCGCACGGCCAGTGCGATGGAGAGGTAGGTCTTACCCGTTCCCGCAGGTCCCACGGCGAACACCATGTCGTTCTCGTTGTAGGCGTCGATGAGCCGTTGCTGGTTTTCCGAGCGGGCCTTGATGGCACGTCCCGACATGGAGTAGCAGACCACTCCTTCAGGCACCTCGTCTTTGGTGCGGTGTCCCTTCACGATGTCCAGGATGTCCTCCTCTTTCAGCGCATTGAAGCGAATTACGTGCTGGCGCAACTTCTCCGTGGCTTCCTCGAAGGCAGCCATCTGCTCCTCGTCTCCCAGAATGCGGATGACATTGTCGCGAGCCACAATGCGCAGCTTCGGGTAGAGAGCCCGTAGCATCTGCAAGTGTTGATTTCCTATTCCGTAGAACACCACAGGGTCGATGTCCTCTAATACAATATGCTTCTCTATCACGTACGTTCCAGTGTTAATTGTCCGCAAAGGTACGAATTTAATTTGAAACCACCAAATATTTGTCTAATTCAAATAATATTAGTAACTTTGCAGCCCAAAGTAACTTAGCTTGCTGTTATGAGATATAATACGAACACACAGGGAGAATACGAGCATCTGACGGTCAGTCAGGAGCAGCCCTTGCTGGAATTCCTGCTTGAGCATGTCCACCAGAGCCGTACCAAGGTGAAACAAACCTTGCAGGGACAGGGCATCAAGGTGAATGGCAAGACGGTGACGCAGTTCGACTATCCGCTGAAGCCAGGCATGAAGGTGGCGGTGTCGAAGACCAAGCGCAACCAGCAGCCATTCCGCAGCCGTTATGTGAAGATTGTGTATGAGGACCGCTGGCTGATCGTGATAGAGAAGCAGCCGGGCATCCTCTCCATGGCTGCCGGTCATTCCACCCTCAACGTCAAGAGCGTGTTGGACGACTATTTCAGGAAGTCGCGCCAGAATTGCACGGCACACGTTGTGCATCGACTGGACCGAGACACCTCCGGACTGATGGTCTACGCCAAGGACATGGATACCGAGCAGGCCCTGGAGCGCAATTGGCATGAGGTGGTGTACGACCGCCGCTATGTGGCTGTCCTCAGTGGCGAGATGGAGCAGGACGAAGGTACCATCGCCAACTGGCTGAAAGACAACAAGGCCTATGTGACCTATTCCTCGCCGGTGGATAACGGTGGCAAATATGCCGTTACCCACTTCCATGTGATGGATCGCACCACGGATCACTCGCTGGTGGAATTCAAACTGGAGACAGGTCGCAAGAACCAGATTCGTGTGCATGCGGCAGATATGGGACATCCCGTGTGCGGTGACTCAAAGTATGGTAATGGCGACGACCCTCTGCATCGTCTTTGTCTGCATGCCTGGCTGTTGTGCTTCTATCATCCCGTGACGCGCCAGCCCATGGAGTTCGAGACCCCTCTGCCTGCCACGTTCAGACACCTGTTTAAATAAAATAGACTTTTCAACGATTGAGATATGGAAAACCTGACTTCCTACCTTGCCATTCTGGCATTGATTATCATTGGATTCCTTGTGGTGAAGAAGGTGGCTTCGTGCATGATCAAGAGCGTGGTCACCATCATCCTCTTCCTGGCAGCCATCGCCATCTACTGGCTTTACCTCAAGTAAGTTGCTGGCGGGGT
>Ga0256407_10004282_pt1 | contig 24080 bp, 21 predicted proteins | sample RumenRJG_04DNA_FD_193489 | JGI IMG/M metagenome (GOLD analysis project Ga0256407, IMG submission 193489) | Bovine rumen microbial communities from Lethbridge, Alberta, Canada - RJG_04 | ecosystem: Host-associated > Mammals > Digestive system > Stomach > Rumen | place: Canada: Alberta... | reverse complement strand
GGAGTGGTGCTTTGGCCACATTAACGGCTACAATGAAAAATGGCAAATTAGCCAATTGGCTTTATGGCAAGCGAGATTTGTTAAAAATAGCCTCTTGACATACTTTTTCAACCGTACAGGTCGAATAAATTTGGCATTTCACTCACTTATTCGAATTTTGCCACTTCGTGGCGAAAGTACTCCCGTTCGGAAATGCTCAAATAAATTTGGCATTTCACTCACTTATTCGTACTTTTGCACCGCCGGTGATATTTGTGCCGGTTTTTCATCAACAGAGGGTCTTCAACGACCATTTTTTACCAATAGAATTACAGCATGAGAAAAATGACTTTGGCTAGTCTGGCCGCCACCATCGTGCTCCTGATGAGCACGACAGGTGCCGTCGCACAGCAAACCAACCCATCGGTGGTCCATCCGCCCGTGGGCACATCGGTCGATGCGCAGAAGGTGAAGATGACCATCGTGAACAAACACGTGAACTACACCCGCTGCCCTGACGATTACAGGGATCCGTACATCAACTCGCCCAAATCGGCCAACATCCATCCCGATGGCACGAAATACTACGTCAACTCCCTGGAAGGCTGTGCCACCGTGGTCTACGACATGAGCACCCACAAGCGGCTGAAGGTGATCAAATACGACTTCAAGGACGAGAAAGACGCCCACCTGTGGAGCAAACCCAGCGAGTTTTATCCGTTCACCCACTACACGGAGCACCTGAACACCTTTATGGGAAAACCCGTGGAGAGCACCTTCTCGCATGGCGGAAGATATCTCTGGATACCTTTCTACCGCCGCACCTACGACATCAATGCCCAGGACCCCTCGGCCATCGCCGTGATCGACACCCGCAACGACTCTATCGTGAAACTCATGGAGACGGGGCCGCTGCCCAAGATGGTGGCCTGCTCGCACGATGGCAAGCACGTGGCCATCACCCACTGGGGCAACAACACCGTGGGACTGGTGAACGTGGCCAGCCTGAACCCCGACGAGTGGTATCATGAGTCGCTCCTCGTGGTGGACTATGTGCTGCCGCTCAACCTCAGCCTCACCGAGCAGATCGACCGCGACAACAAGAGCGGCTACTGCCTGAGGGGCACCGTCTACACCCCCGACGACAAATACTTGCTCGTGGGATGTATGGGAAGCAACGGAGGCATCGCCGTCATCGACATGCAGACACAGAAATACATGGGCCGCGTGATGGGCATGATGGCCAACGTGAGACACCTCGTCATCCGTGACGGCTACCTCTACCTGAGCGTCAACAAGACCGGCTATGTGCAGCGCATCAAGCTCGACAAGTTCCTGGAGGCCGCCAAACGGCTCACCGGCAAGACCGTCACGCTGCAGGGATGGGAGAACTGCAAGGTGGGAGATGGCGCACGCACCATCGAACTGTCGCCCAGCGGCCACTTCGTGTTTGCCGCCTGCAACCTGGCCAGCCGCCTGTATGTGGTCGACACCCGTGACATGAAAGTCGTGGGCAGCATCGAGGTCGACTCTTATCCCGTGGGCCTCGACATCTCCAACGACGGCCGCTACGTGATTGTGACCTCGCAGGGCAGGGGCAACCAGGGCGGAAATGCCGTGAACATCTACGAGGTGGAATACGAGGAAGCCGAGCCTGTGCTCAAGAATACCGACGGTGCCGCCGTGCTCGAATGGCTCGAGCACGGCGACAGCGTCGGTCCGCAGAAGGAGGAAAAAAATCTCATCGCCTCTTCACTGCCGTTGGTGAAGGGCGATGAGCACACTACTTATCTCATCGGAGGTGCTTGCGCCGTTGCCGCATTGTTGGCGGCCTTCTTTTTCGTGCGCCGCAAGCGCTCCTGACGATCCGAATCATTTTAGAAATTGATACCGATATTGGCGAAGAAGGCGCCATTGTGGGTGTCGTCGAAGGCATTGTCGCCGATGTTGCTCAGACCGAAGTCGTAGCCCAGTTCGGCATACAGCATCTCGTAGGCAAAGCCGCAGCCCACACGGATACCTCCGTCGAAGCGCTTGAAGTTGGCACCATAGCCGTCGTCGAACGAACTGTAGGCTTCGCGGTGGTTATAGTCCTTCACCTTGCCGCTCACACCCACGCCCAGATAACCGCCGATAAACGGCTCGACGGCAGTGGCCGGAGCCACATAGGCGGAGTATTTGAGCAGCAGGGGCACTTCGAGATAGTTGAGTCCGATGCTGAACTTCTCGCCACTTACCTTGCTCTTTCCACCTTTCTCGATATAGCTGAGGCCAGTCTCGAAGAAGATGGGCTGGTAGTGAGACAACTGCATGCCCACCACGGCTCCCACGTTGAGGCCGGTCTTGCTGCTGCTGCCGTTCAGGTCGGGCGCGTCGCTGCTCACGTGCGAGGCGGAGAGGCCGAAGCGGAGACCATAGTAGGTGTTGACGTCGTAGGTGCGGCGGGAGGGAGGAACCGTGCCGTAGCGGCCTGAGGGACGTGAGTGGCCGAAACGGCTCTGGGCATTGACGGGCATGATGGCAAAGACACAGAGGATGGCCGTCGTCAGGAATAATTTGGTGGAATTCAGATTCTTCATATCGTTCTGGGTTTTATGGTTTTTTTACTTGTTCTCGTTGCAAAACTATCGACTTTTTGGACAGTGGCAATGGGATTTACCCTATTTTTCAAAGGATTTTCCCTAAATGGCTCCAATGTTTGTGCATTTCAAAAGAAAATGTTATCTTCGCCATCAAAATCACTGAAATGGAAAATTTGGACGACAAGCGCATCGCCGTGCTGCTCTCCGGGGGTGTGGACTCCTCGGTGGTGCTCCATGAGTTGTGCACGAAAGGACTCAAGCCCGACTGTTTCTATATCAAGATAGGGCCCGACGAAGACGAGGAGTGGGACTGCTCGTCGGAGGAGGATATGGAGATGGCCACTGCCGTGGCGGCAAAATACGGTTGCCGGCTGCAGGTGGTGGACTGCCACCGCGAGTACTGGGACCAGGTGACGAAATACACGATGGACAAGGTGAGGGCCGGCCTGACCCCCAACCCCGACGTGATGTGCAACCGCCTCATCAAGTTTGGCGCCTTCGACGAGAAGGCGGGGCACGACTACGACCTGATAGCCACGGGCCATTATGCGCAGACCGAGATAGAGGACGGGAAGAAATGGCTGGTGACCAGTCCCGACCCGGTGAAGGACCAGACCGACTTCCTGGCGCAGATAGAGACCTGGCAGTTGCGCAAGGCCCTCTTTCCTATCGGCCACTACATGAAGGACGAGGTGCGCGAGATAGCCGAGCGCGAGCATCTCGTCAATGCCCGCCGCAAGGACTCGCAGGGCATCTGCTTCCTCGGCAAGATCAACTACAACGACTATATCCGGCGCTATCTGGGCGACAATCCCGGCGAGGTGCTGGAGTGGGAGACGGGCAAGCGGATAGGCCAGCACCGTGGGTTGTGGTTCCACACCATAGGTCAGCGCCACGGATTAGGATTTGGCGGCGGACCATGGTATGTGGTGAAGAAAGATGTGGAGAAGAACGTGCTCTATGTGAGCAAGGGCTACGAGCCCCGCACGGCCTACAAGGATGTCTTCCAGATACACCATTTCCACTATCTTACCGAGAAAGTGGAAATGAGCGAGGTGACGTTCAAGATACGCCACACGCCTGAATTCCATCGTGCCGTGCTCGAGCCTACAGGCGAGGGGGCTTTCACCGTGCATGCCTCGCAACTCATACAGGGCGTGGCGCCAGGCCAGTTCTGCGTGGTTTACGACAGCCGGCACCACCGCTGCCTCGGCTCGGCAGAGATTACTATTTAGTATAGAAGTTCAGGAGTTCAGAAGTTCAGGAGTTCAGACAATAGTCTTTCTTCGGGACAATACTCTGGATGATTCTTTTTTAGGAGTTCAGAAGTTCAGACAATAGCTCAATGATTGTTAGCAAAAGTAATGTCTGAACTCCTGAAAAAATTATTCCGAGAAAGAATTCATGTCTACCTCGCACACCTTCACATTGGGGTGGTCGGCGAGGTAGGCATCGATGTTTTCCTTTTTCACGGAGGCGTATGCCCCCTTGTTGTGTATGCGCTTGGCACTGGTGGCCTTTGAATAGTATTCCACACTGTAGTCGCACGACAGTTCTATTGTCTCAACCTTGTCGTTCAGCGTACCCCGTTTATCCTTGGGCTTGGCGGTGGCGACGACCGAAAGGTAGAGGTTGGAGTATTGTTCCTCTGACTTCTCCTTGTATTGCCACGTCTGTGTGGTCATTGTTTCGGTGAGTTCTTTCCCGTCTACCGTGTGGTAGGTGGCCGTCACGTCGTAGAACTGGAGGAAATGGTCGGTGAACGTGAGCTGGTAGTTCACCATGGTGTAGTTGGGGCGCTCCATCACCCCTTCGCCAGAGTTGGGGCGGCAGGCCTCGATGATGGGGAGCAGCAGCAATGCGAGCAATGTGGTGGCCAGATGCTTGTTCATTTCTTATTTGGATTGAAGTGTGTGGATAAATCGTGCCAATGGTCGCGGAAGAGCGTCATGCGGCTAAAGATGAGGTCGGCGCCCTCGTCGAGGAGGGCACTGTCGGGCAGCGGTCCCGTGTTCACCGCCACCGTGAAGATGCCGGCGGCCACGGCGGCTCGCACCCCCAGCGGGGCGTTCTCCACCACGATGGCCTCATTGGGCGCGACACCGCATTTCTCCAGTCCCTTGAGATAGGGCATGGGGTGGGGCTTGCCGATGCTCACGTCGTAGGCCGTGACGATGCGCTCCTTGAACACCAGTCCGGCAAAGGCCTGCTCCAGATGGTCGAGCAGGGTGTGCTGTCCGCTGCCGGTCACGATGCCGATGGCGAGGCCGTCGGCCACGATGGCGCGCATCAGGTCTTCCACGCCCTCCATTTTCCGTGCCGGACCTTGCTGGGCGAAGAGGGCCGACTTATAGGCATACATCTCCTTGGCTTTCTCCTCGTCGATGTCGTTGCGGCCTTGCGCCTTGGCCAGTTTCTGGATGGTCTCCACGCCCCTCATGCCCTCGCAGGCATAGGCGTCGGCCTCCGACATGGCGAGGCCATAGTGCGCCATCGACTCCTTCCATGCGCGCGCGTGGAAAGGCATGGAGTCGTAGAGCACGCCATCCATGTCGAAGAGCACGGCTTTGGGCGCGAAGGTCCCAAAGCCGTGCTTTCTCAGGTATGCTTGTATGTTTTTCTCAAACATTCAATGGTGATTTATGCCTCGTTGGCCAGACGCTCCTTGATGGCCTTGCTGTCGGCCTCATATCCAGGTTTGTCGAGCAGGGCAAACATATTCTTCTTGTAGGCCTCTACACCCGGCTGGTTGAAGGGGTTCACGCCGAGCACGTTGCCGCTGATGCCGCAAGCAATCTCGAAGAAGTAGATGAGCTGGCCGATGTAGTAGGCATTGAGTTCGGGCACCGAGATGCGGATGTTGGGCACGCCACCGTCGACATGGGCGAGACGGGTGCCGAGTTCGGCCATCTTGTTCACCTCGTCGACACGCTTCCCGGCAAGGAAGTTCAGTCCGTCGAGGTTCTCCTCGTCGTCGGGGAAGAGGAGGGTGCGGTTGGGCTGCTCAATGCTGATGACGGTCTCGAAGATGGTGCGCTCGCCGTCTTGGATCCACTGTCCCATGGAGTGGAGGTCGGTGGTGAAGTCGCAGGAGGCGGGGAAGATGCCCTTCTTGTCCTTGCCCTCGCTCTCGCCGTAAAGCTGTTTCCACCACTCGCTCATGAAGTGGAGTTTTGGCTGGTAGTTGACCATGATCTCGATTTTCTTGCCCGACTGGTAGAGGCCATTGCGCACGGCGGCATAGAGGGCGGCGGGATTCTCGTCGAAGGCGGCATCCTTGCCACAAACCTTCTCCATCTCGACGGCACCGGCCACCAGTTGCTTGATGTCGAAACCAGCGCAGGCGATGGGCAGCAGACCCACGGGAGTGAGCACGGAGAAGCGGCCACCCACGTTGTCGGGGATGACGAAACTCTTGTAGCCTTCCTTGTCGGCGCAGGTGCGGGCGGCACCACGCTTGGCATCGGTCACGGCCACGATCACCTTGCGGGCCATCTCCTTGCCCATCTGCTCCTCGCACTGCTTTTTGAGCAGGCGGAAGGTGAGGGCGGTCTCAGTAGTGGTACCCGACTTGGATATGTTGATGACGCCGAATTTCTTTCCTTTCAGGTATTCGGTCAACTCCGACAGGTAGTCCTCGCCGATGTTGTTGCCGGCAAAGAGGATGGTGGGGTTCGACTTGTCGGCCACAAGCCATGCGAAAGAGTTGCTCAGGGCCTCGATCACGGCCTTGGCGCCAAGGTAACTGCCGCCGATGCCGGCCACGACAACGGCCTCGCAGTTGGCGCGCAGCACGTCGGCAGTGGCCTGTACCTCGTCGAGGAACGCTGGGGTGATGGATGACGGCAGGTGGAGCCAGCCAAGGAAGTCGTTGCCCGGACAGGTGCCGGCCTCGAGGGCTTCTTGTGCTGCTTTTACTTGTGGCTCAAAGGCTTTCACAGCGCCCTCGCTGAGGAATTGGGCGGCTTTCGAAATGTCTAAACTGATGTTCTTCATTGTTGATTTGGTTTATGTTTGACTTAGTTTATGTTCGACTTAGTTTTATCTGAAACTATCAGTGAGTAGTTTGATTTCTATTTGTGGCGAGATGCGCTCATAGAGGATGTTGTATACGGCATCGAGGATGGGCATGTTGACGTGCATGTGGCGGTTGATCTCCTTCATGCACTTGGTGCCGAAGAAACCCTCGGCAATCATCTCCATCTCTATCTGCGCGCTCTTCACGCTGTAGCCCTTGCCGATCATCGTGCCGAAGACGCGGTTGCGCGAGAAGTTGGAGTAGCCCGTGACCAGCAGGTCGCCCAGGTAGACGGAGTCGTATACATTGCGCTCGAGGGGGTGGATGGCGGTGAGGAAGCGCGACATCTCCTGCACGGCGTTCGACATGAGCACGGCCTGGAAGTTGTCGCCATATTTCAGGCCGCTGCAGATGCCGGCGGCGATGGCGTAGACATTCTTGAGCACCGAGGAGTATTCGATGCCGAGCACGTCGCTGCTGGTCTTCGTCTTGATGTAGTTGCTCGAGAGCACCTCGGTGAAGGCGCGGGCCTTCTCCTGGTCGGCACAACCCACGGTGAGGTAGGAGAGCCGCTCCAGCGCCACTTCCTCGGCATGCGACGGACCACCGATGCAGGCGAGGTTCTCGTAGGGCACGTCGTAGACGTGGTGGAAATATTCGGAGCACACGAGGTTCTCGTCGGGCACGATGCCCTTGATGGCCGTGACGATGAACTTGTCGCGGATGCGGGTCTTGAGCTTCTTGAGATGGTTCTTCAGGTAGGGCGACGGGGTGACGAAGACGAGGGTGTCGTAGGTCTCCACCACCTTGTTGATGTCGCTCGAGAAGAAAATCTCATTGGTGTCGAAGTGGACGCTGGTGAGGTAGGCGGGGTTGTGGCCCATGCGGCGGAAGTCGGCGATGCGGTCGTCGCGGCGCATATACCATCCGATGTGGTGGGTGTGGCCCACCACGATCTTGGCAATGGCGGTAGCCCAACTACCTCCGCCGATTATCGCTATCTTCCCGCAGTCGTGCATATCAGTCTTCCTTTGTCTCGGGTTGAGCGGCCTCTATCCAGCGGGCGAACTCGTCGACCTTGGGATTGTCGTAGCCAAGCTTGAATTTCTTGTTCACGCCGCAGACGTCCATCTGCAGTTTCTGCGGGTTCACGTCCTTGATGTCGCTCACCAGGTAGTAGCCGCACTTGTTGAGCACGGGCACCCACTGCTCGGGCACGCCGAGGGCAGCCCATTCGGCCACCGTACTGCGTGGAGCTTTCTTCTCGGGGCGCATCTGTGGGAAGAAGAGCACCTCCTGGATGTAGGTCTTGCCGGTCATGAGCATGGTGAGGCGGTCGATGCCGATGCCGATGCCGCTGGTGGGCGGCATACCATACTGCAGGGCGCGCAGGAAGTCCTGGTCGATGATCATCGCCTCGTCGTCGCCCTTGTCGGCCAGTCGCATCTGCTCCTTGAAGCGCTCCTCCTGGTCGATGGGGTCGTTGAGCTCGCTATAGGCATTGGCCAGTTCCTTGCCGTTGACCATCAGTTCGAAACGCTCGGTGAGTCCGGGCTTTGAGCGGTGCATCTTCGTCAGGGGCGACATCTCCACGGGATAGTCGGTGATGAAGGTGGGCTGGATGAAAGAGCCCTCGCAGGTCTCGCCGAAGATCTCGTCGATGAGTTTGCCCTTGCCCATGGTCTCGTCGACCTCGATGCCCAGTTTCTGGGCGATGGCGCGAATCTCCTCCTCCGACTTGCCGTCGAGGTCGTAGCCTGTTTTCTCCTTGATGGCGTCGAGGATGGGCAGCCGGCGGTAGGGAGCCTTGAAACTCACCATCTGTCCGTCGATCTCGCACTCTGGCTTGCCATTCACGGCCACGCAGATGGTCTCGAGCAGATGCTCGGTGAACGACATCATCCAGTTGTAGTCCTTATACTGCACGTAGAGTTCCATACAGGTGAACTCGGGGTTGTGGTTGCGGTCCATGCCCTCGTTGCGGAAGTTCTTGCCAATCTCGTAGACACCCTCGAAGCCGCCCACGATGAGGCGCTTGAGATAGAGCTCGGTGGCGATGCGCATGTACATGTCCTGGTCGAGCGCATTGAAATGGGTGATGAACGGACGGGCACTGGCACCACCGGCAATCGTCTGCAGCGTGGGGGTCTCCACCTCGGTGTAGCCGGCCTCGTCGAGCACGCGGCGCATGGTGCGTATCACCGTGGCACGCTGCAGGAAGGTCTCCTTCACACCCTCGTTCACCACGAGGTCGACATAGCGCTGGCGGTAGCGCAGCTCGGGGTCGTCGAACTTGTCGTAGGCCACCCCGTCCTTGTATTTCACGATGGGCAGGGGCTTGAGGCTCTTCGACAGCAGCGTGAGGCTCTTGGCATGCACGCTGATCTCGCCCGTCTGGGTGCGGAACACGAATCCCTTGACGCCAATGAAATCGCCAATATCGAGCAGGCGCTTGAAGACCGTGTTGTAGAGGGTTTTGTCGTCATCGGGGCAGATGTCGTCACGGGTGATATACACCTGAATGCGGCCCTTGGAGTCTTGCAACTCTGCAAAACTGGCCTTGCCCATCACGCGGCGGCTCATCATGCGGCCGGCGATGACCACATCACGGGGCTCGGCGTCGTCGTCGAACGATGCCCTGATATCGGTGGAGAAAGCATTGGTGGGGAATTCGGCTGCGGGATAAGGGTCGATGCCCAGCGCGCGCAACTCTTGCAGACTTTGGCGCCTGCCTATCTCTTGTTCGCTAAGTTCTAAAATATTCATGAATGTATGTGTGTGTATATGATAACAACGCTGCAAAATTACGAAATATTTCCGAAGTGACCTATCTTTTTCTTATTTTTCCTCGTCACGACAGAGGCGATTTGCCCTCATCGGTGCTTTTTCGTGTTTTGCCGCATGGGTTTTAGAAAAAATACCCCTCAAGGCATAAAGATTTGAAATAAATTCGTAAATTTGCCCGTTAGAACGAAAAACATCTGCCTGAAGGGCAGTTTAAAGAATGGAATTTCCGTTTAGAACCAATTATTATGAATGTTGACCATATCAAGGAAATTATAGAACGAAGCCCCAATCTTTCTACAGCGCTGGGCATGGAGTTCATCTCCACGCCTGATGACGACCTGTGCATGGCCACGATGAAAGTGGACGAGCGCAACAGGCAACCCTTCGGATTCCTCAGCGGTGGCGCATCGCTGGCCCTGGCCGAGAATGTGGCCGGTGTGGGCTCATCGGCGCTCTGCCCGGGGAAAATCTGCGTGGGCATCAACGTGAGCGGCAGCCACGTGAAAGCGGTGATCGAGGGCGACACGGTGACGGCGCTTGCCCATCTGGTGCAGAAAGGCAAGAAACTGCATGTGTGGAATGTGGAAATCAACAACTCGGCCGGTGAACTAATCTCGCTGGTCTCCGTCACCAACTATGTGGTGAGTCCGAAGAACAAATAATGTAGGAGGAACATGGACGTGGAAGAAATAAAAGAGGCAGAAGTAAATATGGAAATGGAAGCGACAAATAGCAGAAATATCTCAGGATATGCCCTATACCGGCTGCCCTACGCGCAGGAATGCTGTATCGTGGCACAGACAAAAGGAAAGCCCGAGCGGCTCTTCTCGACGAGTGCCCTCGGTGGCAGGAGCGGTTTTGTGGTGGCGCCATTCAAGCCCGACATGCGGCATCCCGTGCTCTTGCTTCAGCCTGATGTCACCATGACGGCTTCGCCCGACGACCTGCTTGTGAACGACGGGAGCCCGCTGGCCGGGCTGCTGGAGAGGCTGGCGGAGAACACCTTCGACCGGCCGTCGGACGAACCGGTGAGAGATAACGACAAACGCCACTATGACATCGACTTCGCTAATTTCCACTCGCATATCCTCGAGGGCGAATTCACGAAGATCGTACTTGCCAGGTGCTCGCGTGAGGAGCGTCCCGATGCCATCACCCCCATCCAACTTTTCGTGAAGGCCTGCGAGTTGTATCCCAGGATGTTCGTGGCGCTGGTCTCCACCAAGGTGAGCGGCACATGGCTCATGGCCACTCCCGAGGTGCTGCTCCAAGGCGACGGCAAGCGATGGATGACCATGTCGCTTGCAGGAACGATGAACCTCACGGGCAAACTGCTCGATTTCGACAATCCTCCCTCGCCCGGCAAGCCTGTCGACGACAGCGAGATAGGATGGAGCATAAAGAACATCCAGGAGCAGCGGTTTGTCTCTACCTACATCACCGAGTGCCTGGAACAGTATGCCTCCGACATCGTGGAGAAAGGTCCATTTACGATGAGGGCCGGCGACCTGGTGCACCTGAGAAGTGATTTCGAGTTCAGCCTGCCCGACGACAACTGCATCGGCGACCTGATCAACACGCTCTATCCCACACCCGCCGTCTGCGGACTGCCCAAGGAGTCGTCGCTCGACTTCATCGTGGCGAACGAGTTTGCACCGAGGCTCTACTACAGTGGCTTCGTGGGACCCTTGGGCATGGATGGCCACACGCATCTCTATGTGTCGCTCAGATGCATGCGCGTGGACAGCGATGGATGCTCGCTCTATGCCGGAGGCGGACTGCTGGCCGACAGCAATATGGACGCCGAGTGGATGGAGACGGAATTCAAGATGGACACCATGCGCAAGCTCCTGAAAACCCAATAGACCATGTTTGTAAACAGCGAAAACGTGAATATCCTCACCTCACTGCTCCTGCAGCATGGGGTAAGGGAGGCCGTGGTGTGCCCCGGCAGCAGGAACGCACCCATCGTGCACAACCTGAACGCATGTGGTGAGATAAGGTGCTGGCCGGTGACCGATGAGCGCAGCGCGGGATTCTTCGCGCTGGGGATGGCGCAGGCCACACGGCAACCCGTGGTGGTGTGCGTCACCTCGGGAACGGCCGTGCTCAACCTGGCACCAGCCGTGGCGGAGGCGTTCTACCAGCATGTGCCGCTCGTGGTGGTCTCGGCCGACAGGCCGGAGCCTTGGATCGGACAACTCGACGGACAGACCCTGCCCCAGCAGCATGTCTTCGGACCGCTGGTGAGAAAGGCCGTTGCCCTGCCGGTGACGGTGGACAACGACACCGACAGGTGGCATTGCAACCGGCTCGTCAACGAGGCGATGCTGGCCACCTCGTTTCCCGTCGCCGGACCGGTGCACATCAACGTGCCCATCGCCGAACCGCTCTTCCGGTTCGATGTAGACCGGTTGCCTGACGAACGGGTCATCAGACGCATGGCTTCAGGAGCATTGGAGACAGGCCGAATGGTGGTGAGGCGGATCATGGAGGCCGAAAGGCCGATGGTGGTGGTAGGCCAACACTACTGCGACTACAGCCGCATCGACAAAGCCGCCTGCCTGAAGGGCGTGACCTTCCTACGGCAACAGGGGGTGTGGCTGAGTGAACGGCTCACCGACCTGAGCGACCATTCCTGGCATGTGGACGAAGCGATGGCCGTAGTAGGCGAGGATGCTTCGTTCTTGCCCGACCTCGTCGTTTATATGGGCGAGACGGTGGTGAGCAAACGGCTGAGACAATTCCTGCGAAGGGCAGAGCATGCCGAGGTAATGATGGTGACGGCCGATGGCGAGGTGAGTGATGTGACCATGCACGCCACACAAGTGGCGGTGGCTTCGCCAGAGGATGTGTTGCTGGCAGCCGCCGAGGCCAGCGATAGCCTGGTATCATCCCCTACAGGAAATGGCATGGCCTATCGTGAGCATTGGGACAGCGTGCTGCGCAATGTGGCACAGCATGCCGACGACTATATGCCTCCCTTCTCGCAGATGGCTGCTGTGCGCTATCTGGAGGAGCAACTCGAGGATTTGGAACTGGACTATGACGTGCATTACGCCAACAGCATGGCCGTGAGATTGGCCAATATCTATGCCGGTCATCCCGTTTGGTGCAACCGTGGGGTGAATGGCATCGACGGGTCGGTGTCCACCGCCGTGGGCTTCGCCGCTGCAAAAGGCGACGACCATATGGTGGTGTGCGTGACGGGCGACCTCAGTTTCTTCTACGACCAGAACGCGTTGTGGAACCAGAACCTGAAGGGCAATCTGCGCGTGGTGCTGCTCAATAACGGCAGGGGCGGCATCTTCGGCAGTCTGCCTGGGCTGCGTGACAGCGATGCCCTGCACCGCTTCGTGGGGGGCGACCATGCCACGCACGCAGAAGGCATCTGCATGCAGAACGATATCGGGTATATCCGCGCCACCGACACCGATGCGATGAAGGTGGGAATGGTGAGGCTGCTCACCGAGCGTACCCGCCGCCCCATGGTCCTCGAGGTGGTGACCGACGCCGATACCGACAATGCCGTTGTCGGGGCATACTACAAAATGCTCACCGACCCAACCCGATAAACCAGCGAAACATCATCAACATCATTTCAATATGGCACAAAGAGAATGGAAGAAAATCAGGGATTTCGATGAAATCCTCTTCGAAGAATACAATGGGATTGCCAAAATCACCATCAACCGCCCGAGATACCGCAACGCCTTCACCCCGAAGACCACGCTCGAACTTTCTCAGGCCTTCAACTACTGCCGCGAGGCGCAGGATATCAGTGTGGTGCTGCTCACCGGAGCCGGCGACAAGGCTTTCTGCTCGGGTGGCGACATGCATGTGAAGGGCCGTGGGGGATATGTGGACGACGAGGGCGTGCCCCGGCTGAGTGTGCTCGATGTGCAGATGCAGATCAGGCGGTTGCCCAAACCAGTGATTGCCATGGTGAACGGATATGCCATCGGTGGCGGACATGTGTTGCACCTGGTGTGCGACCTCACCATCGCCAGCGAGAATGCCATCTTCGGACAGACCGGACCGAAGGTGGGGTCGTTCGACGCCGGATTCGGCTCCTCCTACCTGGCACGCATCGTGGGACAGAAGAAGGCCCGCGAGATATGGTTCCTGTGCCGGCAGTATACCGCTCAGGAGGCAGAGCGCATGGGAATGGTGAACAAGGTGGTGCCGCTCGAGCGACTGGAGGACGAGTGCGTGGAATGGGCCGAGACCATGATGGAACGCAGTCCGATGGCGCTCAGGATGATCAAGGCCGGACTGAATGCCGAACTCGACGGTCAGGCTGGCATCCAGCAACTGGCTGGCGACTGCACCATGCTCTACTATTTCCTCGACGAGGCCCAGGAGGGCGGAAAGGCATTCCTTGAGAAACGGAAACCCGATTTCAAGAAATATCCCAAGATGCCGTGATACAGACCACTTGGTGGACTTTAAAGACTCTAAGGTCTCTAAGGTCCTTAAGGTCCTTTCAGGGCTAATAACTACAACGATGAGAATACAGATAGAGAAGCGGTTGTTTCATTTCCGGCAACCGGCAGGCACCTCGCGTGGGACATACACCACACGCACCTCGTGGATGCTCCATGCTGCCGACGAGAGCAAACCCGAACGCGTGGGGGTGGGGGAGTGCGCTCCCTTGCCCAAACTCAGTTGCGACGACATCCCCGACTATGAGCGTGTGCTCCGCGAGATGTGTGATGTGGTGGAGCGTACGGGAGAGATACCCTATGCGCTGCTGCGTCCATACCCGTCGATGCTTTTTGGACTGGAGACGGCACTCCTCAGTCTGAGAAATGGCGACGTGCTTTTCGATACGCCCTTCACACGGGGCGAGGAGGGCATCACCATCAACGGACTGGTATGGATGGGGTCGTTCGAGGAGATGCGGCGGCGTATGGAGGAGAAAATCGACCAAGGATTCGGTTGTGTGAAACTGAAAATCGGTGCCATCGACTTCGACAGCGAACTCGCCCTCGTCAAGAGTCTGCGGCAGCGCTTCTCGTCGCAGGTGATGACACTGAGGGTGGATGCCAATGGCGCCTTCTCGCCCCTGGATGCCATGGACAAACTGCGCCAGTTGGCCCCCTACGACATCCATTCCATCGAGCAGCCCATCCGTCAGCGCCAGTGGCATGAGATGGCACGCCTGTGCAAGACCACGCCGATACCGATAGCCCTCGACGAGGAACTGATCGGGGTGAACAGTCCTGAAATGAAAACTGACTTGCTCGACACCATCCGTCCACAGTACATCATCCTCAAACCCTCGCTCCATGGAGGCATGAGGGGAAGTGAAGAGTGGATAGCGCTGGCCCGGCAGAAAGGTATAGGAAGTTGGATAACCAGTGCGCTTGAGAGCAATGTCGGGCTGAACGCCATCGCCCAGTTTACCGCAAAGGTCTACCCCGACGGGCTCCATGCCCCACAAGGGTTGGGCACCGGACAACTTTTCACCGACAATATCGAGTCTCCCCTTCACATCGAGGGAGAAAAACTGTGGTATAATCCTGATTTTTAGTAGTTACACATAGATGACACTCGAGGAATTCCTTGACGAATGGCATAACGATGATGACAGCATCGTTGTGAAAACCAGTGGGTCGACGGGCGCGCCGAAACTCCTGCGTGTGGAGAAACGCAGAATGGAGGCTAGTGCGAGGATGACCTTGCGGTTCCTCGGTCTGCACCCTGGACAGACAGCACTTCTCTGCATGCCGCTCGACTATATCGCTGCCAAAATGATGGTGGTGAGGGTTTTGGTGGGCAACCTGAGGTTGGTGGCTGTGGAGCCATCCGGCCATCCGCTTGCCGACGCAGGGGTGGGGGATACACCCATCGATTTCGCCGCCATGGTGCCATTGCAAGTCTACGACACACTCATGGTGCCAGAGGAGAAGGAACGGCTCAGGAAGGTGGGGCAACTGATTATCGGAGGCGGGGCGGTGAGCCATTCGCTGGCCCGTGAACTGGCCTGCTTGCCCAATCCCGTTTGGAGCACCTATGGCATGACCGAGACGCTCTCGCATGTGGCCATGCGTCGCCTGAACGGCCCTCAGCCGGATTCTTGGTATACACCGCTTGAGGGAGTGAACATCGGTCAAGACAACGACGGATGCCTGACGATCGACGCTCCCTTAATTTGTCCGCACCCCTTGCATACCAATGATGTGGTGCGCCTGCACGATGATGGCCAGCGCTTCATGGTGCTGGGCCGGAAAGACAATGTAGTGTGCTGTGGTGGCGTGAAGATACAGGCCGAGGAGGTGGAAGAAAGACTGCAGCCCTATATCGACGCACCCTTTTTTGTGGGCAAGGAGAAGGACGACAAGTTCGGTGAAATCCTTGTCCTTGTGGTTGAGAAGAGGGATAAAAAATTATTGGAAGACATTATTGGCAATGTCCTCCCTAAATATTGGCGACCTCGAAAAATTTATTCTGTAGAGAAGCTGCCTCTTACGGAGACAGGTAAGCCAAAACGTTTTGTAAATGATTTTGGATGACGGATACCATTTGGTATTCGTCATCCAAAACAATCATTTAGAATTTCTCTTCAGCCTCGGCCTTGTTAGCTTCCTCGTCCCAAACACTCTTGCTGGTGGGAAGTCTATCGTATGCGTCATCCCATACACCAGTGTTGCCTTCTACAGGCTCGGAGGTGGGAGTTCCCATAGGATTCTCAAGTACAGAATTGTAGAGTTCAATGTCTACGTAAATTGCCTCTGGCTTCAAATACTCTTTTTTCATGATGGTAAATATTTTAATAATTATTTTTATTCTTTTCTTCTGTCTATCCGTCTTTTTCTCGTGCCTTTTGTTTGAATGGACCCTCGTATTGTTTTTCAGCCGAGAGTATTTCACAATTCAATCAATCCTCACTTTTCGATGCAAATTTATAAAAAAAATCAGTCGTGGCAAAAAAATTGACCTTTATTTTACGACAAAGTTGATTTTTCTATGATTTTTACTTTCTGCCAAGGATGATATTGATGATTCCCGTGACATCGTTCATGTTGATTAATTTGTCGTCGTTCACGTCGGCATTATTGAATACAAACTTGGTAACGGGCTTGCTCAGAATGTAGTTGATCACGGTGGTCACATCCATCATGTTGACCAGGCCATTGCCATCGGCATCGCCTTTCAGCACACCCTCCTGGGTGGTGAACTCAAGCACTTCGGCTGGATCCTCCTCACCGCTCAGGTCCAGATAGCAGGTATTGTTGGCGATATAGGTGAGCACCTTGCCGCTGATGGGGTCGGTCACGTTCTTGTTATAGAATCTGCCATAGTCGCCCAGAATACGCATGTAGGAGGGGTCGAAGAGGGTGCGGTAGTTGGCCTCGTCGCCGCTCTCGTCATCAAGCCAGATCTCGCCTTTCAGCAGGTTGGGAGTGGTGATGGGGTCGATGTCCTCTGAAAGGGGCATCAGTCGGTTGTCGATGGGCTGTGTGCCTGTGCACTCAAGTATAACGGCTGTTTTGGCCGGCACCTTACCGCTCTTGATCTCAGCCAAATGTGGCTGTCCGTTCCCATCCAGTTTGTCGATGGTATAGGCTTTCACACCGTCAAGACACTGGTAGGGGAAGGCGGTATAGAGTGTGGTGTAGTATTTGGCACCTTTCTTGCAATTCGGGTCGGGCATCGCTCCGAAGTAGTTGTCGGGATTCTCCTCGTCGATGATGTCGAGATACCACTGTGCAACGGTCTCTTCTTCATACCTGTTCCAAAGCGACGGCGTACGAACATTGCCAATGAATTCGTAGGTTCGAGTAGTATTACCTCTGTCATTGATATAGCCAGTGAATCCATCGTAACTACCAAAGATATAGTAGCTGCCATCGTATTTTTTCTCGACCCTGAATGTCATGTGTCCGATTTCTCTTGTCGAGATTCCTTGCGAGAACATCTCCACGCCTTCAAGGGCACCTGTCTGTGTGGATTTTCCAACTGCTTTAATTACCAAGGCGGGTAGACAATGGGCACGTGCATTGTCGCGGTCGACCATCATCAGCGAATTCTTGAACTGTCTTTGGCTTGCAGCAAGTGTGCTTTCTGAAGTGCCACTTACTCCAAGCAGGCGTTTGCTGCTTTTGTTGCGCACATAGCAGTAGATGCCTTTCGTTTCTGTCTCTTTCGATTCGTAGACGGCCGTATAGGTGCCGGCTGTGCTGTTTGTTACCTTGAACGTGTAAGGATTCTCCTTGGTTAGTGTGGAAGAATCACCGAAACGCCAACCTAAGAACCTTCCTATCAATTTGTCGGGAAGAGCTGTCAATGTCACTTCATCACCCAATTTGTTATCAGGTATGTCAATGCTTACCGCACCCAAACCCTCATCGGAAGATACTGGAAATACTAGGCCTTTCTTGGCAAAATATGCATTGAATTTTACTTTTTCCGCTTCTTCTTCTACGGTGGAGGCCGTGGTCACGATGTCGGAAGCAAATCTCGAATAGCTGATTGTGGTCTCAGATCCATTGCTAGGATTTACTTTTGTCCAATGGGTGAACATGTAACCTTCTTCGGGCTTGGCAAAGAGGTATGCGGTAAGTGTTGTTGCTTGTACAGTGGCTCCTACTGTAATTTTTTGGGTACCAGTACCTTTGTAGTTCCTGTATTGGTCATCGGTAGGAGTCATTTCGGTGGTCGACACATATACCTTTCCATATCCTGTGGGTTTTGCCTCAGTATTGATGCTATAATAGAATGTGGTGCCAGCAGCAAAAGCCTGGTAGCTGTAAATACAGACCAGAGCTAACAATGTCAAAAGACGTTTTGTCAGGGATGATTTCATTCTTGTTTGTTGAATTATGGTGGACGTAAAACGAGTTATGTTCTCAATTTCCAATTTGGTGCAAAGGTAATAAAAAATACTGAGACAGCACGTTTTGAATGAATAATTTTGCTTTCGTGCACTATTTGATTGCATTTTTATTTCTTTTCCACAGATTTCCTATATTGCAGATATTTGCTGCACGTGCGCACGGCAAACATGGTCACAACGAGCTGGTGGTCGATGTCGAGTTGCGATGAGAGGGGAGTGGCAAGAATGAAGAGCACGAGGATGATGGTGTAGAAAAGGTAGATTTTCCCGAAGTCTCTCTTCCTGCCCAGACAAAGGAGGAAAACCAGGGGTAGGGGATTGCAGGGAATGAGGTACCAGTTCCATCGGGTGACAAATAGATGGGATACTGTCGAGGTATAGGTGAGCGCCAGACCAACGAGAAACTGGATGGTGAGGAGCACGGCATCGAGCACCTTGGCTGCTTTCTTCCAACCCCAGCACAATTCGCCGATGGTGATGAGAACAACAATGACTAGAAGTACAGGGAACAGGATGCGGGGAGTGATGGGACTGGCTTTCACAAAATGGGTCTGATGAGCTAGTTCGATGGGTGCGGACTTGAACAGCGGTCGCCGTTCGCCACTGTCGTCTACGATTTGAGCATTGCTGAACACCTCGACGAGTGATAAGGGGCTCATGCGGTATTCCAGGGCGAAATAGTCGTCGCAGTTGCTGCCAAACAGGGTGATATAAAGAAACTCGTACCATGGTGTGCTGCCAGTGAGATGACGAACACAGTCGCCATTGTTGGTGGTGGCATACCAGGGGAGTTTGCCATAGTCAATGTGCTCGCTGATGAGTGCGTTCTGCACCATGATGATGACCATCATCACGCAGTTGGTGTTCAGGTAGTTGAACTTCAGATGAGGTGGCTTCATCATCTCCTCGTCGAGATTCTTCCAAAGCAGTTGCTTCTCGTGATGGGTGAGGCTGAGCTCGTACTGCTTGATGCCACGACCATCTTTTTGGTATTCGGAGATATAGTCGGATGTTGGGATGGCTCGAACGGACGCGTCAGCATCGCCATTGAAAAACTTCAAATAGTCGCCGGGTTGGGCATTCATCTCCAGCGAGAAGCAGTAGTCGAGGTCTTCTGACGGACATTCCATGCGTAGGGCGCAGTGCCCCATACTCGAATAGATGATGTCGGTGGGTGTGCTGACAATCACACTGGCCTTCACGAAATCGCTGCTGTCGGTGAGCTCCTTTTTATCTTCAGCGCTATATGAGGGTATACTCGAAAAAAACAATGCGATGGAAATGAACAGACGTGTTGTAACGTAGATGGAATGTTGCGTCATGTTGCGATGATATGGTAAGAAATTGATGGTCGAAATTTGTATAAAAAAAGGTGGCAAGAAATGCCACCTTTTTATTATGTAGGATAATCTTTTGATTATTAGTCCCAAACGTTACTCTTTGATGCCCACATGTCGTCGACACCTCCATCCTGCTCGCCATCACCTTGCACTCCGCCAACGGGAATGATTGAGGTGTTGCCCAGCAATTCGTCCATAACGTTTCTCTTCAAAGACAAGGTCATCACCTTGCAAACCGGGTTGATATATTGTTTCTTCATAATTCAAATTGGGCTTTAATTATTTAATAACCATTTTTTTGCCGTTCACGATATACAGACCCTTTGTAGGATTGGTGACAACGCGACCCTGAATGTCGTAGATGGTGTTGTTCTCTTTAGATGTAGTAGCAACCTCTTCGATGCCAAGGGCGTTGAAGGTCTCGCTGTCAACAATGAAGATGTTGGCGTTGGCCATGCTGCTGTCGAGAATCATGAATGCCTTGTTAGGAGCAATGAACTTGCCATTGTACTTGTAGAAGCCGATGGGGTTGGGATCGTAAGCGGAAACTTTGTTGAAAACGCGCACGAGCTTTCTTGCTACGACAGTGGCTTGAGGATCGAGAGGCATGTTGTAGTAGTTGAACACGTCCTCGTCGGTTGGCTCCTCACCATTCACATCAAAGAACTCTTTGAAGAAGATACCACTCAGGAACGATTTGCCAAGAGGAGCCTCTGGGTCATCCTCCAGCGGAGTCAGAGTGGGCTGAAGCAGGTTGGTCTCGCGAGCAGTAGTAGCGCACTCTACAACCACCGGTGTGCGTGCAGGAACGATATCCTTAATCTCAACAGCCTCGAGATAACCAGCTACTGGCCCGTCTTGAACAGTGATGCCATCAAGAATAGCAGGAGCGTTGGGGAAGCCCCATACACGAACAGTATTGTCACCATTGTCCACAATCTTCATTGGGAAGTCGGTGTAGATAGTGGTGTAGATCTTCTTGTCGTTGAAACCTTCCACACCATTCTTCACTGCGAAGTAGTCGTGGCGACCCTTCACGTCGGTACCCTCAACGATTTCCTCGAGGATCCATTTTGCATAGTTACCAGCTTCGTTGGCTACTTCAATCTCAGGCATGAAACCGTCAATCTTGTAGTACTTGTTGTTGTTGGCAAACCAGATGCTTGGACCACCCTGGTCGTTGAATCTCTGATAGGTCTTAAGGTCGGTGTCAACTTTACCACCAATCAGGTAATAGGTATGACCCATATGGATACGGTCCTCGAAAGCAACATAGTTCCACCAAGTGTCATAGAGCTGGGTGGCACCAATGCTCTCATAGTAAGCGAGTGCGGAGAACACCAGTTTGTTCCATGCCCATTCTGCAGGAGTGTTACCATCTACTTGAATCTCGATACCTTTCTCTGTAAGGGCGTCAACCAATGGCTGAGTGCTTGGAGTAGTACTCTTCAGATACCATGCTTCCTTGCCATCAATATCGGTAGGCTCCATGTACATCTTCATCAGTGAGAACATTTTCTCAATGATTTCATTCAGTTCAGCCTCCTTGAACTTCCAATTGTCCTTTGTGTTGGCATACTTCAATCCGTCGGTGAATCCACCTTTAAGCAGGTCTACTAATGGGCTGTAAACAGCAGCAGAAGCGTCTACACCTTGAGAACGGAGGTTGAGCACCTCGAGGTCTTTCTCGGGATAAACATCCTCATACTTGCCAGTGGTCTCAGGAGCCTCCTCCATTGGGATGGCATTGAGGAACATCACTGTTCCAGGCTCGGTGATGGCGTCATCGGAGCTCAATTCAGGCTTAGCTGTCGTCTTCTGAGAGATGTACATTACACCTTTATTCCATTTCTGGCCCTGATAGCCGGCATTGATAATACGGTAGTAGCCCTTAATTCCACCACCGTCTTGGGCATAAGCGCCAAGGCTCATCGCCGAAGCGATAAACGTCAATAATAAACCTTTTGTAAATTTTCTCATAATTTAAATTATTTAAGTTTATATATAAAATTCCTCGATTCTAGTTGATTGGCAGGATATTGGTGCCTTTGACCTCCCTTAAATTGTGCGTTCCAGCGAAGTGGTATTTAGCTTTGAAATACTCGTGTGCGCATACGGACACAACAATTTCTAACATCTAATTTGCTGCAAATTTATAAACTCTTTCCGAAACGACAAAGGATTTTTCAATATTTATTTCTTAAAAATCGTAAATTTTCCTATTTTGTGAAGAATTGACAACATTTTTGGACTTTTTAGTTGTTTTATGCTTTTTTTATACCACTGCGACTTTTTTTGTTCACACATGGGCGATTTTTTATCCCTCGCGCATGAAGTCGAGTGCTTCTTCGATGCACACTTGTGTAGCGGTTTGGTTGATGCGGATGTCGCCAACGTCCCCCAGCAGGGTGAAGTTGATGCTTCCGGCGACGTTTTTCTTGTCGTGGCGCATCAGTTCAAGCAGTTCGGGATAGTCGTCGCAGGTGATGGGCAGTTTGCCGTAGTAGTCGCGGATGTAGGCCACGGTGGAGCGCATCTTCTCGGTGGGGAAGTGGGTGAGCAGGCAGCTCAGGTAGAGTTCGCACACCAGTCCGTAGGCCACGGCATAGCCATGCAGAATAGGCTGCTGGTGGCGCATGGCCCACGACTCGAAGGCGTGGCCTACGGTGTGGCCCAGGTTGAGCGCCTTGCGGATGCCATGCTCATGGGGGTCTTCCTCCACGATGCGTGCTTTCACCGCTACCGACCGGCCCACCATTTCCTGCAATTGGGCAAGGTCGGGCCGTGCAAGGTCGAAATTGAGCAGTTCGGCCCAGGTGCTGTCGTCGGAGATGAGACCGTGCTTGAGCATCTCGGCATATCCCGAGCGGATATTCTCCTCGTCGAGTGTGCGTAGGAACTGGGTGTGGATGATCACTTGTTGGGGCTGGCTGAACACGCCCACCTCGTTTTTCAGTCCGTTGAAGTTGATGCCAGTCTTCCCGCCCACTGAGGCGTCGACCATCGACAGGAGGGTGGTGGGGATGTTGATGTAGTTGATGCCGCGCTTGAAGGTGGAGGCGGCAAACCCGCCCAGGTCGCTCACCATGCCGCCGCCAAGGCAAATCATGCAGGAGTGGCGCGTGGCGCCTCCATCGCCAAGGGTTTGCCATACCGTAGCCAGGGTGTCGATATTCTTGTGGGTGTCGGTGGCACCGATGACGATGTGGGTGGCGTGGCGCAAGCCCGCGAAATCCTTGAGCAGGGGCCAGCACAACTGTTGCGTCGTGGTGTCGGTGAGCACAAACGTTCGGTCATGACTGCATTCGGAGATGGCAATGGCCAAATCCTCGAACAGTGTTTGTGACAAGATGACTTTTTCTGACATTTTTTTACCTTATTTATAATAATACCCAATTGGTCGTTCCCGTATCCTGAAGTAGAGGGTGAAAATTAGACGCTCAAATTCTTTGTTTTTGCAAAAATACGCATTTTTGCGCTTTTGATGAATCTTTTTCCACTTTTTTTCTCCGACAGCGGCATTTTTCGGCCTTCGTGCCGCAGTTTCGTATTTTTTTTCGCTTGGAGTTTAAACCATACGCCTTTTGCTTCGTCAAACAATCAAACTATCGTACTCATACTAACTTGCTTATTATTTTTAATAGGTGATTATTAGCATTCAGGAAAAAGATGAAGAATTTTATGAAGTGCCTATGTGCGATGTTGCTGTTCACAGCCTCCGCATATGCCCAAGAACAAAGCGTCACAGGAAAACTTGTTGACAAAGAAAACAATGAAGGTGTGTTCCAAGCCACTTTGCAACTGTTGAAACCCGACAGCTCCTTTGTCGCCGGCAGTTTGTCGGACGACAACGGCTATTTCAAGATCCCGGTCGAGAAGCCCGGCAGGTACATCGTGAAGGTCACCAGCGTGGGATACACAACGCTCACCAAGAACGTCACGGTGGTCGACGGTAAGGACATCGACATGGGCAACCTCACGCTCAGTCCCGACGCCATCTTGCTGAAAGGAGTGACAACCACTGGACAGGCTGCAAAGGTGGTGGTGAGGGAAGACACATTCGTCTACAACTCGGCTGCCTACCGCGTGCCTGAGGGCTCCGTGATCGAGGAGCTGGTGAGGAAACTCCCTGGCGCACAAGTAGATGACGACGGAAAAATCACCATCAACGGTAAGCAAGTGAAGAAAATCAAGGTCGACGGCAAGGAGTTCATGACTGGCGACACCCAGACAGCCTTGAAGAATCTGCCCACCTCTATCGTAGACCGCATCAAGGCCTACGACGAGCGGAGCGACCTGGCCCGTATCACCGGCATCGACGACGGCGATGAGCAGACCGTGCTCGACTTCGGCCTCAAGGCAGGTATGAACAAGGGCTTCTTCGGAAATGTCGACCTCGGCATCGGAACGAAGGAGCGTTATGCCGAACGTGGAATGGGCGCCCTCTTCAAGGAGAAGTACAGGGTCATGCTCATGGGAAGCGCCAACAACGTCAACGACCAGGGATTCTATGGTGGTGGCGGTGGCCGTCG
>Ga0256407_10004281_pt1 | contig 24082 bp, 25 predicted proteins | sample RumenRJG_04DNA_FD_193489 | JGI IMG/M metagenome (GOLD analysis project Ga0256407, IMG submission 193489) | Bovine rumen microbial communities from Lethbridge, Alberta, Canada - RJG_04 | ecosystem: Host-associated > Mammals > Digestive system > Stomach > Rumen | place: Canada: Alberta... | reverse complement strand
AGACAGAGAAGGTCTATATATTAGATAAGGTTTCACTTGCCGAAGAGTATAAAGAGGATAAGATTCGTTAAGTCTGCAATTGAGCAAATGACAAACGAAAGATGGTAAGATATAATAAACACCCCTGCCCTTTACCCGCAGGTGAATCGCGAGGAGATAAACGAAAGAAAGATGGCAAACAATATACTGGAGCAGTTGGAGGAGTTGTATTCCCGTTGGTCAATGGCCGAGAAGGTGGGGAAGGAGATGCAGTTGGCAGGTATGTGGCAACAGTTGAATAGTAGCTACAATTATCTGTTCCAGATATATCAGCAACGTGGATATTTGACACCAGCTGAGGCCAGTTATGCCAATCAACTCAGCCAGATGCTGGCTGGACTGCAGACACAGAAGATGCGAGTTGATCAAGATTTGTCTGAAGAAATGATAAAACATCTCGCAAAGATGATATTAAAGAAGATAAGATAAATATGCGGCTTCCGGTCTTACGCGCAGCCGGAGCTGCGATGGGGCAGAAAGGTCTTTCGCACAGCCCGATGCCCCAACCATAGGGGCGGGAATCCCATCGGGATTCTCTCATAAAAAACGGTTCAATAAATCCAGATGGGCCTGTCCCTTTACAGAAATTAGAAAAATACAATATATGGAAGTAATTAAAACAGCAATAGATGGAGTACTCATCATTGAACCTAAGGTCTTTGGTGATGCTCGTGGATACTTCTTTGAGAGCTTCTCACAGAGGGAGTTTGATGAGAAGGTGACACCGATTCTTGGACACACGATAAACTTTGTACAGGACAATGAATCGATGTCTTCTTATGGAGTGATGAGGGGATTGCACTTTCAAAGGCCTCCTTATACCCAGAGTAAGCTTGTACGTTGTGTAAAAGGTGCTGTATTGGATGTGGCAGTTGACATTCGTAAAGGCAGCCCAACATACGGACAGCATGTGGCTGTAGAGCTGACCGAGGAAAATCATCGCCAGTTCTTTGTCCCCCGTGGCTTTGCTCACGGCTTTGCCGTGCTGAGCGAGACAGCAGTCTTCCAGTATAAATGTGATGAGTTCTATCACCCTGAGGCTGACGGAGGTATCAGTATCCTTGATGAAAGCCTTGGTATTGATTGGCGCATACCTACTGATAAGGCATTGCTGTCTAATAAGGATACAAAGCACTGCCTGCTGAAGGACTTCGATTCACCATTTGATATTAGTGTTAGTCTATATTGATATGACAATACTTGTAACAGGTGCCAACGGACAGTTGGGCAATGAAATGCGTATCATTGCGAAAGAAAGCAATGACAGGTATATTTTTACTGATGTAGTAGATGCCTCTGAGGAGTCTATTGCAATGTTAAAGAATCTGGCAAGTGATGACATAAAGACCGATACAGAACATCTAGATATCACTAGTCTTGATGCCATCCACGAAATTGTTAATCGTGAAAACGTGAAAGTCATTATCAACTGTGCCGCATGGACGAACGTAGATGGTGCAGAAGATCCTGAGAAATACGCTTTGGTTGAGAAACTAAATGCTATTGCACCAGAGAATCTTGCAAAGACAATGGAGGAAGTTGGCGGATGGCTAGTTCAAATATCTACAGATTATGTGTTTGGCAAAGAACCATACAATACTCCTTGCAAGGAAAATCAAAAGGGTACGCCAACTGGAGTATATGGAGCCACAAAGCTTCTCGGAGAGCAAAAAATCATTGCCACAGGATGTAAGTATATGATTCTTCGTACAGCATGGCTTTATAGTGAGTTTGGTAAGAACTTCGTGAAGACTATGCTGAACCTGACTGCCACCAAGCCCCAGTTGAAAGTAGTCTTTGACCAGACGGGAACACCTACTTATGCTTGGGATCTTGCAACAGCTATTGTTGCAGCTCTTAAGAATCCTGTTGAGGGCATATATCATTATAGCAATGAGGGCGTTTGCTCTTGGTTCGATTTTACGAAGATGATTGCAGAATATGCAGGCAATACTGGTTGTGATATCCAGCCATGTCACAGTGATGAGTTTCCAAGTCCAGTAAAGCGTCCTGCTTATTCTGTCTTGGACAAAACTAAAGTGAAAGAGACTTTTGGAATTGCCATTCCATACTGGACAGAGTCTCTTAAGAAATGCATTAGTAATTTGAAAAATCAATAAATATGAGTTATAAAAGAACGCTTATCATAACAGGTGGTGCAGGCTTTATTGGAAGCCATGTAGTCCGCCTATTTGTGAACAAATACCCAGAGTATAAGATAATAAATCTGGATAAGTTGACTTATGCAGGTAATCTGGCAAACTTGAAGGATATTGAGAATAACCCCAATTACAAGTTTGTCAAGATGGATATCTGCGACTTTGATGGTGTGTTGAAGTTGATGCAGGATGAGCAGGTAGATGGTATCATCCATTTGGCAGCTGAAAGTCATGTTGACCGCAGTATCAAAGACCCCTTCACCTTTGCTCAGACGAATGTGATGGGTACACTGAGCCTTTTGCAGGCAGCAAAGGCCTATTGGGAGGGTTTGCCAGAGAAATATGAGGGTAAGCTTTTCTATCACATCTCTACTGATGAGGTATATGGAGCACTCCAAATGACTCATCCAGAAGGCATCGAGCCTCCTTTTACTACGAAGGCAAGCTCTGGTAAGCACCACTTAGCGTATGGCGAAAAGTTCTTTACTGAAGATTTGAAGTATCAGCCTCACAGTCCATATAGTGCAGCAAAGGCAAGCTCAGACCACTTTGTACGTGCATTCCATGATACCTTTGGTATGCCTACTATTGTGACCAACTGCTCTAACAACTATGGCCCTTATCAGTTCCCAGAAAAGCTGATACCTCTGTTCATCAACAATATTCGTCATCGTAAGCCTCTTCCCGTTTATGGCAAGGGTGAGAACGTGCGTGACTGGCTGTATGTTGTTGACCATGCTCGTGCTATTGATGTTATTTTCCATGAAGGTAAGATTGCTGAGACCTACAATATTGGTGGCTTCAACGAATGGAAGAACATTGATATTATCAAGGTATTGATCAATACAGTTGACAGACTCCTTGGTCGCCCAGAGGGAGCTGATATGGATTTGATTACTTATGTAACCGATCGTGCCGGCCACGATTTGCGGTATGCCATTGATAGTACCAAACTCCAGAAGGAACTTGGTTGGGAGCCCAGCCTTCAGTTTGAAGAGGGCATCGAAAAGACTGTGAAGTGGTATCTGGATAATCAGGAGTGGCTTGATAATGTAACTTCTGGAGATTACCAGAAGTATTACGAGCAACAATATAAGAATAGATAGTATTAATTATTGAACGATATGAAAGGTATTGTGCTTGCAGGCGGAAGTGGTACCCGTCTTTACCCGATTACCAAAGGTGTCAGCAAACAGCTATTGCCCATCTATGATAAACCAATGGTTTATTATCCCATCAGTGCACTGATGCTCGCAGGTATCAGAGATATTCTGATTATATCTACACCGTATGACCTGCCCGGATTCAAGCGTTTGCTGGGCGATGGCTCCGACTATGGCGTTCATTTTGAGTATGCAGAGCAACCTTCACCTGATGGACTGGCTCAGGCATTTATCATTGGTGAGAAGTTTATAGGTGACGACTCTGCTTGCTTGGTTCTGGGTGACAATATCTTCTATGGTGCAGGTTTCACAAAACTGTTGCGTAATGCAGTAGAAGATGCTGAACAAAATGGCAAAGCTACTGTTTTCGGATATTGGGTTAGCGATCCTGAGCGTTATGGCGTTGCTGAATTTGATAAGCAGGGTAATTGCCTCTCAATTGAGGAAAAACCCAAAGAGCCAAAGAGCAACTATGCTGTGGTAGGTCTCTATTTCTATCCCAATAAGGTGGTAGATGTAGCAAAGCATATCAAACCTTCTGCCCGTGGCGAACTGGAGATTACCACAGTGAATCAGGAATTCTTAAATGACGGAGAACTGAAGGTGCAGGTCTTTGGCCGTGGCTTCGCTTGGCTTGACACAGGAACACATGACTCACTTGCAGAAGCATCTACTTTTGTTGAGGTCATAGAGAAACGCCAAGGCTTAAAGGTGGCCTGTTTGGAGGGTATAGCTTACCGCAATGGATGGATTACTGAAGAGCGCATGCGCGAGATAGCCCAGCCAATGCTTAAAAACCAATATGGTCAGTACCTCCTTAAGGTCATTGACGAAATGAAAGAGGAAGTGAACAGCGGAACGCTGGTTCACGTGTAGCGGTTATAGGAGTTCGCACAATTACATTAACGGCTAACCCCTAACCTCTGAACGCTAATCACTAAACAGAAAACGATATACAAAATATGGATAAAAACACAATTACCGTCACCTCGCCGTTGCTGCCCGACCTCGGTGAGTTTTCCCAGATGCTCAAGGAGATTTGGGCAAGTAAGTGGGTGACCAATATGGGGCAGTTCCACAAGCAGTTGGAACAAGCACTTTGCGAGTACCTGAAGGTACCATACATCAGTCTTTTCACCAATGGTACGTTGCCGCTGCTGACTGCTTTGCAGGCACTACGTGTAACGGGAGAGGTGATTACAACGCCTTATAGCTTTGTGGCCACTACCCACAGCATCTGGTGGAATGGATGCCGCCCGGTGTTTGTGGATATAGAGGAAGAGACTTGTGGCATAGACCCCAATAAGATTGAGGCTGCTATCACTCCTAAAACCACGGCAATCATGCCCGTTCATTGCTACGGCAAACCAGTAAAAATGAAGCAGATTCAGGAGATTGCTGATAAGTATGGTTTGAAGGTCATCTATGATGCTGCTCATGCTTTTGGTGTCGAAGTAGATGGTGAGAGTGTGTTGAATGCTGGTGATATGTCAACACTCAGTTTCCACGCAACCAAGGTTTACAATACCTTAGAGGGTGGGGCATTGGTAATGCATGATGAGAAAACCAAGCAACGTATTGACTATCTCAAGAACTTTGGCTTTGCGGGAGAAACAGAAGTTGTGGCTCCTGGCATCAATAGCAAGGTTGATGAGGTTCGTGCAGCATACGGTCTGCTGAACTTGAAGCAGGTTGATCAAGCAATAGCTAATCGCCAGGAGGTCGCTCAGAAGTATCGTGAAGCATTGAGAGATATTCCTGGCATACGTTTCTTTGATGATATGCAAGGTGTACGTCATAACTACAGCTATTTCCCAATCTTCATCAACGCAAAAGAATATGGTAAGACTCGTGACCAGTTATATTTTGAGATGAGAGAACAAAATGTTCTTGGACGCAGATATTTCTATCCTTTAATTAGTACATTCAGTACTTATCGTGGTTTACCAAGTGCTAAACCAGAAAATCTGCCAGTTGCTACCAGAATTGCTAATGAAGTGATATGTTTGCCGATGCATCATGTACTAACCGATGAAGATATTCAACGTGTAATTAATTGTATTATAAAGGCTTAATAGTTGAATGAAGAATAAAATAGTACTTATCCTTATTGCTATATTTTACGGTTGTAATGTTGAAGCCGAGTATAGTAATTATACAGAATCTAATCATGATGCAGAACTTCGTCTAGCTCAGTGGAATATTGGCCATTTTTCATTTGGAAATCTATCCAATAGCACAATTGACGAAATAAATTTTTACAATCACTATCAACAATATAAGGATATGTTGAATATGATAGACGCTGATGTGCTTGCTGTATGTGAGTATAGCGAAATATTTGGTAAAAATGAAACTGGTGAACAGTATTCCAGAGAAGTCCTTTTCAATGAATATCCATATATATATGAAGGACACCAAAGTAATTATGCTTGCAATGCATTGTTTTCTCGTATAGAAATAAATAATGTTAGATCCAATAATTTCTTTAGTCTTAATACAAATTATTATTATATCACTGCTGATTTGAATATCAGTGATAAAAATGTAAAGCTTGTTAGTACTCATTTGGCGTTTAATAAAGACGATGACCAATATGCTCTTCTTCAAATAGAAGAGCTATTATATTTATTTGGGAATGAAGAATATGTAATAATGATGGGAGATTGGAACGTAAAAGATGTAGATATTTTTAATTTGTTTGTAAATGCAGGTTATCAACTGGCCAACCATGGAGAATTTGGAGATTTTGTTACTTTTTCCCCAAAAAAGAATGTAAGAAATCGTGTCCTTGACAATATTATGACCAAAGGCTTAACTATTTCAAACGTTTCAGTGATTTCAAAGGATCTGAGTGATCATTATCCATTAATTACTACATTCAAAATTGATGAAAGAATAGATGGTGTTTCGGAACAAAAATCATCATCTTTGAACTCCAATAAATCTCTTAATGTATCCCATTGATGGGAAACAATATAGAAATTATCATCCTCAACATGGAGTTTTCGTTAATGGTAATCGGAAAAACATAGTTAAATAGTGAAGATAATGAAGAAAAATATTCTCGTATTTCCATGTGGTTCAGAGATTGGTCTTGACATCTACAGTTCAGTTTGTTATTCTACTTATTTTCATCTGATCGGTGGAAGTTCTGTAGATGATCATGGAAAGTTTGTATATGAGGATTATATCCCTAATATACCTTTTGCCAATACACCAGAGTTTATCCCTGCTATGGCCAAGATTGTTAAAGAACGCAATATTGATGCCATCTATCCTGCCATGGATTTAGTGATAACTATCTTAAAAGAACATGAGCAAGAATTAGGTTGCAAGGTAGTCGCATCCCCTGTTGATACAACTAAGATTTGTTTGTCTAAAGAGTTGACTTATAAGAAACTAGAAGGTAAAGTTCTTATTCCCAAGGTTTTTGATTCTCAGAACGTGCCCATAGATGAATTTCCGGTATTTGCAAAACCCAAAATAGGATATGGAGCAAAAGGTACAAAAAAACTATGTAATCAAGATGAAATAAATAGTTTTGTAAAAGGCAAGGAAGACCTTTTAATTGTGGAGTATTTACCAGGTGAGGAATATACTGTTGATTGCTTCACAGACCGTCAAGGTCAGTTGCTTTATAGTGCGGCGAGAAAGAGAAATCGTGTTAAAGATGGCATTAGTGTAAATACATTTTTTGTTGAAGAACAGGAAGAGTTTACAAAGATTGCACAATCAATTAATTCTAAGATTGAATTTAGAGGTGCATGGTTCTATCAGGTAAAACGAAATAAAGAAGGAAATCTTTGTTTGCTAGAGATTGCCTCACGCTTAGGGGGATCCTCATTATTATCCAGGGCTATCGGTGTTAATTTTGCATTGCTATCGCTTTTTGATATATTTGATTATAAGGTTTCTATACTTAAGAATGATTATCAGGTGGAACTTGATCGGGCCTTAGAAAACAAGTATAAGACAAATCTTATTTTTGATAGCGTCTACTGTGATTATGATGATTGTCTTATTCTTGATAAGAATAGAGTAAATGAAGATCTTGTCAAATTCCTATACAAATGTCTTAATGAAAAGAAAAAAATATATTTGATTAGCAAGCATGATGGAGACCTGCAACAAGAACTTAAAGAGTTTAGGCTGGATCATTTGTTTGATGAGGTAATGCATATTGAAAAGGATGCTGATAAAGCAGATTATATTACAGGAAATAAAGCAATATTCATAGATGATTCCAATGCAGAAAGGGTGAATATAAAAAACAAATTGCGTTTACCTGTTTTTAGTCCAGATATGATTGATGTATTAATATAATTAAGTATGACGATAGGATATACAACTGGCGTTTATGATCTCTTTCATATAGGCCATCTTACCTTGCTGAAGAATGCAAAGGGACTTTGTGATAAATTGATAGTTGGTGTTACGGTTGACGAGCTTGTACTCTATAAGGGTAAGAAGGCCATGATTCCTTATTCTGACCGTGCTGAGATTGTAAGAAGCATAAAGTATGTTGATGCGGTTGTACCACAGTATGATATGGATAAGCTTGCTGCTTGCAAGAAACTTGGAGCCACAGTCCTTTTTGTAGGTGATGACTGGTATGGTACTGAAAAGTGGAAGAAGTATGAGGAAGACTTTGCCAAGGAAGGCATAAAAATCATCTATTTCCCATATACCAAGGGTATTTCTTCAACTAAGATTACTGAGGCATTGCAGCATACTCGAGGCTGGGCTGATGGAAAAGAAGTTTGTAAATCAGAAGAACACTTAAACACAAAATAGATGACAGACAAATGTTATTGCATGAGCTCGTTTCTTTCACTTCGATATGTGGAAGATGACGATAAACAGTTTTTTGATGGATTACACCATCAAGTGTATAAGCAGCAACCATTAGAACGTAAAGTCTTCGTTTCTGATGCATACGATGTGGATATTGCGCTACGCAATGTCTTTAGACGTATAGCAAACGAGAAGCTGGGTATGTTGCTCTCTGGTGGTATGGATAGTTCAATATTGGCATCATATATGCCCGAAGGGTCTGATGCGTATACTTTCAGGTTCCTGGGTGGAAAGTACCAAAGTGATGAGTTGGAACGTGCAGAATACTATGCAAAGTATTATCACTTGAATCTTCACTATGTGGATATTGATTGGAATACTGTAGAGAAGAATGTGGATATAGTAATGGCTCATAAGGGCGCTCCTGTTCATTCTATTGAGCCACAGCTTTATGCTGCAGCATTGCAGGCAAAGGAAGACGGAATTACAATGCTTGTGATAGGCGATGCTGCTGACTATGTATTTGGCGGAATGGACGGCCTCCTTTCCAAGAACTGGAGCTATGAACAGTATGTGAAGCGTTCCATCTATGTTGACCCCACAGAAGTGCTGAAAGAGCCCTACGATATGAATTATCTCTTTGAACGTTATCGTTTGGGCAAGAGCAGCATCGATTATCTCCGATTCTATGATGAGATTGTTACTGATGAAAGCTATGCATCATACGAGAATGCCTTTGAGACAGCTGAGATTGATTTCATTGACCCATATGAACTGTTAAAGATGGCCAAGCCATTAGACTTAGGCAGAATTCGTAATGGCGATACTAAATATCTAATTCGAGACCTCTTCCGTATGAAATATCCCGAAACGACGGTACCCATCAAACAGCCAATGCCAAGACCGGTAGATGCATATTTTGCGAATTGGGAAGGCCCGAAACGAAAAGAGTTCCGCGATGATATAGATATAACAAAATACAGTGGTAATCAGAAGTGGTTATTACATTGCTTGGAAAGATTTTTAAACAACAACGATAAATAAAAACACAAAGATATGGTTAACAAAGATTTTTGCTTGAGTTCATACATGGCTTTCCGTTATATTTGGAAAGATGGTGTTGATTTCGCTGAAGGCTTTCAGCATAAGAATTTCCGTCCTGTAGAGGAAAAGGATCGAATTCCTGTTAGGACATCTGAAGATATTGACAGAGAGATTCAAAAGCAGTTCGATGAGTTGTATAAGAAATATGATAATATCGGAATTCTGCTCAGTGGTGGTATGGATAGTGCAAATTTGGCTGCATACTTAAAGCCGGGTAGCCATGCGTATACCTTTAATTCTGTTTCAGGGGAATTTGATGCTGACGTAGAACGCGCCAAAACCTACTGTAAGAAATTGCAGTTGAATCATCATCTTATTGACATCACGATGGAGGATTATGAAAAGTACACACCGATTGTGATGCACTATAAGTTTGCACCAGTACATAGTATTGAGCCCCAAATTTACAAAGCAGCAGAACTTGCTAAGCAAGATGGAGTTCAATTAATGATAGTTGGTGAAAGTGCCGATCTTATCTTTGGTGGTATGGATAAGCTTATCAGCCCAGAGTGGAGTTTTGATGATTTTGTTAAGCGTTATACATTCCTCGATCCTAGTCTGGTGCTAACAAATCCTGTTGATCAGACTGAACTATTTGAAAAGTATCGTTGGGGAAAGGGCGGGATTAATGTCCTGAAGTTTATGGATGAGGTATTCTCAATAGAAAGCAGCAGTTCTTATTTAAATGCCTTTGGTGCAGCATGGATGCCTTATTATGATCCATACGCAAAACTTATAATGGCAGATCCTCTTGATATGAATCGTGTTCGAAATGGAGAGCCGAAATATTTGGTACGAGGATTATATGCTATTAAGTACCCAGATTTGGAGATACCGTTCAAGATACCCATGCCTCGACCAGTAGATGCTATCTTTAAGAATTGGGAAGGCCCGAAAGGTGCTGAATTCCGAAAAGACATACCGATGGATAAATTGACTGGCAATCAGAAGTGGCAGTTGTGGTGTGCTGAACAGTTTTTTAAAACGATTTGATTATGTACGATAAAGAAGTAGTAAGAAAAACACAGGACCGCCTTCTTGAAATGGCGATAGTTGTGCGTGACATATTAGAAAGAAATAATATACAGTATTTTATTACTTATGGAACCCTTTTAGGAGCTGTGCGGCATAAGGGGTTTATACCATGGGATGATGATTTCGACTATTATTTGTTTTCAGATAGTTATAATGACGCATTAGCAGTATTAAAGAAAGAACTTCCTGACAATTTGTTCCTTGAATGGTTTGATTCTGAACCTAAATATTTTCATGCATGGGCAAGGGTGAAAGATTTATTCTCTGAAGTAGATAATTCTATGTTTCCTCAAGATACATATTACGCCCATCAAGGATTGAATGTAGATCTCTATATTACAAAACTTGTATATGAAAGCGAGGAAGATCTTTATCTGGCTCAACAACATTTGGATTATATCAATCGCAGAAAGGTTCAGGGAATCATAACAGAAGATGATTATAATAAAAGGATGGCCACTATACAGCCAGTCCTTGATAAATATGGAAATGATTGGACTGTACCTGAAGGCGATAAGAAGATATTTGCATTTATGTCAACGTATAAGAATGATTTTATGTATCCTGAGGATTTGTTTCCTCTTAAGCGTTATGAATTTGAAGGAGAATTGTTCTATGGACCTAAAGATGCGGATATATTCTTGAAGAGATGTTATGGGGATTATATGCAATTGCCTCCTGAAGAAAAGAGAGTTCCGCATAACTCGTCGGTAAAGTTTCTTTAAAATCATACAATGGCAGAACAGAGCTTAAAAGATAAAACAGTAAAAGGCACAATCTGGAGTGGTATTGACAATGTCGCCCAGTTCGGTGTATCCTTTTTGGTGAGCATCGTGCTGGCCCGCTTGCTGTCACCAGATGACTACGGGCTTATAGGAATTATCACTATATTTACTGCAGTCTGCACGGTTCTTATCAATGGCGGCTTTACCACAGCATTGATTCGCAAGAAGGATGTTACAGATGATGACTACAATACTGCTTTTATTGTTAATCTTGGAGTTAGCATACTGTTATATGTTGTCGTTTATCTCTGTTCGCCCTTCATAGCCGACTTTTTCCATCGGCAGGAACTAGTTGCATTGACGCGGGTATCCTCATTGGGAATGATAATTGGAGCACTAGGTTTGGTGCAACAGACTCGACTGACAAAACGCATTGATTTCAAGACCCAAACAAAAATAACCATAGTAGCTTCAGTCGCCAGCGGAATAGTTGGTGTTGTTATGGCATTAATAGGCTTTGGCGTTTGGTCATTAGTAGCTCAGAGCTTGTCGAGTCAAGGACTGCGAACCCTCCTCTTGTGGGTGGTAAATAAATGGGTTCCGAAATTGCGCTTCTCTTCAGATAGTTTCCATGATATGTTCGGTTTTGGATGGAAAATGATGGTGAGTGGTTTGTTTGATACTGTATGGAAAGAATTATATCAGGTAGTAGTGGGTAAGTACTATAGCCCTGCAACGTTAGGCCAGTACACACGTGCAAAACAATTTTCCACTCTGTTCTCAAACAATCTTACTTCGGTCATACAACGAGTTACTTATCCGGTGTTAAGCAATATTCAAGACGACAAAGAACGTATGATAGTAGCTTACCGCAAAATAATTAAAACGACGATGTTTGTGACGGCAATCAGTATGTTTTTCTTGGGCGCGATATCAGAACCACTGCTTTATTGTTTGATTGGTCCCAAATGGCATGAGGCAGCAATCTATCTGCCATTGATATGTATAACAGGTTCTACCTATCCGCTACATGCCATCAACTTGAATATGCTTCAGGTTCAAGGTCGTAGTGACTTATTCCTTGGTCTTGAGGTTGTAAAGAAAATAATAGGTATAGCTCCGTTTTCTGTTTGTATATTTTATGGAATACTTCCCATGCTTTATACAAGTATACTGACAACAATTATTGCATACTTCTTGAACTCATATTATTCAGGGAAATTATTAGGTTATTCTTCCTGGATGCAGATAAAAGATATTGCCCCTTCGTATAGTTTAGCCATGCTTGTAGCAATTAGCGTTTTCTTTTTAAAATTTTTACCAATTACATATTGGCTGATAGTTCCTTTACAATTTTTGCTGGGAGGTACTATTATTGTGTTTGTTTGTCAAAGATATCAAATGGAAGAGTATTTAGAAGTAAGAACAATGCTTGAACCATTTTTTAAAAAAATAAAGAAATAATGGAAGATAACTACAAATGGATGGTCTGCGTACAATGTATGACCTATAATCAAGCTCCTTATATTGAGGACGCCCTGAATGGTTTCACCATGCAGAAAACGACGTTTCCCTTTGTATGTTGCATCGTCGATGATGCTAGTACTGATGGTGAACAGGAAGTTATCGTAAACTATTTGAATGAACACTTCGACTTAGTAGACAATAAGGTAGCTCGACATGAGGAAACTGACGACTATGTTCTAACCTTTGCAAGACACAAGACGAATTTGAACTGCTTTTTTGCAGTGTTATATTTGAAATACAATCATTACAAGAAGAAATCAAAGACTCCATATCTCGCACAATGGCATGATAATGCCAAATATATCGCAATGTGTGAAGGTGATGATTATTGGATTATACGGGAAAAATTAGAAGAGCAAGTTGGATACATGGAAAACCATATCAAGTGTACCGTTTGTTATACTAATTTTGATATAGAATATATGAAGAGTGGTAGGGTTATAAAGAGTGCTTTTAATTCTTTGCCTTCAAGATATAAGCATTATAAGACTTTGGATGATTTTATTTTATTTACTCCTTACGTTTGTCCGCCAAGTTGGTTGTATAGAGCAGAAATATATAATCAAATGAATTATACTGGAATTGGAGTAGATGGCAGTTTTGAACTATTTGCATATTTGATGTTCAAAGGAGAAACGCATTTTTATTCAAACGTCACCTGCAGATATAGAGTCGTTAGAGAAAGTGCATCCCATTCTTTAGACGTGAATAAGCAAATAACTCGTAGAAAAAAACTTTTAGAACTGCAACATAAACTTATTGACAAATACAATTTGAATCCTAATCTTAAAGAAAAATGTGAAGAAAGATACATTCATAAAAACCTGCTTTTTTTTGTTGAAAACAATTTTCAGGATGAGATAAATAAAGCAAAGAGGATAAAGACAAAATACTCAACAAAAGAGAAATGGTTGCTTTTAGTCGCCAAAAACTCGGTTTTGAGATGTCTTTTATGTTTTGTGCATCGCATTCATAATCGGATAAAAGGGTATTAAAATAACAAATAGATGGCTACGTTATTCTTATTATATTTTATTGCTTCTGTTTTTTTGTTCTTAATAGCGCCTAAAGAATACAACAATTTATTTTGTCTTGTATTGACAGTGCTGTTTATTTCTCAATATATACAGTATATCTTATACGTTTACAAGAATGAGAGAAAATGGTTAGATTATACTATTATTTTCCTTTTCTCCTCATTTCTTGTTGTATATGTTTACCCTTTGATTATATATAGTTATGATCCTTATTTGTTTTCTAGTTATTATATAGATAGTAAATACATTAACAAAGGTACAGCTTTATGCCATATGATGATATGCTCCTATCTATTAGGGGGGGCAGTGCAAAGGACTAAAAAAGTAGAAACTAAAGAAAAACGGAATATTTATTCTACACGTGAATTGTATGTTTTGGCAGTCGTAGTGTCTGCTCTTTTACTTATCACTTATATTCCTCAAATTGGAAAACTTTATGCGTTAGTAAATAAAGACGATTCGACTTACAGTTTGTTTCTTATTGTTTGTCTCGCTGGACTCGCAATTAATAATTTCCATCGAAAATACGACGGGCTAAAAGAATTTATTTCAAATAACAAGTTTTATGGAATTCTTATTTTAGTATTAATTGCTATTTTTTTGGTATTAGGTATTAGATATACTATAATTCAACTTTTACTATCGTTGTTTATTATATACTATTTATCTTGTTCAAGGATAAATTGGAAATTATTAATATTCGCTTTTATAGCGATAATAGTTGGTTTTTCTGCAATAAGAGATGTTAGGGCTGGTAATGATGTTGCTAGGCTCGAGAATGCATCAACAGATATACAAATTGCTTTTTCATTTAGAGATTTGATAAGTTGCTCATCCAATATATATAGGGGAATGATGTATGTGGATAGATACGATTATCTTTATGGCCGTTCATTTGTTGCAGATATATTTAGTCCTATTCCATATCTACCTACTGTGATGACACCTATACTGACGGGAGAATCACCAAGGGATAACTCGACTCAAGTAATATTAACAAAATATGCTGGTTTCTATAATAATGTATATGATAGTTTGGTTGGTACAAATTGCTTTATTGATATATGGATGAACGTAGGTACTTGGCTGAGTGTGTTGTTTTTCTTCATTTATGGAAGGGCTGTTGAATGGGTTAGGAGATTGACACCTTATAGCATATATGCGTATCTTGTTTACGTGACTTTTGTTTCCCACGCTGTATTTGCAGCAAGAGGGGTTATTTATCCTGATTGGAGAACAATAATTTGGGCATCGCTCCTTCTTTATATTTTTGAAAGAAAAAAATCTATAATTGTATCAAATAATAGATACCTTGGTGTTTAATAAATACATGTAAAATGGCAAAGATTGCGATAATAATTGTAACTTTCAATTCTTCAAAGCATATTTATGATTGCTTGGAGTCAATATATAAATATAATGACCTAGGAGATGGGTTAGAGATTATCATTGTCGACAATGATAGTCAGGAGCAAAAAACAATGTTTGAGGGCATTGAAGCGAAGTATGGTGAAAAGATTATCCTAGTGGGAAGTGGTAAGAATGGGGGCTATGGATTTGGAAATAACATTGGTATAAAAATGGCATCTTCCCCCATCGTAGTGGTTATGAATCCTGATGTTAGGTTAGTACAGCCAATATTTAACGAAATCATCAATCAGTTTAATAAGGATAATGTTGGCATGATTGGTGTGGACTTTGTAGATGGATCATGTCCATATTATTTTAAGCGCGGCCATTCTTCCATTTTTAGGAGTTTGTTTTTTAAGTATTATATATGGAGGAAACACTATAATGCGGAAGAAATGTATATGTCGGGGAGTTTTTTGGCCTTTAATAAAGAAGGATTTGAGAAAGCTGGAGGATATGATGAAAATATCTTTATGTATTCTGAGGAAGCGGACATAACGAACCGAATGCTCCTGCAAGGATATAAGGTAATTTGGTGTCCTCAAATTAAAGTTTTACACATGGCGCATGGACGTAATTTTAACAAATTTTTAGATAGAACACGCTTAGAGTCAGGTGTTTATTATGAAAAAAAATATAATGTAGATTCACGGAAGTCTTATAATGATTCGGTGATGGTTTTAAAGATAAAAATTTTAATTGCTAGTATTTGCGGACAAAAGCAGAAAAAAGAAATACTTCTAAAGTCTTTAAACAACTTGCGAGAATTTTATAGTGAACGAAGCGATCTTATAGGTAAACATTAATTAAATAAAATGTCAATATTTATCATAAATTGTTCTAATCTTAAAGCTGGTGGAGGACTTCAAGTTGCAGACTCTATCTGTAGACAACTTTTCAAATATAAGAGCCATCGTTTTGTTGTGGTTCTTTCGAAGTTTTTGAATAAAACCGCAGAAAGTATTCAGAAGTATGAAAACGTAGAAGTATGTAATTACGATATTCCAAACTCCTTTAACTCAATTGTTCTTGGAAGAGATAAATACCTTGATGAGCTTGTGAAATCGAAAAATGTGACAGCTGTACTGACTGTTTTTGGGCCTTCTAGATGGAAACCCAGCGTTCCGCATCTAAGTGGTTTTGCTTTGCCTCAGTTAGTTATTCCAGAATCTCCCTATTTTAAAAGAATGGATAGAATGGAAAAAATAAAGTGGAGATTGTGGTGTAAAATAAGAAAATGGTCTCTTAAGAGAAGTGCTGATTACTTTTGGACAGAGAATGAATACATCACTCAACGATTATCAGATCTGATAAAAACGAAGGAGTTAACCACTGTTACAAACTATTATAACCAAGTGTTCGACGAACCAGAAAAATGGATTAAGAGTATAAAGCTACCGCAATTTGATGGAATAACTTGCCTTTCTGTGTCAACAAATTCGACGCATAAGAATTTTCCCATTACTATAGAGGTAATAAAGAAATTATTTTTAAATCATCCAAATTTCAAGGTTCGATTTGTATTTACATTTGATGTTGATGAAATGCCTGTACCTAGGGAACTGGCGAGTAATTTCGTTTTTGTCGGTAAAGTAGATGTAAGGGAGGTTCCATATTTATATGAACAAGCTGACATTATGTTTATGCCTTCATTATTGGAGTGCTTTACTGCAACATACCCAGAGGCAATGAAAATGGGCGTGCCTATTGTAACTACTGATTTAGAATTTGCTCGTGGTCTTTGTGGTGAAGCTGCATGTTATTATAGTGCAGTAGATGCAAGTGCAGCAGCAGATGCTATTTATAAGGTGTCTACGAATAAAGAATATGCACAACAATTGATAGATAACGGAAAGAAGCAGCTAATCACTTATGATAATTATGAGCAAAGAGCATCAAAGCTTATTAATATGGTAGAAGTAATCTCAAAAAAATATGAAAGAGATAAATGTGAATGAATGTCATAAATATTTGTTGGGAATGGCGCAAATTTTCCATAATATTTGTGTTGAGAACAACATCCCCTACTTCATGTTAGGCGGAACCCAACTAGGAGCAGTAAGGCATCATGGTTTCGTTCCTTGGGATGATGATATGGATTTTGGAGTCCCGCGTGATTATTATGTAAAGTTATTAGAAGTTTTAAAAATAAAATTGCCATCCAACTATGTAATACATTGTTTGGATGATGATGACTATTGTTACGGATATGCCAAATTAGAAGATGTTAACACCGTAATTAAAGAAAGTGGACGAGCTGGACTTACATTTGGTGTAAATATAGATATTTTTCCATTGGATCATACAAACAATAATATAGCAATTTTGTCTAAGAACCATTTTGTAAATTTCCTAATCAAAATTCAAGTGTATAGGTTTTTGAACCTTGATAGTATTAGTAGATTTAGGAATATCCTTCGCAGGTGTTTGATTATACTTACAAGTTTTTTAAATAAAAGAAGTATACCTATTTTTATAGAGAAACATTTGGTAAAAAATAAAGGTGATTTCTGGGCAAATCATTATGGCGCATGGGGGATGAAGGAAATAATAAGTAAGAATATATTTGGAGTACCAACAATATATGAATTTGCCGGTATTAAATTGTATGGCGTGGAAAAACCAGATGACTATCTAAAACATCTTTATGGTAACTATATGGAGTTGCCATCTGAAGATAAACGTCACTTGCATATAGAACATTTGTATCTAAGATAATGAGGAAAGTAATTACATACGGCACTTACGACCTGCTCCATCAGGGGCATATTAACCTCTTAAGACGGGCAAAGGAATTGGGTGATTACCTAATTGTGGGTGTCACTAGCGATAGTTTTGACCGTGGCAGAGGCAAGTTGAATGTGCGCAACAATGTACTCGAACGTGTTGAAGCGGTTAAGGCCACTGGCTATGCAGATGAGGTTATAATTGAAGATTATCTTGGGCAGAAGATTGATGACATACAGAAATATGATGTTGATATTTTTGCTATCGGAAGTGACTGGGAGGGAAAATTCGACTATCTGAATGAGTACTGTAAGGTGGTATATTTGCCTCGTACCGAAGGAATATCTTCTACGATGCTACGAGCAGAAAGTCAGGATACATATAAAATAGGTATCATAGGTAGCGGTCGTATAGCCAATCGTTTTGTGCCAGAGACAAAAGTAGTGAATGGTGCTGCAGTGGTTGCGGTTTTGAATCCTGACAAAGTTGAGGCAGAATCTTTTGCTCAGAAGCACGGATTGGAAGCATATACTGATTTTGATGCTTTTGCTGAAAAAGTTGATATCGTTTATGTAGCTTCGCCACATCTGACTCATTATGACTACATCAAAAGAAGTTTGCTGGCAGGAAAGCATGTACTGTGCGAAATTCCCTTTACACTTAAGAAAAAGGAGGCTCTTGAATTATACCGATTTGCAGAAGAAAAGAACCTCGTGCTGATGGAGGCTAGCAAGACTGCATACTGTCCAGCATTTGGGCATATAGTAACACTGATTAAAAGTGGTGTTATTGGTGATGTTGTCGATGTGAAAGCATCGTTAAGTAAGATGGTGGAACCTCCTATACGAGAATTGGATGCAGAACAGGCAGGTGGTGCTATGACCGAACATGCCCCACTAACAGTTATGGCTATCGTCAAACTTCTGGGCTTGGAGTGGAAGGATATAAACTTCCATACCAAACGTGAGGATGGGGTAGATATTTACACCAAAGGCGTTATCAATTATCCACATGCCACTTCTTCATTTACACTAGGTATTGGAGTAAAAACGGAAGGGAATCTGGTAATTTCAGGAACAAAGGGGTATGTATATGTACCCGCTCCTTGGTGGCTTACTAGTTATTTTGAGGTGCGCTATGAGGATCAGACAAAGAATAAAAAATATTTCTATAGCTATGATGGCGAGGGGCTACGATATGAGATACAGGAATTCCTTTCAATGATAGTGAATGACCGTCGTAGTTGCTATAAACTTCGTCGTAGAGAAAGTATTGCTATAGCTGAGATAATTGAGAAATACCGTAATGGAGAAAACGTAACTGAAATATAATGTTGATTTTATGAAATATGCTGTTGTAACAGGTGGAACGTCTGGTATGGGACTAGGCGTTGCTAAAATGTTGATTGAGAAGGGCTATTATGTATTTACAACATACGTAGGTCCAGTGTTTACCGAAAGGATTGATAATTATGAGGCTCACCTTGTCGACCAGACCAAACGCAACGAGGTATATGCTTTTATTAACTATGTGAAATCAAAAATAGATCATCTTGACTGTTTGGTTTGTAATGCAGGTATGAGCATCCGTAAGTCTTTTACCGAAACGACAGATGCAGATTGGGATAGGCAAATGGAGGTGGCTGTAAACTCGCACTACATCATGGTTCGTGAGTTTTTCCCAATTATACCTGCTAATAGTCGTATCCTTTTTACTGGTTCACAAATGGCGGTTCATCCTCATGCGACAGTTCTTTCATACGGTGTGACGAAATCTGCAGTTTGTGCATTGGCAAAGAATCTTGTCAAAGAGTTCGAAGGAACAGGAACTACGGTTAATGCAATTATTCCAGGTTTTGTAGCCACTCCTTGGCAGAATGAAAAACCAGAAGAAATAAAACAGAATATTTATAAGAAGACAGCTATCCACCGTTTCGCTACTGTTGGCGAAATTGTAGATGCATTTAGGTTTTGCATTGATAATCCGTTTGTCAATGGTAGCCAGATAGAAGTGAATGGTGGTTATTGCTATAAATAGGCTTTTAGTTAATGAAATGCAGGAGTATAATATGGCAGGAACTATGTAAGACAGGTTTGTATGTTGGTTTTATTCATAATCCTTCTTTGCCGTATTTCACGCGACAAAGGCTGTGTTAAAGAAATTTACTGAGAGTGTGAACGTGGAAATGAAGTAAGGTGGTTTGCAAAATTGTGTTGTTAGTATCAGTCCTGGCTCATTTTAAGGGACTTCATTTACGACGTGCTGAACAGATTTAAACTTTTCTGCCCCATGGCGATTGCTATTATTATGCATCTTAAAGCAGGTAATGCTTTTTTATTCAGTACGATAAAGTATTAAGAATTAAATAAAGCGCTATCATTCAGACTTCAAAGTTGAAGACGAACAAAATAACAGGAAAAGATAAATAGTACAGTTTCATAGTATGTATAAACATTTTTTTAAACGTTTTTTTGACTTTTGGATTTCGCTGATTGCTATTATTTGCATCAGCCCGATATTGATAATTGTGACAATATGGCTGCATTTTGCCAATAAGGGAGCTGGGGCTTTCTTTTTCCAAGAGAGGCCAGGGAAGGATGGAAAGATATTCAAGGTGATAAAGTTCAAGACGATGACGGATGAGCGAGATGCAGAAGGAAATCTGCTGCCTGACGCAGAGCGCCTGACTAAAGTAGGTAAGTTCGTTCGCTCGACATCCATTGATGAACTACCTCAGCTGATAAACGTGCTGAAGGGTGATATGGCACTCATAGGGCCACGTCCTCTACTTGTGCAATACCTACCTCTTTATTCTCCAGAACAGGCTCGTCGTCATGAAGTAAGGCCTGGTATTTCTGGTTGGGCACAGTGCCATGGTCGCAATGCAATCAGCTGGACTGAAAAGTTTAAACTGGATGTGTGGTATGTTGACCATGTGTCACTAATCACAGACTTGAAAGTCATATTTATAACTATAAAGAACGTGCTGATGCGGAAAGATATCAATTCCGCCACAGCAGCAACGATGGAAGCGTTTAACGGACATAACTGATAGAAGATGAAAGATATTGTGATTTATGGTGCGGGTGGATTTGGACGGGAGATTGCCTGTCTGCTGCGCCTGATTAATGAGAAAGAAGAGGATAAATGGAACCTAATAGGATTCTTAGATGACAATCAAGACCTGGAAGGCACTGTAAATGAGTATGGAAAAGTTTTAGGTGGAGCAGAATGGCTCAACGTATATGACAAACCGATAGCTGTTGCTATTGCTGTTGGAAGCCCTAAAGCTGTGGAGAGTATTGCAAATAAAATAAAAAATCCCAACGTTGAGTATCCTAATCTCTATGCCCCTTCTGTTACATTCTTGGATAAAGAGAGTTTAAAAATTGGCAAAGGGAATATTATTTGCACAAATTGTTCAATCAGTTGCAATGTGACTATTGGTGATTTTAATCTGTTAAATAGTTATATCACAGTTGGTCATGATGCAGTGATTGGTAATAATAATGTTGTAATGCCTTCGTGCAATATATCAGGTGGTGTGCAGATGGGTAATGCCAATTTCCTTGGCGTTCAATCAGTTATTCTCCAATACATTAAGATTGGGAATGAAACACGTATTGGAGCTAATAGTGTTATAATGCGCAAAACAAAAGACGGATTCCTTTACATCGGAAATCCTGCAAAGAGAGTAGATTTATAAAGTATAAATAATTAAATAGTAACAATTATGGTAGACGAAAAACAATTCATTCAAAATTTTGCAGATCAGTTTGATGATGAACCCGAAGGTCTGACACTTGAGACAAAGTTCCGCGACTTAGACGATTGGACTTCACTCATTGCTCTCTCCGAGATGGCAATGTGTGACGAAGAATATGATGTTATTCTATCGGCTAATGAAATGGAGAATGCAAATTGTATTGCTGACATATATAAGATAGTTTGTGAAAGATATCAGGAATAATATGTATAACCCGTATTCACTCGAAGGGAAGACTATTCTAATAACAGGAGCAGCTTCCGGTATAGGTAAAGCCACTTCTATTGAGAGTTCCAAATTGGGGGCCAAGATAGTGGCGGTAGATATGAACGCAGAAGGTTTGGAGGCTCTGAAACCACAGTTGGAGGGTGAAGGGCATCGGTACTTTGCTGGTAATCTTTGTCACGAAGATTTTCTAAAACAACTTGGCGAGGAAACACCAGATCTGGACGGAGTTTTCCTTTGTGCAGGAGTATCTGACACAACACCAGTGAAATTCATTTCTGAAGAGAAAATTCAGCGTGTGTTTGACGTAAACCTAACTGCACCCATTATGATGCTGAAACAATTCCTTTTGAAAAAGAAGATAAAAAAAGGAGGCTCTTTGGTATGGATGAGCAGTTATGGAGCAGAGAAGGTGGAACCAGGCTTAGGCATCTATGCTGCATCAAAGAGTGCCGTAAATGGCATTATGCGTGCATATGCCAAGGAATTAGTTTCAAGAAAAATCCGTTCCAATTCTATTATGCCTATGATGATTCGAACAGAGTTATTAAATACTCTGCACAGTATTTCTGATAAAGATTTGGAGAAACAGGAAGCTATGTATCCGTTGGGATTTGGTAATCCTAACGATGTCGCATATGCTGCAATTTATTTATTCAGTGATGCTAGCCGGTGGATAACAGGGACACAGATCAAGATGGATGGTGGCAGTAATTTATAAAAGGTATTTATGGCAATAATAAGATATAATGGGATTGGAATTAAGGCTATTTCAGCCTGTGTCCCTAAAAACGTGAGTAAGAATAGTGACTTAGGTTATCTTATTCCAGAAGAGGAAATAGAGAAAACTATTAATTCTATTGGTATTAAAGAAAAGCGTATCGCTGACAAGGACGTGACATCGTCTGATCTATGTTTTAAAGCTGCAAAAAAGCTTTTGGAAGATAATCAGATAGATCCATCGGAGATTAATGTCCTGATTTTCGTCAGCCAGACTTCTGATTACCATCAGCCAGCCACAGCTCCGATTCTTCAAAACCGTTTAGGTCTTGGAATTGACACTTTGTGTTTTGATGTTAATTTGGCTTGTTCTGGGTATGTATATGGTATGTCTATTGCATATTCATTTGCTTCTCAAAATGGAATAAAGAAAGTTCTTCTTCTTGTAGGTGAAACGATGTCAAAGATTGTATCACCATACGACAAGGAATCTGCTCCATTATTTGGAGATGCAGGAACAGCAACATTAATTGAGAAGGGCGAGTATGGCGACTCCATTTTCTCTATGCATTCAGATGGTAGTGGCTCAGAAGTTATGATTATTCCTGATGGTGGTTTCCGTAATCCGGCAAACCCCTCAACTTTTGATGAGGAGATAGATAAAAATGGTAATCGGAGGACAAGAGATCAATTTAGGATGAATGGAATGGAGGTGTTTAACTTTGGAATGCGTGTCGAGCCAAAGGACTTAAAGACTATTGTGACAGAGGCTGGTTTGACATTTGATGACATAGACTTGTTAATATACCATCAGGCAAATAAGTTTATGACCGACTTCTTTACTAAAAGAATAAAGTTTACACCAGAAAAGACCCCATATAGTTTAGACCGTTTTGGAAATACTAGTAGTGCCTCAATCCCATTAACAATTGTATCAGAGCTAAAGAATAAATACCCTCAGAGGGAGAAGGTCCTTGTTTCCGGATTCGGCGCTGGTCTGTCATGGGGCTCGGCAATTATCAATTTGCGACAAACAGCTATTTCTGAACTTGTAGAGTATTAACTGATTTTTATTTCTATGTTCGTTTTCCGAAACAATACCGTAGAACGTTTTTTCCCGAAAGATTATGCGTTTAGCGGTTACGATGACATTTCTTACGTCCCAACTGACGTAGACGGCTATGTGTGGTTCTACCAACTGCCGGTAAAATATGACCAAGAGATACTCTGCTCCGAAATCAGAGGATATGCCCAGAAAATACAGTTTGTGTTGGCACAGGTGGATAAGACTAAGCCGTTCATTGCGTTTACCATGGACGAGAATGCCTATGCCGTTCCTTTTACGTCAGGTAATGAACTGGTAGCTGCTGTTGCAGAATATAATGCCGCATTGGTACAGGTAGAAGCAGAACATAGTAATGTAAAGGTCTTGGATATCCGTGAGTTTACACGACAGTATCCTGCAAATGAGATCTTTGACTGGAAGTTCTGGTTTATCTCCCAGATGGGTATGAATCCTAAGGTGACTAAACCGTTTATGGAATGGTATAATCACAAACTGGAGCAGATTACTTTAAAGCGTAAGAAGTGTCTGGTTTTGGATCTTGACAATACCCTTTGGGGTGGAGTGCTAGGCGAAGACGGCATT
>Ga0256407_10004280_pt1 | contig 24091 bp, 17 predicted proteins | sample RumenRJG_04DNA_FD_193489 | JGI IMG/M metagenome (GOLD analysis project Ga0256407, IMG submission 193489) | Bovine rumen microbial communities from Lethbridge, Alberta, Canada - RJG_04 | ecosystem: Host-associated > Mammals > Digestive system > Stomach > Rumen | place: Canada: Alberta... | reverse complement strand
GGTGAGGGTTCTCGCTCCGAGTGATTTACGACATTAATACCAATAGTAAAGGAAAGAAAAAATGACAGTAACAAAAAATCTAAAGGAACGCTATTCAAGTGAAGTAGTTCCTGCAATGCAAGAAAAATTCGGATATAAAAATATCCACCAAGTACCAAAATTAGTTAAAATAGTTTTGAACATGGGTGTTGGTGAGGCTTCTCACAACTCAAAAATTGCTGAAGCAATTGAACATCAATTGACAAAAATTGCCGGTCAAAAGGCAGTTGTAACAAAGGCTAAAAAATCTATCGCATCTTATAAATTAAGAGAAGGTATGCCTGTTGGTGCAATGGCCACATTAAGAGGCGAAAGAATGTATGATTTCTTACAAAAACTAATTTGTGTAGTTTTGCCAAGAATTCGTGACTTCCGCGGTGTTAGTGCAAAAAGTTTCGATGGCAGAGGAAACTATACATTAGGTTTGAAAGAACAGGCTTTGTTCCCTGAAATCTCTTATGAAGAAGTAGATTTAGTCAAGGGTATGAATGTTTCAGTTATTACGACTGCTGAAACTGATGACGAAGCAAGAGAATTGTTAAGACTTTTGGGCATGCCGTTCAAAGGTTTGAACAAATAATAAAATAGAAAATAATACACAATAAAGATAAAGGAGAAATTCATGGCTAAAAAAGCGATGATAGACAAAGAAGCAAAACGCGAAAGACTTGTTGCAGCAGGCAAATACCCTGCAGTAAGATTACATAACAGATGTAGCATTTGTGGCAGACCACACGGATACCACAGAGATTTCGGTCTTTGCAGAATTTGTTTAAGAAAAATGGCACATCAGGGTTTATTGCCGGGTGTAACTAAAGCAAGTTGGTAATTTGCTTGCCATAATTAGTAATTGATAAAAACAGGTATAGGGTTTCTATGCCTGTTTTTGTTTGTCTCATGTAAATCAGAATTTATTTTGTTGGGCTGAAAGCCCAACATACATATTAATTTCCCTTCCCTCGTTAGGGAAGGGGCAGGGATGGGTTTTGATTTGAGATTACCCAAACCCCACCTAACCTTCCCTACTCAGGGGAGGAACAAGTTTCTCACCCCGCAGGGGAGATAGGATTTCTACCTCTCCTGCGGAGAGGATGTCAACGAAGTTGACAGGAGAGGGTAAAATAATAAACCCTCTCTTGAATTTCTAATGCTCAACTTCGTTTCGCATTGAAATTCTTTTCTCCTCGCAGGGGGCGATAGTTGGTAGGTTGGCTAATACTTACGCTGACAATTATTCAACCCTACCCAAAAATCAAAGATTTTCAAGGGGTGTAAGAATTGAGGGTGGAGCATACTTGTCCGGCACAAGGTATATTTTATTCGGAAATTGAAAATCAGTTTTGTATTCTTTTAGTATGTTTTAATTTCTATGTTTGGGGTATGATGTAAGAAAGATATTATCAGAGGATTTAACCCTCACCCCAACCCTCTCCCAAAGGGCGAGGGAGAAAATTGCAAAGGAAAAGAGAAATGCTAAAAGGAAATGAGATAAGAAAATTATATTTAGACTTTTTTAAAGAAAAACATCAGCATACTGTTGTGGAAAGTTCAAGTCTTGTGCCTGATAATCCGACTGTACTTTTAACAACGGCAGGTATGTTGCAGTTTTTGCCGATATTTTTGGAAATTCAGCCTTGTCCTTATGAACCGGCAAGAGCAACTTCATGCCAAAAATGTGCAAGAGCGGGCGGTAAAGATTCCGATATTGAAAATGTCGGCAGAACTCCGCGCCATCATACTTTCTTTGAAATGCTTGGTAATTTTTCTTTTGGCGATTATTATAAAAAAGGAATTATTTCAAGGGCGTGGGAATTTGTAACTGAAGTTTTGAAATTAGATAAAGACAGACTTTGGATAACTATTTTTGAAACTGATGATGAAGCGTTTGATATTTGGCGCAGCGTTGGTGTTCCGGCAGAAAGAATTAAACGCAAAGGTAAAAAAGACAACTTTTGGGGACCTCCGGGGGCATCAGGTTCTTGCGGTCCTTGTTCAGAAATTCATTATGACTTGGGAGAAGAATATTCCTGCGGTCATCCGAATTGCGGTATCGATACCTGTGAATGTGACAGATGGGTTGAAATTTGGAATTTGGTATTTACAGAACTCTATCAGGATGAAGAAGGTAATCAGTCGCCTTTGGGTAAAAAGAATGTAGATACAGGTATGGGTTTAGAGCGTATTACAATGGTTTGCCAAGGGGTTGCATCTACATTTGAAACAGATTTGTTAAGACCGATTTTAGACAAAGTTTCTTCAATGTGTGGTGTTCCTTATAAGCAGTCTGAAAAAACCGATGTTTCATTGAGAATTATTACAGACCACGCAAGATGCGTAACTTTCCTTATTTCTGACGGTGTAATTCCGGGAAATGAAGGCAGAAGTTATGTTTTGAGAATGATTTTAAGACGCGCATTAAGACATGGCAAAATTTTGGGTATGGAATTGCCATTCTTGTATAAATTGGTTGATACGGTTGTTGAAAACTATGGCGAAGCGTACCCTGAACTTGTAAAAAACAAACAAAAAGTTATTGATACGATTAAAGCCGAAGAAGAAAGATTCAATAAAACTCTTGACCGAGGGTATAAGTTGCTGGAAGAATTTATTGAAAGCAAAAAAGATATTGACGGTGAAAGCGCATTCAAACTTTATGATACATTTGGTTTTCCGCTTGAATTAACCAAAGAAATTGCGCAGGAAAACGGTTTAAATGTTGATGAAGACGGTTATAAAGTTGCGATGCAGGAACAAAAAGACAGAGCAAAAGCCGCAACCGCAAAGATTTCCGTTACAGGTGACATTAAATATGCACAGGTAGAAAAAGAAGTCGGTTCGACAAACTTTATCGGCTACAGCGAGAATGAATGTGATGATGCTAAAATTCTTGCTCAGATTGAGGGTGAAGGATATGTCGATATCGTATTAGACAAAACTCCTTTCTATGCGGAATGTGGCGGTCAGATTGGTGATTGCGGTTATATAGAAAACGACACATTTAAAGCGGAAGTTTTGACGACTTTCAAAGTTAATGATTTGTATGTTCACAGATGTTCAATACTCAATGGTGATGTAGAAATCGGTGCAAAGGTCAGTGCAAAAATTGATGTAGAAAAGCGTGAAGAAATCAGAGTTCACCATACATCTGCACACTTATTGCAGGCTGCGTTGATTAAGGTTGTCGGAGATGAAGTCAAACAGGCAGGTTCTTATGTCGATGATGAAAGAATGAGATTTGACTTTACTTTTTCAAGAGCAATGACCCCTGACGAAATCAAAAAGACAGAAAATCTTATGAATAAATGGATTGGCGAAGGTTATACTATTAATACCAAAGTTATGGGTATAAAAGAAGCCGAACTGACAGGTGCAACGGCATTGTTTGGAGAAAAATATGGCGATACTGTTCGTGTTGTCAGTATTGAAAAAGACGGGCAGTCAATTTCAAAGGAATTTTGTGCAGGTACTCACGCAAGAGAACTCAAGGACTTGAGATTTGTTAAAATAGTTTCGGAAGGTGCTATTGCAGCAGGTACAAGAAGAATTGAAGTTGTTGTATCAAAATCTGCTCTTAACTATGTAAATGCAAAGGTTGAGGTTACAGACATTCTTTCAAATCGCTTCAAAGCGCATTATGACGAAGTCATTGACAGAATTGACAAAATTCAGGAAGAAAATAAATCTTTGCAGAAAGAAGTTGAAAAACTTCAGGAAGAAAATGCGAAGTCAAAATTTGCCGCATTTGTTGACAGAGCACAGGATATTGATGGCGGTAAATTATTTATTTCTAAAGTTTCTAATCTTACATCCGTAGGAATTAAGATTGGTCTTGAATTGTTATCACACAAATTAGGTAAAGATAATATTGTTGTTCTTGCGGGTGAAAAAATGGTTGCTGCAAAAGTATCTGATAATTTTATTGCTAAAGGAATCAATGCAGGTGCCATTGTCGGTGAAATTGCAAGAGCAACAGGAGCAAACGGTGGCGGCAGACCGAATTTTGCACAGGGCGGTGTAAAAGACCCGTCAAAATTAGACGAAATTCTCGCTAAAATTGAAAGCGATATTAAAGCAAAATAATGATAAAATTAATAAGGTTAAAAGGCAGGGTTTTAAATATTTTACCCTGTCTTTATACCCACAAATGGTAGTGACTGAAAAGAGGAATTTTCAAATCATCTCTAAAATCGTATAATTTTTTTATACATTTACTCGTGGTTCTTTTAAGAGGTGATTTATGAAATATAAACTGTTGGATGCCCAACGGGAATTTTTGGAAATTCCTCACGATTATACCCTTGATGTTGCGGTTTATCAGGGTGGATATGGTTCGGGCAAGACTTTTGCCGGTGCACTTTTGGGAATTTTACTTGCTTTAAAATATCCAAAGATAAGAGGGTTAGTTGGAGCGCAAACTTATACGCTTGTGCGAGATACTACTTTGCAAACATATTTTGAACATCTTGAGGGCATGGGATTTGTTGAAGGAAAAGATTTTAGGTGGTCATCAACAGAGCAAAAACTTTCTTTTTATAACGGCTCGGAAATTATTTTCAGGCATTTTGATGAACCGAACAGACTGAAATCTTTAAATGTCGGGTTTGTCGAAATTGAAGAAATGTCAGATACTCCTTATGAAACATTTAAAATGTTATTAGCAAGATTAAGGCAAAAGCCATATAAAAATTGGAAAAATTTTCAATACAGAATTTTTGGACATACGAATCCTGAAATTGTGCAGGGCTGGATTTATAAAACTTTTTTCGTAAATCCGAATCCTAATTATAGATTAATTTGTGCTCCGACAACTCAAAACATTTACCTGCCTAAAGGATTTTGTGATGAGTTAAAACAACTTTATGATGAAAAATATTACAATACTTTTGTCCTCGGTCAGACCGGAAATTATGATGATAATCTTGTTGTCAAAGATTTTACGGAAGAAAATATAAAAGATATTGCTTATCATGATGATTTTGATATTCATATAAGTTGCGATTTTAATGTTGACCCCATGGCTTGGGTTTTAGCGTACAAAACCGAGGATAAAGTTTTTTATTTTGACGAAATTGTACTTGAAAATACGACAACTGCAAAGGCATGTGAAGAATTTCACCGCAGGTATCCGGAGCATAAGGGCAAAATAATTATAAACGGTGATGCCTCAGGCGATAACCGAAGTTGCACAAGTGAATACACAAATTATGTAATAATAAAGAAAAAATTATTATCGTTTGGATATGATGTTGATATTAAAATAAAAGCCTTTAATCCCCCTATAAAAAACAGAGTTGCGGCATTTAACGCAAAAGTTCACAATGCAAACGGAGATATAGGTTTGTATGTCAGTCCCAAATGCGAAAAACTTTTGTATAACATAAGAAATCTTAAATATATTGAAGGGACATCAAAAATAGATGTTCCGAATTACAGACAAATAAAACAGTCTAAAGAACTAAAATTTTTATCCCATCCGTTTGATGCTGCAAGTTATCTTGTAGATTTTTATTGGCCGATAGTTTTATAAAAGGAGAAAATCATGGATACATTAATTTATTATTCCCCTGTAATAGTTGCAGTTGTAATTTTTCTTATTCAGCAGAGAATTGTTGTCACTCCCGAAGAATTGGAACGCAAGCACAGACAGATTTTGCAGGAAGTTGAAGCCCGTTTTGTTACCCTGAACAGTTACGAAGACTTAAAATCCCAGTTTAGTGAGATTAAAGAAAAAATTGATAAGATTTATGATTGTTTAATTATTTCAAAATAATAATATGTAAACTTTTGTTACAGAGAATTAAATCATGTATCAAGTTTTTAAATAAAAATGCCGTAAACATGGGTAAGTAAAGGATTATTATAATCGAAAGGATTTTACGAAAAAATGGGATTAGCCGCATCACAAGCAAGATTCCTCGGCATTACGTTAAGAAAAGCCAACTGTGAATTCAGGTCAACTGAATTGGCACAACAGAGGCTGGAATTAACGAATCAAATGACCGATATTTCTCAGGAATATGCTAATGCCTTAAATTCAACGAAGTTGGTATGGCATAATGATGCTGTTTGCGATAGTTTCGGAAATCCGACAGATTTCGGATTATCTTACAGTTTGCTTATGATGCCTTCTGCTGCTAATGATTACAATCCTTACATGGTTTCAACAAGAACAGGTGCAATAGTCTTAAATTCTAAATATGCACAGGCTGCAAAAGACGCAGGTATTTCAATGGGTGGTTCTACTCCGTCTGCAGATGGCAGAAATAAATTCTTAAAATCGCTTTCGCAGTCAACAGAAGTTAATGGTGTAAAACAAAATGATAATGTTATTACCGCAACAACTTATAATATATTAACCGGAGCAGCTGCTGCATCGGGTGATGTATCATGGCATTCTGCAGCCGGCATGGGTTCGGCTCCTAAAGATAAAGGAGTTGCTGATGCTACTCATTTGGTTGATTTGATGAATGATGGTACTATCGGCGGAAGAGCATTAGATTGGCTTCAGATTGAAAGAGGTCTGTTGGGACTTGGTATAAATGAAGGTATGACCGATGCTCAAATGACTGATGTAATCCAAGGTTACAAAGATAATGTAGCACAGGCAAAATTAAATTATATAAATAATAATATCGGTGTCCAAATGGATTCATTAAAAGTTAATAACTATGTTGTTGAAGCCGAAAAGCAGGCGCAAGTATTAATTGATCAGTGGAAATCAATTAATGCTTCAGGTGATAGTATTGGACAAAAAATTAGCAACATGAAAAGTTTTGGTTATAACAGCGGAAATGCCGTAATTTCAGACGGGAATGATACAATTGATAAAGAAGCATTTTTAATAATGGGTAAATTTGCACATCTTGAGGCTCAAATTGAATTAAGTCAAAACGAAGCACAAAGAATGCAGTTTATTAACGAATTAGAGAAGTTGAAAAAAGGTTATGATACAAATGGAGTTGTAGATAAAAAAGACGAGAATTTGTATAAATATCCTCTTTATTGGGCGACTTATGAACAGGCAAAAATAAGTAATGCAAAATCTGCAAACGGAATCGCTTGGGATGGTAGTGCATCGGCATCTAACACAAATTATACTGCCAAATTTAGTGATATGTTCCAAACATCAGCCCAAGAAATAGCAGGCGGAACATATTCAAGTAATGGTAAAACCATTGAAAAACTGACAGTTGCTATAAACGATGTTGTATGCAGGGATGAAGCAGAATTAAAATCATTGACAATATCTGACTTATTGAGCCAAAATATTGTTTTGATGGCAAAAGGTGCTTCAGCGATAAGTAGTATTTCTGAAACAGCAGGTTATTTGATGGAATATATAGCATCAGTATTTGGTTATGGTCACATTGGTACAGGTTTAAATGTAGACCCTGAATCTGATTCTGCATTAAAGATGGCGTTGGCATCTGTTCAAAAACAATTTCTTAAGGCAGGAAATGCAGTAAAAAATGGCGGAGAAAAAAATGATAAATCATTATTAAATAATTCTGCTTATGCAAATTGTAATAATTTTAACCGTATAGGTTCAAATGAAAACGGGGATTATGCTGCTGTTAATCTTTCAAATATGGTGTCTGCATTTTTGACTTATTTTGATAATTATTTAAGAGCATCTGATTCTCAATATGTTGTCGGTAAAGGTAATACTGATGGTAAAACAATCTTTGTTACGGATGACACCGGTTATGTATATGTTACCAATACTATTGAAGGTGTCACTAATGATGAAAAAATAGCAGATTTCTTTAACGAATTGTATAACAATATCTGTGAACACGGATGGCGATATGATGATATGGTTCAGGATAGTGAATATCTTGAAAGTGCTGTTAAAGACGGAAGATATCAACTTATGGCATTGAATAATGACGGTTATTTCTATCAGATGAGATATAACGAAATCGGTTATATGGAAGAAGTTCAGGATAAAGATGCTATAGCAAGAGCCGAAGCAGATTTTCAGACTAAAAAATCCCAAATAACATTTAAAGAAGACCAGATTGATATTAAAACCAAAAAATTAGATGCTGAAATAACAGAACTTAATACTGAAATAAATTCTGTTCAGAATATTATTTCAAAATCTATAGAAAAAACTTTCTCAATGTTTTCTAACTAATAATTAAAAAGAAGAAACCGGCATTTTCTATTTTTTCAGGCATGTTTATATGCTTATTAAACCTTTATGTAGTTATAGGAAGTTTATAGTTGGTTTAATGCATTTATTGTGTCTTTAAAATATTAAAAGTGAAAATGCCGGATTTAAAAAATAAAAATAGAATAAAATATGTCTTTTTCATACTAAGATACACTTTTTTATTTTTATATTTTTCTCCTTAAAACTTCCGCCTTTCTGATATATAAACGATAATAAAATTTTGATTAAAATTCTATTAGCCAATCGGATAATATTACTTTTGAAATTTGTTACATAAATTTATCTTTTGAAGGGTTGAAATGACATGAGAGGTAGTTTATAATATTAATAGCAGTTAAAAATACTGTATTTTTGTTCATTTTAGAATGGAAAGGGCCGACGAGGCCCTTTCTATTTTTTGTGTAATTATTAAATATTTATATTGAGTTGTAAATCAACCCGAGTAAATTTGCAACTTATATTTTTTGACACTAAAATTCTTTTTTGTTATAATTAAGATTATTATTTTAATAAGGTGTTTATAAGGAGTTTAGGGATATGAAGAGATTATTGTGCACATTTTTGGCATTTATGATTGCTTTTATATTTAGCGGAAGTGCTTTGGCTGTGCAGGAATCGCCTATGCAGGCGCAGGCACGATTGAAACAAGCAAAAATTGAGCAAATGCTGAAAAATGCTAAGCCTATTGAATTGGCATTTGTTTTTGACGGGCCGTCAGACAAAAATTTAGAAGTTTTGAAAACTTTCCAGCAGACTATTACGATATCATTACTGCCCGATTACAGAGCGGTATTTCCAAAAGATTTAATTTTTGTGGGGGATTGGACTGAAAAGGGTGCAAAGGCGGCATCTGATAAAGCGCTTAATTCAAGAGCAAGAATGATTATTTCTTTAGGTTACATGTCAAGTAATTATTATTCTGATAAAAAAGATAAGAAAAAATATGTTGTAACTATTGAACAGTATGGTTTAAGAGATTTCGGGAATAAGTTTTTTAATCCGATTCAGCAAACTGCAAATGATTTTTATACTTTCAAAGTGTTAGTTCCGTCAATAAAAAAAGCGGCAATTTTGATGAATGAGAATTATTATAAAACCGAAACAAACTGGAAAGCAAGTGTTCAGCAAAAATTGAAAGAAAAAAATTGCGATTTGAATTTTGTAATTGTTCCGGTTAATTCAAATTTAAAAGCATCTTTGGCAAAAATACCATCTGATGTTGATGCAATTTTTGTTACACCGCTATACAACCTTACAACTGCGCAGAGAAAAGAAGTTTATGATTATGCTATCAGCAGGAAACTTCCGTCTTATTCTATTGTAGGTAAAGAAGATGTTGAACTTGGTGCAATGCTTGGTACTTCTACAATGGATGTTGATAAGAAGATTGCTGAAGCAACATCATTCAATATTCATGGTGTTTTGCACGGTAATGCCGTTAAGAATGAAAGAATACCTTTTTATGATGATAAGGTAATTTTCTATAACTCTGACACAGGTGAGGCTGTTGATTATACTCCGCCTTTAAGACTTTTAAATAATTCTGTAACTATTACGCATAAGCAGTTGCCAAAATATTCATTGGGAACTTTGATTGATGCATTGGATGAAACGAACTTGGATATAAAAAGAAAGCAATTTTTAATCAGTGCTGCTCGCCGTTCGGTTGCAAGTGCATATTTAAGATATTTGCCGACATTAAGACTGGATTTGGGTTATCAGTCTTATAATGATGCTTATGCCCGTTCATATTCAGGTGTTCCGACACATGCAGGGCAGTTTACCGTAGCAATGGATCAGATTTTATATTCACCTGATTTGGTCACAAATATTATTGTTAAACATAAAAAGTTAAAATTTGATAAAGCGGAAGAACTTTTGACAAGAGCAAACACCGAATATCATGTAGGAAATTTGTTCATAGAAACTCTGATGCTTGAAAATATGATAAAAGTTCAGGAAGAATCTTTGCAGGAAACAAGAGAAAATCTTGCTATGGCAAGAGTCAGAGAAAAGACAGGTAAATGCGGTTATGAAGAAGTTTTTCGTTGGGCAGGTGAAGTCAGCGAACAGGAAAAGAAACTTCTTGCTATGCAGGCAGATTATAAAAATTTAAAAGTTACAATAAATAAACTTTTAAATAAAGATCAAAAATCTGATTTCGCATTTGTGCCTTTGACGGCAAGTGACCCAGCATTTTTTACTACCGATTTGCATATCATTGATCATGTCCGAGATCCTAAAAAACTTGGAAAATTTACTGATATGTTAGTTGAAGAAGCAATTTATCTGTCACCGGAAACTACAAAATTAAAAGCCGCTATTGCGATGAAAAAAGCAGAAATGGCTAATTATATTCAAAAATTCGTATTACCTAATGCAAAAATGTCATTAGAATACGGGACAATGTATGACAGGGCATTACCTTATGAAGATGCTGCACATAATCAGTTGCGTTCCGGTACGGCATCAGCTACCGCAGGTGCTACTCAGGCACAAACTTTTGCTGAAACTTATGCTGCAACGGGTAATGCCACTGCCGCTGCAACCGCAGGTGTTGGGGCAGGTTCACAGGCTTTTGGGAATGCGTGGAACAGTTCACCTTATTTGAATCTTGATAAAACATCTTTAAGATTCTTTATAGGTGCTCAATGGAAACCAATCGAAGGTGGTCACAAGTTTGCTGAAATAGCAAGATGTAAGGCTGAACTCAATGAACTTAACGCATATTTAGAAGAGGTTAATACCGAAATTGAAATGCAGGTTCGTTCGGTTGTAAACAGAGCAATCTCAAAATATTTTATGATTGAAAAATCTTACAAAGCAATGTTTGCTCAAAGTGAAAATTATCAGATGGTTAAGGCTAAATATTTAAGAGGGGAAGTTCCGATTAACCAAATTGCTGATGCTCATAAACTTTATTACGATGCAAAACTTGATGCTATGAATTCTCAATATGAGTTTTTTAAAGAACTTATTTGGGTACAGAGAGGTTTGTTATCAGTCAACTGGTCTAAGGCAAGTGATGAAGCTAAACGCTGGATAAAATCTATTCCTTCAATCTTACCGGCAGAAGAAGATTTTACATTATAACTTGAACAATAATCAAAACGCAAAAACAGGAGAGTATAAGTGCTCTCCTGTTTTAATAATATATGTTATATGCATGTTCATTTCTTTTCTTTTGTTTGCGAGGCAAAAGAAATGAACCAAAGAAAAGAAAACTTCGCTGATTACAATACCGCCTGCGGCGGCATAAGACTGCTAACGCAGTAATATGTGTTTTCGCCTATCGGCAAAAATCTCTTAGTGCGCCTAAAACTACGGCGCGCGCTTAAATAACGACCTTTACGCAGTTAGCAATCATTGTTTGCGACACAACAATCGTAAGTTGGGGTTTCTACCCCAACATTTATTTTGTTGGGCTGAAAGCCCAACTTACTTATTTGTATAATATTATACGCAGAGCATTTCTCTCACATTTTTACGCTTAACTTTTAAAGTTGTTGTTTTTGGCAACGGCTCTTTTGAAATTACAACCGAAGTCGGTCGTTTATACGGTGCAAGTTGCTGAGAGAGAGTTTTGATATCAAGTTTAATCATTCTGTCAATATCATCATCTGAGTATGTGTTATACATCTCTGCTTTTGGTACAACGACTGCAGTAACTTCTTCCGCACCGTCTTTAGCACCGAAATTTCTTGAAACCCCCAAAACGCAGACTTCCGCAACATAATGACTGTTTTCAAGTACTGATTCAACTTCTTCAGGAAATACTTTTTTGCCTCCCTGTAAAACAATCATATTTTTAATTCTGCCTGTAATATATATATGACCGTCTTTGTCAATTTTTGCAATGTCACCTGTGTGAAGCCAACCGTCTTGGTCAATGACTTCTGCTGTCATTTCAGGCTGGTTGTGATAACCTTTCATTACAGACGGACCTCTTAACCATAATTCACCCGTTGATTCTTCAATTCTTGCTTCAAAGTGTCTTAACGGATGACCAACTGATGCAAGTTCTCCACGCTTGTCGTAATTTACTGATACAACAGGGCTTGTCTCTGATAATCCGTAGCCTTGATATACTCTGATACCAATTCTTTCAAAAAACTCTCCGACCTCAACATCTAACGGCGCACCGCCTGATATACATCCGAAGAATTTTCCGCCCCAACTTTGATGAATTTTTTTGAATAATTTTCTTCTCATCTTATATGACGGAATAAATTGTGCCGCAAAATACATTATTTTAAATAAAATTTGCACAAATTTCGGTGCGGTAGAAAGTTCTTTTTCTATCCCTGCTTTTAATAGTTTTAAAAATGCAGGAACTGCAATCATAAACTGAATACCTTTTTCTTTCATTACCCCTGTGATGTCTTTTGGTTTGAAACTGCTTGTATAATAAACCGAAAATCCTGCATTTAAAAATGTAGAAAATCCGACTGTCATTTCAAATAAGTGGTTCATTGGTAATATTGAAAGCATATTAATTTTTTGATTTTTCGGCAGAATAATATCAACAACTTCCATCAAATCAGCAAGTTGGGCATTAACATTCTGGAATGAAATTTCAACCCCTTTTGGTGCACCTGTTGTTCCGGATGTATAAATAATAAATGCTGTTGATTTTGAACTTCTTTGACGCCATTTGCCGTCATAATTGTCAGGGAAATCATAAATATTCTGAACATTTGTATCATTTGTATGTTCATCAATCACATAAATATATTTAATTTCCGGAATCATTTTTTGCAATTCGAGTGCTGTCGGCAAATAATGTTGAGATGCAAACATTACTGTCGGTAAACAATCTGACAGAATAGATTTTAATTCATATTTTGAAAGTTTAATATCCAAAGGAACAGTCGTTGTACCTGTCAAAACAGATGCAAATACACACGCACCGTATTCGGGTTTTGATTCTGATAAAATTGCAAGGCATTCACCTTTTTTGATACCGACATCTTCAATCAGGTGTCTTGCAATTTTTCTTGATAAAAGCCCAAGTCCTTTGTAAGTAAATTCTTCCCAGCCGTATTGACCTTTTATACCAAGTGCAACCCGTTCTTCGTAGTCGGCTGTCTTGTTTTGAATGTGAGACAAAATGTGACTATTCCGTAATTCCATAAATAAACCCCAAATCTTTCACTAAATCATACTTTTATCCCTATATTTTATAATTTATACATGTAAATGTCAATTATTTAAAAAGTATATATATTTTGAATGAAATATGGCACAATTCCTTAATAATTTTAACGCATCTTAAATTTATGCTATCATTGTAATTAGACAAGGATTTTGAGTATGAAAAAAGAATGGTTTTTGAAAAATAACGGGGATATAAAGGGTTCTTTGATAGAAAAACTTTTGATTTCAAGAGGAATTTCAACTCCTGAAGAAATTAAAAATTTTCTTAATCCTTTAGAGATGGAACTTACTTCTCCAAATGTATTTACTGATATGGAAAAAACGGTCGAAAGACTTGCTAAAGCCATTGATAATAATGAGCCGATTTTGATATACGGAGATTTCGATGCCGACGGTGTAACTTCAACCTCAGTTTTGTATAAGACATTCAAATATTTAGGCGGGAATGTTAATTATTTTATTCCGGACAGAGAAACTCAAGGTCACGGTTTGGATACAAAGGCATTGACTTCGATAATGATAAAATTAAAGCCAAAAGTTATTATTACTGTTGATTGCGGAATTTCCAATGTAACAGAGGTTAAATTTGTAAACAGTTTTAAAACGATTGATGTAATTATTACTGATCATCACGAAGCACCTGAAATTTTGCCTGACGCTTATGCAATTATTAACCCAAAGGCCCCAAATGCTTTGGATGAAAAATTATCTGCAAAACAAATTGAACATCTTACATATCTTGCAGGGTGCGGTGTTGCGCTAAAAGTTGCGCAGGCGCTTTTAACGCACTATGGTAAGAGTGCATTTGTGAATGAAATTTTGCCGTTCACTGCTGTCGGAACTATTGCAGATATTGTTCCGCTTTTAGGAGAAAACAGATATTTTGTCACAAAAGGGCTTGATTTGATTTCACAGGGCAAACATGAGGGTTTGAAATTACTTTTAGAGAGTGCAAATTATGATATAACAAAAGGAATAACATCTGAAAATATCGCTTTTGGTGTTGCTCCGCGAATTAACGCATCAGGCAGGCTTGATAATGTCGATAATGCCGTAAAAGTCTTGATTTCTGATAATGAATCAGAAATAAAAGTTGCAATAGAAAATTTGAACCAATTAAATTCTGTACGCCAAAGGCTTTGTGATGATACATTTGAACAAGCGGAGCAGATGTATCTGAAAGAGGGAACAAAAGAACCTGCAATTATTCTTTATAACGAAGATTGGCATATCGGGATTATCGGGATAGTTGCTTCAAAATTTGTCGAAAAATATTACAAACCAACATTTTTAATGACCAAAAAAGACGGTGTATATCGCTGCAGTGCAAGAAGTATAGAGGGAGTACCTTTGTATGATGTAATAAGTGAAAATGCCGAATTATTAGACGGTTTCGGGGGGCATAAACTTGCTGCAGGATTAAGTTTCAGTGAAGAAAAATCAACTTTTACAGATGTAAAAAAAGCATTAAACGAAACAGTTTCACACTATGTTTCAGGGCAAGATTTAAAACCGTTTATAAATATTGATTTGAAACTTGAAGCACCTGATATTTCGCTTGATTTTATCGAACATTTATCAGAACTTGAGCCTTTTGGAGCGAATAACCCCAGTCCGATTTTTGAAACAGATGATTTTGTTGTTTCTGAAAAACGGCTTATGGGTGAGAATGGCAAACATTTAAAACTTATGGTTTCAAAAGACGGTTACACTTTCCCTGCTATATGGTGGAGCAGGGGCGATGTTCCTTTGGGAGTCGGGGACAGGCTTGATTTGGCTTTTCATCCGCAAAAAAATGAATATAACGGGAATGTTTCAATTCAATTAATTGTTGATGATATTCATAGCGATAAATTGATTGAAGATGAATCGTCTGAAGAAAAATTAAAGATTTATGATTATCGCCAAAAGACAGATTTTTTGAATAATGTAAATGACTATTTAAAAAATACGAGTTCAAAAATTGGTGTATTTGCGGAATGTAAAACTGTTTTAGATAGTATAAAACCTTATCCTGCAATAAGTTCAAGAGTTTTTACAAGAGAAAATGTGGATGAATATGATTTTGTAATGTTTTTTGATTATCCGTCAGACAGAGAAACTTTTGATTATATAGTAAATACCGCAAAGCCAAAAGGTTTGCATTTTATGAATTTTGAACCGAAAATTTTTGATGAAACAACTTTGCTAAATACTTTTAACGGAATGATAAAATTTGCGATAAATAATAATAACGGAAAGGTTGAATTTGTGCGTTGCGCAAGTTTTTTGGGCAAATCATTTGAGGTTGTAAAATCTTTGCTTGATTTGTTTGTGGAGTTTGGTTGTATAGAAATTTCTCAAAATACGAACAGTTATTGCATTATTTCCGCTAAAAATTTGGATAATGCATCAAAGATTTTGAATAGTTCCCAATATGAACAGATATTTGAACTTGCACAGGAATGTGATATGTTCCGTCAAAGTTTATTGGAAGATGATTTGGAACAAGTTGTTTACGGCAGGTAAATTTTATACTAAAATAATCTTATGGAAACGGAATTGAAACAGGAATTGAATATAATTAAACCTCGATTTGAAAAAATCAAGGAGTGTCTTTGACCCGAAAAATCTTGAAAAAGACCTGGAAAAATTAAATTCCCAGATGCAAAATCCAGATATTTGGAATGATAGCGAAAAGGTTTCAAAAATCGGTCAGGAAGTCAAAGAAAAAAAAGAAATTCTTGATAAATTAAACGGCTGGGAACAGGTTATTGATGATGCTTCAACTTCTTTGGAATTAGGTGACGGGGAACTTATATCATTAAGTTTTGACGGGTTAAAAACTCTGTCTAAAGAACTTGAAAAATTTGAACTTCAGCAGATGTTGTCAGGGGAATACGATAGTGCAGATGCGATTTTGACAATAAATTCAGGCGCTGGCGGAACTGATGCGCAGGATTGGGCAAGTATGCTTTTGCGAATGTATATGCGCTGGGTTGAAAATCGCGGCTGGAAGTGTGAACTTTTAGACAGGCTTGACGGTGAAGAAGCAGGAATTAAATCCGCGACACTAAAAATTACGGGCAAATATGCTTTCGGATATTCAAAAGCAGAAAAAGGGGTGCATCGTTTGGTCAGAATTTCGCCGTTCAATGCTAACGGAAAGCGTCAGACAAGTTTCGCATCAGTTGATGTTTCACCTATTGTTGAAAATTTTGAAAAAGAAATTGTTATCCCTGCTGAAGATTTGGAAATTACCACAATGCGCTCAGGCGGAGCAGGCGGACAAAATGTCAATAAGGTTGAAACTGCGGTGCGGATTTTACATAAGCCGTCGGGAATTGTTGTAAAATGTCAGCAGGAACGCTCTCAACTTCAAAACAAAGAGTATGCCATGCAGATTCTTGTTTCAAAACTTCTTGCAATAAAAGAAGAAGAACAAGAAAAGAAAATGGCGCAATTGCGAGGAGAAACCGCAAATATTGATTTTGGTTCGCAAATCCGCTCTTATGTTTTTCATCCGTATAAAATGGTCAAAGATCACAGGACAGGGTTTGAAGTCGGGAATGTTGACAGTGTAATGGACGGTGATTTGGACGGGTTTGTTGAAAGTTGGCTGAGAAGTAAGGTTGGAGAATAAATTATGGAAGTTACAAATAAAGATATTTTAAAGCATTATCTATCATCTGTTTTAGTTTACGGGGTTATTCTTTTAATTCTTTTTGTAAGCCCGTTGTTTAATCAGAATATTGAAAATCCTTGGACAAGTTATTTTTCTGTTTTAGCGATTTACTATATTTTGTATGTAATTTTTGCCTATCCGATTTTTAAAAAGTTTAGATCGCAATCAATTTTAGAATCAAGAAATGTTGTTATTGTTAATTATTTCAAACGCCAATTTTCTAAAGGCAGAAATATTGAGCAAAAATTGACGGATATGAATTTAAAAGACAATGAAAAACAGGCATTTGTAATTCTTTTTATAAAGACATTTTTTGGGGTGTATTCGCTGAATCTTTTGTGCAACAAATTTTTACCGCAAATGAGTTACAATTTTGATTTTTTGAGCGAAATGTTTTCTCAAAGCGCACAATATATTCAGACAAGCGGTGTATTCGGCGGAATGATGCAGTTTCTTGATGATACCGCAGATATGTGGCTGACTTTTATGTTTACAATTACCGCTTTTGTTTTTGCTTTTAGTTATTTAACGGAAGCCGATTTTTTGAAAAACAGAATAAAATATGCCGATACAACACCTTTGGGAATTTTGAGTTGTGTAATGTGTTTTTATCCGTTTACTTTGATAACGGAAAGACTTTTCCCTGTTAATATGCGTGAACTTGTACCGATAGAAGATTTGTATTTGAGAATAACTGTTTATATTTTTGCGATTTTAGTCAATTTTATTTCAATGTTTGCGATTTTAAGACTTGGCACAAAAGCAGGGAATCTTACAAACAGAGGGATTGTAACTGGTTTTCCGTATAATATGGTAAGACATCCTGATTATGCTATGCAGATATGCTATGTAATTTTAACTTTTGTTCCGTTGTATGCAACAGGAGATTTGAATATTTTAGGCGATATTGTTTTAACAGTCGGAATGATATTGTGGATTGGGGTTTATGTATTGCGCGCAATAACAGAAGAACGCAATCTGATTAAAGATGATGAGTACAAAAAGTATTGTCAAAAAGTAAAATACAGATTTATACCAAAAGTGTATTAGTCGGTTATTGAAAAAGATAGAAAAAACTGTTAAACTTAAACATAATTGTAAAGGTAAAATTATGGAAAAATTCAGATTTTTAACGGCGGGCGAAAGCCACGGCAAATGTTTGACTGCGATAATTGAAGGTGTCCCTGCGGGAGTTGAGATTGATATTGATTTTATAAACTCGGAACTTCACCGCCGACAGCAAGGATACGGGCGCGGGGACAGAATGAAAATTGAAAGTGATACGGTTGAAATTACTTCAGGGGTTCGTTTTGGTAAAACTTTGGGTTCTCCGATTACATTGTCAGTTAAAAATCGTGATTTTGAAAATTGGCAAAAGATTATGAGTGTTTCGCCAAATGACCAAACAGATGATAAGGCATTTTCTGTGTATCGCCCAGGACATGCTGATTATGCCGGTTCTGTAAAATATAACCAAAAAGATTTGCGCAATATTTTAGAGCGTTCAAGTGCAAGAAAAACCGCAATAGAGGTTGCAGTCGGGGCGGTTGCAAAACTTGTTTTGAAAACACTTGGTATAATAGGTAAAAGCGAAGTAACTCAAATCGGAACGGCTTGTTGTCCTGATAAATTTCACCAAGAAATCGACCTGACTAAAGAAAAAGGCGACAGTGTAGGGGGAAAATTTACGGTTGTTTATAAAAATGTTCCTGTCGGATTGGGTTCATTTGTGCATTGGGACAGAGGAATTGACGGCAGACTTGCGCAGGTGTTGATGAGTATTCCTGCGATAAAAGCCGTTGAAATCGGGGATAATCCTTTGGGGGTTTGCGGTAGTGAATATCATGACGAGTTTGAAATAAAAGATGGTGAAGTTTGCAGGAGTACCAATCACGCAGGCGGAGTTGAAGGCGGAATGACAAACGGTCAGGATTTGGTTGTTTCTGCGGTAATGAAACCTATTCCTACTATGTTAAAGCCTTTAAATTCTGTTGATGCCAATACAAACGAAACTGCTCAGGCACATTATGAAAGGTCTGATGTTTGTGCGGTTGAATCCTGTGCAGTAGTTGCAGAATCAAGAGTTGCGTGGGTGCTTTTGAATGAAATTCTTTTAAAATACGGTTCGGATTCGATTGAAGAACTGAAAAGCAGAATATAGTACAGCCGATAAATTTAATGCAACTATGTACAATTTTACAGTAGCATGTCTTTGCGAACGAAGTACTATGCCGAGAAAAGCAATTAAGTATTGTTTTTCGAGAGGACAATCCGACAGTTTGTGTTTTGCTATCATTAGTATAATGGATTGCCTTGCAATTGTACATGTCAAGCAATTAATTACATAAAAAATATTATCGGTATATAAATATAATAAATCTTGCTCCGCAGGGTCCTCCGGACAGGGGCACTTTTGGTGGCAAAAGTGCCTCAAAACCACGACCTGCACTTCGTTCGCTAATCATTTGTACTTGCTCCACACTCAGGCGGGATAACTCACTATCGTTCAAACAAATCCCGCCCTGTTGTCGTGTCGCAAACAATGATTGCTCACTTCGTAAAGGTCGTTATTCAAGCGCGCGCCGTTGTCTTTAGGCGCGCTAAGAGATTTTTGCCGACAGGCAAAAACACATATTACTGCGTTAGCAGTCTTATGCCGCCAAAGGCGGTATTATACCGTAGCGTGTTTTTCTTCTTGGTTGTTCGCCTTAAATGTGACTTCGTGCCCTGCTTGTCTTGCTCCCGCAAGCCAACTCCGGCACTTCGCACTCGGCTCACAATCCGCTTTTCGGTTCACTTTTCTTTTTGCGTCGCAATCAAAAAGAAAAGTGAACATAATTAGAATATCTTAGCGAGATATTCGGATAATATTTTTTATGTACAAAACATGTAACTAATTACTTGGCATGTACAGCAATGACAGACATATTTCCTGTAACATTTATATAGTTACCTTAATAATTACTTTTTTAAATTGTTATTTTTTTGTTAAAAAATCATTGTTTTTAGAAAAACAGATAAATAATATAAATGTAGTTAAAAGTTATCCGATATGAAAATTGAAAGGAGTGTAAATTATGAGATTTTTAGTTAGACAAACACCGGACAATTTTATTAAATCAGTCAATGATGAAATCAGCACCATTTTGAACAGACATTTTGACGATATTTATCCTGATTATGAGGATAAAATGACTATGCCCGTAGAAATTCGTGACAAAAAAGACGAATATGATATTCGCGCAGAATTGCCGGGAGTAAAAAAAGAAGATTTGGATATTGACCTTAACGAAAACTATTTGACCATAAGAGCCAAAAAAGTTGAAGAACACAATGAAGAAGAAAAAGATGGTTCTTATAAAAAATCAGAATTTAAGTACGGTGAATTTTCAAGAAATATCTATCTTCCTCAAGATGTTGATGCAGAGCATATAGATGCAACACTTGAACATGGTGTATTAAAAATTAAAGCACCAAAACTTGAAAAAGAAAAAGATACTGTTAAGAAAATTACAGTAAAATAAAATTTGGTCACACATACTATAAAGGTGCGTAATAACTTATTACGCACCTTTTAAATTTTATAAATAATCAAGATTAAACAATTGATTTATTTAATCTTTCACTTCTGTTCTCATTAAGAATATTTTTAAGTTTCATCAACCCTTGTGCGTGTAGTTGGCAAACTCTTGATTCTGACATGTTAAGAGTTTCACCGATTTCTTTCATTGTCATGTTTTCCTGATAGTACAAGACCATCAGTACTCTTTCTCTTTCCGGTAATCTCATAAGAGCCCTCTGCAATTCGCTTTTAACATTTTTCTCCTCCGCCGCTTCATGTGGGTTTAATTTATCTTCGTCTTCTATGGTATCAATAATTTCCATGCTGTCATCTGATGCTCCGCGTTTATCATAAATTGATGTTATAGTTACATCTTCAGACATAATTTGAGTAACCTTTGCAGGCTCCATATCAAGATACTGCGCAATTTCGTTTGTTGTCGGAACTCTGCCGTATTCTTGTTTTAAAACTTCTATTGCCTGTTTAATTTCTTTAATTTTTTTGCGGACACTTCTTGGTAAAAAGTCTTGAGAACGGATTTTGTCTAAAATAGAACCGCGGATTCTAATCAAAGCATAGGTTTCAAATCTTGAATTTTTTTGTGGGGAAAATCTTTCTATTGCGTTAATCAGACCTTCAACCCCGTAGCCTGCAATATCTTCAACAGAAATTGTTGCAGGAAGCGAAACTTTTACACGACCTACAACATATCTAACAAGATAAATATATTGGACAATAAGCAAATCTCTTGTTTTTTTGTCGGTTTTATCAGCAAGATATTTTGTCCAAAGATTTGTTAATTCTTCTTCAGATAAGCGTTTTATGTGGCTGTATGAGGAAAAATCAAAATCCTGTTCCATTAACCCTCGACCCTTTTGTCTTTCTTCCTTCTTACATTTTAATTTTATAATATTGAAAAATTTTAACATCATTTAAAAGTATGAAAAGGGCAGGTTAATATTCAAGATTTTCTAATACATTTATAGTAAAATATAAGCATGGAAAAGACAAAGAAAATACTTGCAATAAATTTTGGCGGGATAGGTGATGAGATATTCTTTTTGCCGACTTTATTGTCTTTAAAAAAAGAATTTCCAGACAGCCATATTACTCTTGCACTTGAACCGAGAAGCAAAGGGATTAAAGACCTGACTGATATTATTGATGATGTAATACTTGTTGATGTAAAAGGACAAAATAAGTATTTTGAAATGTTCAAACTATTGCTCACCGCAAGAAAAGGTCATTTTGACATGGTAATAAGTTCCGGCGGAAATAAATTGATAAGTATTTTATTGTTTTTAACTGGTATAAAAGAGCGTTACGGCTATTATACAGGCAAGTTGAGTTCCTTACTTTTAACTCATGCCGTACCGTTAAACAAAAATCAATATGCATGCTCAATGTATCATGATTTGATTAGAACAATAACTTCGCATAATACTGAACTTCCGCAAATCAAGGTTGAAAGACGCGAAGTTGTATATAATTCCGTACTAATTCACCCCGGAGTGAGCAAAATGAGTGTGCAAAAAAAATGTATTAAGACAATTCCGCCGAAAACATGGGCAAAAGTTATTGATTTGCTTGTTGCGGAAGGTAAAAAAGTCATGCTTACAGGCGGCCCTGATGATGAGAATTGCATAAAAGAAATCCTTGAAAATGTCCGTACCCAAAATTTTGAAAACTTGTACGGAACGACAAAGAATTTAAATGAATTGGCGCAATTAATTTCATCCGCAGAAAAGTTTTTGTGTTCTGATTCTGCGCCGTTACATATTGCGGTTGCGTTAGGTGTTAAAACTTATCCGATTTTCGGTCCGACAAATGACAAAACATTAATTCCGCAAACTCCGCAAGTCGTGCCAATTAAGGCTAATGATAATTGTGAATTAAAACCATGCCTTTGGGCAAGACGCATGACAACATGCGAAAAATTGGACTGCCTGAAAATTACACCGTCAAAGATTGTGGAGATGGTATTAAGTGAATAGTGTGAAGGAAGTAGTGAATAGTTGATTTCATTGCTTTGCACGGTTATATCAATATAAATGCGTAAAGGTCTATTCACTTTTTACAATTCACTACTCACTAACAGATATTAAAATAATATAAAGTTTTCTGATATTTCAGGGTTTTATACTATAATTGACATAATGGATAGTAGGTCGGTATTCCAATTTTAAAATGTAACATTCCCTCTAACTTTGGGAGAGGGTGCCCGCAGGGCGGGTGAGGGTTGTGATACCGACAATTGAGAGGGTATAAAACATGATAGATAAAACCGCAATAATTGATCCGTCAGCGCAAATTGCAGATGATGCCATAATCGGCCCTTATGTTGTAATCGGAAAGAATGTAAAAATCGGAAGCGGAACAAGAGTAATTTCAAACGCTCATATTGAGTATGCCGAAATCGGTAAAAATTGTACGATTTCCCCATTTGCAACAATCGGTTCAGAGCCTCAGGATTTGGGTTACAAGGGTGAAGAAACAAAGGTTATAATCGGTGATGAAACAATTATCAAAGAAAATGTAACCATTCACAGAGCGGCCGCTTGTGGTGATTTTACAACAAGAATCGGTAATAAATGTTTAATAATGGTAGGTGCGCATGTTGCACATAACTGCGTGCTTGAAGATCAGGTTATTTTGGCAAACCTTGTTACACTTGGCGGACATGTTCATGTTGAATTTGGTGCATTTGTTGGCGGAATGAGTGTATTCCACCAAAATATCAGAATCGGTACAATGTCTATCGTAAGCGGATTTAGTGCATCAAGACAGGATATTTTACCGTATTCAAAAGGTGAAGGTCGTCCGCCTGTTCCGAGAACAATTAATGTTATTGCCCTGAAACGCAGAGGGGTTGATTTAGAAACAAGAACTCACCTGAATGAAGCGTTCAAATTGCTTATTAGTGAAGACTATAATACAACTCAGGCAATAGAAAAGATTAAAGCGGAAATTCCGACGAATGAATATATTGAAAAAATGATAGATTTTATTCAGAGTTCAAAACGAGGAGTTTTGCTAAAAACTCACAAATCAGGACATCAATCTCTGAGTGATGAAGAAGAATAAAAAGCGGGATAAAATCCCGCTTTTTTACTGTGTGTAGATACAAAAATTGTGTTGCGTTATTAATTATTTTATTTCTACTTTTTTATTTTGTTGCATAAGAATATTTAAGTCATAGTATTTACCATTTAACATTACAGCAACTTTGTTCTTATATTTAAGTACTTGTGCGCCGTTGAGTTCGCCTTTTCCTTCAAAATATATTTTTTCAGGATTTCTGTCATGTTGCGATTCAAACAATCTGCTATTAGGGTTTAATACTCCGGTTTCACCATTTATGAACCCGTATTGATTATTTGATTTCAAATCCCCATAATCAAGAGTATTAGTTGGTAATCCGCTTCTGCTTCGTTTCAGATTATATTTACCGTTTCCTATGTTGAAAGACGCATCTCAATCCCCAACGCTG
>Ga0256407_10004278_pt1 | contig 24102 bp, 14 predicted proteins | sample RumenRJG_04DNA_FD_193489 | JGI IMG/M metagenome (GOLD analysis project Ga0256407, IMG submission 193489) | Bovine rumen microbial communities from Lethbridge, Alberta, Canada - RJG_04 | ecosystem: Host-associated > Mammals > Digestive system > Stomach > Rumen | place: Canada: Alberta... | reverse complement strand
GTATCCTCTATACCTGACAATACTTCCATTAAGCTTAACTTCTTCATGATACACTCACCTCTTTTTTAGTGTACCATATCTTTTCTTAAAAGTTGTTAACAATTTGTTTACTCATTCAAAAACCCTGTCTATCTATGGTAATTTTCCTGCCTTTTTTATACCTTATTTGTACCAATTACACCTGTCATAAAAAAATTAATCACAAATTATCTTTTCTGCCGAAAAGCCTTGAAAAAAGTCCTTGTTTTTGTTTTGGCTGTTCTGTTTCAGGTTCTTCCTTAACCGAATGGTCGGCAAGTTGTTTCTGTATCGTTCCTGCATGGAGAGCCTGTTCGGCAGATAACGCTGTTGTCAGATTTTCCATAGCTGCTGTAATCTGTCCGATCTGATTGTCCTTTGCTATGAGCTGTTGTTGCAACAATTTAATTTGTTCCTGCAACATCTGAATCTGATTATCTTTAACGGCTAATTGCCTATTAAGGATAGATAACTGTAAATCTTGATTCGGCTGGTACGTTTTATCTGTATTTTCTATGTTCATAGACTGCGTTTCGTGTGTTTCTGATACGATTTCTGATGGATTTGATACGATTTCAGGTGTGCTTGATACGATTTCTGATACGTTTGATACGATTTCCGATGTGCCTGATACGATTTTGTTTGATACGATTGATACGTTTTCGCCTAATATGATTGATTTAATTTGTTTTGCCTGACTTTCGGATAACATATATCGGTTGCCTGCTTTATGCAGTTTACCTTGTAAACCTAATTTATTTATGGCACGATGTATCGTTAATTTGTTTGTGCCGATTTCGCCAGCGAGTTGCTTGACGGATAAATATTCTTGTTTCATAAATAACTCCTAAAGTTTTTGACACAAATACATATTTCATAATTTCTGAATCAGCGAATAATCCTGACTGATTAAAAACATTAATTTTTTTGCTGTCGGTGTCGGATTGCTTCTGCCGGATTCCCATGCTTCTACCGTTCTGCAAGATACACCGAGAACATTTGCAAAGGCTTTTTGCGTCATAGATAAGGCATTTCTGATTTGTGACACGTTGACATCGGGAAGTGAACGCTTTCTTGCAATCGTTTCAGTTTTTGCAGTGCCTTTTTCATAGGCAAGAGCTTCTTCAAGTCCTTCCATCACTCCATCAAAAAAGTTTGTATCTTTGAAATTGTTCTCAATTTCTTCCATTGGCAACGAAGATTTAAAATTTTTTTCTGACATGGAATTTCACTCCTACATAGTTTTATACGCTAATATCGTACTTTTACTCATTATATACGATAACATCGTATATGTCAAGTTGAGACAGTGTAAAATAACAGTAATTTTACAATGCTTGCATATCAAAATAAATATATTCAAAACAGTATCAAAAGCCTCCCGAAATACAAAAGTTTCGGGAGGCTTGTTTTATATTTAATTAAACGGTCTTTTATTTCAATATCGTTCAGTTCATTGTGTATTCTTCAATTTTACATTCATGCTTTTTGTCTTTGCTATTCTTATTGTAATTGATACCAACTAAAAGTATCTTGTTGTAATCCTTGATAATGTCGGGATAATGCCTGTTTTTTATCTGTTCTATCGCACTGTCAGCAGATTGATTGTATTTCAGTTCGATTATGATAGGAATACCTGTCGGATTCTGAAAATTTGGCAGCAGCAGTATATCAACAAAGCCGTTTCCCGATGGCATTTCCTGAATTATCATATATTTTTCTCTTGCGTAAAAATATGAGATAAGCACCGTGTAACGAAGTGCCTGTTCATTGTTGTAGTGTTTCGGATCGCAGTTTTCCCGATGTATCTTTTCGATATATTCGGCTACATCAGTGGATTTTCTGTTCAAAGTAAGCTCTAACACCTCTTTTGATTGCTGTATGGCTTCAATGCACTTTTCCCATTTGCCCTCAGCCCGCATACCTACAACAAATTCTCCTCTGACTTCCTTGTTTGGAATATAAACTTCTTCCGTTTCCTGCAAATAGCTGAGATAGCCTAAATGAATGAGCAAAGTGAGAACATCATCACGACTTTGCATAGATGTCATATCGTTCTGAAAAGTATTGATGTCAATTTTTATTTTCTGTCCTGCAAGCAGTTGTTCGGCTGCATTGTGCAGACCGTCCATATCCATAGCAATATATTTTGCAAGAGCTTCATAGGTTTCTGTACGGCTCCAATAATTATCATATTTTCCCATATCTATCGCTGAAATTACGGATTTCGGGCAGTATAAATGCACACTGCTATTGATCTGATAGCCGTTGTACCAGTAACGCATTTCATCGGGATTTTTATGATAGCGTTCACAAAGTTCCGAAACTTCTTTTTCCGTAAATCCCGTATATTCGGACAATTTGCCTGAATTAGTCATAGAATACTCGTCAAACATATTCAATGCGGAATGTGTACCGTATTTTTTGATGGGCAAAATGCCCGTCATATAGGCAAGGGCAACATAATTTTTATCTTTCAGCCAGTTTCTGATAAAATCAAGATATTTTTTCTGAGCTTCCTTATCGTTGCTGTGTTCACGGAAAATGCAGTCCCATTCATCAATCAGAATGACAAAAGGAATACTTCTTTCGTTGCCGTCTTTGTCTTTTATTCTCTTTTGGTTATAAATATCTTTCATGGTACGGGATAAATTTTTATCATCAAACAGGTGTACATCATTGAATTCCTCAATTAAATCCCATAACAGTGACCTTTCAAGCAAATCAAGCAGTTCTTCCATTGAATTACTGTTGCTGAGAAATTCCTGCATATTGATGTGAATGACGTTATATTTATTCAAATGCTTGTCCCAATCTTTATTTTCAGCGATTTTCAGCTTTTCAAACATTTTTCTTGAATTACAGCCCTTGCTGTAATAGGCTGAAAGCATATTCAGATTGACGGATTTGCCGAAACGTCTGGGACGGCTGACACAAGCAAAGCGTTTTTCTGTTGCAAATATCTCATTTGTGTAATTTATCAGCATACTTTTATCAACATAAGTATCTGTATTCAGCATCATTTGGAAGCTGTCATTATTTGGATTAAGATAAATTCCCATTTTCACCTCTCCAATCTAAAAAAATATAATCTTACGACTATTATAACATAGTTTTTTGTCAATACAACCGCTAAATCAAATATATTTATATTTTCATTGTAATTTATGTTGTAAAGCTGACAATATTTATTGTATTTTATGTTATATAGTAATATATTCATTGTATTTTTTGTAAAAACATAGTATAATACAGATATAAATATACATGACAAGGAGAGAGAGTTTTATGTATCGTACAGCAATAGAAAAAATGAAAAAATGGAAAGAAAGTCGTTTCCGCAAGCCTCTTATTATAGAGGGTGCTCGTCAGGTGGGCAAAACATGGCTTATGAAAGAGTTTGGCAGACAGTTCTATCAGCAGATGGTCTATATCAATTTTGATTCCAACAAGCAGATGAAAGACTTGTTTACATCAAGTCTGGACATAGAAAAAATCATCATGGGACTTGAAATATATTCCGATATGTCAATATATCCCGAAAACACGCTGATTATATTTGACGAAGTGCAGGAAGTACCCGAAGCTCTCAAAAGCCTGAAATATTTCTATGAAAATGCACCTCAATATCACATCATGTGTGCAGGTTCTCTTTTGGGTATTGCACTCCATAACGGAACTTCTTTCCCTGTCGGCAAAGTGGATTTTCTCAGGCTCTATCCGCTTTCATTTGATGAATTTCTGCTTGGAACGGGAAACGAAAACTTGTATAAACTGCTGAAAAGTAAAAACTATGACCTGATAAATTCATTCTCTGAACAATTCAGTTATTTTCTCAAACAGTATTATTATATAGGCGGTATGCCCGAAGCTGTTATGCGTTTTTCCGAAAGCAAAAATTTTGATGAAGTCCGTGAAGTGCAGAAAAAAATTTTGCAGGCGTATGAGCAGGATTTTTCCAAACACGCACCGAAAGACATTGTGCCGAAAATAAGAATGGTATGGAACAGTATCCCGTCACAACTTGCAAAAGAAAATAAAAAATTTATATATGGCTTGGTTCGGGAGGGCGGCAGGGCAAAGGATTTTGAAACAGCTATCATGTGGCTGAATGATTGTGGCTTGATTCATAAAGTCAGCCGCATTACAACACCTCAGCTGCCTTTGAAAGCGTATGAAGATTTAAAAGCATTCAAGCTATTTCTTCTTGATGTCGGCTTGCTGAACTGCATGACAGGTATAAGCAAGCACATATTACTTGACGGCAACGATATATTCAAAGAATTCAAAGGTTCTGTAACGGAACAGTATGTATTTCAGCAGTTGAGAACCGTATCAGACTACGGCATTTATTACTATACCAACGACAGAAACAGTTGTGAAATTGACTTGTTGGTTGATGACGGAGAAAAAGTTATTCCGGTAGAAGTCAAGGCAGAAGAAAATCTCAGAGCCAAGAGTTTGAAGACGTACAGAGAAAAATATGATCCTGATGTTTGTGTCAGAACGTCTATGGCAAATTACAGAAACGAAAATAACGGACTTATCAATCTTCCTCTTTACTGTATAACAAATTGGATTTGATACGATATAAAAAAATTTCTGAAAATTTCCCAAATGGCAGGGAGTAAAAATTTGACCTCCGTAGGAGGTCGCAAGCAGAGATTTTATATATCGTTTCGATATCTAAAATCAGCTTGACGGTGAAATCTCCCCACTCCCCTTTTAATTTTCAAAATCGCTGCACTCACAAAAAAATAAATTTTGAATTTCAGAATAATGGAAAATCCCAAAAACGCTTGGTTGTCATTTTCTGTATAGCTAATATCTGCAAGCAATATTTTTTCAAAACTTTTCAGCTTGTAAAATAGGCATAAGCACATACTGCTTAACAACAATGACATATTCAAAGAATTCAAAAAATCCATAACGGAGCAGTTGCAAAATGGATTTGTTGATTGATGACGGAGAGAAAATTATTCCGATAGAAGTCAGGGCAGAAGAAAATTTCAGAGTCAAGAGTTTTAAGATGTACAGAGAGAAATATAATCCGCTTATTTTTGTCAGAACATCATATATGACAAATTACAGAAACGAAAATAACGAATTCGTCAATTTGAATTTTATGTGACATTAAGAATTTTTAAAAATTTCCAAAATTGCAGGAAGAAAAAATTTGACCTCCGTAGGAGGTCGCAAGTATAGATTTTGTACACCCAGTAGGTGTACAAATCGGCTTGGTGGTGAAATCTCCCCACTCCCTTTTTTAATTTTCAAAATCGCTGCACTCACAAAAAAATATAAAATTCAAATTTTGGAATAATGGAAAATCCGTAGAACGCTTGATTGGCATTCTACGGATTTTGTTAATTCATAGTGTATTCTTCAATAATGCACTTGTGCTTTTTATTGTCCTTGACTTTTTTTGTGTAGCTGATACCGACAAGCAATATTTTTTCAAAACTTTTCAGCTTGTCAGGATAATTCTTATTCTTGATTTGCTGAATAGCTGTTTCGGCTGTATCGTTCCATTTGAGTTCGATGACCATTGGCGGATATGTAGCTGTATCAACATTGTGCTTGGGAATAAAAACTATATCTGCAAATCCTTTTCCAGTTGGCAATTCCTGAACAATCTCATATTGCTCTTTTGCGTAATAGTAAGCTATCAGGATAATAAATCTCAAAGACTGCTCGTTGCTGTAATTGATGGTGCTTGAATTGCTGTCATGAATTTTTTCAATAGCCTGTGCAACAGCTTCGGAATTTTTTTGTAAAGTATCAGCGAGTAATTTCCTCGACAGCGTGACTGCTTCTATTGTTTCTTTCCATAAGCCTGTGGCTTTCATGCTGACAACGAATTCATCAGCAATTTCCTTGTTAGGAATATAGACAGTCTGATTATTGGGATTGTATCCGAGATACCCTAAATGCACAAGCAATGTTAAAATATCATCTTTATTTGTGAATGTTATCATGTCATTGGAAAATGTTCTGGTATCTGTCGGTTGTGGCTGATTGGCAAGCAGCTTTTCTATGGTATCATGCAAGCCGTCAAAATTCATGGCAATATATTTTGCAAGAGCTTCATAAGTTTCTGTTTCTGTCCAATAACCGCTGAATTTTTTTGAAGAAACAGCTTTCACAACTGAACGTGGGCAATATAAATCCGTTCCGTTCAGTTCATATCCATCATACCAGGCTTTCATTTGTTCAAAGTCAACGTCATATTTTTCACAAAGTCCCAAAACTTCCTCATCGGTGAAACCGATATATTTTTCAAGCCCATCTGATTCAAGCATAGAATATTCATCAAACATATTCAAAGCGGAATGTGTACCGTATTTTTTGATAGGAAGAATACCTGTCATGTAGGTCAGGGCAATGTACTCTTTATCTTTCAGCCAATTCCGAAGAAAATCAAGATACATTTTCAAAGAGTCCTTGTCATTCATGTGTTCACGCATGACACAGTCCCATTCATCAATTAAAATGACAAAAGGCTTTTTTCTTTTTTTGGCAGCGTAAAAATCTTCCATCCAAAAACTCAGTTCCTCATCTGGATCAAGGTTAATATCAGAATTTTCTTCCATCAATTCCCTGAAAATACGCTTTTTGAGCCTTTGCAACATATCTTCAATATCTTTGCTTCCGGTCAGAAAGTCCTGCATATTGATATAAATGACATTGTATTTATTCAAATGTTTGAGATATGTCGTATCATTTGCAATAGAAAGACTATTAAATATCTTTTTACTTCTGCACCCTTTGCTGTAATATGCTGCGAGCATGGAAAGATTGATAGATTTACCGAATCTTCTTGGACGGCTGACACAGATATTTTTTTGTTCGGTATTGATTTTTTCATTCGTGAAAGAAATAAGCTGAGATTTGTCAATATAAATTTTTGAATTGACCGCCTGCAAAAATCTTCCATTGCTCGGATTCAAATAAGTTCCCATATTTATCTCTCCCATCTATAGGATTTTATAATTAACTTGTTACCATTATAGCATAGATTTAGGGCGATACAAATAAAAAATAAAAATTTTATAAACTTTTTTGTATCTATTGACAACAAATAAATAGTTTAGTATTCTAAAATAAAGAAAAATATATATTTTACTGCTTAATATCATTATAACAGGGAGATGTAGAAAATGGCTACTAATGTTTTAAATACTTTGTTTAACGGAATTTTAGATGACCGTCGTTTCCTGATTATGAATAGTAATTCTCCGGAAATACAAGATGGAGAAAATAGTGAAATATTTTTTAAGAAATATATTGAGTATTGTAAAGAGATAGAATTTAACAGACGAGATAAAATAAAGGAAATGATGCATAATTTGGGCTTTTCTACAAAGAATTGTCAAGCTGAAATTGTAAAAAACTTAAATCAAATGCTCACGGACTGTGGCAATGAGCTTTCTAATGAAGAAAAGGATTTTTTGGATTGGAACAAGTCCTCTGATTCATATGATGATTATTCCTCTGTCCCAAAAGTTGAAACTGTTAAAAAATGGTTATCCGAGACAGGATACAGAGAGCCACGAAGACTATATTTGTACAAGATAGCGTTTGCTTTAGGATTGAAAGCCTATTTCCCAAAGGAAATTACTGATGATACTTCTCCCGAATATAAAAAATCAGTCAATTATCTGTTCAACAAGATTTATAATCAAAGATATGTTACCAGAGCCGCTGATGAGCTTATATTTATTTATTGTCTTAAAAATGAAAAAAATTATACAACTGCAATGAAAATGCTTGCAAAATATCGAAAAAAATGCCAAGAAATAAATTTTACTCATGAAGTGAAGTTTCACACCAAAAGCAATAATACGCTTTTCTTTATTCAAAACAATATAGCAAATAATGAAGACAATTTTTTGAATGATCTTGTAGTACTGACACCGTTGTTGGACGACAGATATTCTTCGATATTTTCACAACTTGAAGAATTTATAGAATATTTTTCTGACAATGATAAAATGAATGAATTTGATGAAAAGTGTAAAAACAGTTACATTGATTATACAATACTTACTTCATATAATGAAGATAATTATGTAGATTTCTCATATACAAGTTATATGAACTTGGGCGAAAAAATTTTAATGAGTGACGTTCTCAAAAAAAATTTACTTTTACTGGACAAGCGTATGAGTATTTCATCAGCTTTTTTTGATAATGACATAAAATCAGACAATATTAAGGAATTATTTCTGAAATTGGGGATTTCCGAAAATTTGTACAATCACTTAAAAAAATACGCTTCAAACAGTATTAGTGCAAAATTTGGCAAGGGAACGCAAAAATATTTTTCTGATATTATTAGTGATATAATTATTACTAAAAATGATATATATAATTCAGATATAATCACAAGAAAAGAAAAAGCAGATGGCACATATACATGGCAGCCAAAGCCTTATGACGATTTAATGAGTCATAATATGATATATAAAAATCTGAGAACAGCATTGATTACAGCACATTTCTTCTATTATTGGTCTGATAGTAATTCTCAGTTAAGTTATAAGGGCTATAAAGATGAAATCAATGAAGTATTGACCAATAATTTTTATTTGGGTATGGATATTAAAAATAGTTTTGATTGCTTTTTTATGTTATGTGCAAAGACCTTAAATCCAATAGACAGTTATTATAATATTTTCAATACGATTTTTTACATTTATGATGACTATAACAACGAATTCATAAATTCCAAAGATATAAAAAATGAGTTTTATAATTATGATAGGTTGAGTGCAAAAGAATCAATTTTATCTATCGAAGAGCGAATAGAAAAAACTCTTCATGTAATTGATAAAAAAAATATCCAAAAAGAAATTCTGAAAATGCTTCAGATATAAAGGGACAAATTTGAAAAACTTGAATGAAAAATAAGAGTTATACTATAATCAAAAAAAAACAAAGGAGATTATAGTTATGACAAAAATAAACGAATATGTATCATTCAAGGCAAAAGTTGACAGTGTAGAACACGATAAAGTTTATGTACTGCTTGAAGATGGCAGCAAGGGATTATTGTATTGCTTTGATTTGCCAAATTACATAGCTGATATGTCGCATATTTTCTTTAAGGGACAAGTAATCTATGTAAGAAAGAAAAAAGTTCTTTTTACAGGTATGGTACTTGTTACGATGAAAGGACTGCTTGTTCCTGAAAGCCTTGAAGATTTGTCGGGAGAAGAATTATACGGCATAGCCTGCAAAGAAACGAAAAATGGAACACTTGTCCAGATTTCACCGGAAGTGCAAGTATGTATTTACGGAGTATATTTGTCTGTCGGCACAAAAATTCTTGTATCAATCAGACAAAATAGGAATAACCGGATTAAAGTATATCTTAGCAGTGTCATTTATGACGATTATAATACATTTCCTATATTCAGATTGAAATATAAAGATATGGAAATTTATGCAGAGCAGTTGCAGGCTGCATAACGGAGGAAAAGATGATTATAAGAAGACAGCCATTAAATATAGGTATGGATTTAATATTTGGAGAAAAAAAATGCCGCATTATAAAAATATTGGGAAAAGGTACTTCTTCAATCGTTTATAAAGCAAAATTAAACAACAGAAATGTAGTTTTAAAGGAACTCTATCCAAGAGATTTGGGAATTGTCAGAGGAATTGACAATTCCCTTATTGTGCCTAAAAATTCACTTGAAATATTTGAGAAATATACTGAAAAATTTATAAAATCTTTTGAATTACAAACAGAATTTCATAATAATGAAAAAATCACAAATTATACATCTGATATTGAAGATATATATGATTGTAACAATACATTGTATGCAATTATGGGCATTATGACAGGAAATTCTTATGATAATATTAATCCAAAAAATATTATGTCTGTTTTGAAAGTCGGCAAATCACTTGCAATCGCAATTTCATATTACCATGAAAGAAATTACCTGCATCTTGATATAAAACCTGAAAATATATTTATTTTATCTGAAACTGACGAATTGGTACAGTTATTTGATTTTGATACCGTTTCTACCAAAGAAGATATATTGCAAAATAAGTTTTCGTTTTCTAACAATTACGCATCTCCAGAAGTGCGTGGAAGTCAAAACGGCAATTTTGAATTATCTGATATTGACGAAAGAGCAGATATATTCTCTATTGGTGTTGTTATCTTTGAGAAAATCATGGGAAAACTTCCTAATCTTTCGGATCATAGAAAAGATAAGACATGGAATTTTAGTTCTAATCCTTATTTAAAGAATACTGTTCCTCAGCTTCAAGACGGAATTACAAAAATTTTTCAAAAAACTCTTGCAAGAAATAAAACAGATAGATATTCTTCTGTCACGGAACTAATACAAGACCTTGATAAGCTGACTGAATTGGCAGCAATTAAAGGATTTTTGAAAAGTCAGAACATTTCACCATGCACTGCTAAAAACATATATATTTCCAGAAAGAATATATGTGAAACTATCTGGAACAGACTGAATCAGTACAATATTTTGTACTTATATGCTATTCGTGGTAACGGTAAAAGCGAAATTGCAAGGGAATATGCTGAAACCTACGCAAATAGTTATAATTTCATACAATCAATCTTTTATTCGCAAAATCTCAAAAAGACAATAGCCAATCTCGACTTTGTCGGCTTGAAATATGAAGATAAAATTGCACATACTGATGAAGATATTGACAGGCTGTATTCATATAAGCTCGATTTATTGGGCAATACTGACATTTATACATCAAATACTTTGTTAATAATAGACAACTACGATTATGACAGTAACCCTGAATCAGAAGAATACAAGAAAAATGCCAAAGTACTGTCTGACCTAAAAAAACTGCACATACATATCATTTTTACAACGAGAATAAATCCGACTGACAAAGCCCATTGTTTCAAGTTGGAAGATATGTCAAAAACTGAGTTGGAACAGCTTTTCTTCAAGATAAATCCTATTCAAAAAGATGATCCTGAACGCATAAAACTTGTCGATGAAATTATAAAAGTTTCATATAATCACACAATGACTGTCAAATTGATTGCTTTACAGTCGAAGAAATATAAGAAAAGCCTTGAAGAATATCTGTCTGTATTGAAAGAAAACGGCTTAAATTCACATATTCAAGGCAGAATTACCAATGAAAAAGATGATGAATCGGTCACAATGTCAGCCGTATATGACCACATAAAAGCCTTGTTCGACTTTGATAACCTGAGTGATAAGGAAAAGTATGTAATGGTGAATGCCTGTTTGTTGCCGTTAGAGGGGCTTGATATTGTCACATTCAGCAATTTTATTGATTTGGATAATTTTGACGGTTCATCAAGTGACTGTATAGATGAAAGCATAGAAGACCTTGTCAATAGCGGTTGGATAATTTACATCGACAATGAAGAAACAAAGATAAGTCTTCATCCGCTGATTGGTGATATTGTTCAAAATGAATTAAAGCCCGAATTAACAGGTGATAAGTGCAGAAAGTTTTATATTTCTTTTTTAGATTTAATTTCAGAGTGGGTAAATAATGGTGCTAACAATTATATGTTAGAAAACACTATCTATTTACTTTTTGCACAAATATACAATCTATTTAAAATAGAAAAAATAAAAAATGTTCTCAATTATATTCAACTTAATAATCAACATTATTATCGCTATCATGTAAATGATTATGCTCTAATTAGCGAAGACAAATTAATTTATTTTTTCGGGATAACAAGCAAATATAGCATTCCATTTGGTATCAAAGAAATATGTGATATGTCATTTGATTCATCAGAAGTAATTTCGTTAGTTATTCCTGATAGTGTTATAAAAATAGGGAATTGGGCTTTTTCTGATTGTATATTTCTATCTGAAGTCATTTTTTCAATTAACATAAAAGAAATAGGAATTTGGGCATTTGCACGTTGCAAATCACTGATAAAAGTTTCAATTCCTTATAGTGTTTTAAAAATAGAATACGGTGCTTTTCAAGGCTGCATTTCTTTAAAAGAAGTAATTATACAAAATATTAATACTCAAATAGATATAAATGCCTTTGATGGATGTACATTATTAGAAAAATTTTCCTTTTTTGATAGAAAATCAAATATGCTTATAACTCCTGCAAAATCTGAATTATTTAAAAAAAATAATAAGCCTATTCTTTCAAAAGATACAATAACAATACAAAATAAATTTTCGAAAGATTTATTTGATTTAAAAAAAACTATACACCGTAAATTTGCAAAAACGGACATTTGGGTATCTGAAGAAAAAATTGAAAATCCCAAATCGAAACTTATTATTATACATAATATGGAAATAATATATGATAATAACGAAATGATTATTAAAAAATGGTTAGATAAGACATCTATTTGTGTAAAATTGCCAAATTTTGTAAAAAAAATTGGTTCTTGTTGTTTTTCAGATTGCACAAAAATATCTAATATTACAATTCCTAATAGTGTTGAGCAAATTGATAGTTGTGCATTTCAGAATTGTATATCATTATTTCAAGTAAAAATACCTAATAATGTTAAATCTATAGGTTTTTTAGCTTTTGAAAATTGTAAATCTTTATCAAAAGTAAAATTACCTGATAATATAGAAATAATAAAATGGGGGATATTTTCTAATTGTCTATCTTTAAAAGAATTAATTATTCCTAAGAATGTCATAAAAATAGAAGAAACAGCATTTGAAAACTGTAAATCATTGAATCGAATAACTATATTAAACAGCAATACACAATTTTATGATTACATAGGCTATTATAAAGATGAAAATGGCTTATATCGAAAAAACAATTTGACCATTGAAGGTTATAAAGGCTCTACTGCTGAAGAATACGCAAAAGAACACGGTTTTAACTTTGTAGTCATTGATGACAACTGAAAGGAAGTGAAATATATGGATTTTATAACAGAACAACAGGCATTATGTGTCGGAAACATTCTTGACATAAGTGGTGAAAAATGTACTATCCATTCTATTCGTGGTGAAGGCACAAGCAGTATTGTATATGAAGCTGATCTGAATGGCAGACGAATCATTCTGAAAGAACTGTACCCAATAGGATTGGAAATAAAAAGAAATGATGATTTTTCACTTACTATTTCCGAACAATATCAGGATAGCTTTGAAGTTTACAAACAAAAGCTGAAAAAAGCCTTTAAATTGCAATTAGATTTTTTCAATGAGTTTCCCAACCATATCGTAGAACCGCAAAAATTGTACCAGTACAATAACACTTTGTATATCATTATGCACTTATCCGGTGGTAATTCTTATGATAAAGCAAAACCAACAGACATATTATCAATACTTGAAGTTGGAAAATCTTTATCCTCTACCATCAAATTCTACCATCAAAAAAAATATCTCAATTTGGACATAAAGCCAGAAAATATCTTTGTATTTCCTGAAACTAATCAGCTCATACAACTCTTTGATTTTGACACGGTTTCAACAAAAGAGGATATTCTGAAAAACAGATTTTCTTATTCAAACGGCTATGAAGCTCCGGAAGTACGTGGAAGCCAAAACGGCAATTTTCAATTATCCGATATTGATGAAAGAGCAGATATATTCTCTATCGGCGTTGTTATCTTTGAAAAAATCATGGGAAGACTTCCTAATCTCTCGGAGCATAGAGAGGGAAAAACATGGAATTTTAGTTCTAATCCTTATTTAAAGAATACTGTCCCTCAACTTCAAGACGGAATTACAACAATTTTTCAAAAAACTCTTGCAAGAAATAAAGATGATAGATATTCTTCTGTCACAGAACTAATACAAGAACTTGATAAGCTGATTGAATTGTCAACAATTAAAGTATTCTTGAAAAATCAGAATATTTCACCATGTACCTCTAAAAATATCTATATTCCAAGAAAAAATGTCTGTGACAGTATTTATAACAGGCTTAACCAGTACCATATTTTGTATATACATGCCATTCATGGAAGCGGTAAAAGCGAAACCGCAAGGGAATATGCTGAAACTTATTCAGATAAGTACAATTTCATACAATTAGCATTTTATTCGCAAGACCTCAAAAAAACAATAGCTAACCTTGATTTTATTGGTTTGAAATATGAAGACAAAATTGCAAAAACAGATGACGATATCGACAGGCTGTATTCATACAAACTTGATTTGTTGGGCAATACTGACATTTATACATCAAATACTTTATTGATAATAGACAACTATGACTATGGTGAGCATGATTCAGAGGAATGCAAGCAAAATGTAAAAGTATTGTCTGACCTAAAAAAACTGCACATACACATTATTTTCACAACAATTAAAAATCCTGATGACAAAGCTCATTGTTTCAAATTGGAAGATATGTCAAGAACGGAGTTGGAACAGCTTTTCTTCAAGATAAATCCTGTTCAAAAAGATAATCCTGAACGCATAAAACTTGTCGATGAAATCATAAAAGTTTCATACAATCACACAATGCTTGTAAAATTAGTTGCTTTACAATTCAAAAAATATAAGAAAAGTCTTGAAGAATACCTGTATAAACTGAAAGAACACGGAATAAATTCGCATATTCAGGGCAGAATTACAAATGAAAAAGATGATGAAACAACAATTAGTGATGCAGTATATGAACTTATAAAAGACTTGTTCCAATCAGATTTGGATAATCTAAGTAACAAAGAAAAATATGTTATGGTGAATGCCTGTTTGCTGCCATTTGAAGGACTTAATATCGTTACATTCAGTGATTTTATAGACTTGGACAATTTTTACGGTTCATCAAATGACTGTATAGACGAAAGTATAGAAAATATGGTAAATAGTGGCTGGATAAATTATACTGACAGCTATGAAACACAAATCAGCCTGCACCCACTCATACGTGAAGTTGTAGCTAATGAATTGATCCCTGAAATTACAGACACTAAGTGTAGAAAAATTTATATTCATTTTTTGGATTTAATTTCTGAATGGGGAAATAAAAAAACAAAACAAGCAAATGATTGTCAAGAAGATGAAAATCTTATTTATTTGCTTTTTAGAAATATAAACGGATTGATTGGATATGACTTATCGGAAATTATCAATTATATTCAGGTAGAAAGCCAAAATATCAGTATAGAAAATTATACACTGATTTCCAACGACATACTGATAAATTATTTTGGTGCGGATGAGATTTATTCTATCAGAAAAAATATAAAGATTATTCGCCATGAAGCATTTGAAAACTGTTTTTTACTAAAAGAAATCAATATTCCTGACAGTGTAGTAAAAATTGAAGATTATGCTTTTGCAGATTGTTCCGGACTTCAAAAAGTAAATCTCTCCGATAGTGTTACAAGTATTGGAACAGGTGTTTTTGAAGGATGTCTGTCCTTGCAAACTTTGAATCTTCCTAACAGTGTTACGGATATCGGAAGCTACGCTTTTGCAGGATGCACCTCCTTAACCGGAATAACAATGCCTGACAGTATTCAAGATATAAAATTTTGGACTTTTGCAGGCTGTGTATCGTTGGAAATGATAAAAATTCCCGAAACTGTAGTTGAAATAGGGTATGAAGCATTTTATGCGTGTTCATCACTGAAAAGTATCGTTATCCCAGACAGCGTTAAAAAAATCGGAAATTTTGCCTTCAGAGATTGCACATCATTAACAGATTTAAAAATACCCCAAAATATTCCAAGTCCCGGACACAATACTTTTGAAGGCTGTCCTGTTTTTGGAAAAGCTCCCAATACATCCGTTAAAGAAAAGATAATCCCACATGATGTTTACTGCATAGAAGATTTTGCTTTCCAGAATTTTGTATCTTTGGAAAAAATACAGTTACATGAGAACATTACAAAGATAGGTGATTGTGCTTTCTATAATTGTTTCTCATTAACTCAAATTTCTATTCCCGAAAATGTCACACACATCGGAGATGGAGCTTTTGAATATTGTTCAGCATTGACACAAGCAAATATTCCATCAGGAATTACAATTCTTGGAAAGGCAATATTCCAGTGCTGTACATCATTACCACAAATATACATTCCAGACAGCGTTAAAAAAATTGATAATAATGTTTTCTACCGTTGCTACTCACTAACAAAAGTAACCATTCCCGATAGCGTAGTCGATATTGGCAATAACGTCTTCTATGGATGTATAAATTTAACAGAAATTATCATTCCGAACAGTGTCAGAAATATAGGATATTTTACTTTCGCATATTGTTGGGAATTGCGACAAATAGATATTCCATACGGAATTGTAAGTATAGGAAAATCTATTTTTGAAGAATGCCATAAACTGGAAAAGATATTTCTCCCCGACAGCATTACCTACATCGGAGATAGTGCTTTTGAAGGCTGTATCGGATTAAAAGAAGTAAAACTTCCAGAAAATATCACCTATATTGGAAATTCTGTTTTTGAAAGTTGCCACTCCTTACAACAGATCATACTTCCAAATAGCATTAGCAGCATTGGAAAAGGGGCATTCTGGGAATGTTCTTCATTAACACAAATAAATATACCTGATAGTGTAATAAGTATTGACAGTCGTGCATTCGGAGAATGCTCATCATTATTGGAAGTTATTATCCCTGAAAATGTTCAATATATAGGCGAAGAAGCTTTCTTATATAAAAACTTGCGAAAGATAAAAATTCTTAATCCTGAAGTTAATATTGAGGAAAGTAAAATTGGCTATCACAAAGATTCTTATGGCTTGTACAGAAAAAATGAAACGCTGACCGTTGAGGGCTATAAAGACTCTACTGCTGAAGAATACGCAAAGAAACATGATTTTCATTTTATAACTCTTGATTAAAAATCAAACAAAAACGAAAAACTCTCTTGTTTTATTAACAAGAGAGTTTTTTAATGGGACATTTTTGCAAAAATCTATATTCTGATATGTGATAGTATATATTCAGAACAAAGAAACAAATTAAACGGAGGGACTTTTCTGAAAAAATAAGGCTGTAAAAACAGCCTATAATAAATTCAAACAGCAGGAGGAACAAGACAATGAAAATAAAGCGACGATATAGGGGACATTTTTGATAAGAAATATACCATATAAAAGTGTATCATATAATCAGAAATTACAGAAAGGGGTTTTCACTATGAAATATATTAAACAAAGAAGTAAAAGTGACTGTGCTGCCGCTTGTTTATGTATGATTGCATGGCAATATGGTAAAAAACTTCCCTATACAGAAGTGAGCGAAGCTATAGGCATAGACAAAACAGGCTCTACCATCTACGGAGTATGTGAAGCAGCTGAAAAATACCAACTTCATACAACTGCTTTGCAAGGCTCATGTCAGGAACTTTGTGATGATGTCAAATCGGGACAAATCAAACTTCCAATAATCGCCAGAATTGTAAACAGACATCAGCAGACACACTTTGTAGTTGTCACGAAGATTTTCGGCAATAAAATAACAATTTACGATCCCGATATGGAAATCGGCAAAAAAACATTTTCAATTTCATTCTTCGAGAAAATTTTCCTCGGTGAAATCATAATGTTTGAAAAAACTGAAGACTTCGTGAAAGAAAACCGACATAAAAATCCTCTAATATCCTTCTTCAAGTATGCTTTCAAACAAAAAGTAACAATATCAACTACATTCATTCTCAGTCTGATAGTTTCAGGAATCGGCATTCTTTCCTCACTGATACTTAAATTTTTGGTGGACGGAGTATTTCAGGCAGACACTCCTGAAAAAATGGACGAAAGTTTAGATATCTTCGCAGTACTGATAACGGGAATGGCACTGTTATACATAGTGAGATATATCATGCAGTTGATTCGTGGAAGGCTCTCGGCAGGACTTGCCGCAAAAATCAATCAACAGCTCATATCAGACGTTTATCAGAAGATGATGGATTTGCCTATAAGATTTTTCGGAAATAAAGAAACAGGCGAAATATTATCACGATATGGCGATGCTTCAAAAATCAATCAGGCTATTTCACAAGTAATTTTATCTGTTGGAATGGATCTGATAATGTTTGTGGGAGCAGGTATCACAATGTATTACTTATCACCTGTTCTGCTGAAATATTCACTGTTTATCATAGGTATTTACTTATTCATCTCAATATGCTTCATAAAGCCTCTGGAAATGGCAAGCAGAAATGTCATCGGTGAAGGAGCAATGGTCAACAGCTATATTAAAGAAACAACAGACGGTATATTATCATTGAAATCATGTAACGCCGTGAAATCCACCAAAGAAAAATTCAAAGATATGTTCACACATCTGCAAAAATCGTCCATCCATGCAGTTATGAAAAACATCAACAAAAACGGGCTAATCGAATTGTTCAGCTCAATCGGAATTTTAGCTCTTTTGTGGATAGGAGCTGTAAGCATTATGGAAGGCAATATGACTATGGGCACCATGATTACTGTATATAGTATGCTCGGCTACTTCTTTACACCTGTACAAAGCATTATCGAAATGCAGCAATCTTTACAGGAGGCATACATAGCAGCAGAACGACTGGAAGATATATACGACTCTGCACCTGAAGAACAAAACATCAAGTCAACAGCAAAAATCATCAAAGGAAACATTAGATTTGACCATGTAAGTTACCGTTATCCCAATTCAGACCTTGTCTTTGATAACCTCTCATTCCAGATAGAACAAGGCAGTACAACCGTAATAGTTGGTGATTCCGGCTGCGGTAAATCGACTGCTGCAAAACTTATGACCAAATTTTATACCACCGAAAACGGTATCATTCAAATCGATAACCATAATATCAACGAATATTCGTTAGAAGAACTTAGACAAAATATAATCTATGTACCACAGGAAGTATTCCTTTTCTCGGATACTCTCCGAAATAACCTCACTATTGGCATAGAGAGAGAGGTTACAGACGAGGAAATATGGAATGTTCTCAAAATGTGTGACTGCGGATTTTTGGATAAAAATTCATTGGATTTTATGGTAGAGGAAAACGGCAGTAACTTCTCAGGCGGTCAGCTAAAAAGAATCGCACTGGCAAGAGCATTGCTCAGAAAACCGAAAGTATTGATTCTTGATGAAACCACTGCCAATCTTGACAGCAAAAGTGTACAAAAAATAACCGCAAATATCAACAATTTGCCAATTACCAAAATATGGATTACCCATGATCCTGACAGCATCAGAAAAATTGACAATATTATACAAATGAAAAACAATCACATTTTATCAGCCACAGCATAAAGGGACATTTTTCCTAAGCACCCAATCAAAAAGAAGAGTATAATTAAATCATCAAATAAAACGGCGAAAGGAGTTGGTTATATGAATAAAAACAGGCAGGGAAGACCACCGCCCACAAAATTTTGTACACAGAAACTCATCCGAATATAAACAAATACAAATTTGCCTAATAGCCAATCGAAAGAAACAGTAACAATAGTTTCAAAAAAAACATAAACTGAAAATTTATAAGTCTTGAGGAGGACTAATACTATGAAAAATATAAATACTGAAACAACCAAAAAAACTTTTGCAGGTACAACTTATTTCTGTCCCTGGGGGGATTACAGCGGATCGAATTTTTGGGCTGTTTATGGTCACGCTATTGTCTGCGGTTACCGTCACGGATACTTCGACATTCCTATTTGGATGATCAAAACTGGACTCAAACTCAGATAAACGGTTCTAAGCTAATTTAACAAAACAGAAAATCGGGAAAGGCTGCAACAGCAGCTCCAAATAATCCCGAAAAAACAATTATATTCTTTGGAGGATTTAACTATGAAAATTGTATCAAAAGAAACAACTCGTACAATCAGCGGCGGTACACTGTACCAATGCATATGGTGCGGATATACTTCTAACAGCTATTGGAAAACCTATGCCAACGCCCTTGCTTGTGTTACAAAAAGATTCGGCGGCTCTGTTTGGAAAGTAGTAAGCAGCATCGTATAATTTTACACAGTATATCAAAACAGTGAATCGGGAGGGGCTGCAGCAGCAGCTCCAAATAATCCCGAAAAAACAATTATATTCTTTGGAGGATTTAACTATGAAAATTGTATCAAAAGAAACAACTCGTACAATCAGCGGCGGTACACTGTACCAATGCATATGGTGTGGATATACTTCTAACAGCTATTGGAAAACCTATGCCAACGCCCTTGCTTGTGTTACAAAAAGATTCGGCGGCTCTGTTTGGAAAGTAGTAAGCAGCATCGTATAATTTTTACACGACATATCAAAACAATAAATTGTGAAAGACTGTAACAGCAGCTACAAATAATTCCGAAAGAAAATATTAAAATACTTAAAGAAATTCCTGAATAGAGTGATTAACTCTAATTCAGGAATTTCTATTTTGTCGCCTTTTATATCACAATCTTATTAACGAGTTTGTTGGTGAACGATAGCGATTTTTATTTTTGTCTGATACAAAAATTAGGGGTGTGGGGAGTTCCCCACCAAGCGATTTTGGATGTACTTTGTATATACAAAATCTATGCTTGCATATTACCATATATCGTATTAAGACATCAAATTGACTAATGTATTGGTTACTTCCTATCTTCTATAAAAAGTGACAGAAACCATATATATGAATAGTAAAAAAACAACATTTTTATGACTTACAAAAAATAAAAAAATTCCGCCAACTATTTTCAAGTCAGCGGAATCGAAATTTACCCTGAATGGGCAAGGAGCTTCCGACTTTAAGCCTTAAAACAGGCGGTAAAAGTATATCACCAGAGCCATACAAATATATAGTAGGGTAATTTTTTGAACAAGGCAACATAAGGCAACAACAAGGCAACACTTTTTTAGGATTTGTTGCCTTATTTGCCAAAAAACCGCTGTATAACTGCATTTTTACAAGGCAACACCCTTATTTTTTTTGATGCCTTGTTGTTGCCTTGTGTTGCCTTATTTGTCTTAAATAAAAAAAATTCCGTCAACTCTTTTCAAGTCAACGGAATTGAAATTTTATTGATTTTTTTCTGTTCTCTATGAAAAGTGACAGAACCCCCACATATAAAACGTAAAAAAAAACATAACATTTTTTATGACCTATAAAAAAATAAAAAATTCAATTTTTTTACTAACAAGACGTACAACAAGACGTACAAAAGACGTACTGAACATTTGTTTGTACGTCTTGTAAAAAATCCAGTATTCATGCCACTTTTAAGGCTTATTTTTATCAACAAGACGTACAAGACGTACAAAAACTTCTAATTCTTGAAAAATAAAAAATATTTTATCTAGATCAACATATTATTTTTTTATAGAGGTATAGGGCATTTTGTACGTCTTGTACGTCTTATTCATAATTATGCCCCCAAAAACCGCTTTACAACAGTGTTTTTTTAAGACGTACTAATTTTTTTTTGTACGTCTTTTGTACGTCTTGTTGTACGTCTTGTTTGGATTTTTACAAAAAAAATTCCGTCAACTCTTTTCAAGTCAACGGAATTGAATTTTAATTGATTCTTTTTGTAAAGTCGATCATAGGCAATTTCCTCGTTCTCTGCTGTATGCCGTTTATGTAAACTCTCTCTACGCCCAAACCGACCGCTGTTAAAGCTCTGCCAATCTGCTGAACGGTATATTTTTTCAGCAAGTCATTCCAACAATTTGCAAATTCGGGAATATTAGTATATTTCCAAACGATAGGATAACCATTGTAATTGTCCATAGACAAAATATCCTCAATTTCTATTTGTGATGGTATAGGTTTAATAAAATTACCGTTCCTCTTTTCGAGTTCCTGCATTTCATCACGATTCAGTCTGAAACAATCTGCATAAGTTTTTCCCTCAGTAAGCATATCATCAATAATAGAATTGATTTCAGCCCAAAGCTGCACAAAGTTAAATGCCTTAATTTTCGCATAGTCAATATAAAAGTCATCATCAAGCGGAATAACGGCAAACCTTCTGTTGCCTGTCTGGTCTACAAGAAATTCATCATCATTGACAGTTCCGCAAAAAGAGGTCATTCGGGGATATTGTACAGACGTTTTGCCATACGGAACACGAAATTCATCTACACTTTTTGTAATAAAGGCTTTCAGGCTGTCTATATCTTTTTTGAACGTGCTTGCGATTTCACCTAATTCACAGATCCATTTGCCGAGAGCCTGCATGATATCATCTTTATTTCTCACATCAAGCACAACGCCGTCACCGAAATAACGGCTGTCCAGTGTCAAGGCTTCCAAAAATCTTGTCTTTCCGATACCCTGTTTACCTTTCAGAACAAGAACGATATCAAGTGAAAACGGCTTTTTAAGGCTGTTATGAAGTCCTGATATGCACTGCATAAGCCATTTCTTAACAAATATCCTGCTGAACTCACATTCTTTTGTATCTTTATCAATTCCCAACAAGCTGAACAAGTCATTCAATCTGGATTTGCCGTCCCATTCTGTGCTGTTGATTTTGTCAAGAATTGGATTATAACTGTTTCTTGCGGCTATGACTTCCATATAACTGGATATTCTCGCCTGTGTGCAGCCTGTCAGGCTATGTTGCAATATGTTTTCTATCAAAGACGGTGCATTGTTGACGATTTGTTCATGATTTTCTTCCGCAAATCCGTCAATTTCCATTTTATGAGTGATAGTATTATATTTTATGCTGATATTCTTTTGTTTGAAGAAATTATCAAGGTTTTCAATGGTGAGCTTTCCTGTCTGGTCAAAGTTATAATCACCTGTATCTAATTGTGCAAGTGTTTCAAAATTATCGATACCGAATTGTATATCCTGCTGAAATTTCTCTCTATTTGCATTGAGAGCTTCATTACAATCTTTCGATTCACCGCACGGATTATATACACAATAGGCGATATTTCTTTCTTTGAATCCGTCTTTCAACGGCTTAATGGTCTTTTTTCCTGCCGAATCGTTATCGAGGGCAATAATAAATTTCTGTTCGGCTGCTTTTCCGTTCTTGTCTATGGTCTTGAAGAATTTTTTGACGTTGCTGACACCGCCTAAACCTACGGCATTTCCGCCAACATCAATAATAGAAAGTGTGTCCAGTTCGCCCTCAACTATGTAAAAGACAGATGTTTCATTAAGTGATTTTTCATTGAAGATATGCACTTTTCCAACTTTTGATTTTGTGAATTTCTTTTGATATTTCGGAATGTCCTCTGTATTTCTCGTATCTCTGGCAAGATATGAGGTTCTCGAAGTCGGTATTATCAAACGTGGTGTTGGTTGTGCCTGCGGTGATTTCGGGTGCTGCCATTGCGGAACATAGCCGACAAGAAAACGATTGAGCGTATCAAGGGAAATTCCTCTGTGATAGTTGGTTTCCTGCAAATGCCTGTTGCAATCACGGTAGAAAGCCATATAATCTATACTGTTATCGTCATCGGAATCGTTTGCGTAAATATGATACTTATTAGCGGCATATTGTATCACCTTATTTTTTGCAATGTTTTCGAGTTCCTGCATCAAGTTGAATATATCCCCTGACTTACCGCATGAAAAACAGTAAAAATTTGTCGGGTATATCGTCAATGCACCTGTTTTGTTCTTCAATGTGCCGCTGTTGCAGAACGGGCAAATATACTTGTCCTTGCCCTTTGATTTTGTCAGCATTTCCTCTGCATATTCGGGAAGATGTGCTTTCATTTCGTCAATCTGTGTGTTGCTAAATTTTGACATAATAAAAAAGTCCTTTCTGTTGATTTAATCGTCACTAACTCAACAAAAAAGCACACAAAAACACAGATTTATTCTATTGACATTTTTTCCGCAATTTGATATAATACGCCTATAGGGTGTGTTAACTGACGAAAGTTAATGCTAATAAATAAATTTGGGATATTGGTTTCCGTGTGCAGTCTGGAGTGTAGCGACTTCTGACTGCTTTTTCTTTGCCGTGATGTAGCGATTCACGGGCAATCTTATTATAACTGATTTTTTATCTAAAATCAAGGTAATCTTTCTATCTATGCAGGGTTTTTGAATGAGTAAACAATTTATGAACAAAGCCAATTCATAACGATTGTATCAAGATATGAGGAATCCAAAAGGCACTGGAATTGCTTATCAGTAATACCGCCTTTGAAAGTTTTTTC
>Ga0256407_10004276_pt1 | contig 24109 bp, 19 predicted proteins | sample RumenRJG_04DNA_FD_193489 | JGI IMG/M metagenome (GOLD analysis project Ga0256407, IMG submission 193489) | Bovine rumen microbial communities from Lethbridge, Alberta, Canada - RJG_04 | ecosystem: Host-associated > Mammals > Digestive system > Stomach > Rumen | place: Canada: Alberta... | reverse complement strand
CGCGCGACGAGATTGTACGTCGCCGTCACGAGCGCCGCGATAATCGACGGCGTCGAGAACTGGACGAGAAGTCGGGGAATCGAGCGAGTTTCGAAGAACTCGGGGTTTCGCATATTGGCCATGGCGTGGCTCCGGGACGGGAAACGCAAGCCGACGGCGGACGCGTTTCCCGAACGTCGAAGGACGGGATTCTTTCAAAACGTTAAGTCTGAATATTATACCCCCGTTTCGACATGGGGCAAGAAGGCGCAATTTAAACGAGAAAAGGGCGACGTCTCGCGAAAAAAGAGACGTCGCCCTTTTGTGTAAACAATCGACGATTCAGACGCGCCGAATCAGAAGAGTTTGACGTAGTTCGGAAGCTCGCCGACGAGCGGTCGGAGATATTCGAGACGTCGCGTCGGTCACGTAGAGGTTTTCTTTGTCGATGAACCCAAGCGGCGTCGGCTTCGCTTCGACGGCGACCGCGTCGAGGGACGCGGTCCCGCACGTCGCCGTATACGGCGCGGTCGACGCGCGGTTCGTCGTCGTCATACGCGTCCGCTCAAACGGTCGTCGTCCAGAAAACCCAAGGCGAACTCTTGATAAGAAACTCCGCAACCCGTTCGTTATTACTATCAATTCAACGCCGTGCAAGAAGGGCGGCGAACCGCGCAAAAAAGGGCGACGTCTCGCGAAAAAAGAGACGTCGCCCTTTTGTGTAAACAATCGACGATTCAGACGCGCCGAATCAGAAGAGTTTGACGTAGTTCGGAAGCTCGCCGACGAGCGGTCGGAGATATTCGAGACACGCGTCGGTCACGAAGAGGTTTTCCTTGTCGATGAATTCGAGCGGCATCGGCTTCGCTTCGACCGCGACCGCGTCGAGGGGCGCGGTCTCGTACGTTACCGTATACGGCGCGTTCGACGCGCGGTTCATCGTGACCATGACGCCGCTCGTGCCCGCGAGCGCGAGTTCGACCGCGCGACGTCCGCAGTTCCACGCCTCTTGGATATCCGTCGCCGTCGTGCGATCCGCGCCGCACATCGGGAGCGATTCCGTAACCTGGAACTCGCCGCGAACCGTCGAACCGTCCTTCTTCTTGAGGTTCTTGCTCAGCATCTGGTGCAGCGCGACCGCGACGCTCGCGCCCGCCATCGCGCCAAGCTCTTGGTTCCCGAACTTGTCGACCGTCTTATCCTTCTTGATTTCTTTCCCGTACGCGTCGAGCGAGCTGACGACGACGCCGTCCTTGTCACGGATTCCTTCGCCGCAGACGACGCTCACGAATCCGAACTTATCGAGCGTTTCCTGCGCCTTCGCGATGAAGCGGTCGAACTCGAAGGGAATCTCGGGCGCGAGAATGATGTGCGGCGCGTCTTCCGCGTCTTTCTTAGCGAGCGCAGCGGCGGCGGGGAGCCATCCGGCGTCGCGTCCGATCGTCTGGAAGACGACGAACGAGTCGACCCGCTTCATATCGCGCGCGAGAACGCCCGCCTGCTTGACCGACAGCGCGACGTAACGCGCGGCGGACGCGAAGCCCGGCGTGTGGTCCGTCGCGAAGAGGTCGTTGTCGACCGTCTTCGGAACGCCGACGCCGCGAAGGTCGTAGCCCTGCGATTTGCAGTATTTTTCGACGCGGCAGATCGTGTCCATCGTGTCGTTGCCCCCGGCGAGGAAGTAATAACGGATGTTATACTTCTTGAGCTGTTCCAGAATGATCGGGAAGTCGGCTTCCTGAACCTTATGACGGCAGCTCCCAAGGGCGCTTCCCGGCGTCGTCTTGAGACCTTCGACGACCTCGGGCGCGATTTCGCCGAAGTCGAGAATCAGGTCTTGCATAAAGCCTTCGATCCCGTACTTCATGCCGAAAACCTTGTCGATTTTAGAGTCGGCGTTCTTCTGACCCAGTTCAAAACAGCCTTGAACGACTCCGCAAAGACTCGAATTAATAACGCTGGTAGGTCCGCCGCTCTGGCCGACAATCGCATTGCCTTGAAACATAGCTCTCTCCTGATGATTATAACGTCGGCGCCTTCACGCCAAATAATTTCATGTTCAATAATGTTACGCGCGCCGTCCGCGCTTTGCAAGCGGCGCGATTCAATAAGAACCGATTAATTGTCTCAAAGCCGTCCGACCCAGCGAACGAGCTGTTCGAAAAACTTCGCGTATTCGCAGCCGATCTCGACGAAAAGCCCTTCTCCAAGTTTTTTGGGCAACTCTTGAAAAACGCGCGGAGTTCCCCAGTCGACCATGCCGCCGATCCAGTGCGGAGCGACGTCGGACGCAAACGCGGCGACGCGTCCTTCGGCGACGTCGTCGACGACGAGGAACGGCGTCGAGTCGAGGAGCTCGATCGCGACGTCGGAGGAATCGACGGTCGCCCCGACCGCCGCGACGGGCTGACGCCACGTCGTTTTCGTGCGGTACCCTTGGAGCAAGACGGTCGCGCCCTCTTTCGCCTCAAACTGATTGTACCCGCCGACGCCCGGCGCCGTTTCCCACGGAAGTCCCGCGAGAATCGGATGATCCGCGACGGTCGGACGAAGAAGAACGGGCGAAGAATAGTTGCGACGGTCGTCCGCGTTCGCCATGACGACGGGAAGAATCTCCTTCAACGGCGATTCGTGATATTCCCCGAGGCGTCCGAAGTAACTTTCCCATCCTCCGAGCATGAGAAGCCCCGAGCCTTCGCGGACGGCGGCGACGATATGCTCCATGTCGCCCGGTTTGAAGAGGGACGCCTGATAGTCGCTCACGACGTAGAGCGCGTAGCGGCGCGACTGGAAATCGTCGCCGGGCGCAATTCCCGAATCGACGCGATCGAAGTCGATCCCGGCGTGGGTCAAGATTCCGCAGAGGTACGCGGCGGCGCGGGTCGCGTCGTCGTCTCCGAGGTAGCAGACTTTCTTTTCAAAGGTCATATTGAGGCTCCTTGCCGTCGCGAGCCGCGACGGTCGACAACGGGATTGGCACTAGTTCTTAGCCGCGGCGGCGAAGAGGTCTTTGCAGCGCTGAGGCATGAAAATATCGAACTCGGCTTCGCGAATGAACTCTTCCGTCCCGTTTTCGCGCTGAATCTTAATCGTGAGGTCGATCTGCTTCTGACTCTTGTACTGAAGGATGCCGTCAATCTTGCGCTCGAAGAGGTCTTCCGAAACGCGAACGCGAAGTTGCGGCGGCGTAATGAAGTTGCTGTACGTCGCGTATTCGTAGATCGCGGGAATATCGGGAATCGGCTCGCCCAGCTCCGGCCAGATCGAACCCTGCGCGTGGAAGATGCTGATCATCGCTTCCGAATTCGTGAACTTATGGTCCGGATGCAGGTCGGTGATCGTCGGCACGAAGAGCCGGTTCGGACGCGTCTTGCGCAGAAGCCACACGAGCGAGTTCGTCACGCCCGCGCCCCCCGCGATCGCAGGACCCTCGCCGGGCGCGCCCGTCGCGAAACGGCGTCCCGCCTGGAGATTCAAGGAGCCGTCGTCGTGATTCAGGAAGAAGAGATTCTCTTTCGGAAGTCCGAGCGCGGCGAACGATCCGGCGCACTCTTCGCGGCGCACGTCGGCGATCGTCTCGCGTTCTTCGGGCGTGCAGTATCCCATTTTGCCGTTCGTAACGACGCCGGCGAACGTCTTGATTCCGCAATGAAGCGACGCGATGAACGTCAGCCCGCAGCCGCAGATAATGTCGTCGTCATGCGGCGAGAGGAAGAGCCAACGCTCCTCGTCGCCCTTCCAGTTCGGGAAGATATCGCCGGGATTGGCGGAAGAAATTAGTCCAGAGTCGGTACGACGATCGAAAAAAACAGTAGACGCCATAACAAGGTTCCTTTGCGATCACTCTTTCGTCAGGTGCGAAACGAATCGAGAAGTACAAACGAGGGGGTGAGGAATTCTTTCTTGAACTAGGCGCGTCGAGCCGGCGGCTCAACGCGCTTAAATCGTTGTTTATTTGGCGAATTAATCTTATCTAATTTTAAGTTAGAAAAACCTAACTTAGGATCTTAAAAAACCGCCCCAGCCGTTTGACTCGAACTGGGGTGGTTACGTCCTTAATTCGCCCGTGTGAATTTCAGTCTTCGAACGCGTTGCCGATCTTTCTCGCGCGTTCCGGCTTGTCCAAGTTGACGCCGAGCGCGACGCCCGTCTGAACGAGGATGTTCCAACCCGCGACAAGCTGGAAGAACTGGCTGTACCCGTCGAGGCTCGGAATCTTGATCGTCGGGAAGATCGTGTCCTTCGTCGAAACGGCGATCACGTTGACGCCGGCGCGACCCGCGATGAGCTTCTTGATCTTTTCGCATTCGCTCTCAAACGGTTCGAGCAGCACGCACGTTTCGCCGGCGCGCATGACTTCTTCAACTCCGTGAAGCAGATACGTGCCCTCGAGATAGTCGCTCTTTTTACGCGTGATTTCGTTCGTCTTGAGCGCGAGTTCTTCCGCGACGCCCGTGTTGCGTCCCGCGAAATAGAGGACGGGCGCGTCGGCGAGCGCCTTGACGATCTCGGGGTCGTATTCCGCTTCCATGATCTGCGTCATGAGGCGGCCCGCTTCCTTCGCGTTGGCGACGCAGGGGCAAGGTCTGATATTTGCGAGGATCGCGCGGTAAACGAGCGCCTGTTCGACGACGCTCTTCGTCGCGGCGACCGCGTTCTCTTTGCCGCAGGAAAGGAGAATCGTCGGATCCGTAACGTCGAAAATTTTAGTTCCCGCGTTCGCCGTAACGCCAACGAGCGCTTTGTGTCCGGAGTCTTTGAGCGTCTTGAGGAGGGAGACGATTTCCTTCGTCTCGCCGCTGTTCGACGCGCCGCAGACGACCCAAGAGGTCAGATCATATTCCGTCGCCTGGAAACTGCCGTCCGTCGCGGCGGTAATCGCAAGTCCGCTGCGCAGAACGTCGTAAACGAAGTTCTTCGCCGGGAAAATTCGGCTCGAACCTTCGCCGGTCAGGAAGACGCGCCCTCTCTTGAGGACGAGATCGGCGACGGGCTTGACTTGATCAAAATTGAAGTTCGCAACCACGTCGGCGGTCTGCAACATCTCTTTGACGAGCGCGAAATTATACTTGGAATCGGTCAAATTCATGGAAGACTCCTTGCCTTTCAACACAAGTAACTACGTGAGTCGACGCAAGACGTCGCGCTTCGGCGCGCGTCGAGCCGCCGATTTTCACAATTAAGGACGGTATTAATCATAACAACGCGATTCCTATATTTCAACCCTTGTCGTTCCTGATTTTCGGAATCGCCTTTAAAAGCCGCGGACGCGAAAGACGACTGAAACAATCCATTTTCGCCAGCTTAACAAATTTTTCTCTCTTAAAAGAATAATTTGAAAAACTTTAACGAAAAGTCCGTTTTTTTCAAAAAAATAAGCAAATAGGTCTTTACCGATTCGAAAGGAATTGGAATACTCCGCCCGTCGGAGGTTATAGCGCAGGAAAGGCTCGTCCTCTCGGACGGCCGCGCGCTGGGACGCAAAGACGGAACGCGCCCCGAATCGACGGCGTTTTGTCAGGAAGACGAAACATAGAGACGCGACGCGCCTGCTAAAGCGCGCTCAGAACAAAGGATTGTGACGGCGTCATGTGCAATTATATTGGAACGAACGGATTTCCGGAACCGAGAGAAGTCGCGCTTCGCGACGCTCTAAGACGCGTTCTCAGAACCACGCTACGAGGCGGACTCTTCGCTTTCGCTCTCTGCGCGTTTTTTCCCTCTTTGTCCTCTACTCACGCGTTCGCGCAGAGCGCTTCTTCGCAGCTCGTCGTCGATAAATCCCAGTCTGCGAATTCTATAAACGAAAGCGTCACCTCCGTCGTCTTCACCGACGCGTGGACGTTGACGCTCATTAACGGGCAAGAGCTCAAGCCCGTTTTCCTCTCGAAGACGCCGGGCGCAAAACTCGTTCTGGGCAATTCGGCCACGACCTTTAAGGATTGGTCGATATCAAGAAACAGTCCGTCGTGGACGGGTTCCGTCATGGTCTACGACGGCATGACGTTAAATCTCATTCCCGGCGCGTCCAATCCACTGGGCGTCTATTCGGAGAATAATCTCGGCAATTACGGATCGCTCATCCTCAGCAACGGCGCGACGTTCGAGATTCCGCAGGTCATCGCGCAAAATTCGATCGAACTCCAACAGGAGACGCGAATCGGACGTCTTGAAACGGGATTCACGCAAGTCAAAGAAGAAATGGAGTTCGCGAACGTCATAATCGGCTCGGGGCAGACGCTCACGGTCGAAAACGGAATCGACGTTTCGACATATACCGGACTGGCGAAGAGAGGCAAGGGAACGCTTCAAATCGAAGCGAACGGTCAGGGCGTGCTGACGCCGACGGATTCCAACGGGTACACGACGATTAAGCTCGGCGATCTCGTCGTCGAAGACGGAACGTTCCGGGTCAAAGACGGAACGGCGGACGTCGACAAAGTCGAGATTTCGGCCGATTCGATTATTCTTGGCGACGGGGCGACGCTCGATATTCAGAAGGAAGGCGCGATCTTGCTCGGCGGCGAGTCGGGCGACGTCGTCTTTGCCGCGGAAGACGGTTCAACGGTCAATTTTTACATCGGCAAGGACGGGTACACGAACTACGTCGCTTCGACATATAACACGTACATAACCCTCGGCAAAACGACGCTTGACGTCAGTTCCGAACTCATAGGCGATCTCGTGCCTCAAGACCTCGTCGTCTTCTCGGCGGGCGAGTCAAGTCAGACTTCGTATACGCCGATCGATCTGACGATTACGGACAACATTCTCGGCAAAAATTACGCCGTTAATTTGACGAAGTCGAACTCAAACCAGCTCGTTCTCTCTCTGATCGACTCGGATAAATTCGTCGATTACGCGCCGGAAGGAAACGCCGCCAACGTCGCGGCCGCGTTTGACAGTCTTATCGCGTCCGGAAAATATTCGCCCGAAGAATATTTGATTCTCTCCGATCTCGAGAGTCACATGAGCGACTTAAACTGGGAGTACGTCACCGGCGAAAACTACGCTTCCGAAGTCGCGTTCCATTTTATGAACACGTTGATGACGCGTCAGGCGCTCTTCAACAACCTTCGCAACAACGCGCTCGTCTCCTACAGCGAAACCGCCGCCTCGACCGTTTCGCCTCAAGACTATGACGCCGGTCGAATTCAGGTTCAGAATCGAGCGGCAGGAAACGCGCCCGTTCGTTACGGCGCGGCAAACGGCGCCTTTGACGGGCCCCTTTATTACAACTCGGAAACGAACTCCTACGCGCCCGGCGTCGTTCCGACTCCGACGACCGGAATCTATAACGGCGAAACAATTGGAGGCTACGGCGATCCGAACAGCTACGGTCTGGATTCGCGACAGTTTTCGTCCATCACGACGATGCGCGGTCAGGCGCAGTATGGCGACCCTGGAACGCTCATCTATTCGGCGTGGTTCGAAGCGCTCGGGTCCGCGCTCGACGCGCGCACTCATAAGGACAAGCACAGCTACGAGGGGAAGCAAGTCGGGCTTCTCGCAGGTCTCGACCTCTTTGGATCTTGCGACTGCAGGTTCGGCGCCTACTACGGCTATCAGTACAACAAGCTCGACAGCATGTATGGCTTCCACGTCAACAAAAAACGCGATGGAATTCCGAAGATAGGGTACACGAAAACAGACGAGCATCAGGTTGGTCTTTACCACCAGTTTGGCGACGAAGACGTCTACAGTATCGGCGTTATTAACGTGGGTTACGCTCGATACAACACGCGCCGCTATTCTCAGCTCTACAATGAATTAGACGTTCTCACCGCGAAACATGACACGTGGAACGCGGGAGTCGCCTTTGAGCGGGGAATGAACTTTAAGATGCAGCCGCTGACGATCTCCCCTTACGCTCAAATCGATTACAACTACTTCAATCGTCCTAAATTTAAGGAACAGACGGATCTCGGCGACGAATACACCTACGCGCTTTCCGTTCGCCACAGCGACTACCATAGTTTGCGCGGTCAGGTTGGCGCGCGCGTCGCGCTTGACCTATATCCCGGAGATCAGAGACTCCGCGTCGTCGGCAACGCGGCGTACGTCCATGAGTTCTTGGACGGAATCTACGGTCAAACGAAGGTTTCGTTCACGGGAATGCCCGACCTGCCTCAGTTCAACATTTACGGCAACTCGCTCGGACGCGACTGGGCGATCCTAGGTCTCGGCGGGGAGTGGGATCCGATTCCGGCGCTCAACCTCTTCGTTCGCGGCGACTACATCCTCAACAAATACACGCGCAACCCCGGAGGATCGGCGGGCGTGAAGTATCGATGGTAAAAATCCGTCGACTTCGCGCTATCGTAAACCGTTCCGATCGTTAACACTTAGGGTTGCCGTAAAAATGTCGTTCCTTGAATTTGATCATTCCGTTCTTCGCGCGTGCATTAATCATGATCGTTACGCGTGGGAAAACTTTGTCGACCGCTTCATGGATTTGACCCTTCACGTCGTCGAGCACACGGCGCAACGTTGTGGAAAGCGCGTCGACGAGCGCGAGAAGGTCGAGCTCTGCGAGGCGATCTTCCGCGCGTTCCGGTATAACGACTACCAGCTGCTCCGCGAGTTTTCCTTCCACAGCGCCGCGTCGACCTACCTCGTCGTCGTCGCGCGCCGGATCGCTTGCGCCCTTATAGAAGGAGAGTAATTTTTTCGGAAAAAAGGCGGGTCGACGCTTGCGAGAAAACGCGAAATCGGTTAAAATTATACGATTATACCAATTTCCGAAAAAAGCGTTTTCAAGCGCGCTGGTCGCCGCGTCTTCCAGTCGCTTGAACGCGACGGCGACGCGCTCAAAACGGAAAACGGTCTGTTTTCTATAGAAGCGGTCGTCGGCGCAAGCGCAAGGGTCAAGACGCGCGGGGGAGCGAGCCGTATGCTTAATCCAGACGACATCAAAGACATGGGCTTAACTTACGACGACGTTTTACTGGAGCCCCAGTACAGCGAAGTCCTGCCCGCAATGACCGATCTCAGAACGCGATTGACGAAAAACATTTCGCTCAATATTCCCTTCATGAGCGCTCCGATGGACACGGTCACGGAAAGCGACATGGCGATCGCGCTTGCGCGCGCGGGAGGAGTCGGCGTCATCCATAAGATTCTCGGCGTCGACAAGCAAGTCGCCGAAGTCAAGAAGGTCAAGCGTTCCGCAAACGGCGTTATTCGCAATCCTTCCACGGTCGCCCCTAACGCGATGGTTTGCGAAGTCGATCGAATGATGGTCGAACTCGGAATCAGCGGCGTTCCCGTACTCGACGAAAACGGAAAGCTCGTCGGGCTCGTCACTCGTCGCGACCTCCAGTTCGCCGGCAATCGCGAGGCGTCCGTGACCGAGGTCATGACGACCGCCGAAAACCTTGTCACGCACAAGGGCGACCTTTCCCTTAACGACGCCGAAGCGATCCTCAAGGAACACAAGGTCGAAAAGCTCCTGATCCTCGACGAAAACGACAACCTCAACGGACTCGTTACGATTCGCGACGTCGCGATGCTGCAGAAGTATCCGGATCGATGTTGCGACGACCTTGGGCGGCTCCGCGTCGGCGCGTCTGTCGGCATGATCAGCAAGGAGGGCGAATCGGAACGCATCGAGCGCCTCATTGCCGAGGACGTCGACTTCCTCGTTGTCGACAGCGCCCACGGACATTCCAAGAATGTCATCAACACCGTGCGTTGGATCAAGGAACGCCATAGCGACGTCGACGTAATCGCGGGCAACGTCGCGACGTACGAGGGCGCGAAGGCGCTTGTAGACGCGGGAGCGGACGCGGTCAAAGTCGGCATCGGCCCCGGCTCGATCTGCACGACGCGAGTCGTCTCCGGCGTCGGCGTGCCGCAGCTTACGGCGGTCGCGCGCGCCGTCAAGGCGGTCGAAGGAACCGACGTCACGGTTATCGCGGACGGCGGCATCAGGTTCTCCGGCGACGTCGTTAAGGCGATCGCCGCCGGCGCGGACGTCGTTATGATCGGCAGCCTGTTCGCCGGTTTCGACGAATCCCCTGGCGAAAAGATTCTCCAGGGAGGACGTTACGTCAAATCGTATCGCGGCATGGGTTCCGTCGGCGCCATGGTCCTCGGATCGGGCGATCGTTACAACCAGGGCGATAAGAAGGACGGAAAGTACGTTCCGGAAGGCGTCGAAGCGGTCGTTCCCTACAGGGGAAAGGTTAGCGACTGCCTGTACCAGCTTTGCGGCGGCGTTCGCGCGGGAATGGGATATTGCGGCGCGAACACGTTCAAGGAACTGCGCGAAAAGGCGAAGTTCATCCGCATCTCGCCCGCGACGGTGCGAGAGAACCACCCGCACGACATTTCGATTTCCAAAGAAGCTCCGAACTACTCCCCCGGAAGCGGGTTCGGCGGCTGACGATCACGCGCGAACGACGCGAGCAATTCGCGTCGTTCGCAAGCAGGCCTTTACCCGCGCGACGTCGCAAGGCGCCGCGTGGTCGAATTAGCGTTTAAGCAAACTTTTCATACCCGACCTTCGTCGCGTCCCTACGGGACAAAACGAACCGCGTCTTTCTACGGAAGGAAAGACGTTTCAACCTCAGCAGGAGGCTTACCCATGACATTTCGTCGTCACAGCGAACGTTCGCGAGTCATAGCGCGTCTGCTCGCATTCTCTCTTTGCGTTTCGGCGCCCTTCTCCGGCTCCGTCTTCGCGCAATCTTCGCCGCAGAAATCGCAGTTCCGCGACGCGCGACTCCTCAGCATCCTCGCGGACGACGACGAGAACGCGTCCGACGAAGACTCCAGAGTCGTTCCCGCCGTTCACAGAGAAACAAAAAACGCCTCGAAGAGCGCCAACATCCGCGCGACTAGCGCCGCTTCCAAAAAATCGGCGACGAACACGTCCGGCGCTAAAACGACTCGGTCAAACGCCCGCGCCATCGCCCAGGCGCAGTACGCGACCGCTCCGACCGCGCAAGCGACGGAACAGGCGTTCGGCGACAACCTTCAGGCGACCGACGGTCCCTTCGAAGACGTTTGCCTCGATCCTCACAAGCTGCCCCCCATCACGGAACTCCCTTACAAAGTCTTCATCCCGGAGACCAACGTTCCCGAGAGCTGCCCCCTAAACGAAGGACCGTACCAGCGAAAAGCGCCGACTCCGATCACCTTCACGTGGAAGGCGTCCTCGCTCTGCTATAAGCCGCTCTACTTCGAAGACGTCCAGTTGGAGCGTTACGGTCATTATTGCAGTCCGTGGCTCCAGCCCGCGCTCTCTCGCGTGTGCTTCCTCGTCAAGATTCCCGCGCTTCCCTACTTCATCGGGGTCGATCCGCCGAACCAGTGCATTTACGATTTGGGTTATTATCGACCGGGCAACTGCGCGCCGAGTATGATCGAGCCGGTTCCGATCTCGCTTCGCGGCGGTCTTCTCGAAGCGGGCGCGATCGTCGGCGCCGCGGCGGTGATTCCGTAGTCGACCGTCTCGCGAAAAAAACGCCGTAACGGTATGTGAAACACGCTGGCCGACTCTGGCAAACGCCGGAGCCGGCTTTTCTTTTGTCGACGCGTCTTAACAAGGGCGAGAACGTCGTTCTTCTTTTTTGTTTGTCGTCGTTTTTTCGTAAAAAGGCGATCTCTTTGAATTATTTGACTTCCGAATCAACTCGAAGTACAATTATTCAATAAATTTGTCGTCGAGCGTTGAAATCGAACGTCTTGTATCGACGTTTCTTAGAGTTCGACGGCTTTGGCGGCTCGTACGGCGTTTGCTTTCAGATGAATTATCGTTCCTATTGAGTTTTGAGGCGCTCCATGAAAAGTTTCCATTCCTTTAAGAGGCGCGATCGAGGCTTTACCCTCGTCGAACTCCTCGTCGTTATCGCGATCATCGGAATTCTTATCGGTCTTCTTTTGCCTGCGGTTCAAGCCGCGCGCGAGGCGGCGCGACGAATGCAGTGCACGAACAATCTCAAGCAGTATGTCTTGGCGATTCACAATTACGTCGACGCCAACACGGTTCTGCCCGCCTCGCGAATGAACTTCTACAACTTCAACACGAACCAGTACGACGACAAAGCGTACGGCGGCTTCGTGAGCGCGACCGTCGCGCTGCTCCCCTTCATGGAACAGCAACCGCGTTATGAATCCTTCTGCCAGCTTGCCCGCGACGCCGGCAACAACTCGTGGCCTTTCGCCAACACGCCGGTCTTCACGGACAAGATTCCGACGATTCTCTGCCCGTCTGACGCTCAGGCGCAAATGCCTTCCCCGCACCAGAATATGGCGAGAACGAGCATTTGCGTGAGCCTCGGCGACGGAATGTGGCACAACGCGCGACCCGACTGGGGCGAAAACGGAATAGCAAAGGTCGACTCCCGCGGGCTCTTCGCGCCTCTGTCATGGCGTCCGCTCGCGATTGCGACCGACGGAACGAGCAACACGGTCGCGATTAGCGAAATGGTCGGCGACGCGAACCGTTCGACGAAGCTCAAGGGCGGCGTCTACAAGACCAGCTCTCTCCACGACGGTCAGGCGAAGCCCGCGCCGTGCCTTACTGAAGCGCGAACCGCGACCGACCCCAACGTCTTGAAGTCGGGCACCGACACGTGGCGCGGTCTTCTCTGGACCGACGGACGTTCCGTGAACGCCTGCTTCACGACCGTATTGCCCCCGAACTCTCCGACCTGCATCTACTCGTGGCCGAACATCGAGAACTACGCGTGGGGCGTCTTCGCCGCGCAGAGCTACCACAGCGGCGGCGTTAACGTCGGAATGGCGGACGGCTCGGTGCGATTCGTTTCCGACACGATCGACTGCGGATCGGCGAACTCCTACGGCGTCAACTCCGGACCGTCGCCCTACGGAGTCTGGGGCGCGATGGGAACGCCTCAGGGCGGCGAATCCACTTCGTTAAACTGATTTAGGGTCAAATTTACAGGAGAGAAACAATGCGTGCAAAAATCTCACGCGCGCTCTTTGCGACGCTCGCCGTCGTCGCCGTCCTTTCTTCGGGCTGCGCCGGCGAAAAGACGCCGCCGGACATGCCGAAACTGCGCCCGACGACGATTATCGTCACTCAAGAGGGCAAGCCTTGCGCCGACGCCGACGTCCAGCTCTTGAAGAAGGACGACCCCGCCTACAAGTGGTTCGCCGGCGGCGCTACCGACGCGAACGGAGTCTGCGTCATTAAGACGATGGGCAAATACAACGGGGCGCCGGAGGGCGACTTTACGGTCGTCGTCTACAAGACGGTTCGCACGGAGAGCGAGACGCGCAAGAACGTCCCGCAGCCGACCGATCCCGCCGAAGCGCAGAAGTGGGTCGCGAAAGTCGCCGAGGAAGAAAAAGAGTTCGACTATATCGACACGAAATACAAACGCGTCGAAACGTCCGATCTCACGATCACAGTAACGGGCGGCAAGAACGAAACGACCTTAGAAGTCGGTCCCGCCGTGCAGGTTGAGAACGTGCTGACCGTTCGGAAATAGCCGCCGAAGACGGTACAGACGCGACCGAACCAGACGCCCGACCAACGGGAGGGCCGGAGTTTTCGCCAGTCCGCGCCCAAGCGTTATCACGCGCCGTGAGGCGAATACCGTCACCCGCGACGTCGCGGTCAGACCAGTCCGCGATGCAGGGCGGCTAGGTCGTATAGCCACGCTTCGACGATATAGGGCAAATTCGCGTTGCGATCGACCTGATCGAGCGCGTCAAGCGTTCGTTCGAGAGAGTCGAGCGCGTATTCGACGGTCGGCTGCGCGTTCTGTATCGCGCGACGCACGAAAGGAGCGAGCGCCGCGGCGCTCGGCTCGATTACGCCGCGAGAACCTTTCGCGTCGAGTTCGCAATAGAGCGCGCGAAAATACGCGACCGCCGATTTGAGAACGTTTTGAAGCCGTTTTCGGCGAACCGGCGCGTCTTTCGATTCTTTATCGACGTACTCGCAAACCTGGCCCGCGAGTTGAACCGCCGCGAGATGCTTCGCGGAGAGCCCTGTGAGGAGCGTATGCTGAAAGACGGAAAGATCGGAGTTGAGCGCGCGATACGCTTCCGTCGTCGAGCCGCCGGAATGTCTCGCGACCGCCTCGGCTTCTTCGGGCGAACCGACCTTCCCCTGCGTCAGCAGAATGTCGGCGACGGCGGAGTCTGGAAGCGGTTGGAATCGGAACATCTGGCAACGCGACCGAATCGTCGGGAGTTGTTTCGTCGCGCTCGTGCCGATAAGAATGATAACCGTGTTCTTCGGCGGTTCTTCAAGCGTCTTAAGGAGCGCGTTGGCGCCCTCGACGTTGAAATAATCCGCGTCGTCGATCACCGCGACGCGCCGTCCGCCCAAAAACGACGTTTGATTCAGCGCGTAACACAGCCCGGACTGCATCCGTTCCTCTTTCGCGCCGACGAGCAGTTCAAGGGGAAGCGCCGATTTATCGGCGGGCTTGCAGACATAGTGAAAGTCGGGATGCTGCGGAAGAACGAGTTCGGGCGCCATAACGTCGAAAGCAAACTCTTTGCAGCTGTCGCATTCCCCGCACGGGCGAAAGCGTTCGAGGAGTTCTTCGCGCGACGCCGACGGATCAAGTCCCGCGTCGCAGACCATTCTATCCCCTTCCTTATGAAACAGTCGTTGACAAAGCAGCGTCTTCGCGAGCATAAACGCAAAAACGCGCTTTCCGACGCCCTGCGGACCGACGAAAAGAAAACTCCCGCCGAGTCGTCCCCGCGCGCTTGCCCGCGCAAACTGCAACGCGACCTCGTCCGCGCCGTAAACGCCCTGCCAGCTCATTCTTATCTCTCCTGCGATCCGCGTCCGGCGCCGCTCTGCTCTGGCGACGCTCCTTAAATTGCCTAAAGATTAACCGCTTTCCCCAAAATATCAAGAGACGCGAAAGACGTCGACGGCGACGTTGCGACGCGGCGCGCCGCCGTTCAGATCGACTGAACGATTCGCGACGCGACGTAAAACGCGGGAGGCGTCGTTAAAATATTCAGAACGAGCAGCGCAGCGGCGAAATAGACGACCGCCCGCTTCGCCTTTCTTTTCTTGCTCCTGACAACGGCGAAGAGCGACGCGAGAAAGCCGAACCCCCCCGCGGCGAGATACCCGACGGGCGCAACGGTCGCCATAAGAAAATCAAGAGGGTTCGACATACCGCCCTCCGCGGTAAAAAGACCGGCGCAACAGAGAAAGAAAAAGAGCGGACAGAAGACCGCGACGCCGAGCAGAAAGCGCGTAAAGAAATCGATTTTGACGTTGTCGGTTTTACTTTTCATCGTTTCACTCCTTATGACGTCCATATCGTCGCCCGAAGCGCCGTGAAGGACGGTCGCCCGCGTCCGTATTTCCGCGCCGCTTTGCGGACCTGCCTTAAACGTTAGCGCTGTGAGTTCGGCAAGCGTCGCAACGCGACGCGATGATTTCACGCGCGCGGCGAGGTCGCCGCCGAAGGATCGTCGAAAGAAACGCCGCGCTCTTCGAGCCAGCGGATCGCGTCTAACGTCGCTTCATGGTCCTCTTGGGAGGCGCCCGGTCTCAATGTTGTATCGCTATTCTTGTAGGCGCGCAAGCGTTCTTGGAGTTTTCGCCCTTGAGGCGTGTCGACGTCGTAAATCGCCCCGTGATCTAAAAGTAGCTGAAGCTCTTTGCCGTACCCGACGGCGTTGACGACCGGATAACCGAAGTAATTGTCGACGGGATTGACGTCGACGCCCGCTTCGACCAAACGACGCAGCGTTTTCTTACCGTCCGCGAAAAGATAGAAGGAAGCGACGCTTAGACAGGGGTATTTTTCAGGATTGGGATCGGCGCCGTATTTCAAAAGGAGTTCGACGTAATCGTCGTACGTCGATTCCCGTTGCAGCGAACTCAATTCGACGATGAGAAAAAAGTACGTCGCTCCTTTCGTCATGAGACGGTTCGACGTTCGAAAATACGACTCAAGAACGACGTTGGGATCGGCGCCGTTTTTTAGCAAGAGTTCTAGGACGTCGACTCCGTAAGGACTCGCCCACAGAATCAAGGGCATATTTTCGCGCCCTTTCGCGTTGACGTCGGCGCCCGAATCGACGGCGCGTTGAATTTGAGCCAAATCGCCCTTTTCGATCGCCGCGCAAAGTTCAAGCGTTTTTTCATCGTCAAACCAATCCGACGCGACCCATCCCAAATCGTAAGGCGACGAAGGGTTTTCCACCGCGGTCTTCATCTCCGAAACGATTTTTTTGAACGCTTTGACCCCGCCCCAAAATCGGTAAAGGCGAAAGGAACAGAGCGTCAAAAAAACGACGACAAGGACGGCGATAACCGCCGTTTTTTTAAGAGCGCTTGATTCCATCTTCTTACCATTTTCATAAGACGCTTATCAAATGGAGACGCAAGTCGCGCCCTATCGACTCGCCGTGATGAAAAACCTTTTCACGGTAAAGAACGGTAAAGCGAATGAATCTTTACCGATCTTACAATATAAGATTTACAGAATTACTCCAGTTCGCCTTTCTCGCGTAGACTGTCGCGATATGCGAACAAGATTTTCTGGAGGAATTTAACTTGAGACAAGCCCTCGCGTTCAGCGAGTTCCTCGAACAGTTTTCTAACGTCAGAGGTAACGTTGAACTGAAGACGATCACAAACGTTGCGCCCCGGTTTGCGTCCCGCTCCGGGTCTAGCTCCGCCCCATCGGGCGCGAGTCGCTTCAACGACCGCATCTAGGCTACGAGTCTTGAAGAATGTTTCTTCGACAATGCGGTCGCGTTCCTCGTCCATTTCTTTCAAGTATTGGGCGAAAATTTCTTCCGACTTGCTCATTTTAGTTTTCCTTCCGAGAACGCAGACCGTATTTATCGGCGATCACGTTGAACATCTCATTTCGCGCCTTGGACAATTGCACATATTCCGATTCCCATTCTTCGCTCTTATGTCGCAGACTGGCGGCGCGTTGAAGAAGATCGAGGACAATAGCGCCGCCCGGAACTTCAGCGCGAATGGCGGCGTTGACAGCGGGCGCCGTGTTCTTTTTTCCATACGTCGAACAAAGCTCTTTGACGCTCATTTTTTTCACCCCCTCCGAAAACGTTTTAAAATCCACCCCCTCGCCTATAAAGGCGAAGGGGCTTCAAGGTTAATCTCCTAATTCAGCGACGAACGTTTCACCAAGTGTAGGTGATACGGATTTCGATGTGAGTGCGCCAGACGAATTGGTCAATCTCGTGGACTTCCAAGACGTTCGCGCCATTTTCATGGGCGTAACGAGCCTCCTCAACCATCTCCGTTTTGAACGATTCGCCGCTTTCATAGGCGACCAGGTACACGACTTTTTCCATTCTTGCCTCACTCTAAAAGTATGGACAAAAGTTACGCGGTCAAGAGCCGTTCCCTTAACCTTGGGAGTAGTATAAAATATTTTTTGAAAAAATCAAGAGTATAAATCAACATGTAAGGATTTTTCGAAATAACTTATCGTGGTAGTTGAAAGAAATCTGAAAGCTGAGTCGCGCTTTCCAAAAAGGGAATAGATATCTCGAATAACCGCGACGTTGACTGCGTGGGCGCCAAACAAACCGTCAAAGCGCAAAGCGAGAAACGGTCCTCGGCAAGTCGCCCGGAACTCCGCCCGTCGCCCCCATTGTAAAAATTCGCCCTTCCTTTTACAAGTTTCGTCGCCGTTCTTTCGGGGAGTTTTAGAAAGGCGGCGCTAAGCGACGAAAGCGTAAGGGCAAACCGTCGACGTCACTTTCTAACGAGCCCGCGACTTCTTTTTGCGTTCGAACGATTGAAATCGTAGCGCCGACCTGTTAAAATATCGTCGAGCGTCGTCGCCGCGCGACGCCGAGCATCCTTCTGTGAATCGTTCGCGGCGTTTGAGGAGAAAGAGATGAATACGAGTCGCCGTGAGTTTCTGGGAGCCGCCGCGGGAGTCGGGCTGGCGCTGCAATTTGGAACGACGATGGGAACGCGTTCTTCCGCCGGAATCGCGTTTGCCAACCCCGTCGCGCCCGATCCGAACAACCCGAACGACCCGAACGCGATTACCGACCCCGACCATGAGATCGGCAAGCCCTACGTCGGGTGGAAAGAGGGCGAACTCGACCTGAACTTCATCCACACCGGCGTCGGCGAAAACGCGTTCCACATCTTCCCCGACGGCACGACGATGCTTCTCGACGCGGGCGACTGGAATACGCTAACCTACAAAGACGGGGTTGAGAAGCTCCCCAGCGCGGAACGCCACGCCGGCGAATGGATCGCGCGCTATATTTCTCGCGTTAAGCCCGGTCTCGAAAAGATCGACTACGTCATGGCGTCGCATTTCCACACCGACCATATCGGCGACGGCGGGTTCGGCGTCGGCATGAAGGGGCTCGAAGGGGACAAAGACTATCAGATCAGCGGAATCTCGCACGTCGGCGAATATTATCGCTACGGAACGGCTTACGATCGCGGCTATCCCGACTACAGCCGTCCGACGACGTGGGCGCCGAAAGAACGCGAGAACCTCGTCAAATTCTGGAATTACGCGGAAGAAAAACTCGGACTCAAGCGCGAGAAATTCGAAGTCGGCGCGCTCGACCAGATCAAACTCGTCAGCGCGCCCGAAAAGTACGACTTCCATATCCGCAACGTCTGCGCCAACGGGGTCGTCTGGCTCGGCGAAGGAAAAGGAAATATCGACTTTTTCGAGACATATCCGATCAACAAAGAGAAGAATAAGAACGAGAACACGCGGTCGCTCGGCTTCGTCCTTCAATACGGCGGGTTCCGTTTCTTCACCGGCGGCGACGCGAGCGGAGTCCTGCTCGACGACGACGGAAAGCGCCTCGATTTCGACGGCGCGATTGGACGCGCCGCGGGGCCCGTCGACGTCTGCAAGGCGAATCACCATTCCTATAAAGACGCGATGCTCAAGGAGTTCGTCAACGCGGTCGCGCCGCGCGTCTTCGTCGTCTGCGTCTGGGACAAGTGGCATCTCCAGGACAACACCGCGTCGAACATGTGCGACGATACCGCGTCGGGCTACCCGGGCGCGCGTCTCATGTGCCCGACGGCGGTTCACCCCGGCAACGCCGAGATGATGCAGGGCAAAGCGTGGCGCGACAAGCTCGTCGAGATCGGCGGTCACGTCGTCGTCAAAGTTTACGACGGCGGCGCGAAGTACAAGGTTTATTACCTCACGGCGAAGGACGAAAGCATGAACGTCGAGCTCGTTTTCGGACCCTTCGAAGCGACGGGAACCACGCGCCTCGCGAAGAACGCAAGCGCGTGACCGTCCGTTCCTTTAGGGCTAACAAGTCATGACGCGGCGCGACGACAATCTTGAAGTCGGCAAACGATACGTCGGCTGGCGCGAGGGCGAGTTCGATATGCACTTTATCTCCGCCGGCGCGTCGGAGAGCGTCTTTCTCGTCTGCCCCGACGGAACGACGTTCCTGATCGACGCGGGCGACCGCAACCCCGAGACCTTCAAGGTCGAGACCAACATGACCGCGTATCCTACCGTCCCCGACGCTTCGCGGCGCCCCGGCGAATGGATCGCGCGCTATGTTGGGCGCGTCCGACCCGACGTCAAAAAGATCGACTACCTCGTCGCGACGCATTATCATCCGGATCACGTCGGCGATCAGACGCTCGACGTTCCTGAAAAAGGGCCCGCGCCCGACGAGGACTACAAGCTCACGGGAATCCCCGAGGTCGGCGAGTTCTACCGTTTCGGAACCGCGTTCGACCGCGATTATCCCCGTTACGCTTTCCAGCGCGAAGCGAGAACCAACATTCGGGACAACCTCCGCAAATACCTCGAATACGCCGCCGCTCGACAAGGGTTGCGCCGCGAAGAGTTCCGACCCGGCGCGCTCGACCAGCTTCAACTCGTCAACGCGCCGGAAGAATACGACTTCCACGTCCGCAACGTCTGTAGCGCCGGGCGCGTCTGGCGCGGAGTCGGGGAAGAGATCGACGATTATTACGAGCGCTATCCGAAAACGCTGGAACTCAATCGTCGGGAGAACACGCCCTCCATCGGACTCCTCTTCCGCTACGGCGCGTTCCGATTCTTTACCGGCGGCGACGTCATGGGCAAGATTTACGTCGACGACGAGAAACGGTTCGAGTACGAGTCGGTCGTCGGACGCGCGGTCGGCCCCGTCGACGTCTGCAAGGCGAATCACCACGCGTATCGCAACGCGATGGCGCCGGAGTTTGAAAAAGCGGTTCAGGCGCGGGTTTACGTCGTTTTCGCATGGAACGACTCCCACCTCTCCGACAGTGCGGCGGCGGCGATGGTAGACTATTCCGGGTCGGACGATCCCGATTTTCCCCTCCTCTGTCCGACGCGGTTGAGTCCGGAGAAACTCGCGGCGACGGCAAGCCGACCGTGGCGCCGCAATACGGTCGACGACGGCGGTCACGTCGTCGTCAAAGCGTTCGACGGCGGCGCGAGATACCAAGTCTATTACCTTGAAGACCAAGACGAGAGCATGACCGTCAAAGCGACGTTCGGCCCTTACAAGTCGCGCGGCGACAAGACGACGCCGCGATAAAAACCAAAAATGCGCGAGGAAAAGCGATATGACGACTAGCAGACGAGAGTTCCTTCAAACCGTCGCCGGAACCGCCGCGACCTTCGGCGCCGTGACGCTAGCGGCGCCGGAGTTTTTCAACGCCGCTCAGGCGAGCCCCGACTGTCCCGACCCGAATGATCCGAACGATCCCAACGCGATTACCGACCCCGACCACGAGATCGGCAAACCCTACGTCGGCTGGAAAGAGGGCGAGCTCGACCTGCACTTCATCCACACCGGGCAGACCGAAAACTGTTTCCACATCTTCCCCGACGGCACGACGATGCTCGTCGATACGGGTCAGCGCACGACGAAGGGATTCGGCAAGACGAAATGGAACCCGATGAAGAAGGACGAAGCGGGCTGCGCTCCGAAGCCGGACGACTCGCGCCTCTGCGGGGAATGGGTCGCGCGGTATATCGAGAGGCTGCGTCCCGAGATCAAGACGATCGACTACGTTATGGCGTCCCATTTCCACACCGACCACATTGGTCAGGCGGGTCAGGGCGCGGGCATGAAAGGACTTGAGGGGGACAAGGACTACCAGATCAGCGGCATTTCGCACGTCGGCGAGTTCTACAACTTCGGAACCGCGTTCGACCGAGGCTATCCCGATTACAGCCGTCCAACGGCGTGGGCGCCGAAAGAACGCGAAAACCTCGTGAAATTCTGGGATTACGCCGAGGAAAAGCTCGGGCTCAAGCGCGAGAAATTCGAGGTCGGCGCGCTCGATCAGATCAAGCTCGTTAGCGCGCCCGAAAAGTACGATTTCCACATCCGCAACCTCTGCGCCAACGGCGTCGTCTGGACCGGCGACGGCGAGAAGACGGAAGACGTCTTCGCGCTGAACCCGAAGAATCTCGAAGAAAACCAGAACGAAAACACGCGGTCGATGGCGATCGTCATGCAGTATGGGAACTTCCGTTTCTATACCGGCGGCGACGTCGCGGGCGTTCTGAAGGACAAAGACGAGAAGGACGCGGATTTTGAAGGGCGCGTCGGGCGCGTCTGCGGTCCCGTCGACGTCTGCAAGACGAACCACCACGCGTCGGGCGACGCGATGCGCGCGACGTTCGTAAAAGCCGTTCAGAGCCGCGTCTACATAACATGCTGCTGGTGGATGGGGCACGTCAACGCGAAGACCTCCGCGACGATGACCGACCCGAACCTCTACCCCGGCGCAAGACTCCTCTGCCCGACCGACCCGCACCCGCTCAACGCCGAGATGTTCAAGGACAAGCCGTGGCGCAAATACATGTGCGAAAAGAGCGGCCACGTCGTCGTCAAGGCGTACGACGGCGGCGCGAAATACAAGGTCTATTTCCTCACCGCCGACGACGAAAGCATGAAGGTCAACCTCGTCTTCGGTCCCTTCGACGCGTCGGGCAAAACGCGGCTTGAAGCGCAAACCGCGTGAAACGCCGTTCGTTCATAACGTCAATCAGTGAAATAAATTCGTTTATAGGTCGCAGGAAGGAGCGCTCGCAACGCGACTTCCGAGCGGCGTCAAAACCGTCGACCGTCGCGTTCGCGGCGCGTCGCAGTCTTACCCCAAGGAAAGGGCAACGATGAGATTTTACAAAACCTTAACGCTGGTCGCCGCCGCCGTGATTTCGGCCTGCGCGATCGGCGTCAACGCTCAGGAGGCGCCGAAGCAGGCGCTGCGCGAGGTTCCGTTTACGGAAGTCAATCTCGACGACAATTTCTGGGCGCCGCGCATCGAGGCGAACCGCGTCGTCTCCGTTCCGCACAACATCAAATGGTGCGAGACGGAAACGGGGCGCATCCGTAATTTCAAGATCGCCGGCGGGCTCGAAAAGGGCGACTTCTCCGGCATCTATTTCGACGATTCCGACGTCTATAAGATCGTCGAAGGCTTTGCCTATTCCCTCGCCGCGCATCCGGATCCGGAACTTCAAAAGAAAGCGGACGAATGGATTAGCTACTTCGGCAAGGCGCAGCAGCCGGACGGCTACCTGATGACCTACTTCATCATCGGTCATCAGGACGAACGCTGGTCGAACCTCGCCGCGATGCACGAGCTCTACTGCGCCGGGCACATGGCGGAAGCCGCCGTCGCGTATCAGCGCGCGACCGGCGACGACCGTTTCGTCCAGATCAACCGCAAGCTCCTCGACCTTATCTGCAAACGCTACGGACCGAACGAAGGACAGCTCAAGAACGTCGCGGGCCATGAGGAAATCGAACTCGCGCTCGTCAAAATGTATCAGCTCACCGGCGACCGTAAATATCTCGACGAAGCGAAGTTCTTCATCGATACGCGCGGCGTCGCGGAAGGACGCGAAAAAGGGCTCTTCGGCGAATATTGCCAAGACATGATCCCCGTTCGCGACCAGACGGAAATCGTCGGACACGCCGTTCGCGCGATGTACCTCTACTGCGGCGCGACCGACGTCGCCGGGTACTTCAAGGACGAGGCGCTCATGAACGCGATGCGCCGTATCTTCACGAACTTGACGCGCAACAAGATGTACATCACGGGCGGAATCGGCTCGTCTCGCTCAAACGAGGGCTTTGAAGAAAACTTCAAGCTCCCGAACGGCGACGCGTACTGCGAAACATGCGCCGCGATCGGCATGGTCTTCTGGTCCCACCGCATGAACCTTGCGACGGGCGAGGCGACCTTCGCCGACTACATGGAGCGCGCCGCCTACAACGGCTTCATGTCCGGCTACGCGCTCAACGGCGACAAGTACTTCTACGTCAACCCGTTGGAATCGCGCGGAACGCACCACCGCGAGCCCTTCTTCGGCTGCGCCTGCTGCCCGTCGAACGTCATTCGCGCGCTCCCGTCGATTCCCGGCTACGTCTACGCGACCGCCGAATCGGGCGACAAGGGCGAGGACACGCTCGTCGTCAACATGTACGCGACCGGCAAAGCGACCGTCGAACTCGCCGACAAGTTTGTCGACGTCGAGCAGTCGACGCGTTATCCTTACGACGGTCTCGTCTTCATTCGCACGACCGTCCGCATGAAGGATGAAAACGCGGCCCCGACGCCCTTCATCCTCAAGACGCGCGTCCCCGAATGGACCGGTCTCAAAGGCGACGACAAGGGTTATAAGACGCAAACGATCGACCCGTCGAAAAGTCCCTCCGACGTCGTCGCGCTCGACTTCCCCTGCGACGTCGTCCGCATGATCGCGAACCCGAACGTCCAGGCGGACAAGGGACGCGTCGCGCTCCAGCGCGGCCCCCTCGTCTACTGCTTCGAGCAGACGGACAACCCCGGCGTCCGCGTCGACCGAATCATTCTCGCGAAGGATCCCGAGTTCAAGGTTGAAACGCGCAGGAACTTCATCCAAGACGGCTCGACGAACGAAGCGACCAAAAACGCCGCGTCCCGCACCGTCGATATTATCAAGTGCAAAGACGTCCAAGGTCGGACGCTCGTCGCCGTCCCCTACTGCGTATGGGACAACCGCGCGGCGGGTCGCATGAGCGTCTGGGTGCGTCAGGCGGGCCTTGATACGACCGAAGACGGCGCGATCGCCAAACTCGACTGGACCGACGCCGAAGGCGCCCCGATTCTCTACCGTCCTCTCGACGCCGAACTGCTTACCGACGATATCCCGGAACTCGCGAC
>Ga0256407_10004274_pt1 | contig 24116 bp, 23 predicted proteins | sample RumenRJG_04DNA_FD_193489 | JGI IMG/M metagenome (GOLD analysis project Ga0256407, IMG submission 193489) | Bovine rumen microbial communities from Lethbridge, Alberta, Canada - RJG_04 | ecosystem: Host-associated > Mammals > Digestive system > Stomach > Rumen | place: Canada: Alberta... | reverse complement strand
ATTGATGCATCATATAATCCTGAAGGAGAAAAAGTACTTAAGTTCGAAGCAGAGTTCAAAGATGTTCCTATTAAGGTTGAATTTAGTAAAACAGATGTGACTGGAGAAAAAGAACTTGAAGGTGCAAAACTTACTATCATTGATTCCGAAGGTAAGACTGTTGACACCTGGACCAGTACTAAGGAACCTCATATGGTTGAGAAGATACCGGCAGGTAAGTACACTCTTAGAGAGGAGACTTCACCTTATGGATATACCATAGCGAACGATATAGAGTTTGAGGTTAAGGATTCAGGCGAGATTCAGAAGTGTCAGATGAAGGATGACTATGTATACGGAAAACTGCTCCTTAAGAAGAGAGATTCCGAGCTTAATACCATGATTGAGGGTGTTGAATTCGAAATCAGAGATAAGGATGGTAAGGTGATTCAGACGCTTGTAACCGGTAAGGATGGATGTGCTGAAAGTGATCTGCTTCCAATCTGTACCTTTGACAAAGATGGCAGCTTCGATAAGGATATAACTTATACTGTAGTCGAAACAAAGGCTAAGGAAGATTATATTCTTGATAGTACTCCTCATGAGGTGACATTCACCTATGGAAGAGATGAGAATGGTAAGCTTCAAGATGATGCAAAGGCTCCAGAGGTAGTTGAGTATACACTTGATCTTACTAATAAGCCTACACAGCCAAAGCTTCCTCAGACAGGTGACAACTATAATCCGTTTGTCTGTGGTGCTATTGGACTTGCATTTATTCTCTTTGCTGCATCATACATTTTCTTCAGTAAGAAGACTTCAATGATAGATGACGAGATAAGTAATGATTCAGATGAAGATATGTCTGAGTAAGCGTATATGCAGATGGAAGATTCTGGATGATATCTTCCATCTGTTATAATAATTAATACTATGATATACTTCTTGAAAATGTGATGTTCGTCTGGAGGAGTATAATTCGGTGAAGCGTAATCTATCGGAAGAGGATATTATATATCTAAATAAGCTAAAACAAAAAAATCTTGAATTGTATAATCGTAAATTGAAGATTTTAAGAATTACTGATGAAGATGTTCCTAAGAGGTCAATTAGTAATGTTTTCGTAAGTGATAGAAGTATTTATCAAGATAAAGCTAGTGTTCAACATTCATATGATCCGTATAAATATTCTTGGGAATGGGATGATGAGGATTATGAGATGATGGATGATTATGATTATTCTAAAGATAATAATGATAATACTTCTTATAAGGACTCATCTATTCATAATTTATATTTAATTGATGGAGATAATCATATATATGAAGCTATTGAAAGAATTGATTTAGCTGATGAAACGGATGATGTAAGAATTTATGTTTCACAAGACGGATTATATAACAGGCTTATTAATAAAAGACATCCTCATGTAACCGTAAATAAAGTAAAACCAGGTGAGCAGGCGGTAGATAATCAGATCAAAAGTGTTTTTGGAAATGCTGTAAAAAATGGTCAATATGATGATATTTTTGTTATAAGTAATGACAAAGGATATGATAAGCTTATCCAAGAATATAGAAGCAAATATAAAAAGAAGAAGAATCATCTTGATAGACGTGAGAAGTTCTGAGAATCTATACAATAATTTATGACAGCGAGGTAATGGCCGATGAGACAATATCAATGTGAGTGCCAGGAGTGTGGTGATAAACATAGAGTTATTGTTAAACAACCACCATATCCGGAGGTCGGAGAGATTATCATAGCTCAGTGTCCAAAGTGTAATAAAGAAACTGGTCATTTAAGGATTGATCCGACAAAGAAATAATAAACAAAATAATATCAAGAGTTTTAGGAGATATGAGCCATAAGGTTTGTATCTCCTATTTTTGTATCAATTTTAGGAGAAAACCCAAGTGATTGGGAGAAAGAATAAGAGGTAAAAATATATGAGAATGAATTTTGAGACATTTAAAGGCGTAGTAGAGACAGAACTTTTGAACTTCTTTCCAGATTCTATGAAGAATGGAAAGGTAGTATTTGAAAAGGTTCCAAAGGTAAACAGAGAACTGGATGCTGTGACTATAGAGCTTGAGGGGGAGAAGAGAAATATCTGCCCTACTCTTTATCTTCAGGATATGTATGAAAGATATGAGGCTACTGAGAATCTTCCTGATGTTATGAGTGAGTTTGCGGCAGCATATCTTCAGAGCATGGAAAGAAGTGAGGAAGTGATTAAAAAGATTGATCTTCCTAACTGCAAGGACAGAATCATATTCCAGCTTATTAATTCAGAACAGAATAAAGGACTTCTTGCTGACGTTCCTTACAGACCATTCCAGGATCTAGCTATTATCTACAGAGTTGTAGTCGAGGATCGTGAAGGGGTTCTTGCATCTTCAATCATAACTAATAAGGTTGCTGATGCTATTGGTATGAAAGAAGCAGAGCTTTTTGAGCTTGCTGCTGAAAATACTAAGAGGATAAATCCTGTAAAAATTATAGGTATGAGTGAAATGCTCAGAGGAACTTTATTTGATATTGGAGCTGATGAAGAGGAATTAGATATGATGATGCCTTATCAGCCTGAAGAGGAAATGATGTACGTAATCACAAATGAGAGAAATATGCATGGAGCTATTTCTATGATTTATGAGGATGAGCTCCATAAACTTTCGGAAGTAATTTCTGATGATCTATATATTCTTCCAAGTTCGATTCATGAGGTGCTTGCAGTTCCTGCCAGCACACAGTCTCCTGAAGAGCTTGCTGAAATGGTTCATACCATAAATATGGCAACAGTAAATCTTGAGGATAGATTATCAAATCAGGTTTATCACTATGACAGAAACGCACGTACACTTAAGCTTGCCACTGATACACCGAACAAAAGACTTGATGGAGAGGTGTCTGAGCAGCAGCTTGTATATGAGGCAAATAAAGGACCTAAGAGATAGGAGGATTCCTATGGAATTACAGACTGTTGATATAAAAGATTTAATAAGAATCATGAATGAAAGTCCTGAGGATTTTATAATCACGGTCGAAGGTCTGGATGGAGGTGACGAAGATGCCGAAGAAGAATCCATTTAAGTTGGATGTGGTGTCTATACGCCTTAATAAGGATGCTCCGATTATGTCGGGGCATCCGGTTAAGTCTCCTGAGGATGCGGTAAAGCTTATAGGCCAGGAACTATGCGAGATGGATAGAGAGGTTGTATGTATCATAAATCTTAAATCTGACGGTACACCAATTAATTGTACCTTTGCAAGTATGGGTGCACTGGATAGATCAGTAGCGCATCCAAGAGAGTTATTAAAGGCAACTATACTATCCAATGCATCGACCATGATTATGATTCATAACCATCCGTCTGGAAATCTTGACCCTTCAATTGAAGACTCAATACTTACCGACAGGATGATTAAGATTTGTGATCTGGTAGGTGTGCCGCTTGTAGATCACATAATAGTTGGAGGCGATAATTCAGATTACTTCAGCTTTAAGGAAAAGGACAGGCTGCCAGCTTCCAACCTAAGATACAGTCTTAAGACAGACTATAAGGATATTGAATTCTCAGTACCAATGGCAGCAGAAGTAAATAGTAATAAGGGTGATGTAAGCAATGTTGCTGAAAATAATAAAACGGGAAGGAGGACCAAGAGATGAGCGATAGATTCACTGAAGAAGAACTAAGTATAGCGAAGTCAGTTGATCTTGTTGAGGTAGCCAGAAGTCTTGGATATACACCTAAGAAAATAGGACGGTTCTATACTTTAAAGGAGATGGATTCTATGAGAATCTATGACCATAGAAATTGGTTCCGTTTTTCCGGTAAATGTGAGAGTGGAAGGAATGGTGGTTCTCAAATAGATTTCTTAAGAGAGTTCGCAGGACTGGATGTTAAAGATGCTGTGTTCTGGCTTCTGGATTTTGCAGGAGTCAGACATGACAGCATAGGGGAAACTGTTTCGGGAGATTGTATCATTCATAATGATAAACCAGTATCTGAAAAGAAGGAATTTATCCTTCCGGTACCTGCTTCGAATAATGATAGGATCATCAGATATCTTAATCAGGATAGAGGGCTTAGCATAAGTACAATAGATTATTTTATCCGTAAGGGCATTATATATGAGAGCCAGGAATATCATAATGTGGTATTCCTCGGAAATGATAAGAGTGGTGTCACAAGATTTGCAAGCCAGAGAGGAATCTATGATAGAGATGGGAAAGCTTTTAAATGTGATGTGGCAGGGAATGATAAGAGGTACGGTTTCAATATTACAAATGATAATAGTAATCGGATAGTAGTGTTTGAAGCAGCTATAGACATGATGAGCTATGTAGATATCTTTCAGGATTTTGACAGCAATATGATTGCACTGGGAATGACAGCAGATCTTCCTCTTGAAACATTTTTAAGTGATCATCCGGGTATTAGTAAAATTGAGTTTGCTCTTGATAACGATGAACCTGGAAGGTTAGCTGCTGAAAAACTGATTCAGAAGTATAGAGATAAAGGCTACGAGGTAAAGGATGCCTCGGCTCCAGTCATGTATAAAGATATAAATGAATGGCTGGTGGCTACAAAACTGAAATTATCATCAGACTCTGTAGCTGAAAGAAAGTATGAATATCTTAAGTCGGGTATCCCAAAATGAATGTGTAACAAATTGTTGGCAGATGGATGATTTGTGTAACAAATTGTTGGAACTCGGGAGTTTCTGCCAACAAATTGTGTAACACGAAAAATGCCTGTGTAACAGATTGTTGGCAGAAGCCACTTTTGTGTAACAAATTGTTGGAACTCATGGGTTTTTGCCAACAAATTGTTGGAACTTATGAATTTTATAGGGATTTAGCAGGATTCATATATATCAGGGGTCTTAGGGTGCTCCCTAACAAGATGCAAAATGGAAATGTTAAACATTTTGCGTATCTTGCCACTATATTCAAATGGTTTCAAAACATCAAAACTGAAGGTGATGTGACCAGAGATTTCATACAGATAAAAGAAGGGAGGAATGCTTATGGCGAGAGGGAAATCGATTGTTAAAGGCTTTAGAATTTCAGAAAAGGAAGCTGAACTCTTATCAGCGAGGGCATTGGAGTCAGGGATGAAGGAAAGCGATTATATAAGGCTGTGCATTTCTAAGGGACCGATGGATCATAAAGAAATAAGAATTATTCTTCATGATATGCTGACTGAGATTAATCATATTGGTATAAATATCAATCAGGTGGTAAAGAATAATAACTCCGGCTTATATCTTCCTTCCGATAAGGACAGGCTTCTTGCTTATATGCAGCGTCTTAGCTTAAGTATGGCAGAGGTGGTGAAGCGACTTGGCAATAACTAAGTTGATGAATATCAAGGATACCGGTACTTCTGATCATGCAGGACACTTAAACAGACTTCTTACTTATATGATGAATCCTGAAAAAACTCAGGAGGAGGCTAAGGTTGGAGCTGTGAACTGTATTCCGGAATCAGCTTCGATAACTATGCAGCAGACTAAGGATAGCTTCGGAAAGGTAACTGGGAGGCAGGGATATCATTTTGTTATATCCTTCAAGCCGGGTGAGACTGATGCAGATACAGCATATAAGATAGCTGAAGAATTCATATCAGAATATCTGTCTGATAAGTATGAGACAGTATTTGCAGTCCATGATGATAAGGAGCATATACATATTCATATAGCTTTCAACAGTGTCAGTTTTGTAGATGGTTATAAATACCATTATGCTAATAACGACTGGGCAAAGATAATACAGCCGATAGTTAATCGTCTTACAAGTAAGGAAGGACTTAGCACAGTCGAGCTTGATCCTAATGAAAAGCATGATCGATATAAGGATCATAATACCTATCGTGATGGTGCTGATAACTTTTCGGATATGATAAAGCGTGATATTGATGTGGCGATTGCTGAAGCTTATAGCTATGATGAGTTTCTTCAGATAATGAAGGACAGAGGATATGAAATAAAGGAAGGGAAGTATCTGGCATTTCGAGGAAAGGAAATGTCCAGATTCCGAAGATGTAAGAAAGAGACTCTTGGAATTGATTATACTGAGGAAGCAATCCGAAACAGAATTCCATATGAATCCCTTAATACCTACAGAGCTGAAACTGAAGAGGAAGCTCAGAAAATAGTTTATTCGAAGATACCAAGAGGTAAGAGAGCCAAACTTAGTCCGGTGCAGAAGAAATACTTTGCAAGGCTCTATAGATTAAAACTAATTCAAAGAAGACCTTATAGTAAAGCATGGCAGTTTAGGGATGAGATAAAGAAGATGCATAAGTTGGAGGAACAGTATCTTTTTCTGGTAGAACATGATATAACCTCACTTGACCATCTTAAGGAAGTTAAGAGTGATCTTGATTCAGAAAGACGGAAAGTTGCCGGAGCTAAGAGCAAGAATTATAGAACCGTTAAGAAATTGAGAGAACTTTATCAGGTTACTTCTGAAATGAGTGATCTTCTTCCTGGCGAAAGACTATTTCAGTCGGGAGATAAAGAATTTGAAACAGAGCATAGAAAGTATTCTGAACTTAATGATGCGCTTAAGAAAGAAGGATATACATATGAAGAGATAATGAGACTCAAGGAGCATTATCATAGTGAAGAACTTCTTCTTAAGGAGATGTCCAAGAAAACGTCGAGAGATGTAAGAATAGCTGTATCTATAATAAAAGAACTTGAAGAGGAAATAATCAGAAATCCAGAAGTTGATAAGGATACACCGGAAAAAGAACCGGAGAAGAAAATTGAAGAAAAGAAATTGATCAGACAGCCAAAGATAAGATAGGGCTGTTTTTTTATGGAGGTAGTTGAATGGAAGAATTTGTGATAAATGAAGCGAAAATAAAAGAAGATCTTGAATATTTAGATAATGTTAATGGTCTCACTAAAGATGATAAGAAGATGGCAAGATGCGATCTGATTGCAGGAATTGATCGTTTGCTTCTTAGGAAGTATTACAAAAGGAATGTAAGTCAGACACGCAAGAAAATAATATCTTTTCTGCTTAGGGCAGGTGCACCTGAATCAGTGATAGATAAATATCTTGATAAGAAGATAAAGGATGAGAAGATTAGCCAGGCTGTGAGATATATAACTGAAGGTGTGCCAGCGCAGTATGTTGATCTTCATTTTAATGATTCCTTGTTTCCCAGGCTTAGTGAGTACTGGTTATATGAGCAGAATCTGCTCAAAATGAAGAAAGAAAAGGAAGAGGCAGAAAATAAGATAACTCCTGATGGTTTAATTAGAACTGAAGAGACCGAAGTACCTGTAGAGGATAAATCTGATGAAATGGTGGAACCTGTGGAGAACGAAAAAGAGGATGAATCCACAAAAGATGAAAATGATGATGATTCCAAAGCAGAAGTGATTACGGGAGAAACTGTGACGGAAGTGGAAGCTGAAGAGAAGAACGATTCTAAGAGCGATGAAGGTATAAAGCCTGAAGCTGCTGTTTCTCAGAATACAGTAATCAACGGCTTTACATTTGAACAGATGATGGAGCTGTTTTCTTATATGAATAGTAATGCAAATAGCAATGTACAGAAAATGTACGATGCTGCTCCGGCTGAGGTCGAAAAGCCAGTATCTGAAGACAAAATCCAGGCTATTGTAGCTTCTGCAATGAAGCAGACAATAGAAGAGGCTAAGAAGCAGACTCTGGAAGAAATCAGTAAGCAACGCACTACAGATGTTGATATAGCTGTGAAGACTGAGAGTAAATTAAGTGATATCAATATAGATGATATCCGTAAGGAAATCAGTGAGCTGAGACGCGAGGCCGATGAGAATAAGAAAATCGAGAATGCACTTAGAAATGAGCTGGAAGAAAAGAGTAAGGAGACGGCTGAGAGAATGAAGGACTATTACGAGATATTTAGAAATCTTAAGGCAAACCCAGAAGAGGATAAGGTTGAGACTTCTGAGGAACAGAACTCCAAGCTTTCAACCAGCGGCTATATGGTTCCGCTAAAAGATTCCAATGGAAATATTGTAGGAACAATGCCGGTAGAGATTGAAAGAAGAAAATCCAATGGTTTAGGTGGACTCTTTGGGCTTCTCGGTTTTAAGAAGAAGTCTCAGCAAAGTCTGGTTCGAATGGTTATATCCGGAGAACTTAATAAGGCACAGCTTAGTCATATAGTTGGGGCCATGAAGAAAGGACTCAGTGAGGGGCAGCTTACGGATCTTATCGAGAGTAAGGTCCCTGCTGAAAAAATGCCGGAGATTATAGAGATAGCGCTACTTGAAAAGAGCATGGGCTATGCATACTAGAAGGGAGATGGAACTATGGCAGAAGAGATTCAGGAGGCGGTACAGATCATTCGTGTCGCTTATGATGGAATAGAGATAGCAATGAAAGCCGGCAGTGGCGGTATCAAAGCTATGCAGAAAATCTTTGAAGTGCTGAGAGGACTGCTTGATTATGAGAAGTCGCTCGGTAAGGTAAATATGAGGAAACTGCTTATGAAGGGTGGAGATCTTCAGGTGCTTCAGTTTAAATCTGAGGACATGAAGAAGGTTGAAAAGCTTGCCAAGAAATATGGAATCCTTTACTCGGTTCTCCCTAATATCAATAAGGAAAAAGGACTTTCAGAGATTGTATTTCATTCAGAAGCAGTACCAAGAGTAAATATGATGCTTCAGAAGATGAAGAATGGTAAGGTGGCAACCTTCGATGAGTATCTTAAAGAAGGGAATGGAGAACAGATGGATAAGCTTACGCAGTTCCTTGAGAAGGAGAAGCAGAAGGGAAACCTGACAGGCCACACTGCACAGGAGGAGATAGTTGATAATGCTATAGACAATCTGCTTGAGAAAGTTGGTAATTTTGCAACAGAGAAGCAGAGTGTCAGTGTGGATTCAGTAAAGGAGAACTTTTCTGTATCTCAGGATCAGGCTGAGAATGTAATAAATAAGCTTTCCATCATGGGTCTTCTTGATCAGGCTGACAGAGATGGAAATCATAAGGTGCTGATGGATAAGGATTCATTTAATAATCGTATTCGCAGTTATCGTGGTATTGCTGACAGAATGAAGGCGGTATCGCTTTCCAAGAATGCCAGCATGATTGATATCACAATCAGTAAGACTTTAATAGTAGAGGAAAATCCTAACGCAGTTAAGACTCGAGTTCCAGGAACCTGGGGTGATAATGCAAGGTATTTATGGATATCCAAGGAAAATACTATGGAGATTCATGGAGGGAAAACTCTTCTTACATTCCTCGATAAGGATAAGGAGTATAAGCTCTATGATGAGTCTAATCATGTGGTGGAAAAGAAGAAGGGCGATGTGCTTCAGTCTACACATTATGACAATGTCGAGATAGGCGTTCGTCAGAGATATGAGAAGATGAAGCGTGATAAAGCAAAACGTGAGAAGCAGGTTGAAGATGCTCTTAAGAAGCTTGCAGGAGAAGATAAGAAATCAGCTTCAGCCCTTAAGGCTGCTACTATGAAATCAAAATCTGGAAAGGGGAAGAAGAGATAAATGAAAACTACAAAGAAGAAACCGTTCTGGCCCATGATAGGTCTCGGAGGATTCTTTGCCATATATCTCGGATACCTCGTTGGTGGTGCATGGGTACCTGGAAGACGCTTTGATGAATTTATGGCTGTCTTCTCATATGTACTTGAGCATCCCTTCGCCAACTACTTTAATGTGAATACCCCCAAGTGTGTAGTAGCGGTGACATTTGTATATGCCATCGCTATTACCATGTATTATACGAGTCAGAGAAATCTGATGCCGGGGCGTGAGTTTGGTACAGCTAAGTTTGCAAATATAAAACAGGTAGTACAAAAACTAAAGGATCCAGATATTGGTTTTAACAGAATCCTAAGTCAGAATGTAAGAATGAGTCTTAATACGAGACTGACAAAGTTGAATAACAATGTACTTATAATTGGTGGTTCCGGTGCAGGTAAAACATTTTTTGAAGTAAAGCCGAATCTGATGCAGATGCCGGATAAGTGTTCGTTTATATGTACTGATCCTAAGGGAGAGCTGCTTCGTTCTTGTGGTGGTATGCTCAAGAAGAATGGCTACAATGTAAAGGTTATAAATCTTCTGGAGATGGATAAGTCGGACAGATATAATCCGTTTGCCTATATCCGTCAGGAGACAGATGTTGTAAAGCTTATTACTAACCTTATTGCTAATACAACACCTAAGGGAAGTAATCCATCGGATCCGTTTTGGGAGAAGGCTGAAGGACTCTTTCTTCAGTCAATTTTCTACTATGTATGGATGGAAATGAGGCCTGAGGAGAGAAACTTCAAATCAGTACTTAAGCTGATAGGTGAAGCAAAGGTAAGCGAGAAGGGTGAGCCTTCAAGACTTGATATCAGAATGCAGTATCTTTCGGATAACAATCCACTTGGGGAAAATCATCCAGCAGTAAAACAGTACAATAAATGTATGAGAGGTGCTGGAGATACAGTAAGATCCATTATCATAAGTGCTAACTCAAGACTTGCATTTCTAGAGAATCAGCAGGTGCTTGATATGCTTTCACAGGATGATCTGAAGCTTGCGGAGCTTGGTATTGGAGTAAATGGAGATGGTCAGACCAAGACAGCTCTTTTCTGTGTAATACCGGATAATGATAAATCTTATAATTTCATAATAGGAATGCTTTACACACAGATATTTCAGGAACTATATTATCAGGCGGATTTTAATTGCGGAGGAAGACTTCCTATCCATGTAACATTTATGCTTGATGAGTTTAGTAATGTAGCACTTCCGGATGATTATTGCAGTCTGCTTTCCACAATGCGAAGTAGGGAGATATCAAGTGTGATAATCATTCAGAACCTTGCTCAGATTAAAGCTCTGTTTAAAGATACCTGGGAAACAATTCCTGGCAACTGTGATACGCTTATCTATCTTGGTGGAAACGAGCAGAGCACGCATAAATATATTTCTGAACTGCTTGGAAAGGCTACTATTGATAAGCGTACCAATGGAGAAACAAGAGGCCGTCAGGGTAGTTCTTCAAGAAACTATGATGTACTTGGAAGAGAGCTTCTGACACCTGATGAAGCAAGAAAATTTGAAAATGAAAAGTGTCTTATATTTATACGAGGATTCGATCCTATCATGGACGAAAAGTATAAACCGATGGGACATCCAGCCTTCTGTCAGACAGCTGATGGTGGAGCGCCAGCATATGTTCATACACGGTGTAGCAATACTACAGCGACTAAAGAATATGAGATCCTTACACCAGAGTCACTGAAATATTACGAAGGTCTTGCTGAAAAGGGTGAAAATGTATTTATAGACAAACTCAGTATGGATGAAATGACAATCCTAAGTGAAGTTGGAGTTCAGAGAAAGCTCATGAATAACGATGAAAAGGAAGCAAGAGCAAAGATGTACGAAGAGGTTGAATCCAGCCTTGAGTATGTTGATCCAGTTGCAGAGGAAGAGATAACCACGGATATGAAGAAGGTTATGAAGGAAGAACAGGAGGCTGACAAGAAGGCTGGAACGATGATTCCAGATAATTCCAAAGCTTCATCAAAGAAGCGTAACAAAGTTAACAGAAAGGCACAACAGCTTAAGTATCCTTCCGAAGCCTTCAGTGATGAATCAAGATATAATGCTGATCGTTTTGAAAAGGATCTGGCGGATAATAAGATAAGTGTAGAATCTGGTTCTTCAGATTCTGCTTCGAATACTGATGGTGGTAAAGCCAGAGTAATCCATAGAAATGTTGGCCCTGAGGCAACTCTAATTGGAAATAAAAAGAATGAAAATATTGTGAAGAGTATTGATGTTGATGCTGAGAGAAAACGACGTATAGAAGAGTATAACAAACTTAGAACTGGAGAGATACTTCCTGAACTTATTGGAAATGACACTCTCGTTAGCAGAATAGGTCAATGGCATTATTCGTCGGAACAGAAGGCTGAGATGCATACGGCATTTGAGGCTGGCATGTCATCTGAACTTATACTTGAATTCTTCTATCCTGATATGCCAGTAGTGGCAATGAGAAAGATTATTACAAGGTTTAAAGAAAATGATGGAAATATACTTCGCAATAAGTAGTGAAGTTTAATTATGCGAAATGAATTAATACTACAACCGGGAGACGTCCCGTTCATATAGATAACTGAATAAAAATCTTATATGGAGCGTTTGCTTCAAATAAGTCGGAAATAGACAATCGATGATTATATGACAAGCATAGAGATTGCGGAAAAGCCATATGATCTGAGGTTGTCTTTTTCTGTTCAAATGATACTTATCGATAATTTACGAATGAATAAATAAGGAGACGAAAATGAAGAATAAGAATAGGTTTTTTAAGAACATGAAGACAAAAGTTGTTTCACTCGCAGCTGCGGCTGCTGTAATTCCGACAATGCTTCCAAGTGTTGTATATGCGGCAGGAGATACTTCTTCTGTAACTGCACCACTGGACAGCCTTAAGACACTTGTTATCGCCATAATCGGTGCTGTAGGTGTGATCATTCTTGCAAAGAATGTAATGGAGTTTGCTCAGGCTTATCAGCAGCAGGATTCTTCCACAATGAACTCTGCACTTAAGGGTATAGTGGCTGGAATTATGATGGCAGGTATATCAACTGTACTTTCCTTCCTTGGATACTAGAGTTCTATCGGATATTCCGATAAAAGTACATGAAGGGAGTGAAGATAGATGGATATATTCAAACTTGGAGATAAGATCCTTGCGCTTCTTGAGATGGTATTTGGCTTCTGGAACAACCAGGTAAGTCTGGTATTTGCGATGCTGGGACAGTCACCTACAGCTTTTAAGGGTGGTGGTCCTTGGGCTGCCATAGAGAAGATCAATCCGCTGTTTGTAGCAGTTGGTTCTTCTTTGGTAGTTCTGTTTTTTGTAATCGGATTCTGCGCTGAGAGTGTAGATATAAAAGAAGATATGAGATTTGAAACGATTCTAAGAATGCTTATAAGAGTGGGGATATCTGAATGGCTTGTAACCAATAATGTAACGATTATGAAAGCATTCTTTACAACCATTGGAAATATAGTCAATTCAATGTCAGCTGGTAGTGTGTCGGAGCTAAAGATAGACAGCACTCAGGCAGATATAATAAAGGATCTCGGCTTTGGAGAGAGTCTTGTGATGCTGATACTTACAGCCCTGCTCTCAATAGTAATCATAATATGCGGATTCTTTATCATATATACAGTATATTTCAGATTTCTAAAGCTTTTGGTGATAGTTCCTCTTGGTTCTGTCGCCTTTTCTACTCTTGGAGGAAACAGAACAGTAGCAAATACAGCAGCAACATATGCTAAGCATTTTCTGGCAGTGACATTTGAGGCTGTCACGATGGCTATAGCAATAGTGGTCTGTAATGCATTTATCAATGCAGGCCTGCCAACATTTACAGGAAGTTATTCGGACTGGGCTAAAACCCTTATATACCTGTGCGAGATGACATTTTCCATAGCAATGACTGTGGGATTTGTAAGAGGGGCTCAGAACCTGACAAGCAAAGTGTTTGGATTGTAAGGAGGAAAAGCATATGCAGAATTTATTTGAAATTAAGGACTGGTTTGGCGAGACACAGAATGTATCTCTGGAGATTAACCAGTACATGAATAACGACAACATTTATATTGGACTTAGTCTTCCGAATGAGGAGGATGAGTTTTATGGAGATGTGACAGTGAATCTGTCAAATGAGCTGCCACCATACTGTGGTTATCTTGATGTGGACGGTATTCCAAGTATAGAGGATTTTATCAAGGATAATAAGCTTGGCGAGGATACTGGTCTTAAGAAGCAAAGTGGGTTCGTAGAATATCCACTTTATATTTTTGATCCGGAGAAGCTGAGAGATATCTGTCCAAAGCAGACTGAAAGATATGAGAAGGACATGAGAGCAAAGGGTAAACTCACAGATGTGGAGATGAACATCCTGACAGATAGGAAGGTGAGACCATGATCATAGAAATTAATAAGGATATAGATAAATATCAAGAGAGTATCGTTCTTGGTCTTACTGCAAGGCAGCTTATATTTTCAGTTGCCAGCATCATAGTTGGTGGTGGAATAGTTCTCCTTCTCTATAAGTATATAGGACTTACAGGGGCTGCATATGTGGCAGTTCCCTGTATAGCACCTATAGCACTTGAAGGCTTCTATTCGTATAACGGGATGAGCTTTATGCAGTACTGGATGAAGAAGATACATTTTATGATAGGCAACAGAACGTTGACCTATATTTCGACTGAAGGTGAAGCTGAAATTCAGAAGTATAAGCTTCAGGAGAATAATACTAAGGCAAAGAAGGGCAGAAAAGATATTAGTGTATCGGATGATGATACTAATATAGAAGAAAATAACAATAGCAATAAGGAGGAGTTTGAAGCTATGAAGAATAAGATGAAGAAGACTATTATTGGAACAATTATCGGTGTAGTGCTCGCTGTGATCGGCGCAGTGGCATATAAGTATTTCAGAGGGTAACTAGAAATCATATACCCACGGGTGGATGAGGTGGGCATTAACAGGAGGAAATATAAAATGGGAATATTTAAGGATGGCTTTAAGGAACTGAAGAAGGCCAGTGAGCCTCTCTACAGAAGTCCGAAGTCTATACAGGAAACAATAGAGATAATGGCAGTAGCTGAAAATGGAATATTTGAGGTTTCGAAGAATCATTTTTCCAAAAGTTATAAGTTTCAGGACATAAACTATACAACTGCCACAGAGAATGAGCAGATAGGAATCTTTGAGAGATACTGTAAGTTCCTTAATTCTCTGGATTGTAACTTTAAGATTACGGTCAATAATAAGAATAAGAACATGATGGCGCTTAGGGAGTATGTACTGCTTCCGTATACTGGAGATGCCTTCGATAAGTTCAGAAAGATCTATAATGATATCATTGAAGAAAAAATCATAGAGGGGAGACAGGGAATAGAGCAGGAAAGATATCTGACTCTCACAATCGAGAGAAAGAATTTTGAGGAAGCTAAGGCTCAGTTTGCAACCCTGGAAGCAACAATCCATAAAGCATTTATAGAGCTTGGTGCTGAGATAGTACCTCTTACAGGAAATGAGAGACTCAAGGTGCTACATGACTTCTATCATCTGGGAGATGAAGAGTCATTTGACTTTGATATCAAGTCAGCTAAGAAGGTAGGTGCTGATTTTAAGAATGATCTCTGTAATGGAATGCTGAAGTTCTTTCCAGATCATTTTGAAGATGAAAGTAAGTTCTGTAGGGCGCTCTTCATAAAGAAGTATCCAAGCAGCCTTTCTGATAGGTTCATAAATGAAATTACATCACTTCCGGTTCATTCTATAACAAGTATTGATGTGGTTCCGGTTCCGAAGGACCTGACAACTAAAACGCTTCAGAAAAAGTATCTTGGCATTGAATCGGATATCATAAAACAGCAGAGAGTCCGTAATAGGAACAATGACTTTTCAACTGAGATATCCTATGCCAAGAGAACTGAGAAGAAGGAGATTGAGGAAATCATGGATGATGTCAGAGAGAATGACCAGTGCCTCTTCTATGTGGCAGTTACAATCATCCTTATGGCAGAGTCCAAGGAAGAGCTGGAAAGCATGACCGAGACAGTTGAGACTATCGGAAAGCGTAACAGCTGCACCATAGAAACACATTTCCTGAAGCAGAGGGAAGCACTTAATACTGCACTTCCAATAGGCGTAAGACAGGTAGAGACAATGAGAACAATGCTTACTCAGAGTCTGGCTGTGCTTATGCCTTTTAATGTTCAGGAGCTGAATGATAATGGTGGTAATTACTACGGTATCAATCAGATAAGTAAGAATATCAATGTCGGAAACCGTAAGAAACTTATCAATGGTAATGGATTCGTATTTGGTGTTCCTGGATCAGGAAAATCCTTCTTCTGCAAGATGGAAATGGGTTCTGTATTCCTTCAGGGAGAGGACGAAATAATTATAATTGATCCAATGAATGAGTACTTCGATATAGCCTATACTTACGGTGGAACCGTAGTGAATATGTCGACATACACAGATAACTACGTGAATCCGCTTTCGATGGATGTCTGGAATCTGGATGTAAACGATACTAAGGGCTGGATCCGTGAAAAAGGTGAATTCATGCTTGGCCTTTGTGAACAGTGTATAGGTGACAGTCTTAACTCAAGGCAGAAGTCCATCATAGATAGATGTGTCAGAAAGCTTTATACAGATATAGCAAAGCTGCCGGTAGATGAAAGGTATATTCCAATCATGGAAGACTTCTATGATCTGCTCCTTATTCAGTCAGAAGAAGAGGCAAAGGATATAGCACTTTCACTTGAGCTTTTTGTAAGAGGTTCTCTTAATATCTTTAATCATCAGACTAATGTTGATGTAGATAACAGACTTACTGTTTATGGTATCAGGGATCTGGGAACAGAGCTTAGTCCGATAACTATGCTGGTAATGATGGAATCAATTCAGCAGAGGATTGTTGAGAATGGTCGCAGAGGAAAAGCAACATGGCTCTATATTGACGAAATACATGTGCTTCTTAATTCTGAATATTCAGCCAAGTACTTGCAACAGCTTTGGAAAAAGGTAAGAAAACAGGGCGGTCTCTGTACTGGAATCACACAGAATGTCGTGGATCTACTTCAGAACTACACGGTTACAACAATGCTTGCAAACTCAGAGTTTGTAGCACTTCTGAAGCAGGCAAATACAGATAGTGCAAAGATAGCTGATGTAGTTGGAATATCTCCAGCACAGCTTAGATATGTAACCAATACTGCGTCCGGCATGGGACTTATCAAATGTGGAAATGTAGTTATACCATTTGATAATCAGATTAGTAAGGATACAGATCTCTATAAGCTTTACAATACCAATATCCATGAGAAGATTGCTGAGCAGAAAGCAAGAGAAGAAACTGAAGACTATCAGGAGGATGATGCGAAGACATATAGTACTCAGAAGAAGGCTGTTCCGGCGGTTACAGAAAAGGTTGAAACAAAGAAATCAGAAGAACCTTCGAAGTCGGTTCCAAAGCGCTCTATGGGGACATTTGTAGGATAAAATTAAAGTCCATTTTATTCTGTTCAGAGTATCAATATTATGATATATTTGGAAAGTAGTCCTGCCCTAAAATATGGGTGGGTAGAAAAATTATCTTCTAGGATAATGAAATAAGCAAATCGGGGTTTATGGAGGAAAAACAATGCGACGCAGTGATAGAGAGGTTACAAAGTTCTCAGACATAATTGCAATAATTGAAAAATGTGATGTGTGCAGACTTGCTTTGAATGATGACGATTATCCATATATACTGCCACTTAACTTTGGAATCAATATTACAGAGGATAATAATTTAGAACTTTATTTCCATGGAGCATCAGAGGGAACAAAACTCAAACTAATTGCAAAAGATAATCGGGCAAGTTTTGAAATGGATTGTGAACATAATTTGGTATCGGAAATTGAACGTGGAAGCTGCACAATGGAATATCAAAGTGTGATTGGGCATGGACATATCGAGATGATACCTGATGAAGAAAAGTATAATGCCTTGTGTATTTTAATGAAGCATTATCACATGGAGCATTTTCCATTCAATAAGGCTGTCATGCCTCGAACAACAGTTTACAAACTTGTTGTAGAACATATGACTGGGAAAATAAGGCTAAAAAGAAACGATAAGCATTAAATTCGAATTTATCGAGATGAACGGTGGAACGTTATCCCGGAAGTTACTTTCCGATGGCTATCCAGAATCACATGACTTTTTAACAACATAATATTGATACTTATTACGACCGCTATGAGCTTTCATGGCGGTATTTTATTGCTTAGAAGGAGGTGGTTATGCTTGGACATAAAGAAAATAGATGATAAACCTATGGTGATTCATACGAAAAAGAAATCAAAGCTTCATATCCATGAGTCAAAAGAAGGGGTTGTTAAAGGCAAGAATGTCTATATGAAACAGAAGGTGGACGATGTTCAAGGGAACAACAAACCGGTTCATCCTAATTCATATGACAGAGGAAATAATAGAAGAAGGTTCCAAAGAATCAAGGATAGATTAGAAGCTCAGAATACTTCTATAAAAATCAAGGATTCCAGTCTTCATATAAGAGGTACAGGAAACGTATCTTCTATTAAGGGACTCGGTGAGCTTGGTGCAAATGCTATGGCTGATCAGATAGAAGGTGGAAATGAAATCCGCGATGCTGCATATATAGCACATACGATTCTGACTCCAGCTGAAGATGTGACTAAAGCAAGTTTCAAGTATTCGAAAGAAGCCATGGAAAAAGCCAGCCGTGAGTTTATCCGAAGGAAGATAAAAAAACAGGATATCAGTAAGAAACTAGCAAAGGATAGAATTAAGAGAATTGCTAAAAAGACAGCCAAGAAAACTGCTTCTGATGCAGCCAAGGAAACATCAAAGGAATTAGCCAAGGAAACAGCTAAAGTTTCTGCTCAGATAGCTGCTGAAGCAACAGCCGAGGTGGCGGCTGAAGTTGCAACTGAAACAGCAGGAGCAGCTGTCGGAACTGCAGCTGGACCAGAGGGAACGCTTATCGGATGGGCTGCCGGAAAAAAGATTGGGAAAGAAGTAGGAAATGAAGTTGGAAGAACGATTGAAAAAGCGGATGCAAAAGCAACAATCCGTCTCAGAAAACTGAGATGGTTCATAGATAAAATGAAGGCTCAGGAAGAGCAAAAAGATAGTATAGGGAAAATGATAAGGGATGTGATGATTACAGAACTTATCATGAAGATTAAGACAGCACGAAAGGGAATGATACTCTCTGCCGTGCTTATTTTATTTATGGTAATAGCTGTTGCATCTCCAATTGTTGCATCTTTAGGGATTATATATAATTCTCCGCTTGCAATATTCTTTCCTTCTCCTGATACAGAGTATGAAGATATAAGAACAGTTCTCAGTTCATACTATATGGAGTTCAATCAGAATATCATTTCACTAGAAGAAGGTGGAAATACAGTGACTTATCAGAATACTCAGAATGGAGCACCGGTATCAAATTATAACGATACCCTAATGGTTTATATGGTCCTCTATAGTGATGGTGAAGCTGGGTATGTGATGGATGATGAGGGAAAGAAAAATCTAAAAAAGATATTTGATGAGATGAACTATATCGATGATTCCAGTACGACTACAGAGAAGACTTGCGGAGACAGTATTGGAATGGTATGGGCGACAGCCTACTGTCCATGCTCCATCTGCTGCGGACCTTATGCAAATGGAATTACAGCATCGGGAAAGAAGGCGACTGCAAAGCATACCATAGCTGTTGATGCCTATAATCCGATAGTCCCTATGGGAACAAAGGTCATCATAGAAGGCGTTGAGTACACGGTGGAGGATACCGGAGATCTGAATCATTATGGAAATGATTTTGACATCTTCTATGCAAAGCATGATGACTGTCTCCAGTGGGGGCGGAAGCATGTAGAAGCATTTCTTGCTGAAGGAAATACAAACACGGTAACAGTAACTACTTCAGGAACTACAGTCCACAACTTGACTTATAAGGATTATATCAATAAAAAAACTCTGAATGAGGATCAGGAAAAAATGCTTACTGATATGATGGATTCAGATCTTTGGGATGAATATTATTCCGGAGCTGCCGGAGAGGCTGTGGCTAAACTCGCTCTTACAAAGATTGGATGTAAATATGATCAGGATAAGCGTATGGAGGAAGGCTATTACGACTGCAGTTCATTGGTATATCGACTTTATAAAGAAGTTGGAATCGAGCTTCCATATGTTGCAGATACCCAAGGCTATTACTGCTTTGAAAATGCAATGTTGGTAAATAAGGAAGATTTGAAACCTGGAGACTTGATCTTTTATTCGTATGAAGAAAATGGATGCTTTAGAAATATATCCCATGTAGCGATTTATGTGGGAAATGGAATGATGGTTCATGCGGCAGGTAAGTCTCGTGGAGTTGTACTTGATCCGCTGAGAGATGGCAATGTTGTATTCTATGCGCGACCTTATAAGTGATGCGAAAGGGGGCAATATTATAGCATAGATAGCTGTTTGAAAATCAATTATGTATCTAAACTGCAGGAATTTGTACTTTTCCTGCAAGAAAATGTAAAGAACCATAACTTTATAATATATCACTTAATTAATCAGAACGATTAAAAATGTGGTTAAAAGCCCCCTTATATGCGTCTAAACATGCAAAAATGTGATGAACTTTGCTGTGAGCGAAATTAATAAGAAATGGAGGAATCAGGATGTGGAGACGTGACAGAAAAAATAAACAGGTAGATTTATCAGACCTGAATCCTGTGAGATATAAGAAGGAAGATAGGAAGCCATATAACAAGATATCAGTGAGTACTAGGGACAGGCATCCAAGAAAGAAGAAAAGAATAAACTGGTCATTTGTAATAGCACTTATTATCGCTGGGATAGCATTTGTCATGTATCCCGAATTTCTGAGATACACAGGAGAAAAAGAAGCCGAGGAACTGATGCAGGGCTTCGAAGATGAACTGGAGGATGAAAATGAAGAAGAGATGGATGTGGAAGAGGAGAAGACGGAAGAGCCGTCCTCCTTGTCACAGGAGGATGCCGATGCACTTTCTAAAGAGGAAGTCATCGGCATTATTAAGATAGAGACTATTGATATTAAGTATCCGGTAATGGAAGGAACCGGGGAAGAGGTTCTGTGTAAAGGAATAGGACATCTTCCGGAAACTGCCGGAATCGGAGAAAAAGGTAATTGTGTACTTTGCGGACATAATGGTTCAAGAAGAGGCACATTTTTCACACCGTTAAATACTGTTCAGATCGGAGATGAGGTGGAGATTATAGATAAAAAGGGTAAGAGTCACATCTATAAGATAGTGAATACCAGGGTTGTAGAACCAAGAGATAACTCCATCAAGAATACTGACGGGACAGAGAAACTGACCCTCTTTACCTGTGCATATAGTGGGACGAAGCGATTTGTGTGTGAGTGTGTGCCTGAAGCATACAGCTCTGCGGGGGATAATAAAGATGAGGTAAATGACTATGAATTATATGATTAAGATTAATGTTGTTAAGACAACTAATGAGGAAACAAAGGTTAAGGCTTTTGCAAATGTGGTATTTGGTGATAGCTTTAAGATTACCAATATTTCCATAATTGAGAATTCAAAAAATGGAGAACTCTTTGTGAGCATGCCAAGATATCGCAGCAGTGAGCTTGGAGAGGATGGACAGCCTGTATATAAGGATGTATGCAATCCTATAACAAAGGAATTCCGTGAGGAGCTTTATACTAACATTCTAGCGACATATGAAAAGGCTGTTATTGATCATGTTGCAGTAATGACCGTTGGTGAGAAAGAAAGGGATAAGGTGGCTGAGCCAAAGCATTCGGTCAGAATGCATCCTCTTGATAAGGAAGGCAGTAATGTTAAGGCGGTTGGTCAGATCTATATCGAAGACAGCTTTATCATCAATAATATAAATGTCATCGAAGGAAAGAAGGGCCTCTTTGTAACAATGCCATCCTATAAGACCAAGAAGGTTGATGATGAAGGTAAGGCTATCTATCAGGATATCTGTTATCCGGTAACAAAGGATTTCAGAGATAAGCTGTTTGCATCAATCCTGGATGGATATACTGCCGAGAGAGATAAGTCAGTAATTGAACCTGAGAAGAACCAGGAGACAGAGCTCCCTTTCAAGGGTAAGGAAGAATCCAAAGAAGAAACAAAGGATGAGGATGATCCTGATAAAACTCAGGAACAGAAGGCTCCGGCGAAGAAAAGTAAGAAAAAGTGATAAAGGCAGTGAAGCCTAAAAAAATCTGGTTGCTATGTATCAGAAATGATATGTGGCAGCCATTTAAATGGAGGATATGGTCAAATGGAAGAAATAGTACAGATTTCGACAGATAAAAATGTGATCGAACTGATAGAACTTCTTAAGAAGAATCAGATGGAAAGAGAAGCTGCAAATGTGGTTGATCTTGTTTCATATATCGATGTTCTTCAGGAGAAGCTTGAGTCAATGGATAAGCAACTAAATGAGATGCGTAAAGAAGTAAGACATGTCAGGGAAACTCAGGATAATACTATTGAAGCGAGGATGAACCGTGCTGAAGCTGCACTTGAGGACGGACTCAACAGACTTGGTTCTTATATGATCGAACAGACTCAGCTCCGAGTTGATGGCTTAAAGAAAAGCCTAAAGGCGACAAAGAACTATATAGCTGGAAAGGCAAAGGAGATAGTGTCGGATTTTAAGAAAACTGGAAAGAAAACGCTGTTCAGAGTATCAGAGCTTCTGAGAGTGAGACATGTTCTCGATGGTATGAGGAATAGCGTAGATATCGGAATTCAGGAAACTAATGATATTATCACTCGTATAGATGACTTCGGTAAAGATATGAGAGAAGCAAAGCAAATCATTAAGGAGGCTCGTGGAGAGAAAAGAAACGCTTTCAGAACTCTTCTTGGGAAAGATACCAAAGATATTGATCTGGATAACAAGGAGAAGAGGTTTTCAAAGATAGAGCTTGCCAAGAAACCATGGCGTTGGCAGCGTGGTGTATATGAAAGTATTAAGCTGTTCCTAGAATCGTCTATTGATAAGCTGAATAGTCTGGAGATGGCGGTAAGAGACAGTATGTCCAAAGAACCTGACTATGAAGTTGATGAGAGAATATTCAATGAAGCTGATAAAGCTCTGGTTCCTGTTGTAGCTGAACAGGATCATCAGTATGGGGCCGATGCCTTCGAGGACTTTATGAAAACCGAAGAAACTAAAGAACCGGTAACGGATGTAGTGACTCCCAGAACACCGAAGAGATAGATAGTATTTGATGGTACAGGGGAGACTACAATGAGTTTTTCGCTAAATGTTAAATAATTTAAAAGCAGACAATCTGTGGTACGAGAGTATCATGGATTGTCTGCTTTTTTGTTTAGAAGTATTCTGACATAATTTCATTGAGTTTGTTAATGGCTTTTTGAGATTCTTCGTTCGGATTAGGCTTTTTTCTAAACTCTTCTAAATCATCGAAAGCATCATAATCGCAGTATTTTTCGAGCTTCATATCCCATAAACTGCATAAATCAGAATAAATATAGTTTTCTAATTTACCATAGATATCAAGTTTATGGAGTATTATATATTCTTGTTGTAAGACAATTTCAACTTGATGAAGATTGTCGCTTGCCATCGAGTATATTTCGTTAGTAATATGATCGTCTGAATATCCTTTGTCTTTTAAATCTTGCCAATACATTGCATATCCGAATGTGCAATCATATTCATCTAGATAAAATATCGCTGCATCATATATTCTCTTAAGTGAATCTAATACTCTATCGTTTGTTCCCATCTTATTATCTCCAGTCTTTTTGATTAATAGTATTTTATAGTCGCTTATTCCTAGTGCTTTAGCTATATCCTTTATGAGTTCTGTACTTGATGGAGCGTTGTTTCCGAATCTCCAGTTATGTATTGCATCAGTTGATAGATTTAGCAATTTAGAAAGCCTATTCTCGGTCTCTGTAATAGTTATTTTTTCTCTGGTTTTATATGTGCTAAACAAATGCTTGAAAACTGAAAAATCAAAGGAATAATCACAACCGTCAATATGATATGTTTTTGTTTCTCTAGACATTGGCTTACCTCCAGTCTTATGGATCACGTGATAATTGTATTCTAACAATATTGTGTTTGAAATAACAGTTTGAAAAACTTAAACAGTATCAAACAGGCGATAAATGTAGAGTTTATGCGGCTTTGAGAGCTGTGCTGAAAAAGGGACAACATATATGAGATGATAGTACTATCAAAAAAAGGAAAAAGAATAAAAAGGAATAAAACAATTCTGAAAGAATATAAAGGGATAAAAACATTGGATTTAAGAGAAGGGAGTTGATCATATGTTAAGACTATTGTGGGAGTTATTTATATTACCGATAAAATTGATGATTTGGGCAGTTAAGACTGTATGCTGGATAGCACTAATTGGAATAGGGTTATTCCTTTAATGAGAAGGAGATATCAATATGTGGAAGAGGTTTCTTTATTGGCTAAAACCAAAGAAAACATGCAAATGTTGCT